>Ga0315910_10000209_pt1 | contig 64351 bp, 52 predicted proteins | sample EdamamesoilMG_FD_204470 | JGI IMG/M metagenome (GOLD analysis project Ga0315910, IMG submission 204470) | Garden soil microbial communities collected in Santa Monica, California, United States - Edamame soil | ecosystem: Environmental > Terrestrial > Soil > Garden | place: USA: California... | reverse complement strand
GAAAGAAAACAACCACCGCCGTCGTAACCAACCGGTGCGCCGCTTTCACCACTGGCGCACCGAGCAACCACGGACTCCTGGGGGTTCCAAGGGGGGTTCGAAACCTGTGGATAGCTCGTTGAGCGGCATGCACGACTTGTGTTTTGCCGCGGGTGTCGACTGGCGATACAAGAAGGGAGCGTCATGGCCAAGAGGAAGCGGAGAGTATTCACCGACGAGCAGAAGGCGGAGGCCGTCAAGATCGCCCGAGCCTCAGGCAAGCCGACGTCGCAGGTGGCAGGGGATCTCGATGTCGCGGTCAGCGTACTGCGGACCTGGATCAAGCAAGCGGAGATCGACGAACGCAAAGACCCTAGCGGGCCTCTCACTTCGGAGGAACGCGAAGAGCTGGCAAGACTCCGACGCGAGAAGAAGCAGCTCGAGATGGAGAACGCGTTCCTAAAAAAAGCCAGCGCCTTCTTCGCCAAGCAGATGGAGTAGGCGTCGCCTACGGAGCCATCGAAGCGGAGAGGGCAAATTTTCCCGTCGACATGATGTGCCGAGCGCTTGAGGTCCAGCGCTCGGGATACTATGCGTGGCGAAAGCGCGAGCCCTCTGAGCGCGAGAAGCGGAACGTGGAGCTCGCGGCCGAGATCATCGACGTCTTCGAGGACAGCCGAGGAACCTACGGCAGTCCGCGAGTGCACGCCGAACTACGAGAACGAGGGTTCGAGGTCAGCCGCAAGCGCGTCGAGAAGGCAATGCGCGAGCAAGGCCTCGTGGGTCGCAGGCGACCGAACTTTCGTCGAACCACCGACTCGAACCACAATGAACCCGTTGCGCCAAACATCGTTGCCCGAGACTTCAAGGTTGATGAACCCGATCGGGTCTGGGTCGCGGACATAACCTACGTATGGACTCTTCAAGGCTGGATGTACCTTGCCGTCATCATCGACTTGTTCTCGCGGCGAGTGGTCGGCTGGTCGATGGCCGAGCACATGAGAGTCGACCTCGTCCTCACGGCCCTCTCTGCGTCTCTCGGCAAGCGCGTACCTGCCGATGCCGGCTTGGTGTTCCACTCTGACCGGGGCTCACAATACGCGGCCCGTGCCTACCGTGCCGCTCTCGATGCCGCTGACATCACGTGCAGCATGAGCCGGCGTGGTGACTGCTGGGATAACGCGGTCGCAGAAAGCTTCTTCTCGACGCTGAAGACCGAACTTGTTCACGACGTCGCGTTCAGCTCACGCGAATCGGCAAAGACGATCATTGCAGAATGGATCGAAGTCTTCTACAATGGAAAACGAAGGCACTCGAGCCTCGGGTATGTGTCGCCAGCCGAGTTCGAGCGGCGACACTACGAAGCACTCAACATGGAAGCAGTAGCGTAATTCGGGTGTCCATTTTTCGGGGGGAAGCCCAATCCTCGAACCGTTGCGCCTCGAGCCAGGTCAGATCTCCGCCCGAGACCGTGCGCAGGCTCTATCGGCATCACGGACTGCGGCGGAGAGGCAAGCGGGATGCTCGTCCCGGCTTCGAAGGGCGACGTCGTTGGGAGGCCGAACATACCGGTGCCCTCTGGCACACCGACATCGTCGCGGCCGTGCCCATCGAGCATGACGACGAAGCCGAGCTCGCTGAAGCGCTGACGCTCCACGCGACAAGACAGGTCCGCGCCGACTGCACACTCTCGATTGGCGGCATCGATTGGGAAATGAAGTATCGATTTCTTGCGGGGGCGCAGCGTAACGATCGCAAGAACACTTGCCGACCCCACGGCGGCACCATGGCGACCGGCAACACTGGGCAAGGTCGCCGACTTCTCCGGGTTCGCGACACGCGTCGGCGGCGGCGACGATCTTGCGTTCGTAGGCGTCGGTGAACCTGCGCCTCCTTGGTTGGGTCCGATTTCGTTGGAAGCGATACTGGCGAGCTTGATCATCCTGTCTGGGTCAGTTTCTCGTCCTCAGTGATTCTCCGCGATCGATGTCTCACTGTCTCACTTCTCGTTGGCATGGAGGGCCCGTCCAACTTCGGTGAAGCCCGGCCGCTTCTTGCCTCACCATAAACGGTGATACGAGGTCGAGTGAAATCGAGTGAAATCCTCAGAACTCAGAGACTAATCTAGGCTCATCGAGCCATCCAAGGAAGGATGCATACCATCGGCGTGCGTCACATCGGCAAGTCGACACCGCGATCACGGACGAAGGCACCGAGAGCACGCGACAAGGCTCGGCGCTGCCACGAAGCCGCGAGGCTTCTATGGAGCTAAGAGAGGGGCCGGTTTGCAATTCGGCATCGACGCGCCTGCCGAGAGGAATGGTCCTAGAACTTCGTCACGATCCTTCGGGAAGTCGGACCCGCACTTACACGAGCGACTCACCCTTTCGAGAGTCACGACGGAAGGTTTTGGCCCGGCTGCGAAGTCAGCACATCATGGCCACGCGGATGTCGCAAAACACCGAGATCCCACCTTGAGTTTCGACTAAAACACCGTATACTCTTCACACCAGGACTCCATGCATTTACCACGACCCTTACTCTTTCAAGGCATTTCACTATTAGTCATGACCAGTTGTCAGACTACCCCTGCAGCCAACTCGGGCAGTGACATTCTCGACGCGCCCCGCATCAACGCTGCTCCTTTCACTGCTGGCGAAAGTTCAGGAACGTCATTGGGCAATGAAGGTCCGAATACAGAAAACAAAACAGCAAATTCACCCCCCAAAGAAAATGACACAGGCGCACCGCAACCACCGATAGAAGTCGCAGGATGCGCAGAACCTGCGCAAAAATCAACCACGCTTACATGGGAAGATCTGCGCGACTCCAGCTCTGCTACGATCGCAACAACCACACTGCACATACGCTTAACTAATCCCAGACAATCTGAAGCGGTAGCAACCATCGAATCCATACATGACACAGGTGGCACCGAGCGTTTTCTAGTCCAGCACGGCCAAGTCAAACTGTCCCCAAACGCAGAAGCGATTATCGCAATAGATCCCATAGCAGAAGAGCACCTCAGGACGCTGAAATACTCGGGAAGCATCGTTGCCGCAGCGCACATTCTAGCTGACTCACCCACACGAACACCGGAAACAATATCGACGCCTACAGCATTCTTTGAGCCTTCCGAAAGTGGACTCATTATCCGCACAGAGACAGATTTCTTCGCCAGCGGCCTCGCGGGAGACTTTCGCGATCAGTTCGGCGGCAAAGAACAAAAGCAAGCTCTTGAAGCAGCACTGGGGCATCGGGTCAACCTTCGCCTTGTCGACGCTTCTGACTCACAGGAAGACTCGCAGCATGCGGACAGCTAAACTTTTCGTGTTCTGTGCGGTCGCATACTCTCTACCTCCAGGGAGAGTCGCGCACTCGGCCAATTACCACAACTGCTTTCACGCGGAAGTTCACACGGTGGACTCAGGCGGAACTTCCTGGCAAGGAACAGCCGAAGACTACTGGACGAACTGCGATTCGCTAGGGTCTTGCAACGCAATCCTCCGACGCGCAAGAATTTTGGTAGATCGACCAGGGAGCGAATCAACACTCACACTGTACACAGATGAAGATACAGGATGTGTTGACTGGTCGTCTGCGTTCACCGGCTCGCTGTTCTCGATTTCGGTTGAAACCGCCTCCAGCAACATTGGAGGGACGACGGACATTCTCGTCCACGACGATCCGAGCTACTTCGGAACGTCTTCCGACACCTACATTACCACGTTTCAAAACGCAAACCCTCAGACTCAGAACTGGTACGTAGGCAACAACGGCGGCACGTGGACAACGTTTGCGGCATTGGGATTTTCGGCGTACCGATGGGGCGACTATCTTCCATCCGGGATCAAAGTCTATGCGGCCATGGACGAGAGCGACAACTGCTCTAGCAGTGCTCACTGGAGTGACTCGTTCGACTTCCTGACCAGCGGACGTCACTACATCAAGGTCGCCCACGCCGACACCGACTGCGGGCTAAACCACTCAAAGTCAAAATTCGTAATCGCGCACGAGGCAGGACACGCGTTTGCAGCTCTGAGCTACGGAGATCGCCCTGGCGCGAGCAACGGACAGGAGCCAAACGTTCTAAACGACCACGCCGTCACCCCAAACGCCTGCGGCTTTGGCAACAGTTACGGTATCGATACAAAGGAATGGAACAGCTTGGGATTCCGAGAAGGATTTGCCCACTTTGTCGCAGCGCGGGTGTGGAACAACAAATCAGCCAATGGGTATTTCGGATGGATGGGCGACCACTATGACCTAGACTGGTACGAAGCAGGCACCGATTGGGGAGGACGACTTGAGAACGTCTGCTGCACATCGTCGTCATCATGTTCATCGTCGTGGACGTCAGCGGGGACCAATGAAGACTGGCTTCGCTTCTTCTGGGACTTATACAACAGTACCGCCTTCTGCCCGAACGATCCTGCGCCGCAACCAGATATCATGCTAGACCTTTATAGCCAGACCAGACTGAACGGCGGGCTCTCGAGTACCAACTACTACTCAAGAATGTACGCGGCATCCTTCGACATTGCGCCATATAACTGCTTTGACAACGCCGTCGACAGTTTTGCTGCGGTCAACGGGATATCCAATTAAGCACATATCCGGACTCGTATTGCGGACGTGCGTTTTCATGGGACATTGTTTGGCCACTCCTCGTTCGGCGTATCCGTGCGCGAGCACCCGAACGCCGGCCAAGGGACAAGCGAGACAGAGTATCCAGGGGTGATTTCCGTCGGTCAAGGTTTCCGCGCCCAGAGCGCCGATCAGTTTAATTTGTCAAGAAATTTCGATCGGTTGCGAGCGTGGTTCGACAAAACCCCAACGCCTTCCTCAACAACTTCATGCTCGTCCCAGCTCAAGTCGTCCGCACCGGACGACTCCTGGTCTTCCGGCTCCTCGCTTGGCGACCACGGCTACACGTGATGGCTCGTCTGCTCGCCGCGATCTGAGCGACGCCCGTCGGTCGGCGCTGGTGTCCTCCGACGGGCCGGAACTCCTCCCTCAACCCTTCCAACCTGAAAGGAGCGAGGTCCGCTACGTGAGAAAATCTGAATCGCCGCAACGGAGCCTCGTGCTTCGAACGGCCCCGCACGCCCTCACCCGTGCGAGCGCCAGAGGCCTCGTTGCTCTCCCCCTATCGCTTGTTTTAGGGCTAGTGCGCACGCAAAAAATGGTGGCGCAAAGCACGCCGCGTGTGCGACCGCGACGCGCGCCACCACGCCGACGCTCTTCGATGGCCTTTCGAGTCAACTGTGGCCACTACCGTCGATTTCGTGGAGATGTTATGCTAGGCTCGTCGCGTCCACGATGAGTAATAGAGACTCGGGAGGTGGCCCTGTCCGCAAAGGGAAACTTTCTAGAATATCGCCGACGTTCCGTATCGAACCTGGCGCGACGTGCACCGTAGCAAACTGTTCGCGCTTTCTCGTGGCTGGCTCGATAGGGCGTGCTTGAAGGACTTACAATGAATCGATCCGTACGTTTTGCGATCTTCTCAATCTTTGCAATCGCCTCGTGCGACAAGCCGCTCGCTAGTGCCGATGACGCGTCTGATAGTGACGGTCATAGCGAATCTGCTTCTTTTCCAACAGAATGCGTTGGCGGTGGGGTCTCATTGGACTGGAGCATGACTACCCCACCGAACACACTCGAAGAGGGGGATGCCATCGATATTACGACAGAGTGTGAGATTGCGACTGTTGACGGAAGTGGCGGGAACGCTTGGGTGATCGGATTCATGTGCAAGGAGGACGAGGGATCCACGCAATTTGATCAGTCGTACACGCTAGACATCAACCATCCCTCAGCCTTGCCGTCTCACATTGTCCCTTCGAGCGAAGTCTCACTTCGCTATTTCTCGTGGAACGGTATCGACGTAGGCGCCGGGACGCGGATGTCAATCTCGGCAGAAGGAGGAGACGTTCTCGCTCTCTATCACGAACATGCCGATGGGGCCATTAGACTGTGCGCCGCTCCAGACGGGAGCTATCTAACTGCAGCGAATGCCTGGTTGGAGCCGCTTGGTGCCCAGCTGGAACCCGCAGGTTGCGAGGATGGCAGCCTACTTCGGCTATCGCGAACTAGCGGGACAACCACGTACCACGCATATCCTGGTGAGATTGTCAGCATGGGCGGAATTACAACCCTTGTCGGGGATGCTAGCTGTCTCGTGCGTGACCATGGCGGTGGCGACGCGTGGAATCTGAGCGTCGCACTCTGGACGCCGTAGGCGACGCCGCCGGTGACCATCGCGACGGGCTCCTCGGTCCCGTCGCGTCCCTGCGGCCGTCACGTTCGACCCCAGAGCTGCCGGCGTGGAGTGCCAACCCCGAGGCGATGGACAGCTCGTCGAGTCGGCAAGTCTGGTCGGAGACGAGATCATCGCGACGCCTCAGGGCACCATTCGATTGGAAGACAACTTCCTCGCCGAATTTCGGTCCCGAAATACTCCGCTGAGTTCCTTCGGCCGCATCACCCGACTCGCGAGGAACTCAGACGAGTTCCTCCTTGCCGAATTTCGCGCCCGAATTACTCCGCTGAGTTTCTTCGGCCGCAGGACTGCTCTCGCAGAGAACTCAGACGAGTTCCTTCTTGCCGAATTTCGCGCCCGAAATACTCCGCCGAGTTTTTTCGGAGACGGCAAAGCGAGGGACCGGAACTGCCGCAAGTTCGCGAAAGCCCAACGTTCGGCCGGGACGCCGTCGGAGTTCCGGCCCCACGCCGAGCGCTTGCGCGGCGCGATGAAGTCCGCGGCACCTCCTCTTCGGACGGCGCTCAAAATTCAATGATTTCAAAAAGTTCGAAAATTTCGTGTCAGGTGATCCGACCGCGCCGGTACTCGTCGGCGAATGGCGGCTGAAGTCGAAGACGCGAGACTCCTCGAGGGCGCCCGGGCGGGTGATGTCGAGGACTTCGCAACCCTCGTGGCTCGCTATCAGAGCGTGGTGTGTGCCGTATCGTTCGCACGAACGGGGGATCGCGAGCTCTCCGAAGACGTCGCACAAGAGACGTTCCTCGTCGCCTGGCGTGGGCTCGGGCAGCTGCGCGATCCTGGAGCGTTGCGCGGATGGCTCTGCGGCATCGCACGAAACCTTGCGCTCAAGTCACACCGGCGGCGAGGTCGCGAGGTCCCCCTGGCGGCCGCGACCGATCCCATCGACCCGGGTTCGGATGCCGTCGAAGCGCTCGAGGACCGTGAATCCTCGAGCATCGTTTGGGCCGCGCTCGAGAAGGTCCCCTTGGCGTATCGCGAAGTGCTGGTCCTCTACTACCGCGAGGGACGCTCTGCCGAGCAGGTCGCGGCCGCCCTTGGGCTCTCCGTTTCCGCGGTGGAACAGCGCTTGTCTCGCGGCCGCAAGGCGCTGCGCGGCGAGGTCGAGCAACGCGTCGAGCGCACGCTGTCTCGGACACGCCCGTCCTCGGGATTCGCAGCCGCAATCGTGGCCTCGCTTCCGTCTCGCCCCCCCGTCCCCGCGTCGCCCCTTCAGCCTTCACCAAGGTGGTCCGTCATGATCAAAGCAACGCTCGTAGGCATACCCCTTCTCACCGTAGGCGCCGTCGCAGCGGCGACCTTGTCGCGCCCCGTCGACCATGCGCCTGGGGCCGGGATCACGCAACCGCCTTCGCCCCTGCCCTCACCCCGAGTGCGTGCGACGGCGGGCGAACCAACACGCCAGCACGTCCAAGCGATCCGCGTCGGTGGGGAGAACACTCCCGCGACGATGCCAGTCCCTGCGACACGGCCTTATGCGTTGACGGATTTGGACGGCGCGCTCGGCTACGCCGTCAACCTGAACGGCGGCCCCGCGAAGCTGGTCCCGTTCGACGCCACGGACACTCCGGACCCGATCGTTCGCTACGTCCGTGGTCGCGTCGCCACGGCGAGTGGAGAGCCCGTGGCGGGTGCCATCGTCCTCGGTGGGGCACATCTCCAGGCGCTGATGGCCGACGCTCTGTCCGCCGACGCTGGAACCGTGACCGACCGCGACGGCAACTACGAGATGGCCCTTCGCGACGACGATGAGACCCTCCTCGTCGCGCTCCACGATACCGCCGGCTGGTCGACCCCGATCACCCTCGTGCCCGGGACCCGCGACGCCGCGGCGGACTTGACCATACGCCCCACCGCCGCGATCCGAGGGCGACTCACCCGCGGGGGAGCTCCGTTCGCGGGCGTCGTGCTGGTGAAGCTCGAGGGGCACGCGACGGGCTTCACCCTCGCGTTCTCCGCGAGCGCGGACGGAAGCTACAATGCTCCGCGACTCCCCGCGGGCGCCTTCGACATCGAGGCCACCGATCGCCTGTTCGACGACCATGGTGCGAGCGCGTCGTCGCGTAGAACTCCAGGCCGGCGTGATCGAAACGCTCGACCTCGAACTCCCGGCGGGCGCGATGATCGTCGTCGAGAGCAAGGTGTCCTCCGACGATCCCGTCGAGACGCTCGAGTATTCTTTACTGCCCGGCGCCCACACGGTGACGGACGCGGCCGCCCTTGGGAGCCTGCGCAGCACGCTCGGCGATGCCGTGCGCTCCATGTTGCACGGAGGCCTTCACCTCCCGGAGGTCATGCAGTTCCACGACGTCTCGCCGGGCACGTTCACGGTTTGCGCGGAGTCCCGCGGCAAGGGCGACGTCGCCCTCGGCCCCCTCGGTCTAGCTTGCGCGCGCGTCGACGTTCGCGAAACGGACGACGTCATCGAACTCGAACTGTCCCCCACGTCCGTTCCAAGACCATGACGAAAGCACTTCGCTCGTGGGGGAGCACGCGTCGTCGGACCTACAGGTCGACGTTGGACGCAATCCAACATTCGTCGATCTCTGGCGGTGCGGGCCATCCGTCCGACTCGGGGTAAGTGCGGGCACAGCCAGTGATCGTCCTGTTGTCGGCGGAGATCTGATTGGCGAACCAAAACGCACTCGGACGAAGTCGTGCCGTATCGATACACGCGCCCGTCAGGACCTCCGAGACCGCTCTGGCGCCTTCCTCGGCCCGCCAGGTCGCCGTCTCCCCGAGAACGATCGAACCGTCGCGACTCAAGATCGTCGACCACATCGAGTAGTAGAGGTAGTCGGGGTCTTCTTCGACGTCCTGGCCTCCGTAACGGAGCCTGTCCATCTCGTAGCCACGAAGGTCGGGCACAGTTCGTTCGCCCCCCCGCGACGTTCCAAATGAAGGAGGCGCTTGCCGCGACACCATCGTAGCAACGGGCGAGAATCGCCGAGGCGCGACCGTCCATGTCGGAAGGATACCCGTTGAATGGCTGGGAAAGCGCAGCCCCCCCATGCCACAAAACAACCGAGTGGCAGGACCCACGGTAATGATATCGAGGTATGATCGCTCCAGCAACGGACGTCGCATCCGAACTCATCGCAGCCGCACTCCAGACACGACTGTACGGCTCCGCCTCTCCGTCGGGGTAGGCGTTGGGGTTCTCCTGCCAGGTCGGCAGCCAACGCGTACCTTGCGCTGCGTCCCAAACGAACGCGTGCAGTGCGGCAACCGTGTATCCGTTGTACACGTCGGGATAGTCCGCATTGCCGACGACGGTTGTGCCATCCGCGCTGATTCCGACAGCTTCTGCGGACGTGAGGATCGTCCGCGCCCCGGAGGACCGGCTCCAGAGGAAAATGTCGTCGCTTCGGTCGCCGGTCACGATGCCGCCGACGACCGTGTCACCATCATCGCTGACGCCGACAGAGTACGTGCCTTCCGACAAGATCTGTAGGTCGTCCTCTCGCCACACGAACGCCCGAACGTCGGGCCATTCTTGCCCGCGTATCCGTCCAACGACGGTCCGCCCATCGCCACTCAAATCGGCAATCTCAGCGCCGAGCGGCAACCAGCGGAAGTCCGCACAACCGGCCCCCGCTGCATCGGAGACGTCTCCCTCCGGATACGCAACCTCCGACGACCCGCCATCGCCGTCTCCGACGGGGGTCGAGTCGATGACACGGTCCGCGCACCCCATGAGTAGGCACACCGGCCAAAATCGCCGCATCGCGTACCCGCATCCGCCCCCTCCCACCGTCAAAGCCGACACCGCCCGATCACCTCCACCCACGTCGATGTTCCCCAACCCTGCGCGCACACGACGAAATGAGCAAGGCTCCCCTTCGGACCCCACGATGAACGTCCTTCAGCCTACCCGCAGGCTGCGACGCGTGAGGAGAGGACGCTTCGTGCTCCGGCCATCTCGTCGACGAACGCAGCGCACCGATGAACGGACCGAGGCTCATTTCTGAACGCTCCGTTCATGCGCAGCACGTCCTTGGGACTTCACCCTCCCTCGCCCGCGGTCACGTTCGGCCCCAGAGCTGCCCGGCATGAAGCGCCAAGCCCGAGGCGATGGACACGAGCTCGTCGCCCCCACGCAGCTTCGCCGCCCCGAACCGAGCCTCGAACCGCGCCCGCACGGCCGGAACGAGCGCGGTGCCCCCGGTCATGAACACGCGATCGACCTGCTCGGGCACGATGTTGGCCGAAGCGAGGGTCTCGTCGAGACACCGCTCGATCGCGTTCACGTGAGGCTCGATCCACGCCTCGAAGGCATCCCGAGTCACGCTCACACGCAGATCCACGGGCCCATCGCAGTAGACGAACTCGGCTTCGCGTCGACTCGAGAGCGCGACCTTGAGCTGCTCCACGGCCTTGTGGAGATGGAACCCTTGGTTCGCTTCGATGACGAAGAGGAGGCGCTGCAGCGGCTCCGGGTCTTGCGCGAGCCGTTGCAGTCGCTGCAGCTCGCTGCGGGTTTTCTCTCCGCGTAGAAACGACAAGAGGTGCCAATGCGAGAGCTTGTGGTAGTAGGAGTTGGGAACGGTGTACTCGTTGCCCATGTTGGTGTAGGTGCTGCCCTTGCCGAGCGCTGGCGCGACCACGTGCTCGATGATGGATGCGTCGAGATCGTCGCCCGCCACCCCGACGCCGCCGGTGACGACGACGTCGTCCTCCCGGGAGGCTTGGTTTCGTCGCTGTGGCCCAAGGCGCATCAGGCAGAAGTCGGTCGTGCCACCGCCGAAGTCGGCGACCAAGACGAGTTCCGGCCGTGCGAGCGTCCGCTCGTAGTGATACGCGGCGCCGAGCGGCTCCAAGGCGAAGCGGACTTCTCGAAATCCGGAGCGGAGGGCCGCTCTCTGCAGACGTTCCACGGCGCGAGCGTCGTCGGCATCGCCCCGCGCATCCACGAAGTGAACGGGACGCCCGAGCAGGGCGAAGTGGGGTTCCACCCGGAGGCTCTGCTTTGCTTGCTCTCGCAGGCGCCGCAGGAACAGCACCAAGAGATCGTCGAGGTCCGGGTTGTGGGGTCCGATCTGCGTCCTCCCGGTCGCCGTGCCCGTGAGATGGGACTTGAACGATTGGATCAGCCGACCTTCTCCCATCGCGTCGAGGTAGGCCTCGATCCCCTGGGTTCCGGCGGCGTAGTCGATGGGGGCCCCCACGTGCTGCACCTCGGGATCGAAGAACAGCAGGCTGCGGTAGCTCACGGTGGAAGCCCCGAACAGGGAGAACTCGGCGAACCGCACCTCGCCCCCTGGATCGAGCAGGGCGACGGCGCTGTTGGACGTTCCGAAGTCGACTCCGACGCAGGCGGAAGGCAGGCTCACGGTGGAACGAATAGCCGATGACCCGGGGTGTTCCAAGGTCGATTCGGTGCGGTCGCCGCTTGCACGATGCGGCGGCGAGCTCGACCGCCGAAGTTCCCCTGGCCCTGGCGGGACACCTGGTTTATCTCAGGGCGGTGAACCAACTCGAGTCTCGGGTTCGCCGCGTGACCGGCAGTCGCAAGGCCTCGCGACGAGAGCGTGTGCAGTCGCTATGGGGCGGCTACGGCGAGATCGTGCGGATGGATCTGGACACGGGCCCCGTCATCGTCAAGTGCGTCGAGCCGCCGGGCTCGCGAGCATCGACGGGCGGAGACCCCCTCCACGTCTCGCATCAACGCAAGCTGCGCTCGTACGCCGTGGAGATGCACTGGTATCGCGACTTGGCTCGGCGCTGCACACCCGTGCCGCGTTGCCCCCAAGCTTTGGCCACGGAGGCTTCGGATCCGCGCTTCCTGTTCGTGCTCGAGGACCTCGACGCCGTTGGTTATCGGCACCGGCACGCGTCCCTCGACGCGCCACGGATCCAAGCGTGTCTGCGCTGGCTTGCCCGTTTCCACGCCACGTTCCTCGGCGTACCGCCGGTCGGTCTATGGCCCGTGGGAACCTACTGGCATCTCGCGACGCGCCCCGACGAGTTGAGGGCCCTTCGCGATCCACAGCTGCGCCGCGCCGCGCCCGAGCTCGACCGGATCCTCGAGTCCTGCGTCTACAAGACCCTCGTGCACGGCGACGCCAAGGTCACCAACTTCTGCTTCCCCGACGACCCCACGCAAGACGTGGCGGCGGTGGACTTTCAGTACGTGGGGGGCGGCTGCGGAATCAAGGATGTCGCGTACTTTCTCAGCAGCATCTTCGACGGGCAAGCCTGCGACGCCCACGCGGAGATCCATCTGGAGTACTACTTGAGCGCCCTTACCACGGCGTTGCGCGATCGAATGCCCACGGTGCACGCCGAAGCGGTGGTCGCCGAATGGAGGGCGCTCTATCCCGTGGCCTGGGCCGACTTCCTGCGGTTCTTGAAAGGCTGGGCTCCAGGATGTTCGGAGTTCGATCCGTATCGCGACCGCATGATTGCCGCGGCGCTACGGCATTTGGGGGCATGCGCGACGCCCCGTTCCAGGCGCATCGACTTCTGATTGCGCCGCTTCGCCGCGCGTGCGAGAGAGTGCGCGCATGAGAGAACTCGATCTTGGTTCCGCCGAGCTTCGCCCCGGTGGGCGTGCGAAGGTGCGTAGGTTGGGCATCGTCATGGTGCTATCCGTCGGGGTTGTTGCTTGCGAGGACCCGGGCGCAGACGACGAAGACGGCACCTCCGAAGATGCGGGCGCGACTTGGACGGGTGTCACCACGACCCAAGGAACGACGACCGCGACCGGCGAGACGAGCGATCCGACGACGGGGGCGCTCCCGCCTCAATTCATCGTGTCCACGACCGTCTCGAGTCCCGAGGGCGCCAGCACCTACGTCAAGGTGCTCGACTCCTTGGCGCCGGGACACCTCGACTTGTCGACGGCGCGCGAGTTTCCGGGGTGGTCGGACCTCAAAGTGAACGCCGGCAAGGTGTTCGTCTCGAGCGGCGAAGAACCGCTGGTGACGCGATTCAGCGTCGATGACGCGGGCGCCCTGATCGAGGAAGGTCGCCTCAGCTTCATGAACTACAGCGAGAGCGCGACCATGTTCTTGCAAGCGTTCGTCGATGCGAACACGGCATTCCTGGCCACCGACGCTGGCCTCATCCGCTGGGACCCGACCGCGCTCACGATCTCGGGGACGATCGACTACCCGCTCCTGGAACCCCGCGAAGGGATCGAGCCCGGGAGTGCGCTCGATCGCGGGATCGCGGTTCGCGATGGTTTCGTGTTCCACCCGATCAGCTGGATCGACACCTACAACTTCGTCATGGCCCCCACGTCTCAGATCGTCGTGGTCGATGTCGCGACCAACGCCGTCGTCTCCGTGCTCGACGTGCCCTGCCCCAACATCGACTTCGCCTCGAAGGACGCCGCCGGGAACCTCTACTTCTCGAACTGGGTGTATTCACCCGGCGCCACCTTGATCCACGGCGATGCTGCGGCGTGTGCCGTTCGCATCCTCGCGGGCAGCTTGACCCTCGATCCCACGTGGACCCTCGAGTTCCGCACGGTGACGGGCGGACACGAGGCCGCAGCGATGACCATCATCGACGACACGCATGCGCTCGTTTCTGTCTTTCACGAAGAGAGAGCGCCGTTCGACCCCGCGGTCGACGACTTCTACACCTGGATCCTCGGTGCCAACTGGCGCTTCGCGATCCTCCCACTCGCGGGAGGTCCCGCCCGAGATCTCGTGGGCATCGAGTGGAATGCCGGCGGCTACAACACCGCTCGGACGTTCGAGGATCTTTACATCCTCGTCCCCGGGGAAGACTACGCGAGTACGGCGGCCTATCGCCTGGGTGCGGACGGCGTCGCGCACCCGAGCATCGACATGGACGGATGGTCCAACCGGCTGGTCCAGCTGCGTTGACGCCGTTGCTTGGCGCCCACCACCGCCCAGCGAATCACGCCGGCGACGATGAGCGCCCCTCCGAGGCCGAGCACGATCGCACCGGAGTGCTCGAGCGTTTGGGCGCGGCCGTACGCCTCGCCAAACGCAGCGTCGGTGGATGCTTCCTCGGCATCCCGTGCCCCACGGTAGGCGAGCCCAACCAGGATCCCTCCGGCGAGAGCCCCCGCCACGCCCACGCCCACGAGGCTCCCGCCCCAAGGGTCCCGGTACCAAGGGCGCCGTGGCGCGGGCGCGACCTCTCGTGTCGTTGCGGGTGGCGGCGCGACGACGGGAGGCGGCGGTCGCTGGGGCGCAGGCTCGGGTTCACACTCCGCGATGTGCCCGAGCACCGCCGCGCGTGCGTTCTCGGAGGGCTCGGTCGCGAGGTAATCCCGATAGAGCGGCACGGCCTGGGGGCAGCGCCCGGCCATGCGCTCGATCTGCGCACGCGCGTAGAGATAGGCCGGCTCGTGCGTGGCGGCATAGGCCTTCGCAAACGCATCGCTGGCGTCGTCCCATCGCGCCTCTCGCCAGGCCGCTTCTCCGGCGGCGACGAGCTCTCCGACGTCCGGCGTCTGCGACGGAGCGACGAGGGTCAACGCGACCGTGAGTGACGCGAGCAGGGGCATCGGCAGACGAGCGCGCACGAGGTCGCCGGGCGACCGCGTTCACTCGGGAGGATAGAGCCCCTCGGGCGCCTTGCGGGGGTTCGGATCGGGAGCGCTCGCAGGGGTCGCTCGTTTCTTTTTGGGGTTGCGCGCCGTGGCCTTGCGGCGTTTTCTCTCGGTGTTCGGCGGGCCGGGGGTTTCCGCGTGCTCGGGATCGGTGCTCGGCGTCGCGTCTGCGATGGGCGGGGGAGCAACGAGCGGCGGCGGAACAACGAGCGGCGGCGGGGGAGCAGCGAGCGGCGGTGCGGGGGCGGGCTGGACGGGCGATACGACGGGGAGTCGTGGCGCGACGGAGGCTTGCGGGGTCGCCTCGGACGGTTCCACCATCGGACGCAGAGCCCAAGCACCCGAGGCACCTGCCAACAACGCGACCGGGACGGCGACCAGGAGCGCCGAAGACCGGCGATGGCGAGGGGGACCTTGGCTGCCCGTGACGAGCCGAGGATCGAGCTGCGTGGTGAGGCCCCGTTCCTCGCCGTCCATGACCGGAGGCGCAGGACCGAACGACGCCTCCATCGTGGCGGCAACGGGGTGGGCCCCGAGCCGCACGTCGGCCTGGTACGCGAACTCCTCCAGCGCATCGGCAAACGCAGCCGCGGTGGGATACCGCGCCGCGGGATCGGTGGAGAGGGCTCGGTCGACGATGCTCGCCAAGGGCGGGGGACAGTGCGGCATCACGGCGAGCACGGGCGCGTACTGTCCGCGTGCGACCTTCCCCATCACGGCGAACTCGTTGGGACCGCTGAAGGCACGCATGCCGGTGGTCGCCTCGTAAAGGAGGATGCCGAGGCAGAACACGTCGCTGCGGCGATCGATCGCCTCGCCTCGCACTTGCTCGGGGGACGCGTGTCCGAGCTTTCCTTTGAACGTTCCCGTGCGCGTGAACGCGGTGAGCTCCATCGCCTTCGCGATGCCGAAGTCGGTCAGTTTGACGATGCCGTCGTAGCTCACGAGGACGTTGGAAGGGCTCACGTCGCGGTGCACCAACCCGAGAGGGCGTCCGTCCGGGGCGCGTTGCTCATGCAGGTCGTGCAGGCCGCGGGCGACGCACGCGACGATCGTCAGGACCGTGGCGACCGGGAGCTCGCGCTCGCCCTGGGCGCGAAGGATCTCGTGCAGGTTGCGGCCGTGCACGTACTCCATCGTGAGGAAGTGCTCCCCCTCGTGTTCGCCGAAATCAAGGACGTGGGCGAGGTGCGGATGATCGAGCCCGGACGCGAGCCGGGCCTCGTCGAGGAACATCCGGGTGAAGGTTGGGTCTTCGGCGAGGTGCGGGAGGATCCGCTTGAGCGCGACGACCTTGGAGAAGCCGGCGGCGCCGCGCTGATGGGCGAGGTAGAGCTCGGCCATGCCACCCACGGCCACGCGGCGCAGCAACGTGTAGCGGCCAAGACGCGTCCCGGGGGGCAGACCCGCAGCTCGGGCAGTTTCTCCCACGCGTCCACGATAGCGAGCCCGGGGACGGGAGTCACCCGGGCTCGGACTTGCGGGCGTTCGCGGCTTGCGTCACCGGGCCGAGCGCGCGGGACCATCCCTCGAGGTCCCCGACCAACCGATCGCGAAGAACGCCCGGGCGGGTCATCGCCGTGACGTTTTCCCGCAACAGTTCACGCGCGCGAGCCAAGCGCGTGCTGACGGTGCTGGCATTGAGCTCCAGGACCTCCCCAATCTCCGCCACGCGGATGTTCTCCCAGTAGTAGAGCTCGACGACGAGCTGGAGCTCGAGCGGGAGCAGGCTGAGCGCCATCAGCAGGAGCTGGTGTTCCTGCACGCGCATGGCGACCACGCTGAGCGAGGTGCCCGGGGCTCCCTCGGTCGCGTAGCGCTGCGCACGGGGACCTTCTTCTTGGGTGCGGAGGTGGCGGAGGAGTTGCTTGCGCGCGATCGCAAACAAGAACGTCTTGAACGACGATGCGCCGCGAAACCTGTCCTTGGCCTCCATCACGGCCAAGAAGGTCTGCTGCGTGAGGTCATCGGCCACCGCGGCGGCGCGCAGATCGAAGAAGCGCCGCACGGAAGCATAGTGAAGCTCGAGCAGGCGGGCGGCGGCCGACTCGGAGCCCTGTTGCCAGGCGAGGACCAAGGGGTCTTCGGCGGCGTCCATGCGAGCGAGTGTATCCGGCTCGACCCATCGGCACGATGGGCGTTCCGCGCCTACGCCGTGGTGCGCCGCGGCTGCCACACCGCCCTACTCTCCTACCGCCCCGCAGGGGGCCCATACAGCGTCGGGTGATGCCACGCATAGCCGAAGCCGCCCAAGACCCCGCCCGCCTCTCCGCGCGTGGCATACGCGGAGATCAGGTTCCGGTTCGCGTCGATTTCGTGGATCACGCCCGCGTTGCTGGCCGTGACCAAGAAATTTCCGTTGGGCAAGGCCTGCGCGTCGCCTTGCGTATCCGAATTTCCGGCCATGGAATACGACCAGTCGAGGGCCGCCATCGTTTCGCCGAGTGTGTAGTGGAGCAGCGCAGATCCGCCGGCGCTGTCGTTGCTGAAGACAATCAGTTTGTCGTCTGCATACCAATGGTGACCATGCTGCACGCGCCACGTCGAGTTCGCCCCCTCCGCCTGGATGTGCTTGGCCCACGTCATCTCGGCGGGATCCTGACCGACCGTCGCGATGATCGATCCATCTCCACTCACGAAGACGACCGCGTCTTTGTTCCGATCGGAAACGGTGTAGAAGTCGCCGTCGGAAGAATAGTGAATCACGTTGCAATGGCAGAGATCGCCCTCCGAGACTCCCCCGTCACCAGGGGCGAATCCCTGGCCAAAGACGTCGTTCAAATCGACGATGTGTTGGCTGTTTCCGCCGTCCTCGTCGACCGTGAAGATATGATCGCACTCGCCGGCATTCTCTTTTGCCAGGTACGCGAATCCTCCCGGGATCACAGCAAAATCATGGTGGTCCCCGCCAGGGACATCGAACGAAGTCGCGCCCGTGCCATCCAAGTCGATGCGGTGGAAGGTCCCTCCGATCCCCGCATCGAAGGGGCCCAAGTCGCGGGCCAACACCGAGCGGCCATCCCATGAGAGGTGCGCGCGAAAAATGCCCATGCCGCCCAAGACCCCGCCCGGGAAGGTGTGGGCCCATACGAGCTCCCCTTCCTTGTCGAAGATGATCGCGTCGCCACCACGTACCGCGATGATGAAGCCTTCCGCCGCCCCCGGCGACGTCGAGGCCATCCCCAACCCCGTCTGCGTCAGCGTTCCCGTCTGAATGGTTTGATTCTCGCTGGCACAGACCTCGTCGTCGCGCCGGACGACGATGCGATAGTTGTACGTACTCGACTGAGTCATACCGAGCAAGAGCGTGCGATAGTCCGGCGCCTCTAGATCGACCGGCGCGACCATCCCGTAGTCCGTCGTCTTGCCAAAGTGGATCTCCGCACTCGTGAGGTCGATCCAATCGGTGGTGAACGTCACCACGCCCACGGTCTCGATCGCGGCCAGTTCCGAACTGCGCACCTCGAGCGCGCACGACATCGGAAACACCTCCGACTCCGCGCTGGCCTCACCGCTTCCATCGTCGCTCACCGAGCCGGACGAGGTCTCCGCGCCTGCGTCCTGGCCGGAGGTCGATTCTCCGCCCGACGTGCTGCTCGAGTCCGCCGCACCGTCTCCCGAACTCTCCACCGGCGCCTCTGCAGCGGACTCGCCGCTCGTACTCGCGTCCGCTCGTGGGTCCTGCGTGTCACTGCTGCCGACGTCCGCCTCGGAATCGCCGTCGATGTCTGCGCTGCTCTCCGTTGCGGACCCTTCCGCGACCTGGCGGTCGGGCTCCGAACATGACGTATCCGCGAGTACGAGCAAGGCTCCGAAAAGTAGGGATGGGGCGGTTCGAGCGGTGTTCATGAGGCAGGACGCGCCGGTATCCGAGATTGGGAACGAACCGCGTCGATCCGCAACGCGATGTCGCGATGAATCGCTAGCGCAGAATGCGCAAATACGCAAAGTGGGGGGGACGGGCTCGAGATCTGGCTCGAGTGGGCGTGGAACCGTCCTGTGGATTCGGGCGTGCCAAGCTCTCGGACACACGCCCCCGCGACCCGCGGAGCTCGAACGTGACCCAAGACGACCTCCCGCACCGCCCGTTCCCCAAGATCGCGACGAACCTCGACGTACCGCTCGGAGGCCGCTGGATCGCGACCGAGAAGATCCACGGGGCGCACTTCGTTGTGGCGACCGACGGAACGCGCGTCCGCTTTGGCAAGCGCAAGGCGTGGCTGCACGAAGACGACGCATTCTTTGGCTGGCAAATGCTGCGCGCCGAGCTCGAGCCACAGGTCTTGGCGCTACACGAAGCTTTGAAACCCGCGGGTCCGATCTATGTCTACGGCGAGTTGTTCGGCGGAGGCTATCCGCATCCCGACGTGGCTCCGTTGCCGCTCTTGACCCCCGTCCAGACGGGCATCGCATACGCACCCGACCTACGATGGGCAGCGTTCGACGTGCTCGAGGCGCGCGAGGAGGGGGCAGACACGTTCGTCGCACAGGACGTCCTCGAGGACGCCGCCTCGATGGCCGGCCTGATGCTCGTCCCCGTGCTCGCGCGGGGGTCCTGGCAGGAGGTTCGGCGCTCGCCGGTGGCGTTCGAGAGTCGGGTGCCCGCGACGCTGGGCCTGCCGCCGCTCGCCGCCAACACGGCCGAAGGCTACGTGCTCAAGCCCGAGGCTGGGATGCCTGCGTCGCAACGGCCGCTCGTGAAGGTCAAGATCCCCGAGTTCGACGAGCTCCGCTTTGGAGCGAGTCAGGCGTTCGATCCGCACGCGTTGCCGCCCATCGAGGTGCTCGCGACGTTGGCCGTGGCGATGACGACCCCCCTGCGGCTCGCGAGCGCCCGATCCAAGGTCGGCGTCGAGGCGGTCGCGATCATCGAGGAGGCCGTCCTCGACGTTTCGATCGATCTGGAGGCGATGTTGCCCGATCGCATGGCTTCGCTCGCCCCGGAGGCCATTGCGCGCCTACACCAGGCCGTCGCAGACGCGGCGCGGAGCATCCTCCGCACGCCGCCGGGTTGAGCGCGCAATCATTCGCCGTCCGTCGAGATGCCCCCGGCCAGCGCCGTCGCATCGACATAGAGCACGACGGGCGCGTCTTCGCGAAAGGTGGCCTCGAGGAGCACGCCGCAGCGCCACAGCTCGAGCGCGGGCACGAACGGATTGGGGAGATTGGAGAATGGAGCGTCCGCAATGACCTTGGGGGGTTTGTACGTCCGCGGGACCAGCAGCCCCCCGCGCGCGGCGATCTCCCACTGCACCGCGAAGGCGATGAACGCAGACCAAGGCGCAGGGAGCTCCGGATCGGGTTCGAATGGCGTGTCGATCTCGGCGTCTTCCAGAGCGACGTCGGTGCTCCAACCCGCCGTATCGAGCCAGTAGCCGAGATCGAACACGCGCGGGCCACCACCTTCGGTGACGATCCAGTCCAAGCGCGTCGGAGGACGACCAAACCATGGGGCCACGCGCGCGGCGAGCTCGACGACGAGGCCCTCGATCGTCCGGACGTAGGCGGTTTGGCTCACCAGGTGCGCGGGTCCCGGACCCACGGGACCCGCCGAGCGCGGAATCTCCGGCGCAAACGTCTGCATGTTCCAAACCGAAGCGGCGGTGCTCCCGAAGCGGCGTGGAATCTCGTGGGTCACCCGGCGCGTCCGCTCCTGCAGATCGGCGGGGAGGAGCAGGCCAGCGTCGGTGCCCTCGGGATGCGACCACGAGCGACGATGGGCGCTCCGGAGTGCCTCGACGAGCGCCTCGTAGACCCCGAGCGGATCGTCCTCGAGTTCGGCGAACGAGGGGAATGCTGGCGTCGTCATGGGCCTCCGGGTGGGAAGATGCCGTCGATGACGTCTTTTGTCATGTCGGACATCGACTCGCGGGTCTTGTCGAGCGCCGCACGCCCGGCTTCCACGTCCTTGGGCTTGGTGAGCGCCGCGGCCTCGGGGTCCTCTGCGCTCTTGAGCATGTCGTCCCAGGACTTGTTGAGGTCATCGGCGGACTGCTGCAGTTTTTCCTTGTTCTCCGGGGTAGGCGCGTCGGAGGCCGTCTCCGCGTCTTTGATGAACTTGTCCTCTTTTTGGCGGGTGTCCTGCAGCTTGTCGCCAAAGTCTCTCGACTGGGCGTCACCGCCCTCCGGCGTGGGTCCTTTATCGACGGTCTTGGACACCGATGGATCGCTGAGGGCTTCGTCCATCTCGTCGGCGGCCTGGTTGATGCGGTCCTTTTGGGCTTGTGGGAGCGAAGACGCGTCGGCCTTCTTTCGCAGCTCCGAGGGGGCCTTCTTGGCACCGTTGGCGAACACGTGGTCCCCCCGCTTCTTGGACGGACCGTCCGCCCCTTTTCCACCGGGGGACGACGCTTGCTTGCCGCCCCCCTTCTTGCCACCCCCACCGCACCCCCCTTTGCCCTTCTTTGCGAGCCCGAGCACGTCGACGTCGACGAGCGGATTCGCAGGATAGGCGTAGACATTGATCCCTCCGCTTTGACCGATCGGATCCGATTGGAGGTATCGGCCCCACGCGGGGACGTAGTAGCGGTAGCGATTGTAGTGGAGCGCGTGTTCGTCGTCGCAATAGTGCCCCGGCCAGCGCAGTGCGTAGTCGAGGGTGCGATCCGCGGGCAGGATGAGCGCGCCATACGGGCTCGCCCGTAGCGGTCGCCATACGATGCTCCCGTTCTCGTCCTCGATCCACGTCGGCATGCCCACCTGGTCGTAGAAGACGGCGTACACCCGACCTCGGTCGGCATCGGCATCGACCGTGTCATAGTCGACGAACGCGAACGGGAGCATCGCGCTCGGCCGGCCATAGAGGTAGAGACGCACCGCACCCGTGGGCGAGATCTCGGCGGCGAGACGCTGCCCATCCCAATAGTAGGCGGTCTGGAGCGCCCCTCGCCCGCAGCCGAGACGTCGTGCCCACGCGTCATAGTGGGCCGACCACGGCGCGCCGCCGTCCTCGATCTCGACGAGCATCCCGAGGCTGTCGTACCCGTAGCGAATGGTGCCGCCGCCGGACGAGCGCCGCTCGCAGACGTGAAACCGCGCGTCGTAGAGGACCTCCTCGCCGTTGACGTGGACGAGCCGATTGCCCGTACCCACCTTCACCCCCTGCAGGCCCGGCATGGCGAGCAGGTTTCCGCCGGGATCCAGGGTGTAGACCTCCGGACCGCCGGGGCCCTGGCTGCCCACCAAGCGATGCGCATCGTCGATGGTGTACGTGGTCGTCCCCGTCTCGGAGTCGTCGCAACGGACGAGGTCCCCTTCGCGTGTGCGATGGTAGCGAACGACATGCGCCGCGGCGCCCCGGCTCGTCACGCGTCCAAGGCACGCCCCGCGATCGTCGTATCGTGAGAGCTGCCGGGTGCCCCACGGATGCTCGCGCAGCACGTTTCCGCGGGCGTCCCTCCGCAGCTCGTGCCGGCGACCCGTCGGATCCGTGATCCTCAGCCCGTATCGCACCGGCTCGACCGTGACCGAGAAACGCCCGAGCAGATTCGTCTCGCGATGGGTACGGCCGCACGAATGCCGTACGCCGAAACCATCCACGAGATCCGCGAGGAGCCGTCCACGCTCGTCGCGCTCGAGGAGGACCTCGTGGAGCTCCGTGCTGGCGCGCGTGACGTTGCCCCATGCGTCATAGGCGAGGTCCTGCTGCCCGCCGCGCGTCAAGCTCCGACGTTTGGGTAACCCGCGGTCGTCGTAGAGCGTGGTCACGAGCGGCCCAGCCGCACCTTCGGTCTCGGCCGGGGCTTCCAGCAGACCATAGCGATGCGTCTCTTCCAACGATCCATCACGGGTGATTCCAACGAGTCTTCCGATGGGGTCGTACGAATACGCGGTGGTGCTCCCCAGCGGATCGGTGATGCTCGCGACGCGCTCCTGCGCGTCGTAGGCATAGCCCGTGCGATTGCCGAGCCCATCCATTTCCGCCGTGACCAACGCGGCGCGTCGCAGCTCCCTGCGCTTCTGTTTGCCGTCTGCGTCTTGGAACGCGACGGCCACGGTGCCGTGCGCGTAGACCCACCGTCGCACGCGACCGACCTCGTCCCCGCGCTCGATCAAGCGACCGAGTCGATCGAATCGTTCGTAGGCGCGCACCGGCTCCGTCCCCGTGAACATCGACTCGACGGTCCGCGCAAGGGTGTTCGGCATGCGCGAAGCGAGCCGCGTGGGTCCTCCCGTGCGGACGGGTGGTCGCACCCCGTGCTCGCGTTCCACGGGGGTCTCTGGCCAACGCGCAGCCAGCGGATCCGGTAGGTAGGGCGCATCGAGGTCGGGTGGAAAGACGTTCCCCAGCGCGTCCTTGCGGCCCGTATGCACGCCCGTCGAATCATACAACCACGTGGTGACCTGGCCGCGCTCATGCTCGCGCAGCACATTGCCAGCGCCGTCGATCTCCCGCGTCAGGACCTCGCCATCGGGTGCGCTGCGGGCGGTGATCCGCCCGTTCTCGTCGTAGCGATAGATCCACTGGGCGCCGTCCTGCCCGACGATCGTGGTCCCGTCCTCGGCGTGGTATTCGAACGTGCTCGCCCACAGCCCATCGGCTCCACGGGTGGAAACGCATCTTCCCTGCGCGTCGTAGGCCCACGTAAACGCGTAACCGCCAGGATCGGTGCGTCCTACCATTCGACGCCCAGCGTCGTATTGGTAGCGCGTGACCAATCGCTCGCCGTTCTCGGCAGCACTCAAGAGGCCCCGGTAGGCGTCCACGCTGTACCGCACCACGGTCTCTGGACCGCCGCCTTGCTCGCGCACCAACGCGGCAAGGAATCCCCGCTCGTCATAGCGAAGGGTGAAGCGCACGGGCGGGCTCCCCTTGCGGCGCTCGGTGAGTCCCGACACGCGGTCCCCCTCGTACGAGAGCTCGACGACGCCCTCGCGTTCCACCGCCCTGACCAGACGCGCGCACCGCTTCCCTGGACGGACCTCGAAATGGAGCGTGGGAGCACCGCTCCTTTCGACCGCGAGCTCGGTGGGTCCCACGCGCCGCAAGCGAAATCCGCTGAGCGCGGCCTCTTTGCGCTCGGCCGTCAGAGGATCGAAGTCGATTTCGACATCCGTGTGGTCGCGAAAGCGCCACACCTGCGGGAACAAGTCGATCGCGGCCTCGTAGCTGTGGGTGAAACCATGGCCGAGCGTACCCAGGCGATCGCTGCGGGACGAGTTGTAGTACCGCGAGAACGCGAGCAGCCCTCCCGGTTCCACATAGTCGTCGGCTTCATCGAACTGGGCTCCGGTGACGATATCGACCGGGTCACCGCCGATGCTGAGCTTGCCGTTGAAGAACTTGGCCCCGCGGCCGCACTTGCTCTTCTTGACGATCTTGAACTTCCGGTTGAGGAACTTGAGCCCCTTCAAGAGCGGACCGGCGAGACCCAGCAGCGCGAGTGGGTTGCCCGTGGTGGCGAACTCGTAGAGGGCCATGAGCGGGCCGAGACCCAAGCGATCCGCGATGGCCGTGAGCGACGGGATCGGCGGACCGCCGACCATGACGCCGCTCGGAATCGACAGCACGACCGTCGTGGGGAGGACCATGCTGGTGATCGGCGAGCGCTTGGCCCGTGGGAACGGGGGCATTCCGATGTCCCAGCAGCTCAGCAGGGGGAGCGCGAGGTAGCCGAACGGCTCGCCATCGGCGCTGACCGTCATGCTCCCCATGAAGAGCTCGCTGTCGTTGGCCGGAGGCTTCACGAAAACGCCACCGATGGGGATATGCGGCGGAATCATTTTCGTGCCCGATCCGGCGACGGCGCGAGGGATTCCGTTGACCTTCACCGTGGCACCGATGAACGGGGCGAAATCCATCGGATCGAACAGCATCCCCGTGTGGGGATGCGGGATCGGCACGGGCGGGACGGGCCCGGGAGGCTGAATGATGTGCACGTCGACCCCGACGATCGGATCGAACATCTTCGCAGCGGGCATCATGCAGAACAGCTCCAAGACGAGGGTTCATGGCGGACCCTCATCCGCCCAAGATATCCGATCTCGGTCATGGCAACATCGCGGTTGCCGTCCCGATCGCGATCCGTTTCATCCGTTCGGACTGAACATCGCGAACACGAACCGTCCGGTCCTACATCACGGAACACATACGCTCTCGAGATCGCGGATAGGCGCAGACATGGCTTCGTGGTGTCCTAGGATGACGGCCTACAGGTGCGCCCTGCCCCTCTCCCTGATTTCGAGCATGGCGGCGCCCCCGGAGCTGCCCGTCGAGATCTCATGGTCCGCGCCCCCCTCATGCCCGCAAGAGTCCGAGTTCGTGACCTCGGTCGCGGACCTGGTCGGACTGGAGGACGGCCCGCGGCTCGACCTGCGCGCGTCCATCTCGTTGTCCGAAGCGCCTCCGTTCGCCATGCGCATCGAGCTCGCGACGCCCGGTGGAACCGAGATCCAAGCGCTGGAGGCCGAGTCCTGCACAGAGCTGGTCGAAGCGGGCTCGCTGCTCCTGGCCACGCGAATCCTGGAGGCTCGGGCGAGCGCCCGGGAGGCCGCGCTGCGCTTGGCCAACCCGTTCGAGCGCCCCCTTCCGCCAACCCCCGCACCTCGACCGAGGGCTCCGAACCTCGGCAACCCTCCCCACGTCGCTTGGACAGGATTCCGCAAGCCCGCGCTCACGCTCGCAGGATTGGGTGGCGTCGTGTTCGGTCTGGGACCGCGCCCGAACTTCGCCCTACGCGCTCAGCTCGATCTCCGTTGGACGCGGTTTGGGATCGCGATCGTCGGGCAACACGCGTTCGCGAGCCGCGAGGAGGTCGCGGGCGGCACCTATGAGGTGGGCGCTTCCGCTGGAGCCGCGTTGCTGTGTCACGCATTCCGGCGACAGCGGACGACCATCCCCCTCTGTGCCGGGGTCGAACTGTCGGCCATGCAGGGTCGAGCTGTCCCCGAGGATCCGGATGCGAACCCGCGCGCGCAGCTCCGCGTGGGGATTCCCGTCGAGTGCGGCGTCTCGTGGCGGGCCTCGGCGCGGCTCGGGATCCGCCTACAAACGGGGATCAACGTTGCGGCGACGCAACCCGGCTTCACCGCAGAGGCGCCGAGCGGCCAATCGATCGTCTTTCGTACCCCCGACGTCGCGGGATACGCTTTGCTGGGAATCGAGGTGAACCCGTGACGGAACCCTGGGCGGCTGGCGCTTCGCAAGGCGTGGACGGCAAGCTGCGCCCGGCGACGCTCGATCTCGAGACGCTCTACCGCGACCACCATCGACTCGTCGCCTATCTCGTGCGCGGGCGCGGGATTCCTTCGGAGTCCGTCGAGGACGTCGTTCACGAGGTGTTCATCGCAGCCCATCGACGCCGCGATCGGTGTCCGGACGACGACGTCCGGCACTGGCTCCTCGGGGTGACCTCGAGCGTGTGTCATTCGCACCGACGCAGCGCGGCAAGGCGCAAACCGCCGGGGGTGGCGCTGCCCTTTCCCGCTCCGCAGCCCGACCCGCAGCACCAGCTCGAGCGCAAATCCGACGTCGAGCAGCTCGAGCATGCGCTCGAAGAGCTCGATCCTTCGCAGCGTGAAGTGTTCGTGCGGGTCGAGCTGGAGGGGGTCCCCGTCACGGAGGTCGCCAAGCTCGCCGGCGTCAAACTGAACACGGTCTACAGCCGCTTGCGACTCGCACGACGACGGGTGGATGCCGCCTTGGCGGTTCGGGACGATGGCCTGGAGACGCCGCGGCCCCACGCGGGCGGAGTCGCTCGGCGCAGCACGTGGGCCATTCTGTTTGCGCCCTTTCATGCGGCCACGGCCTCGATCGCGTTGGTGCCCATCGCCACGGCCTCCCTCGCCGCACTCGCAACGTTGGTCGCATGGCGCCCCGTGCCCTTCGCCGCGCATGAACCCGTCTCGATCGCCGCCCCTTGTTTTCGCGTCCAACTCCGCCTCGCGAGCGCCCCCGAGCGCGTCTTGGTCCCACGGCCACTCGTGGATCAGGCCCTCGTTCCTGGGGAGCCCACTCGCGTGGAGGAACTGGGCGGCGACGCCCCTCCAGCCGCGGACCGCCAGCCTTCCGCGGTCCTGCGCCGCGCGAGCCCGTCCCGAACCGCGGATCCCGATTCCTCGTCGCGCTCCCCGCTGCAGGACGAGACCCATCTCCTGCGAGGCGCAGCGAAGGCGATCGAGGCCAAGGACCAAGCGCGCGCGCAACACCTCCTCATGGAGCACGCGGAACGTTTTCCCCAGGGTCTCCTCCGCGGCGAGCGTGCCCGTCTTCAACGATTGATTTACGCGCCCGACCGGTGACGGAATCGTTCCGTCGGCGGAGCGTCCTTAAGCATGAACATGAAACCGATCCATATCTTCCTTGCCTTGTTCTTCAGCGCCTCGGCCTGCGACTTCGCGCCCGGACCCATCGGCCATACCACCGCCGATCCCAGCATCTCGGGAGGTGAAGGCAGTGAGACTGGGGAGGACGACAGCGACGGATCCGAGAGTGGCGGTAGCGTGAGCTCCACCGGACCCGAATACTGTCCGGGAGGCGAAGGTGGCGAGACGGGCTACTCGGGGGCGAGCTGCGAGTATGCCTATGGATGTGCCGAGAACAGCTTCTCGATCATCTGCGCGGATGGCATGTGTTCTTGCCGAATGGACGGCGTGCCCTCAGGCGAATGCGAGCTCACGACACAGTGTGACGACTCAGCAGAATCCCCGGCCGTGTTCCGCGAGGACATCGCGGCGTGCTGCGGCTGGGCTGCACAATAATCCGGGGCTGTTTCGGAAGCCGGGTGGGGTCGCGAACAGAGCCATGACGGAACGACCTCACCCCGGCGCTTTCTCTTCCATGAAACCAAGCAACCTCATCCTGGCCGCGCTCTTCGGCGTCGCCGCGTGCGAGCTACCGCCGGAGTCGATCGGTAAGCTCACCCTCGACCCGAGCGACGACGACGGGGGCGACGGCAGCGAAGTCGAAGACAGCGGGGAAGAAAGCGAAGTGGGCTCCGGCGGCGACGAGTATTCGAGCACCGTGAGCACCACCTCCGACGGCGAGTTCTGCCCCGGAGGGGACGGCGGAGAGGCCGGAGGGTCCGAGACCGAGTGCGAGTTCGAGTATCTGTGCGGCGACCAGGAGTACGCCCTCGACTGCGTGGACGGGATCTGCACCTGTTCCTACAACGGCGAGGAGATCGCGGAATGCGAGCTCACGTCGCAGTGCGAACACATCGACGAAGACTACACCTCCTTCGTGAACCGCTCCGACGTCCTTGCCTGCTGCGGTTGGGATCCACCCCAATAGCGGTCACGTACTCAGGCGCAACCCGACCGGGAGGCTGTCGCCGAGCAACCGCTTGGCGTCGCCCTCGGAGAGCTCGCTGCCGCGTTCGACCATCGCAATCCACCCTGCCGACGCTTGCACCCGTTGCAAGCGTCGGACGATCTCCTGCCGCTCGTCCTCGGGGATATCTCGCGCTGCGTCGCCGCTGCGGCGGGCGATCCAGGTGGCCGCGAACGCGGCACCCTCGGCCTGCGCCCAATCGAGTTCGAGCAGGCGTCGCAGCCACGCGCTCGCGACATCGGCGGGGATGATGTCTGCGGGATCGCCATGAAACGGCACCCGCGCGCCCGCGCGCCCGACCGGCCAATAGGAGCCGATCTTGGCGGCGCGCTCGAAGAAGAGCTCGCCGCATGCCTGCTTGGCAGGTGCCGACAGGCGCTCGAGCGTCGCGAGCATCTGCATCATCTCGACGGGGCCGTGTGCATGCGGCCCGGGGGGCTTGGGCACGTCCTGCCACAAGTACGGGCGCACGGCTTCGTAGAGCGCACGCTGGGGGGCCGCGTCGAGACCAGGCGCGATCCGGCGCCACACGATCCACCACTCCGCCCAGTTTGCCTTGCTCCGGTGAACGAGCCCTTCCTCGAGCACGCGCTGCATCGTCTCGATCCGCGCCGCATCGCCTTCGGCTCCGAACCCAGGTCGCAAGCACCAACCACAAAGGCGTAGCCAGTTGAGCTCGTGGTTCTCGCTGCGTTTGCGTCCCTCGCGGAGCTCGCCCAGCGTGTCCCACAGGCGCCGGCAGAGCGCTCCGCTCCAAAGGCCACGGGGACCGAGCAGCTTCTCGAGATCGCGCCGGAGATCTTTGACCGTTTTGGGGTCGCCCGCGAGTCCCTCGCGGAGGATCGCCTGAGCACGATCGAGCTCGGCAGGCAACGCCGCCGCCTCCGTGACGGTTTCCGCGGACGCGTCGACGGCGGGTGGTTCCCCGCCTGGCGCCGATGCGACGGGGTGGAGTGAGAACTCGAGCTTCCACCGATGCGGCGGCAGCGAGACGGTCACGAGGTAGAGCTCGAGCGCCCCGACCTCCGTGAGGCTCGCGCGCAAGGTCACCGGGACCGTCTCCCCGCCGTCATGGGCATCGCCCTTGAAGCGGACCACGGTCTCGAGCCAAGGCAGCGGCTCGAGTTCGCCGGCTTCGGGGTGCTCGGGATCGAGGGTCCACAACGCACCCGGGGCGTCCGTTCGGTCGCCCGCGAAGGCGAACAACGGAAAGGCCACGGGTCGATCGAGGAGCAGATCGAACACGCGATCGGGGACCTCGCTCACGCTGCCCTCTTCCATACCTTTGGGGGCGACGCAGAGCGCCTCGCGTTGACCGGAGGGACCCTCGATGCCGATGTAATAGGCGCGCGCCGTTCCACCGGCGATGACCTCTCCGACACCTCGCCGCGCGAGGCCATAACGCACGGCCCCGCGCGCCACCGCCGTGTCGAGCGAGGTGTGTTCGAGCATCGGCACGGGCGCCCCAAACCATCTCGAGAACACCTCCGACAGGCGATGGACGAGGGCGGGCGCGTTGAACACCCCACCGTTGAGCAGGAGGAGATCCGGGCGCGGCAGGCCGTCCACGATCTCCGCACCCGAGTGACTCGCGGCCTCGACGTGCCGGCGCAGGAACGTACAGATGTGACGGCCGATCGCCGTGTCCGTCGTGTAGGGCAGCCCCAACGTCGTCAGGCCCGCCCGAGCGCTGCGTTGCGCGACCTCGGCGGGGCCGCTGTGCGGCAGGAACCCCTCCAACAAGACCTCGTGGGCCTCGTCGCGCGTGATCGCGATGCTGCGCGAGCCGGCGATGAGGCGTGACCCGCGAGCCGCGAGCGTCAACGCGGCCTCGGTGACGTCGGCGCTGCCGAGCAAGCGCTCCTTGGCCAAGCGCGCGGATTGAACGAGACCCGCCCAGACCGTCGCGTCCTCGGGGCGAGGCAAGCCAGCCTTCTGCAAGGCGAACACGGCCAAGGCCGCGTCCATGTTGTCGCCCCCGAGCATGAGGTGCCCGCCCACGGCGATGCGCTCGATCGCCTGGCCCTCCACGCGCAGCAGCGTGAGGTCGGTCGTGCCTCCGCCCACGTCGACGACGAGGATGAGCTTGGCGTCACCGAGGACCGCGGCGAGGTCGTCCGCGTGTTCGCCATGAAAGTCGTAGAAGGCGGCTTGCGGCTCCTCCAACAGGCGCACGCTGCCGAGGCCGGCTTCCTCGGCGGCAGCGGCCGTGAGGTCGCGCGCGGTCTCGTCGAACGACGCGGGGACCGTGACGACGACATCCTGCTCGGCGAGCGACCGCCCGCGATGGCTCTGCTCCCATACGGCGCGCAAGTGGCCGAGGTAGGCGACCTGCGCGGCGTAAGGAGAGACCTGGGGCGCGCCCGCGGGGGCGTTCCAGGGGAGAATGGGCGCCCGTCGGTTCACGCCACCATGGCAAATCCAGCTCTTGGCCGAGGCGACGAGCCGACCCGGAGATTTCACCCCGAGCTGCAGCGCGAGGCTACCAACGACGTGTTCGGGGACCCCCCACGGCAACGCGCGTTGCGGCTCCGGTAAGTCGAGCGATGCTCCGAGCAGCATGAACGACGGCAACAGCAAGCGCTCGCCGACCTCACCGGGCGCGACCAACTGTGGGATCGGCAACAGGCGGACGCTCGGCTGCGCGAGCCGGGCCTCGGCCATCGCGCAGTGCGTGGTTCCGAGATCGATCCCGACGACGAACTCGCTATTGGACCCGGACATCGAAGGTCAGTCTCCAACGCCGCGCCGGATCGTCGACGTCGACAGCGGAGAGCTCGAGCGTCCCGACGTCGTTGATCGCGGCGTGCAAGCGCACGTGCACCGCTTGATCGGCCTGCCCCTCCAACGACGTCTCGACGGGCGCGAGCTCGACGAGCAGAGTGGGGTCCACCGGAGTGCCCACGCGATCTTCGGCGCGCGAGCTCGACCCGAAGAAGCGGAACGACACGGGCTCGCCCAAGATCAGCAGGAAGGTCTCCGCGAGCTCCACCTCGCTGCCTTCTTCCATGCCAAACGGCGCGATGCAGACCGCGTCGACCCGTGGCGGGATCCCGGGCACCGCGAGCTCGGTGCGCTCGATGCCGAGGTAGTAGGCTTGGGCCGTCGCGCTGCGGATGCGGACGCCACCATGCCGACGGGCGTGCGCGAAGTAGGCCGCACCGCGACAGACGGCGAGCTCGGCATCGGTGCCCGAGAGCACCCGGACGCTCCCCCCGAAGGATTGCAGCCACCCCGAGAGCACCTCGACGATGCGGGCGCGTACGACCGGGGAACGGGTCACGCCGCCGTTGAAGAGCACCGCGCTCGGGCGGACGAACGACTCCCCATCGCGGGCGGCACGCCCGAGGAACGCTGCGAGATGACGGGTGATCGCCGCGTCGCTCGCATACGGCAGCCCCACCGTCGCAAGCGCAGCACGCCGTGGGACCACGGGACGGGCCTGCGACTCGACGACCGGGAAGAAGCCCTCGAGCAGCACCCGGTGGACCTCGTCCAAGGTGAGCTCGGAGCGCAACGTACCGCCGATGAGCTTGCTGCCGCGGCCTGGGATCACGAGCGGAACGCTCTGCGGTGCGTCGTCGCCGAGCAGCGCCTCTTTGGCCGCGCGGCACCCGTGCGTGAGCGCCTGCATCTGCCAATCGTCGAGCTGCACGTCCTGCTGCGCGAGCTTGGCCTTGACGGTGTAGGCGAGCGCGAGATCCATGTTGTCGCCGCCGAGCAGGATGTGGTCCCCCACGGCCACGCGCTCGAGCTGGAGCGATCCGTCTTGCTGCGCCACCGTGATGAGCGAGAAGTCCGTGGTACCGCCGCCGATGTCGACGACGAGCAACACGTCGCCCACGGAGACCTCATTGCGCCAGGCGTTCCCGCGCTGTGCGACCCAGTCATAGAGGGCGGCCTGCGGCTCCTCCAGCAAGATGGGCGGAGTCTCGAAGCCGGCCAGCTCCGCTGCTTCGAGCGTGAGCTCGCGCGCCACCGCATCGAACGACGCGGGCACCGTGAGGACGACCGTCTGCTCCGCGAGCGGGCGATCGGGGTGGGCGAGCTCCCACGCGGCGCGCAGGTGGCCGAGGTAGCGCGCCGAAGCTTGCAGCGGTGAGCATCGCGGGACCTCCGAAGGGGCGCCCCAAGGCAAGATCTCCGCGCGACGGTCTACCTTCGCGTGCGACAGCCAGCTCTTGGCCGAGGACACGAGCCGCGCAGGGGTCACCGCACCTTGGTCGCGGGCGAACCCTCCGACGACATCGCGGGCGCCCGGGTACCACGGCAACGCGAGCGCATCGGGGCTGAACTCGTGCCCCGACGGAACGTAGAGGAACGAGGGCAGCAGCAGGCGCGGGCTCACCTCTCCCGGCGCGACCACCTGCGGAATCGGCAACGCCTGCGGTTGCGCTTGCTCCGTGCCGAGCGACGCAAAGGCCAACGCGCAGTTCGTCGTGCCGAGATCGATGCCGATCGCCCAGGCGGGCCCCTCTCCATCCCACGTCTCACTCATGTCAGATCTCGACCTCGGCCGCGGCGACGATCTTGGGATCTCGCCCTGGGGAGAGCTCCGGGAGGTGGATCTTGGTGACCGACCACCCGTGGTGCGCCAGCTTGCCGCGGAACGGTGGATCTCCGACCACGTTCCCGGTCACGCGCACCCGAGCGGCGTCGTAGCCGGGTTCGAGCACGACCGGTGCGCCCTCCGACTCGCTGCGAACGGGGGCGAACTGAACGTACTCCGCGAGCGCGCGCTTGCAGCCGGCATGGACGACGCGCGCGGCGGCACCGATCTCTGCGTCCGAGAAGCTCGACGTGTCCTCCTCCAGGAAATCGATGAGACGCCCCTCCCGCTGCAGCATGGCGAGGAGCTGTAGCGCCGGGCTCACGTCGCGCTCGCGCTCGGCCTCCACGATCGCAGGCACCGGCTTCGCCGCGGGCTCGGACGTTCCCGCGGGTAGAGCCCGCGCTTGCGCGTTCCGGACCCGAGCCGCGAACGCGCCGTCGAAGAGCACCTTCCAGGGCATCACGAACGCGAGCCAGATGCGGGATCCAAAATCGAGTCGTTCCAAGCGCCGTAGCCCTCCGTCTCGCGGCCCCGGCACGCGCCGCCTGGGCGGCGGACATCGTACGCCGGGTCAGGCGGGGCCGCTACTGCACCGCGACGGGTTCTGCATCGGACGCTTGGGCGCCGGGGCCCACCCCGACCGATCCGACGGCATCGGGATGGAGCTCGAGCTCCGCCACGCCGCCGGGGATCACGAGTTCCGCGATCGGCGTGCCTTCGGCGATCACCGCCCCGTTCGAGATGCGCTTGATCTCTGGCACCGGGTTTTCGCCCTCGTGGGCCTGCAGCTCGGCTTCCAAAGTCGCCTGCTCCTCCGCCTCGAGCGTGTTCCAACCGAGACGCCCGCGGCACTTGGGGAACCGCGAACAGCCGAGCCAGGGACCCCGCTTGCCGCGGCGCAGGTTGAGCGGGGATTGGCACTTGGGGCACGGATGCGTCGTCTCGACCGGCGGGACGGCGGGATATTTGATGCCCCCCTTCTTGTCGAGGTTGAGCACGTAGGTCGTCCGCGGGTAGTTCACGGAGGCGAGGAACGGCCCGAACCGTCCGTTGCGCAGCTCCATGGCCGAGCCATCCTCGGGGCACGCGATGTCGACGCGCTCGGGGAGCAGCGGCCGACCATTGCGATCGATGGGGGCCGAGTAGTCGCACTCGGGATACGCGGAGCACGAGAGGAAGCGCCCGTTGCGGCCGAACCGATACGCCGTGCGAGAACCGCATTTGGGGCAGCGATACACCGCCATCTGGGTCTCGGCCTTGGCATGGGTCATGCTGTCTTGCGCCGCTTCCAGGGCCTCCGCGAACGGCCCATAGAACTCGCGCAGCATCTCGACCCAATCGGCGGCGCGCTCCTCGATCTTGTCGAGCTCGCTCTCCATCTGGCGCGTGTAGCCCACGTCCATCAGGCCGGGGAACGCCTCCGTGAGTTTGTCGGTGACGACCTCGCCGAGGTCGGTGGCGTAGAAGCGCCGCTCGAGCTGCTCGACGTACTTGCGCTCCTGGATCACCCCGATGATCGAGGCGTAGGTCGAGGGGCGGCCGATCCCCTCGGCCTCGAGCGTCTTGACGAGCGACGCCTCGGAGTAGCGCGGTGGGGGGCTCGTGAACTTCTGCTCGCAGTCGATCGCGAACGGGGCCGACTCCTGCTTCTCCTTGAACTCGGGCAGCGTCTGCTCGTCCGAAGCGGTGGGCACACCCGCAATCTTGTAGAACCCGTCGAACGCGAGCACGCGCCCGGTCGCCTTGAGCACCGCTTGCGTGGGCTTGTCCGAGCGCTCGAACAGGACCGAGGTGGCATCCCACTGCGCGGGGGTCATCTGCCCCGCGACGAAGCGGCGCCAGATCAGATCGTAGAGCTTGTACTGCTCGGGGGTCAGCGCCCCTGCGAGCGCCTCCGGCCGGCGCTCCACGCCGGTCGGGCGGATCGCCTCGTGGGCTTCCTGCGCATCCTTGTTGGACGACGACCAACGGTTCGCCTCGTCCGGGAGGTAGCCTTTGCCGAGCGTGGAGATGAAGCGCCGTGCGTCCTCGATGGCCTCGGGGGCGAGGTTCGTGGAGTCGGTTCGCATGTACGTGATGAGACCGACCTGCCCCTCGCCGGGGACCTCCACGCCCTCGTAGAGCTGCTGCGCGGTCCTCATGGTCCGCTGCGCCGAGAAACCGAGCTGGTTGGCGGCGGCGATCTGCAGGCTCGACGTGATGAACGGCGCCGGAGGGCGAGTCGTCGAGCGACGGGTCTCGATGGAGGTCACCTTGTAGCGCGCGCGCGGATCGACCGCACCCGAGACGGTGCGAAGGTATCGCGCAGGGCCCTTGCCCTCGGGATCGAGCACGGTCTGGACCTCGGCCTGGCCAAGGCCGACCGCATCGGCCACGCGCTTCACGTCCTGGGAGAGGTCGAGCGGATCGGTCGACGCGCACCCGAGCTCGAACTTTTGGCCGCCGAGCTCGACGAGCTCCGTCTTGATCCCGCCGTGCTCCGCCAACCAGGCGTTGCGCGCCTTGACGGTGGGTCCCCGGCCGCGCGGGTCGGTCTCGGCGAGCAACGCAGCCCATTGTTCCGTCAGCGACGCTGCCTGCTTGGGCGCGAGCGCCAGATAGGCCGTCACGCGCCAGTATTCGTCGGGCACGAACGCGTGGATCTCGCGCTCGCGCTCGACGATGAGCCGGACCGCCACGGACTGCACGCGTCCCGCCGAGAGGCCGCGCGCCACCTTCTTCCACAGCAGGGGCGAGGCTTGGTAACCGACGATGCGATCCAGGATCCGCCGCGCCTGCTGGGCGTTGACCTTGCTCAGGTTGATCGGGTGCGGGTTGGCGAACGCACGCTGCACCTCGGTCTTCGTGATCGCGTTGAACACCACGCGCTTGGCGGACGTGGGATCGATGGAGAGCTCCTGCGCGAGGTGCCAGGCGATGGCCTCCCCCTCGCGATCAAGGTCCGTCGCAAACCAGATCGCGGGAGCCTGCTTGGCGAGGCGCTTGAGCTCGGCGACATGCTTCTCCTTGCCGCGCAGCACCTGGTAGGTCGGGCGAAAATCGTGCTCGATGTCGACCCCCGGAACGGGCTGCTTGACCCCTTTGGGCGACTTCTCGGGGAGGTCGCGGATGTGGCCGATGGACGCTTGCACGACGAAGCGTTCGCCGAGGTACTTGTTGATCGTCTTGGCCTTGGCAGGGCTCTCGACGATGACGAGCTCGCGGCCCTTGCCCGCCTTCCCCGCCGTCTGCGGGGTGGGGTCGTCGCCCGACTCCCCCCCATCCTCCTCGTGGTCGTGGTCGTCGTCCGCCACTTTCTTCTTGGCGCTCACCGATTTGGCGCCCGTGGCCTTGCCGTTACGGCTCTTGGCCGCGGCCTTCTTTTTGCTCCCTTTCGCGGGGCTCGCCTTCGCGGCCGCGGTGCTCGCCTTCGCGGCCTTCTTCGCGGGCCGGGGCGACGCTTCGCCCTCCGCCTCTTCGGCGGGCGAGGGATTCGAGGTTCGCGGCGCTTTGCTCTTTTTTGGGGCGGTGGCCATTGGCGGAGGAGGGGGCAGTGCGAAGTTCGCGGCTAGCGCGCACTCCGATGTGCCGGGACGCGACTGTAAAGGCTTTGCGCGACGACGCCAACGCGGACGCTAAAAATTGGACGACCCAGAACAGCGCAAGGCACGCATATGGTGCAGAACGAGAGCTGCGCCCCTTCGCCAGCCTTCTCGCAGAGAGGGCGCGATAGTCGCCACGCCGCGTCCGCGTTGGCTGCGGAACTCGCGCTCAACGAGCTGCGCAGAGCGCGGCGGAGATCACTGCCGACGCGCCGAACACGCGCCCAGGTTTGCCGCGAAGCGACTTCCGCGCCCCGCAGGACGTCATCCCTGGTTCATCGCTTCGCAGGGGTCGACGTAGTCCGGCGGCAGCATCGTATCGCAGCTGCGCAAGCAGAAGCCGCGTTCGTTGGCGACCGTGAGCTGGGCGATGCAGTCGGCGTACGCGTCCATGTTGCCGTCCGCAAAGCGCATGCAGTTGGTGCCGTTGGGATCCTGATGCGTGTCGTGGGCCGATGGGCTCCAGCGGGTCTCGGGGGTCACGTCCATCTCACCGATGTCACTGGCGTTCACCGGGCGGTATTCCTCCGTGATTTCGTCGTACACGCAGTCTTTGGGGCCGAGCTCCACGGTTTGGCAGCAGGTGAGGTCGGCACCGCAGACGTCCGAGATCTGAGAGTTCGTCCACGTGGGGTTGCACGGGATCGGGCACGGAAACTGGCCGATGTCTCCGTTGCCGTTCGCGCCCTCGACGGGGATCAACCAGTCGGTGTTCACGCCCACGAGCGCCTCTGGGTCCACACACATGCCCCTCGCGCTCAAACTGTTGTTGTTGCTGGAGAAGATGGGCGTATCCGAGTCTGCGTCGCTGACGTCGCGGCCGTACTCGGGCAGCAAGCCATTCTGCGTCGCGGGATCGTCCGAGCAGCAAAAGTGCGTGGTGGGGCAGTTCTTCGGCGAGCGGGGATCGCACTGGAACGCGAACAGCGAATATTCCACCTGAATGCACGAGGCGGCCACAGTCGCACCTAGGGCTACCGCACCGCCGTTCAGCAGCACAAAGCGTAAGACTCGGTCGAGGCGCATGTTGTCCCGGCGACGGTGGCAGATCGAGCCGCCCTTGTAAAGCGCCGCGGACCGGTCCAACCGCAGGCGAACGCGTGTGGGGAAGTTGCGGAGACCCCTTCAAAACGCGGTCGGGACCCGAGATCGCGGGGTCTTTGGCGCGCTGCGATGCGGCACGCTAGGCTTCGCGCTATGAACGTGCAGTATTGGCCACCGCACCGCTGGCGTTTGGGCGCGGTCGCGTTCGCGGCCATGTCCGCGGCCATGGTGGCTTGGAGTGGCCTCGGATGTTCGAACGCGGGCCGCAACCCGAGCGAGACGACCCCGGAGACCCTCGGCCATCAGGATGCCTTTGGCCATTCGGACCCGAAATCCGCCAAGGACGACCCTGCGTCGCGCCAGACGCCCGGCGAAGCCGCGCTCGGTCCCGTCACCAAAGGCAGCTACCGCGAGCACCCAGCCGGAAGTGCCTGGCGCTTCGACTCCCCCGAGAAGCCCGAGCGGATGGAGATCGGCCAGGCCGAGGCCCAGGGCCTCACGGTCATCGACCTCGGGGACGACTGGACACCGTTCATCTTCAGCGAGAAGACGCCCGGCACCGAGGACGCGCACAAGAACCGCTACCGCCGCAACTACCTCGGGCTCGCCAACGACACACTCGATTCCTACGGCGAGTCCCTGCCCAAATGGGCGCGCAACTACCTCGAACTCTATGGGATCTCGCCGTCGCTGTCCGTGATCAAGGCCGAGTGGGAACGCCTCGCCACGGAAGTCGAGCCGTGTCTCGCCGCGGCGTCGTTCGATCCCACGGTCTTCACCCGGTTCACGGGGATCATCGAGTACAAGAAAACGAGCCAGAACAAGCGCAACAAGAGCGCGGCTCACTTCGCCGCCCGCCTGCGCAAATCCATGGGGCGCGTCAAGCTCGACTTCAAGGATCCCGCCCACCTCGAGCAGGCGTCCACCCACCCCAAGACGAAGAGCGACTATGCCCGCTGGCGGTCGTTCCAGGACGAGGTCGACGTCATCGATCACGCGCAGCGTCGGTTCCGGTGCGAGCGCATGTTCAACGGCGGTCGCGGTGAAGGGCGCTACTCACCCGGCGTGTTCGACACGGAGACCACCCACGCGCTCGCAAACTTCGAGCGCAAGCACGACATCATGGGCTGGGGGCACTTCAAGCGCGACAACCTCGCCATGTTGGCAACCTCCCCCCAAGACGCCGTCCACGCTCGGCTCTTGCGCGCGATCGAGGAACGGGTCATCGCCTCCGCAGGGATCGTGGAGGACGGTTCCGCGGCCAAGGCCCGCAAAGACTTCACGTACAAGGACGAGGCTGGGCGCACACACCAGCTCCGCGATCTCGTCGGGGAGTTCACGACGCAAGCGATCGAGGCGCTCGGCCTGGCAACGCCAGAGTCGGCCCGCGCACAACTCGATCGGCTCGCCGCCCTGGAGACCGGCGGTTTGGGCACGTTGCTCGTCGCCATCAAGATGCCGGATCTGCCCCCTTACTACGGGCCGAACATGCAGTTCGAGACGCTCATCGATCGCGGCGATGTCTGGTACGACTTCCCCTACGATGAGACCGGGGCAACGCTGGCCCAGCCGCGCAAGCGATACCCCCACCTCACGCTCTCGGTCCGGTACCTCGACCAAACGATCCCGCTCGTGCACTGGCGGACGACCATCGGCTCTTGGCGCAACGAGCTCGTCGAGGGCGAGGTCATGCTCAAGTACAAGAATTCCGACGTCGGCGACCGCGTATGGAAGGACATCGTCGCCGCACCGGTCTGGATCCCGCCCACCTCCACGCCCACCGACGAGCTGATCAAGAACCGCTGGCGCGACGGAAAGTTCGTGCGTGACGTCAACTACGACGAGATCGGCCCCGGCTACCGTTCGGCCTATGGCCTCGTGGCGGCCTACCACATCCGCCAAAACAAAGACGCAGAAGGCAACGTGGTTTCGGAGTTCGACAACTCGATCCGCACCCACGGCAGCGTCGACTACATGTCGATCCTCCGCCGCTTCTCCCACGGCTGCCACCGGCTCTACAACATGGACGCCGTGCGCTTGTTCTCGTTCATCCTCAAGCATCGCGACTATCAGCGGCTCGGGCAGCAGTCGGTGGGCGTATCGCGGGAGCTCATCCTCGAAGAGGAGGTTTTCACCCTGAAGATCGACACCCGCGGCTACAAATACGAGCTCGTCGAGCCGATCCCCGTCACGGTGACCAAGGGTCGTATCCGCGGCAGCCAGCGCTCGCCCATCGAGGTCTACGTGCCCAGGCCCGTCAAGCCGGAGGACAACGCCATCGAGATCGAGGGTGTCGACGGGGAGACCTTGACGTTGCCGGTGCCGCTCCCGCCGGGCACCGCCACCACCGTCACGCCCGAGACGCTCCAGCAGACGCCCCCGGAAAGCCCGCCCTCCCCCTGAAAGCCACGCGCGCCCGCTCCGAAGGGCGGGCGTCGCATGGGGATCGCGCTCGGCTCGCGTGACCGGAAGAGAGAACGCGGCTGCGCCGCTGGCAAAGGCCAAGCGACGAAGCGCGAACGAGAAGCTCGCCGCGAGCCCGCCCGCCGCGCTCGCCGGTGGGGTCTTCGGCGAGCTTGGCCGGCCGAAAGACCGCTGCTATGTTCGCGCGCCGTGCAAGCTTTCGAAGCGAGCTTTCGTCGCCATTTGGCCGTCGAGCAACGTCGAGCGATCCTCGAGGCGCTCGCGGAAACCCTCGATCCCGAGGCGACCGTGGGCGAGGTCCTCGACGCCGCGGAACAACTCGGCTGGGGTGAGCAGATCGGCGACTTCTCGCTCGCCGACATCGCCAGAATGATGGTGGAGGCAGAGCGACGCAGCGCGGGTCCCCAAGCGGACGAACTCGCCGAAGCGCGCGCCGCCAGCCAGGCCGACGACGATGAGCTCGACGCGTCGGAGGAAGACGACCTCGCCGAGGACGACGAGGAAGAACTCGAGGACGAGGAAGAGCTCGAGGACGAAGAAGAGCTCGAGGACGAAGAAGAACTCGAGGACGAGGACGAAGAAGAGGAAGAAGTCGACGAGTACACGCGAAATCTTCAAATCCTCCTCGGTCCCGAGCGCCTACGCGAGCTGAAGGCCGCGGAGCGCCAAGCTCAAGCGCAACGTCAAGCTCGAGAGGAAGAAGACGACGAGGAGGACGAGGGCGAGGAGGACGAGGAAGACGAAGAGCTGTTCGTCGCGCCCGCTCGCACCGCTTCGCGCAAGGCAAGCAAGAAGGCGAGCAAGGTCGGCAAGAAAGCCGCAGCCGCAGCCGCAGCCGCAGCCGCAGCCGCAGCCGCAGCCGTACCCGCGAAGAAAGTGCCCGGGAAGAAGGCCAGCAAGGTCTCGCCCGAAGAGCAACGCAAGCGCGCGGCGCGGCTTCGAGTGTTGCGCAAGAAGATCGACGCCGAGGAGCGCATGAGCCTCGACGAAGCGGCAGAGCTCTTCGTCCCGATCGTCACGGAGCTCGGTCAGGCGACGATGCAGGACCTCGAGGAGTTCACGGGCGTCGGCCGGCGCAAGCTTCGGTTCCACATTGGCCAGCTCGTCCGCCACGAGTACCTCGAGCGACACGGGATGGGCCGCGGCACGTACTACACGGTGATCGGCTAGCGCTACTCGACGGGCGGGGGTTCGCGCTACCACGCCAGCGCGGCGAGCAGCTTTTCCGCCACGCTCGGGACCCCTCCCCCCGGGCGCTCGCCCGCGAGCAGCCAGCAGCTGCCCGCGACCTTCGGTCTGCGCCGCGCAGACGCCTCGAACACCCGCAACTCCCAACGCTTGTGCGTGAACACGTGCCGTACGGGTGTGCCGCGCGGATGCCACGGGCCGATGCCCTCCCCCAGGATCGCGCGCACGGCCTCGGGATCCGGAACGTCATCGCGCAGCGGGACGAGCGGAAGGCACCAAAGGCCGGCCAAGAGCCCTTCCTCCGGCCTGCGTTGGAGCATCAACTTGCGCGACACGGTGATCGCGAGGGCGGCCCACGACTCGAGGGGCTGCGGAGCTTTGCGTCGAGGCGCGGGGATCACCGTCGTGGCGCCTTCGGTCCGGGCGACGCAGAGCGGAGCGATGGGGCACACCTCGCAACGTGGCGTACGCGGTGTGCAGACGACGGCCCCGAGCTCCATCAAGGCCTGCGCGAGGACCCTCGGCGACCCGTGTTCCACCACGGACTGCGCGAGCGCCCAGTGGGCCTTCGCGTCCGCCCCCTGACCTTTGGGATCCGCGACGCCTCGCAACCGCGAGAACACCCGCGCGACGTTGCCGTCGACCAGCGCGGCGGGCTCATCGAAGGCGATCGAGGCGATCGCTCCTGCGGTGTACGCCCCCACGCCCGGGATCGTGCGGAGGGCGGGTGCGTCACGCGGGATCCTGCCCTGGAAATCACGCGCCACGACTTGGGCCCCGCGATGCAGCAGCCTCGCACGGCGGTAGTACCCGAGCCCACTCCACGCCTGCAGGACTGCGTCCTCATCGGCCGCCGCAAGCGCCTCGACATTCGGGAATCGCTCCACGAACGTCGGAAAATAGCGCGCAACGGTGTCCACCCGCGTCTGCTGCAGCATGATCTCGGACACCCAGATCGCGTAGGGATCTCGCGTCCTTCGCCAAGCCATGTCCCGATGCGCCGCCAGGAACCACGGGCCGAGCGCCTTGGCGACGTCGCGGCCCAGGGACTCGAAAGACGCATCCTTGCTCATCAGGGTGGAGGATGCCGCCGACTCCCGGCAAAATCGACCGACGGCTCGCCGTATGTTTCGCAAGCAGGACACCCACATTCACTTCGTCGGCATCGGCGGGATCGGGATGAGCGGCATCGCCGAAGTCCTGCTCAACCTCGGCTACAAAGTCACGGGCACGGACCTCGGGAGCTCGGACACGACGCAGCGCCTCGCGTCCCTCGGGGCGACGATCCACCGCGGCCACAGCCCTGCCCATCTCCGCGACGCCGACGTCGTGGTCACGTCGAGCGCCATCAGCCGCGACAACATCGAGGTCGTCGCCGCCAAGCAGCGCAAGATCCCCGTGATCCCCCGCGCCGAGATGCTCGCCGAGCTGATGCGCCTCAAAGAGGGCGTTGCGGTCGCCGGATCCCACGGAAAAACCACGACGACCTCGTTCATCGCCTCCATCCTCCACCTCGCCGACCTCGATCCCACCATCGTCATCGGCGGCAAGGTCAACAGCTTCGGATCCAACGCGCGCTTGGGCCAAGGCCCCGTGCTCGTCGCGGAGGCCGACGAGAGCGATGGCTCTTTCCTCTATCTCTCGCCGACCTTCGCCGTCGTCACCAACGTCGACAGCGAGCACCTCGATCACTACGGGAGCCTCGATCATGTGATCGACGCGTTCGTCGGGTTCGCGAACCGTGTGCCGTTCTACGGCGCCGCCACGGTCTGCCTGGACGATCCCAACGTCGCGCGGATGCTCCCCCGCCTGAGCAAGCGCGTGGTCACCTACGCCATCCATCGCAACGACGCCGACTACGTCGCCGCCGAGATCGAGCACGACGGGCCGACCACGCGGTTTCGGGTGCTCTTGCGCGGTGAAGATCGCGGGACGTTCACGCTCCACATCCCCGGGGTCCACAACGTCCAAAACGCGCTCGCGGCGATCGCCGTCGCGGACGAATACGCGATCCCCCTCGAGACCACCCGCACCGCGTTGGCGCGCTTCGAGGGCGTGCAACGGAGGTTCACCGTCCGCGGCATCGCGCGCGACGTCATGGTCGTCGACGACTACGGGCATCATCCCACCGAGATCCGCGCGACCTTGACCGGTGCGCGCACGAGTTGGCCGGACAAACGCATCATCGCGGCCGTTCAACCGCACCGGTTCACCCGCCTGCGCGACAACTTCGACGCCTTCGTCGCGTGCCTCGACAGCGCGGACACGGTCGTCGTCACGGAGGTGTACGCCGCGGGCGAACGACCGATCCCGGGCGTGGACGGGCTCGCGCTCGCCGAACGCCTGCGCGCCAGAGCCCCGAATCGCCCCGTCCACTTCGTCGCGCAACTCGAGCAAGCCCCAGAGGCGCTCGCCGACCTCGTGCACCCCGGCGACCTCGTGCTCACCCTCGGCGCCGGCAGCATCACACGCGTGGGGCCTCTTCTGCTGCAGCGGCTCGAAAAGCCGTAGACTCGCGCAGGACATGTCAGCGCTCACCGACCAGATCCGCGAATCCATCGAGAAGGCCATCCCCGACGCGGAGGTCATTGTGGCGGGAGGCGGAGGGCACTTCACGATCGAAGTCGTCTCCCCCGTGTTCTCCGGCAAGAACATGCTCCAGAGTCAGCGGCTCGTGTACGCGGCGATCGCCCACCTCATGAAAGGGGACGCCGCCCCCGTCCACGCGATCGACAGCTTGCGCACCCGTGCGCCTTGAACCGCGCGACCAGGACCCCGGGCGCGTGGGTCGGAGTGCTTGCGCACGTGCGTACCCTGAATCGCGGGCGCGTGGGTCGGAGGGCCGAGAGCTTGCGCACCCGCGCGCCCTGAACCGCCGCGAGGACCGGATCCTCAGGTCGGAGGGCCGAGCAAGGGCAGCGGGCGCGGGGCATAGCGCGCGAAGTAGCGGCGCATCAGCCAGCGCCGAAACTCGTGGTTCACCCCGCGCACGTTGACGTAGGAGCGGTCGTAGACGACGAGCGACTCGCGGCCGAGGCTCACGCCGTAGAAGAAGGTGCGACGGAGCCGATGCGGCCGCATTCGCGGAGGACCGTCTTCGCGGCGGGTCTGGAGCGTGGCGAGCACGTTCCTCGCGACGACCTTGGCCTGCCAGATGCACTCGATCGCGCGCTGCATCGTGGGCCAGGGCCCCTTGCCGCCGACGACCCGCACGGCGTCCCCGCAGGCAAAGATCGCGGAGCGCGGAGGCCCCTCCGAGGGGAAGGACTGCAACGTCGGTCCCACCTCGAGCCATCCCTCGCTCGTCCGCGGCAACCCCATGACGGCCAAGATCGGCGCGGGGCGGATCCCTGCGGCCCAAACCACGAGATCGGCCGGGAGCTCGACGGGCTCCTGCGCGTCCGCGCGGCCCGACTCGAGCAACGACAGACCTTCGGGGTGCGCCGCGCGAACGCGGCAGCGCAAACGGACGTCCACGCCCTGATCGGTGAGCGCAGCGAGAGCCCGCGCCCCCACGCGCTCAGGCATGTGAGACAGGAGCCGCGCGCCGCCGTCGACCAACGTGACCCGTGGGATCCGCCAACCGTCGGGCCGCATGCGCCGAAGATCGGCCAACTCTCCGGCGAGCTCGACCCCCGAGACGCCCCCGCCCACGACCGCGATCGAAGGCTCCCCGCCCTCGCGCGTGAGCACGTCCCCGAGCGCCGCGGCCGTGCGTCGAAACCCGGCCTCGAACTTGTACGTGTGGATGAGCTCGGCGCCGGCGAGCGACCTGGGAGGCTCGGCCACCGAACCGAGCGCGACCACGACCGTCCGCCCCCGCAACCGCGCGCCGGAGGCCACCTCCACCTCGAGCGTGGCGGGGTCGAACCCCACGATCTCGTCTTGGACGAACTCCGCTCCCGGCAGCGATCGAATGTACGCCCCCGTCTCGAGGACGCAGGGCTGCGAGGCGAGGCGCCGACACAAGCGCTCGTGCACGAGCGGAATGTAGGCGTGCTCCGCGAGGCGATCGACCACGGCGATGGAAGGCGGCACGCCCTCCCCGTAGCGCGCGAGCTGATACGCGACCTCGATGCCGGCAAAGCTCCCGCCGAGGATGAGGACATCGAACTCAGAGACCAAAGAGATGCACCTTGTCCCGCACGCTCGCGGGGAAGCGGCGCGCGACGATACGTTCGATCTCGGCGCGGGCATGCCGAGGACTGCGATGGACGAGGACCAGCGCTTCGCCCGTGAAGGCCTCCACGTGCGCGAGGATCTCGTCCACGTGGGTGTGCCCCCAACTGCGGACCTCCGCGACCGAACGTTGATCGTCCCACCCCGTCACCTCATGGACGAGCACCCTGACGCGACGGACCGCCGGTTCGCTCAGAAACAGCTCGATCTGCGTGTCGCCGCTGACACAGAGGACGGGTTCGGTGACGGGCGCCGCGATCGCGATGCCTTGGTCGCGCAAGGACTTGAGCTCTTCGTGCGAGCGCCCGGTGTACTCCGGGCGCAAACGCGTCGTCGTGCGCTCCACGAGCCACGCGAGCGAAGGGACACGATGCACCGATCGCAGCGCGATTGCCTCGAGCCCCCGCCCCAGATCGACACGCGAGCCCCCTTCATGGCCGGCGAGCTCCACCGCAAAGGGTGCGCCTTCGATCTCCGACCACGCCTCGAAGATCCGACGCAGGGGGGCGACGATCGCCGCGGGCACATGGACCCTCGGCGGCTTGCGCCCCTGCATGCGGTGCGCCGACACGAACTGCAGCAAGCACCCGAGGTGATCCTGATGTCCGTGGGACACGAGCACGGTCGAGTACTTGACCTGGCCGGGGATCTGCGCGCCCACGTCGAACATGATCCCGAGCTCGGGACACATCAGACACGTTTGGATCCCGCCCAGAGAGACCCCCTGCAACGTCAATCCGGCCACATGCAGGTGATCGGCGGGCATGGGTGGGAAGGCTACGCCACGAAGTGCCGATTGGGCTTCCACAGGATCGGGGACGACGCTCGGCGGGGCTCGGCGCGGCACACCGAGCTCGGTTTCAAGGCCAGCAAACGATGCACGGCGTCGCACACCTTGCGGGGGCTCACGACCACCTGCTCCTCGAGTTTGATGTTCTGCGGGATCCCAGGCACCGGATCTTGCCCCAGCACGAACGAGGCGATCGGTTGGGCGGCGAGCGCCTCCACCACGGAGCCCTGGAGCTCACGACCCAGGCTGGCGAACACGCGATCCTCGTGGACCACGAGCAGCCGCCGGGTCTTGGCGACGGACGCAAGCACCGCGTCGAGATCTGGCGGGACGATCGTCCGCAGGTCGAGGACCTCACATTCGATGCCCTCGGACGCGAGCTGCTCGGCAGCTTGCGCGCAGAAGATCGTACAGCGCCCCCACGTGACGATGGTGACGTCCGAACCCACGCGCCGCAGCGCCGCGATGCCCAGCGGCACGCGGAAGTCCTCGGGGAGGTCGGGGACTTCGCCCTCGAACGCGATCGCCCGCTTGAGCGCGGCGATCGCCTCGGGGGCCTCGGGCTCGCCCGGAAACGCATCGCCGAGCGGCAAGCGATAGAGACCCTTGGATTCGAAGAAGAGCACCGGTCCCGTGTAGTCGGCGGCGCTGCGCAGCAGGCCATAGACATCGCGAGAGGTCGAGGGTGCGCAGATCGTGATCCCGGGGATCGAAGCGTAGAAGCCCTCCATGCACATCGAGTGGTAGAGCGCGCCCCCGTGGAGGGGCTCCACTGGCAGCCGCAGGATCACGTTGGCGCGCAGGGTGCCATTGCTGCTCCAGAGCAGATTTCCGAGGTGGACGAGCCAGTGCAGGGTGTTGAGGCTGTAGTCACTGAACTGGATCTCGGGGAGCGCCGTCGCGCCCGGATGCAACGCAAAGCCCATCGCGCTGCCCACGATGAGCGGCTCGTTGATCGGGGAGTCGCGCACCTGATCGGGAAACTCGCGGTGGAGTCCACGGGTCGCCTGCATCACGCCGCCCTTGGCCCCGACGTCCTGACCGTAGAGCCACGTCATGGGATTTTCCCGCAGGATCCCCCGCAACGCGGCCCGCAGCGCGCCATTGATGGAGATGATCGTCGGTCGCCCCACTGGGGCGGGTTCTTGCGTCTGCGGGAACGGATCCCTCAGGTGATCGAGCACCGTGTCGTACGTGGGCTCGGGTTCCGCCCCCGCGACCTCCATGGTCCAGCGGACGTAGTCGTCCACGTCCTGCCCGACACGGCCGAGATCATGGCGCGCAAAGTAGTCTTTGGAGGCGCCCTCTTTGCGCCGCACGATGTCCTCGGGCTGCAGCACCCCTTCCTCGACGAGCGCCGCACCGAACTCGAGCAACGGATCGTATTCCTCGAACTTGAACGTGACGTCGGCCGCCGAGGAGTGGTCGTTGAGGCGTGAGAGGTTGCGGACCCACAGGATGCCCGGCCGCTGCTCCTGCCGACAGGTGCGCGCCGCGGCCTTGACCGCGGCGTAGCACTCCACGAAGTCGTTGCCGTCGCAGGTGTCGTAGAGAAACCCGAACGCTTGGGCGTAGGCCGCGAAGTCACGGATCGCCCGACCATCTTTGGGGCTCACGCTGATCGCGATGTTGTTGTCGGTGATCGCGAGCAAGAACGGCAGCTCGAGGATCGCGGCGCCCGTCATGCCCTCGTGCAAATCACCTTCGGCGCAGGTCCCATCTCCGATCACGGAGAACACGAGCCCATCGCCTACCCCCTTGCGCCGCAGGCCCTGCGCATAGCCGATGGATTTCCCGATCTGCATCCCGAGCGCGGACTGGATGGGGAGGTGGTTGAGCGAGAGATCGTTGTAGTGCGCCGTCATCTGGCGCCCACCCGACCAAGGATCGGTCACCCGCGACATCTGCTGGCGCATGTGGTTGAGGTAGAAGTCGTTGTGGCCGAGCAATCGCGCCCACATCGCCAAGAGCGTTCCCGAGCGGTAGTGGGCGCAGATCCCGAACGCCGCCGGATCGACCTCCTGATGCAACGCGACCGCCGCGGCGGTGGCGAACACTTCCTCGCCGGGGCCCCACGTCGCGAACTTGAACGTGCCCTTCAAACACTCCTGGACCACGCGCTCGACGTGCATCCGCGACAGGCAGGCCTCGCGGTAAGCGGCGCGCAGCAAGTCCGCGGTCAGCGACGGCTGCTCGCGCCAGCGGGACAAGTCGTACCGCAGTTGCTTTCCAGGCCCCGAAACGTCGGGCATGCATCTCCTCCTGCTGTGTGGCAGCCGCGGCGAAGGCAACGCGAGCCGCGTCGCATCCCCACCCTGACCCCTTCAGCGTATGTCATGAAGCCGCGCGGGTAAACTGCGGCCGCGCGTGCACACCTTGCACGAAAAACGCCGGGGCGAAGATCGCCCCGGCGTCTCCGGGTACGGCTACTGCTGCCCACCGTAGGGCGGATAGTTTCCGTGCGGTGGACCTTGCGGCGGATACCCGCCCCCCGGCCCCGACGGCGGATACCCGTGGCCCTGGGGACCACCTTGCGAATAGCCGCCCATGCCGTGCATCGGGCCGCCGGCGTACCCATCGGCGCCGGGCAACTCGGGCGCACCGGAAGCCAACTGCGCCAACTTCTGGCGCGCTTCTTCCGTCGCATCCACGCCGTCGACCTCGCGGCGCATCTCGAAGTACATGCCCGTGGCCGCGCCTGCGAGCAAGGGATACACGACCGCCGTCGCACAAGCCGACAGCACCGGCACGACGAGCACGGCCAACGCGATACCGATGGTCCCGATGGCCCCGAGGATCCCGGCCAAGATCCCGGCCACGATGTTCGTCGCGACGATGATCACGAAGAACACGATGGACACGAGGATCGAGCGGACGATCACCGGCTTCCAGAGCTCGAGGCTCCGCATGTTGGTCTCGAAGAAGCGCTTGTCGTCCTCGACCACCCAGATCGGCCCCACGAAGAAGCCGAGCGGCCAGAACAGCGCGATCATCCCGATGACCATCGAGACGAAGAAGCTGATGATGCCCATGAAGCCGCGCCCGAGCACGGCGCGGTAGGCCTCGAAAAAGCCGCAAGATTCACCGAGGTGAACCTTCATCATGAAGTACCAAAGCGCCGGAGCCCCGATGAGGCCGAGCAAGCCAAACAGCGAACCGAGCAGAGAACCGAGCGTCGCGAGGATCCCCACGCCCGTCAGCGTGGCGAGGAACGCGAACACCCCGCCGAGCGCCGCCTGCCCCACGAGCGGAACCCCCATGATCATCGTCGCGGGGATCAGGTTGCCGAAGTAGAGCTTCATGCCGTGACGCACGTCGCCCATGAAGCCGCCGCGCTCGGCCGCCTGCTGGTCGTCGTAACCCATGGGGGAACCGCCACCGTGGGCCGCGGGGTAGTTGCTGCCGCCGTACCCACCACCGCCGGGCGAGTAGTCGGGCCCCGAGCCGTGGCTCGCACCGCCGTAGCCTCCACCTCCGCCATACGCTCCTCCGCCTTGCTGCGGAGGCGCATATCCGCCGGGTCCGCCACCCGCGCTCGGTGGCGACGGGTAGCCGGGTGAAGGCGCGCCGCCGTATCCGGGAGACGCCGGCGGGCCAGGAGGAAAGCCGCCCGAAGGACCCGCGGGTGGATAGCCGGACGGACCCGCGGGTGGATAGCCAGACGGGCCCGAAGGCGCGGGTGGATAGCCGGACGGACCCGAAGGCGCCGGCGGATAACCGGGTGGCGCAGCGGGAGGCGCGGGCGGATACCCTGGGGATGCAGCCGGCGGATAGCCGCCGCCCTGCCCATAGCCTCCGGGAGGCTGCGGGGGATAGCCGCTCGGGGCCGAGGGCGCAGGACCGCCCGGCGACGGGTAGCCGCTCGGCGCCGAGGGGGGTGCCCCATAGCCCGAAGGGGAACCCGGAGGATATCCCGAGGGCGAAGCCGGCGCGGGCGGGTACCCGGAGGGTGCCGAGGGTGGCATCGGGGCCGGTGGATATCCGGAGGCCATGGGCGGAGCGGCCGGAGGCGCACCGGGATAGCCCGCGGGCATCGGTGGCGCGCCTGCAGGCGGCGGATATCCACCCGGCATGCCGGGACGTGGTGGACCGCCGGGCGCCTGTGCGTGCACGGGCGGCATCGCCGATTGAGGCGACGGAGGCGGTGGCGCTGCACCTGCGCCGACGAACATGGTGCGTCCCGCTTGCATCGCAGCCGGCATCTCCACGTGCTGGACCGTCAGGACCGATTGCCCGAGCCGCACCGCCGTACCCACCCTAAGCTCGACGGGCGCTTGGATGCGCTCACCGCTAGGCAAGAACGAGCCGTTGGTCGAGCCAAGGTCTTGATAGAACAGCTTGCCTTGCTGGTAGCGGATCTCTGCGTGACGACCCGAGACTTGCGGGTCATTGAGAGCTACGTCGCCGACATCGCGCCCGATGACGACGGTTTCTTTGTCGAAGCTCTTTGTTTCGGGGGGCCGCCCCGCGTACTGAACGTACAGGGTGTAGAGCGCCATCGAGGCTCCTGATTCGGTTAGGCGGGGAGAGTTTCACAAATGCCTGGTCCGAAGCGCAACCATAACGGCGAACGGGACCGCCTCCCACCTTGGGGGCCCGCCCAGACGCGCGACCTCCGGCAGCGCCTGCGGGACCCGTTCGTTTGGGATCTGGTGGTGGTAGGTGCGGGCATTACCGGGGCCGGAATTGCCCGCGACGCTGCCCTACGGGGTCTCCGCGTGCTCGTGCTGGATGCTGGAGACGTCGCACGGGGGACGAGCTCCCGGTCGACGCGCTTGATCCACGGTGGGGTGCGGTACCTCGAACATGCCGAGCTCGGCCTCGTGTTCGAGTCGCTGCGCGAGCGCGCCTGGCTGCTGGAGGCCGCCCCGCACGTCGTGGCGCGCCGTAGATTTTTGTTCCCGGTGTACAGTGGAGATCGCCTCGGACGTTGGGCCCTCCGGCTCGGGCTGACCCTCTACGACACGCTCGACGGCTACCGCAGCCGCGTGCACGCAGCCTTGAACGCCGCCGAGTGTTTGGAACACGAGCCCCTGCTTTCCGGGGAGAGGCTGCAGGGGGCGCTGGCCTACGACGACGCGGTCACCGATGACGCCCGCCTCACGCTCCTGGTCCTCCAGGACGCCCGCAGGCACGGCGCAGAGGTCCTCACCTACACGGGCGTGGAACGGATCGACCGTTCGGGGGACCTCCATCGGATCGGCCTCGGGGTGGACGGGGAGGTCGTCGCGCGTCAAGCGGTCGTCGCCACCGGACCGTGGACCAGCGCGCGGCTGCTTGGGCAGGCCGGCGCGCACGTTCTCACGCATTCCAAGGGCATTCACGTGGTGATGCGCGCCGAGGACGTCCCCGTACGGGAGCCCCTGGTCATCCAAGCCCAAACCGAAAAACGCATCCTCTTTGCGGTGCCTTGGGGGGCGCGAACCTACCTCGGAACCACCGACGATCCCTTCGAAGGCGACCCCGGCGACGTGGGGGTCACGGCCGCCGAAGAGCGCGAGGTCCTGGACGCGTTCGCTCGCGTCCTCCCCCGGGCGGAGCTCACCCCGGACCGTATCGTCAGCGCCTGGGCCGGAGTCCGGCCGCTCGTCCGACCCGCGCGCAGCCGCGAAGACACGGCCGAAGTGTCTCGCCGGCACCGGATCCTCGAGACCGAGGCCGGCGTACTCGGGATCGTGGGTGGAAAGCTCACGACGTTCCGCGCGATGGCCAGCGAGCTCGTCGACCGCGTGGTCGCCCGCAGCCGCAAACTTTGGCCCGAACGCGCGCGCTCCTGGACGACGCCCGCAACCCGCGAGGGGCTGGTCCCGGGACCGCCGCTCTCGTTGGCGGAGCTCCGCGATCCCTTGATCGCCGACCTCAGTCCCCGGTACGGGTCATTGGCCCGAGATCTCGCGGCCTCGGGGTCGGGCGCCGAGCGCCTCGTCTCGGACTTGCCCTACCGTTGGTGCGAGGTCGATCAGGCGATCCACCACGAGGGCGCGACGCACTTGGACGACATTCTCCGGCGTCGCCTCCCGCTCGCGCTCACAGACCCCGCGCTCGGAGGCCACGTCGCCTACGCCGTGGCCGAGCGGCTCGTCGACGCGTGGGGCGGAAGCCAAGCGGACATCGACGACGAACTCGAGCGCTACGTCGAGTCCACGCACCGAGAAACGCGGCGGCGCCCCGTGATCGATCGCCCGCCTACACGAACAGGCGGACCACCCAATCGATCGCGCGGGTGAACCAGGCGTCGTGGAAGTGCACACCCACGAACACGCCCGCGCCAAACAGGCCCGCAACCACGGCGCCGGGAAGGGCGACCCAACCGACGATCCAACTCACGAGGCTCGTGGGTGGCTCGGGCTCGGCGGCCACGGCGGGCCGCTTTTCGGCGTTTTGGGGTGCCGGCGCACTGCGCTTGAGATTGGTGCCAGACGAGGTCGGCTCAGCCATCGGTCTCCTTGGAATCGCCCGGTTGCGCCGGATCGGAGGGTTCATGGTCCGAGGACGCAGCGGACTCGCCCGTGAACGGCTGGAACTTGTGCTCCAACACGCGAATCCGATTGGGTCCGTCGATCCACGGCGCCGCATCGCGTGGGACGGGAGCATCGGCCATCCAGCTGCCCCCGCGAAACGCAGGATCCTCCGCGTCGCGCACGACCGTTGCGCCCATCATCGCGCAGAGCTCCCGCAACACCGCGCGCAGGTCCGGGCGCGACGCACCCGAGGATGCGAACACGAGGCCGTGCGCACGGTTGTGCTCACCCCCGTCTGGGCTTGCCTCCGGAGGCCAGGCGGGACCCCCGAGCGGAGCCCTGCCCCCAAACAGCAGCAGGATCTCCGCACCCTCTCGCGGCTGCGCTTGCACGATCTCCCACAACGTCTCCGTGTTCATCCCCGCGGAGGCCACGGACGCACGGCCGACCGAAGCCAACTCGAGGCGAATTCCGAACTGCCGCACGAACACTGAGCCCGCCTCCGCGACGGTGCGCTGCACGTCGTCGATCCAGTGCGGGTCCGCTTCGACGAGCTCGGGAGCGACGAGCACCTTGAGGGAGAGCGTGACCGGAGTCGCCAGGGGCTCGGCCAGCGCGTCCGGGACGGGCTCCGGTTCTCGCGCGGGCGTCGGCCCGCCGGTCTCTGCGGCAGGCTCCCCACCCGTCGGTGAGGTCGGGGCGGGCTCGACCGCAGGCGGGGTGGCGCTCGGCGACACCGCGGGCGGATCCGCTTCGACCGAGGGCAGCGCGACGCTCGACGCGGGGTCGCCCGGCGGAGTGCCGTGCGCCGCGGCGCCGGGCGGCGCCGAACCTGGAGGCGCCGCCGGTGCTGCAGGGAGCGCCGGCGCCTCGCCCGGCGCATCTGGCCCCACCGCGATGCCGAGCCAGTCGCGCTCGAACGCCAGGATGGAGGGTCGGTGGGTCAACCCGCAGTGCACCCCCGCACCAAACAGGCCGAAGATCACCGCAAGCGGCGTCCCGAACAGCAAGACCAACTTCGTGATCGCTTTGATCCGCTTGAGGTTCATGAACGGGCTTCGCGACAGTGTACTCCGCGAGGTCCCCCGCGACACCCGAGCTCCGACTGCGCAGTATGCGAGGGCGCCGCATCAGGTCGCGGGCAACAACCCGAGGCTCGCGAGCGACACGCAGGCATCCCGCGTCACCACCAGGTGGTCGACGACCGGGATGCCCACGAGTCGACCGACCTCCGCCATCCGCAGGGTGAGATCGAGATCGGCTTGGCTCGGCGACGGGTCACCGCTCGGGTGGTTGTGGACGAGGATCCCCGCGTGCATGGCACTGCGGATGAGGGGCCGGAACACCTCACGGGGATGCACGTCCACTTGCGCCAGCGAGCCGATCGCGACGCGATGGACGAGCCGGATGCATTGACGCGCGTCGAGCCCGAGTACGACGAAGTGTTCCTGTTCCTGGACACCGAAGTTCGACCGCACGTACCCCGCGACGTCTTGAGGACCCCGCACGGGCGTCGCATCCGGGAGCCGGAGTCGCGCGACCCGGCGCCCGAGCTCGAGCGCGCCGCTCACCGCGGTCGCCCCCGCGACCCCAACCCCGAGCACCGAGCAGAGCTCCTGGGGGAGTGCGCGATCGAGACCGAGCAACCCCCCGAACGCATCGAGCAACCGGAGCGACCGTTGCATCGCGTGCCCGCCCCCGAGGACGAGGGCCAAGAGCTCGAGGTCGGACAACGCTTCGCGTCCAAACAGCATCATCCGCTCGCGCGGCCGCTCGGACGCGGAAGGGTCGTACTCTCGAACGCAAACGGGGAGCTCGCTGCCGGGCATGGCCGCCGAGATCTTCAAGGCGCGTGCCAAAGGGGTCTCTTCAAGCGCCACGGGACCGGCCCGGAACCCGCGTTCCTCAGTGGCCCGCCCACGGGCCAATCCCCGGCGCGATCGGGGTCAAGCAGCGGGCCACGTCCACGAAGGCCGGCCACGGCGTGCTATGGTTCTCGCGCTGGTGTCGGCCCGCCTGTCTTCGTCCCGTCATCTCCGCGCATGCCTCACGACCTGTGTGCTGCTGGCCGTGGGTTGTTCCACCGAGAACCCCTGGGGCAGCACCCGCGAGGCTGCCCAGGATCCCCCGGTTGCGCCCGGTCCCCGCGCTCCTTCGCACGGTTTTGGGGATGCGATCGCCTGGCAACCCCTGGAAGCTGGGCTGGCCCGCGCCCGCTCGGAGCGTCGGCCGGTGATGTTGGTCGTCCACGCCAGCTGGTGCAAAAGCTGTCGTGCGCTCAAACCAGCCTTCCACGACCGCGCCCTGGTCGCCCTCAGCGAGGCGTTCGTGATGGTCAACGTGGACCAGGACGAAGAGCCCAGCAGCCTCAAATTCCAGGTGGATGGGACGTACATTCCCCGGGTGCTGTTCCTCGACCCCTCGACCGGCGCCCCCGCGCCCGACCTGCGCAACGACGAGCGTACGCAGCACCGCTACTACTACAACGTCGACGACGACTTGGTCGGCGTCATGAAGAAGGCCGCCCGTCGCTATGACCTCCACCTGGATTAGCCGTCGTCATCTTCGGCTGGGCCGCGCCACCCTCGGTCTTGCGGCCCTGGCCCTCGTCTCGTCGGCCGCCGCAGCGCGTCACCCAGAAACGATGCCGGTCTCCGAGATCGAGGTCGGCATGCGGGGTCAAGCCGTCACCGTCTTCAAGGGTGAGGCGACCGATACCTTCGAGATCGAGATCATCGACGTCGTGCCCAACTACTTGCCGCGACAGGACGCGATCCTGTTCCGCTCGAACGATCCTCGGATGGTTCACAGCGGCATCGTCGGGGGCATGAGCGGAAGCCCGATCTACATCGAGGGCAAACTCGTGGGCGCGCTGGCCTACGGCTGGCGCTTCAACAAGGACGCGCTCGGAGCGTTGACGCCCATCGAGGACATGCTCGCCGTCGCCGACCTTCCGTATCGCCCCGACGTCTTGCCGCGCCCCCTGGTCGCGCAGGGCCGCGGCGGCCAGAAGGCCTGGGCGGACGCGATGCTCGGCCTCGATACGTCGCCCCTGCCGCCGCGCAGGCGCCCGCAGGAGCTCGATCCCACGCAGGCCCTCGTTCCGCTCGGCACGCCCATGTCGGTCTCCGGGCTCGGTCCGCAAGCCACCCACTTCCTCGCCGACGCGCTGGGCCTCGCGCCCGTCCCCGGGGGGAGCCGGTCCTCGTCGGGGAAGAAAGACGCCGCCCCCCCGGCGAAGACCTGGCAGGGGGGCGACTCCGTCTCCGTCGTGATGGCGGAAGGCGACAGCTCCGTCGCCGGCAATGGCACCGTGACGTGGGTGAGCCCCAAAGGGGATCGGCTCCTGGCGTTCGGCCATTCCATGTTCGACGAAGGCCCGACCAACGTCCCCATGGCCAATGCCCGCGTGCACACCATCATCAATAGCGTCGAGCGTTCGGTGAAGCTCTCGAGCCCCCAACACCTGCGCGGCGTGATGTACCAAGACCGGCAAGCCGCAATCGCCCTGCGCACCGACGCGACCGCACCGATGATCCCCCTCACCACGACCGTGCAGGGCCCCGATCCCGACATGCCGTTGCGCACCTACGAGAACCGCATCGCATTCGGCCTCGCCCTCACCCCGAACTTGGTCGCGGGGATCCTCGCCGAAGGCGTCGACGAGGCGGGCCGCGACGCGACGCGCGTCGTGCTGGCCCTGCGCCACACGCTCTCGGTCAAGACGAGCCGCGGTCCGCGTGAGATCGAGATCGAAGAGGAGGTGTTCTTCCCCTCCGGCACCGTCGGTCGCGCGGTGCAGCGCAGCCGCGGCGTCGCAACGATCGCAGCGATCCTCGACAACGACTTCGAGACCGTGGAGATCGATCGCATCCGCAATCACGTCGAGATGCGCTACGGCGCCCCCGTGGAAGCGATCATGAACATGCGGATCGCCGAGGGCGAGGTCCGGGCCGGGGGACTCGTCCGCCTCGAGCTCACGCTCCGCGACTTCGACGGCAACGAGCGCCTCGAACGGCTGCCCATGCGGATCCCCGACGACGCCGGCGGACAGGAGATCGCGATCGAGGTCGCCGGGGGCAACGAGATCCGCCCCTATCGGCCGATCCCCGCCCACGTCGACGACCTCATCACCACGCTCGAGGTCTCCTATCCTCCCCGCGCCATCATCGCGACGATCTACCGCGAAGCCGAGGGCCTCTCGGTCGCCGGAGGCCTCCTCACGAGCCTCCCCGACAGCGTGCTCGAGACGCTCGAGGAACAAGGCAGCACCCGCGAAGCCGTACGCTTCAAACAGATGGCGCGCCGCGTGATCCCGACCCCCTCCCTCATCGAGGGCAACCATACCCTGCGCGTCCACGTCCTCCCGCCCGCGAGTTTCTAACGCCATGGCCACGCTGCGCTTCGCACCTCTTTTCGTTCTCGCGCTCCTTGCGGCCGTCCCCACGCCGAGCCACGCCGGAGGCACACGCTCGTACGCCGCGCAGGAGTTCGACGACCTCGATCAAGGCGAGACCGAAGGCGCCGCCATCGAGTCCTCCGGACGCGTGACCGTGGGCTTTGTCCCGCAGCGCGCCGAGATCGGGGCGATGACGGCCTTCACGTGCCTGGGCAATGGCAAGCACGCGCTCATCGCCACGGCCGACAAAGCCGCCGTCCTGACCGTCGCGCCCGACCGCGGAAAGTCCTACTCGCCCCCCAAAGACAAAGCCAAGAGCAGTTCGCTCAAGGTGGCCACGCTTGCCGAGCTCGACGGCGTCCTCGTCAGCGCGCTCGCGACCTTGCCGGGCGGCGACGTCCTGGCCGCGACATTGCCCGGCGGGAACTTGCACCGCATCGATGGTCGGGGCCGCGTCCAACCTTTCGCCCAGCTCGGCGTCGATCAGATCTGGGCGCTGCGCGTGCACGATGGCCGGGTCTACGCCGCCACCGGACCTCGCGGTGAACTCTGGTCGCTCTCGCTTTCCGGCAAAGACGCGAAGATCGTGCTCGACACGGAGGAAAAGGATGTCCTCAGCCTCGCCGTCGTCGGCAACGAGCTCCTCGCCGGCACCGCCCCCACCGCCAACCTCTACCAAGTGAGCGACGCCCCCGAGGGGATCTTGCTGCACGAGTTCGCGGGCGATGAGGTCCGCGCGATCGCCCTCACCCCGCGCGGCCTCGTCGTCGCCGTCAACGACTTCTCCGAGCGCAAGTTGAGCGGGCTCGATGCCCTCACCAAGACCCTCAACCGCACGAGCCTGATCGGCCAACCTCCCGCCGGCAGCCAAGAAGCCAGCGAGAGCCCGCCCTCGGCCGACGCCGCCCTCTACCACGTGGACCTCGGGGCCAAACGCGACCTCGCCCGCGCCACCGAAGCCCCGTGGGAGAAGTGGCTCAGTCGCGACAAGCAGTACTTCACTGCCTTGCTCGTCGACGACGGCGCCGTCCTCATCGCATCTTCCGCCGGAGGCAAGGTCTATCGCGTCCGCGGCCCCCGATCGTACGCGACCGTCGCCGACCTCGAGGAGCGACAGGCCACCGGCCTCTGCCGCGTCGGCGACGACGGGCCCATCTTCGCCACTTCGGCCCACGGCGCCGCCGTGTACCAGCTGCGCGCGATCCCTGCGACGCAGGCCCGCTACCGCAGCGAGGTCATCGACGCCGGACAACCCTCGCGCTACGGCGCCGTCGTCGTGCGTGGCCGCGGAGACCTCCGCCTCCGCGTCCGCACCGGTCCCACGCAGGAGCCCGACGATCGTTGGAGCGACTGGCAGGAGATCGCCCTGCGCCCGAGCGTCGATGGGCACCGTGGCGACCTCGGACAGCTGCCCCGCCGGCGGAACGCCCAGCTCGAGCTCACGCTTGGCGACGCCCGCTCCGAAGTTCGAGGCTTCGAGCTGTTCTACGCCCCCGAAAACCTCCCGCCGCTCCTGCGCTCGGTCGACATCAGCCATCCCGAGTTCGATCGCGACGACGACAAAGAGTCGAGCCCCACCGTCACGATCAAGTGGAAGGCCGAGCCCCGCGACGAGGACGACCTCGTCTACGAGGTCCGCATCCGGCCCGAAGGTGGCGACGAAAAGCAGTGGCTTCCGCTCCACCGCAACGAGCTCGTCACCAACGAGGAGTTCAAGCTCGACCTCGACACCGTCCCCGACGGGATCTACGAGGTCGCCGTCCGAGCGAGCGACGAGCCCAGCAACGGCAGCGCCTCCGCCCTGCACGACGAGCTCGTCAGCGCGCCGTTCATCGTGGACCGCCAGCGGCCCGTGATCACCGGGACCAAGGTCGAAGGCCGCCGGATTCGCGCTGCCGTCAGCGACGTGGGTGGGTACGTCCACGACGTCGCGTACGCGATCGATGGTGGGCCGTTCCGTGCGGCGAGCGTGGAGGACGGGCTGCTCGATACGGGCAGCGAGACGATGCTCGTGGAGCTACCCAAGGATCTCGAGGCCGGGCGGCACCGCGTGGTCCTGCGAGCGCGCGATTCGTTTGGGAATATTGGGACGGTCGCGTTGTTCGTCACTGCGCCGTGAGGGGCGGCGGGCCACTGCTGGCCTTGGGCTTGGCTTGCCCTTGCCGGCGTTGTCGGCGTGACCGCCCCGGCCAGCTGCACCTGCTTCGCTGAACATGGTGGTACCCTTGGTGGGTGAGCCTGGCACGTCATCTCCATGAGGTCCATGTTCGGGGATTCAAATCCCTCTTGGATTGCAAGGTGACGCTTTCTCCTCTCACGGTGGTCGTGGGGAGCAACGCCTCTGGGAAGACCAGCCTGCTGGACGCGATCACGTTTGCGCTCGATCCCCGCTCGTTCGGAGGCAACATCGAGAGCAGCCGGCCCCTTCGTCTGTTGCAGGCAGCTCAGTGGCGCAAAAACACCGAAAATCGGTTGCGCCCTTGGCTCTCCCTGGGGTCTGCAGATCCAAGGATCGAGGTTGGGTTGACCACGCGCGGGCAGAGCCCGGAGGCCGCATCAGCGTCGAGCAACTTCGGCGTGAGGCTGAAGCTCGGCGATGAGCTCGAGTACCTCGTTCCGGAGGAACTCGTGGAATGGGACCCCTCCGACGAAGCGAAAAAAAAGGTCTATGAGCAAGCGCTCGCGGAAATCGGCGCTGCAATACCTCTGCGCCTCGATGCCAACGTGCTCCGGCAACCGACGCCGGTCCATGCCGGTGGTTCTCGGCTTGGACCGGACGGCTCGGGACTGGCCGCAGTTCTTCGCGATCTCAGAGACCTCGAAGACGGTACATTCGATCGCATTCAGGAATGTCTGACTCGCCTGGTACCCTCGGTGCGGAAGCTTCGTTGTCGAATCGAGGACTTCGACCTGGAATCAGGACCCGTTCCCGCCTCTGTCGTGGAAGCCAAGATAGGGGAACGCGATGATGACTGGTGCCCGGCGAGCGCTCTCAGTGAGGGAACCCTGCTCGTGCTTGCGATTCTGGCGGCTGTGCACCGGTACCACGACGGGGGAATCTTGTTGCTCGACGATATCGATCGCGGGCTGCATCCGCGAGCCCAACTGGAGCTCGTTCGCCTGCTTCGTGAGCTTCAAAAGGATAAGCCCAAGCTCCAGGTCATCGGGACGACACACTCCCCGTACATCGTCGATGCATTCGCACCAGACGAGGTCGTCGTGCTGCGTCTCGACCAGCATGCGCATACTCGAGCCCGACTCCTCCATGACCATCCGGACCTGGAACAATGGAAGTCGATGATGGACGCGGGGGTGTTCTGAGCGAGTGTGGGAGAGGATTGGGTGTTCTCGGATGAACGATCCTGAGCCAGCGTACCGCTTCGTCGTCGCTGGCGAAGACGGTGGTCATTTCGAAGCGTGCTCAACCCTAGCGACGCGTTGCCTGGTGGAAGTTTGCGACTGGCTCGACGGAAACCTCGGGCCGGGTTGTTGGGAATCACAGCCTCTTTCCAAGGCCTCCGCGAAAGCGCGGGAACAGTTCAGCAAGCGCCCCGGGAGCTTTGGGAGTCCGCTCCATGGACGCTGGGGACGAGCACCCGACGCGCGTCTTGTGCTCGCTCAACTCTATCTTTGGCAGTATTCCGGGTGGTCCTTCGATGGTGCGGTCATCGCACGCGATGTCGACCAGCAGCCTGAGCGTCGACAGGGCGCGGCCTCGGCGCTCGATGAGATGCGAAACCGAGGTGCGCTACGAAAGCCAGTCGTCCTCGCCTACGCCGATCCGGAAATAGAAGCATGGTACGTCGCGGGGTTCGAGCCGAAGTCAGCGGCGGACACGGTCCGCTTCGCTGATGCGTTGCTCCAGCTCTCCTTCAATCCTTCAGAGACCCCACATCGATTGACCTCAAAGCGGCAGACCGACCTCAAGGACGCAAAGCGGGTCTTGGACCTCCTCTGCGACGGTGACCGCGGTCGGGTAGCCGCCTGCCTGCAGCAGCCGCTCGACCTCTTGAGCGGCCGAGGCGTCGAAACGGGGTTGGCGCAGTTTATCGCTGATTGTAAGACCATCCTGGCACGCGCCGTGAGCGGACCCGAAGCTACAGCGCCGTGCTGAGCCTGTTCGACCAGCGGCTTCGCACCTATCGGGTCCCCCCGAGGACCGAGAGCCGGAACGCATGAGTGTATTCGACGAACCCCACGATCCGATTCATCGGGTCATTCGCGCCAGCGTTGCACCACTTTGCTGGCGTCGTTGCGTGCAGGAGCAGTCCCTCGAGCACTCATGATAGCCTCCGTCCGTCATGTGGTCTCAAGACGCCTTGTTGTCCGCTTGGAACTTCGCCGCGGAAGCTCACGCAGGCCAGACGGTTCCGGGATCGGAGCGCCCCTACATCAACCATGTCGGTAGTGTGGCCATGGAAGTGCTGCACGCGATTGCCCAGCGCACAGATGTCGTAGATCCAGACTTGGCCATTCAGTGCGCGCTGCTGCACGACGTCGTCGAGGACACCGCGGTCACCGTGGAGGAAATCCGTCAACGCTTTGGTCCGGGCGTTGGAGCGGGGGTCGCCGCGCTCACCAAAGACAGCGCGCTGCCCGACAAGGCTGCGAAAATGAGCGATAGCTTGGCGCGGATCAAGCAGCAACCCCACGAGGTTTGGATGGTCAAACTGGCAGACCGTATCACCAACCTCCAACCGCCACCGAGCTACTGGAACGCGGCGAAGATCGCCGCCTATCGCAGCGAAGCGCAGGTCATTCACGACGCGTTGGCCGCGGCATGTCCAATCTTGGCGCCTCGTCTGCGAACCAAGATCGCCGGCTACCCTGGTCTCTGAGGCAGGCCCGGAGGTCTTCAAGGCGTGCCAGCACGTGGACCGAACGGGAGCGCTGCGTCGCGTGACGCATGACCCTTCGCCACCTTGAGGTGCAGCTCAATCCCCCCGCCCCGGCAAGCATACCGGCAGCGAGCATCCTCCGGCCTCACATCGTTGCAGGACGGTGCCAAGCAAACTCCGTGTCGCTTGGAGCGACGCGAGCTCCTCGTCCACCCGCGCAAGCACGGCTTCGAAGCGCGGCCGTTGGTTCTCGCAGGTGGCACGGCCTGCATCGAACGCTCGCAGAAGATCGGCGACTTCGTCGAGGGGAAGGCCGAGGGACTGCATGTCCTTGATCAGGCGGATCCGCGCGACGGTGTCCTCGCCATAGAACCGATAGCCGGAGGGACGTCGTCGCGGCGGAGGCAGGAGGCCACGGCGTTCATAGAAGCGGATCGTGTCGACCGTGACCCCCGCGCGCTTGGCGACCGCACCGATGTTCAAAGTTCCGCTCATCCTTCAAGGATGGGCTTGACCCTGGAGCGAGTCCAGGCTGCAGAGTTCAAAACCATGGCACACCATTCTTCGAGTTCCAGAGGCAGAGTTAGGGCCGTGAAGAACGCGACACCGAGCGACGCACTCGACACCTCGTTGCCCGTCGCGTGCGAGCCCCAGGCCGTCCCAGAGCATGAGCGCGAGGCGTGGATCGCCTCCGCGAAGGCAACGTTCGGTGCGGTCGAGGCCGTGCACGAGCTCGTCGACGGCTACGCGTACCGCCTCGATCCCCGTCACTTGACGCGCGTCGCCGAGTACGTCGGCCGAGACCGCCTGTGCTGCAAGTACGTCCACTGGTCGATCACCGTCGAGCAAGACGGCGGCCCCCTCTGGCTCGCGATCCGCGGACCCGAGGGGACCAAGGCGATTGCCCGCCAGACCTTCGAGCAGACGGACCTGCTGCCGAGCGCCGTCGCCCATGCCGCCGGGTTCTCGACGGCGTCCCGCAACCCGATCGACCACGACGTCGTCTCTCGGTTGGCCACACCGGGCGCACCCAAGTAGACGTGCGAGACCGCCAGGCCACACATCGTTTGCGACCCGGCCGGGGAGCGGTTCAAGCTCGACCATGGAGCCGTGGACGATCGGATAGGTCGGCACGACGAGTGCGTGGGCGATCCCGCGCAGCTTGCCAATCGAAGAACCCACGCGCGCCATCGAATGTTCACATCGTACAGGCGCGCTCCTCGATATGGGGAGTCCTCCCCAGCGCTCCGATCCAAGCGCCTGCGCCGGGCGCCCCCTCGATCGAGGGTGGTCCTGCGTTGCCGGGCGGCCACGACGAAGCCTAGAATCGGGCGTGGGAAACGGCGGCTCGAACGATGGCGCAGCGAACCGCACGACCACCGCGACCGTCCTCCCATTCGCGTTGCTGGGGGCGCTTGGGTGCCTACCCATCGCGAAACCCGATGACGTCGAAGCCCCGGTAGCGACCGACCGAGCGTCACCGGAGGCACCGGTGGTCGAGGATGGACGCGCACGCCGGCTACACGTCGCCGTCGAGGGTTTCTGCCCGGACTTGCGAATCGCGGTCCTCGGTACGGAGGCCTTTGCCCACCGCGACGACGGTGCCGTCCTGCGCCTCACGAGTGCGCGCCTGGCCGCTTTGCCTCGCATTCCTCCCGTGCGAGACCGCCACGGCAATCCGGCGCGCGCGCTCGAGGACCTCCATGGGAGATGGCCCGATCGATTGTTTGCCAGCGTTGTCACTCCCGAAGGCTCCGGCATCGCCAATGGATTGATGCACTACGACGGGCATGATTGGAAGCCGACACCGGGCCTCACCGATGTGAATGCGATTCGCGAGGTCGACCTTTGGAACCACGATCGCCTCGTCGTGCGTGTATTGGCACACGATAACGATGGACTATTCGACGATTTGCGCGTCCTCGTACCTGAGGATAGCCAGCTGGACATGGCCAGACGCCTAAGCGTTTGCGGGCGTGAAACCGGGTTCAGCCACGTGACGATCGACCGCACGGGGGTTATGGGCATCGCGCTATCGTGCCCTGACGCTCAACACCTCGCAATCTGGCGTTTCGAGGATGATGCACCGGTCATCCATCGGCTCGATCTCGCGACTTCGGTGGGCAGCCCATTCGCCGTCGCGTCGGACACGCGCGGGGGATTCGTGGCCGCGTACAGAGAATCGATCCTCGTTCATTTCGAACCACGAGGCGTCCGCGTCCTCGACGTCCCCGGTCGCGGCGCGCGGGTTACCTTCATGGACGTCGATTCCAAGGGGCGAATCTGGATCCTGCGTGGCGATGCCCTGTACCGTCAGGCGACCAGCGGGTGGGTGCGCGAGCGTGTTCCGGGTCTCGGCGTCATCGAGCAAGTCGGCAGCATCGCATCCAAGACTCCATGGATCCGTCGGCGCGGCACCTTCTATCTTCATGGTTGGCAGCTGCGTGAAGACGGACGAATCCTTGCGCGCGACGGCCATGGAGAGTGGCAATCCGTGCCGCCCCCCCGTTCTCGCGTGTTTCCAGGCGAGCCGCTCTATGTCGATTTCTTCTTCCCCACCGCGGACGGGAACATGTGGACGCAGGCCCACAGCAGGCGCAGGCATGGCCCCGCAGGCAGGGAAATACCATGGTTGGCGATCTTGTCGACGGCCGAGTTCGCGGAGCCCATCATGTGCTCGGATGCCAGGGCACGCTCGTACCTTGGTGAGGACCCGCCAAGACTCTAGAGCGCCGACCAGTTTGATTTCGCGTGCTGAGGCGCGTCTGGGGCCGTCCGCGGGTAGGAGCGAGGCCGAAGCTGTGTCGGGCACACAGCGAGCGCCGAG
>Ga0315910_10000208_pt1 | contig 64415 bp, 57 predicted proteins | sample EdamamesoilMG_FD_204470 | JGI IMG/M metagenome (GOLD analysis project Ga0315910, IMG submission 204470) | Garden soil microbial communities collected in Santa Monica, California, United States - Edamame soil | ecosystem: Environmental > Terrestrial > Soil > Garden | place: USA: California... | reverse complement strand
TGCCCGACCTCGGGGATGAGACCGAGCTTCTTGGCGAGGTGCACGCGGAGGTTCGCCATCACCGTCTGGACGAGCGCGGCTTTCCCGAACTGGAAGATGAGCAGGTCGCCGTCCTTGGCGCCCGTCTTCTCGTTGATGGCGCGGCAGAGCTCCGGCGTGACGCTCTTCGCGAGCGGCGACTGCGTCCAGCTGCCGTCGGGGCCCACCTTGGCGCGGGCGAGCCCGCCGGCGCCCATGCTCTTCGCGAGCTGCTCGAGCTTGTCGCCGTCCGCTCGGGAAAACTGCGCACTCGCCGGCACCACCAGTGCCTTGACGATCTCGGCGGGCAGATCACGCCGGTACGTTCCCGCCTTGAATTTCTCGGCGATCGGCGTGAAAAACGGCACCCCGCCGCCCCCGTGCTCGATCACCAGATCGGTGAGGTCGACGTGCTTCATGTCGAAGCGCACGTCGGGCTTGTCGTTGCCGTAGTCGCGCATCGAATCGTCGAAGCCGAGGCGCGGAAAGTGACCGCTCGGGTAGAGGGTCTTGAGATCGATGTCGAGCGCCGCCTTCCAGATCGCGAAGACGAGCCCCTCGACCAGCGCGAACACGTCGTCCTGGTTGACGAAGCTCATCTCGATGTCGATCTGAGTGAACTCCGGCTGCCGATCGACGCGGAGGGCCTCGTCGCGAAAACAGCGCACGATCTGGAAGTACTTCTCGTACCCCGCGACCATGAAGAGCTGCTTGAAGAGCTGCGGGCTCTCGGCGAGGGCGTAGAATTTCCCGGGGTTCATCCGCGCCGGGACGAGGAAGTTGCGGGCCCCACCGGGCGTGTATTTGACGAGAAACGGCGTCTCGAGCTCCAGGCACCCTTCGCCCGCGAGGTAGGTGCGCGCGGCCTGGTTCACCCGGTGCCGCATGCGCAGGGCCTTCTGCAGTGGGCCACGCCTGAGATCCAGGTAACGGTGCTCGAGGCGCACGTCTTCACGCGTGTCGCTCGAATCGTCGATGGCGAAGGGCGGGGTCTCGGCCTTGTTGAAGATCGTGGCTTCGAGCACCTCGACCTCGACCTCGCCGGTGGCGAGCGCGGCGTTCGCTGCGCTGACGAGCTTGCCTTCCTTCTTGCTGAACTGCTCGCCGCGCGAGCGCACCTTGCCGCGGATGCCGACCACCCACTCGCTGCGAAACTGCTCGGCAAGGCCGTGCGCCGCGCCGGACGCCTCCGGATCGAAGACGACCTGCGTGATGCCCTCGCGGTCGCGCAGATCGATGAAGATCAGCGAACCGTGGTCGCGACGATTTGCCACCCAGCCGAACAAGACCACCTCGCGGCCGATGTCGGCCGATCGGATGGCACCACAGTCGTGTGTTCGCTTGAGCTCGTCGATGAAGCGGGCCAAAGGTCGTCGTCCTTGCTGTCGCGCCGTGGCGGCGCGGGGGACGGGGTCTTAGCGCGCCGGGCGAAGGGCGTCACGAACCGCGCGCTACGGAACCGGCAGCGCCGCCTTCGCCCACCGCCGCAGGCCGACCAAAGCGAGCAACAAGAAGAGCGGCAGCGCGCGCCGACTGTCGGGCCTCCCCACCACTCGGCACCCGCAGCCCCCGTCATCGCCCGGACCTGTCGCCCCTGCCGCGCCTGCCGCCCCTGCCGCGCCTGCCGCCCCGGCCTCCCCTGCCGCCCCGCAATGGTTGGTCTCGACCTCGACGCAGCTTCCGATCGAGCCTGATTCCGCGCAGGCTTCGCACTGCCCGTCGCACAACCGATCGCAGCAGACGCCGTCCGTGCAGAAGCCGGAGGCGCACTCCCCCGCTCGCGAGCAGTCCTCGCCATCATCGGCGACGCCGACGCATTCGCTGTCGGCGTTGCAGTAGGCGGTGGATGAGCAGCCCGCGTCGTCCTCGCAGGAAGTGCCGCAGACGTCGCCGTCGCATGCGTACGGAGCGCAGGGCACTGGGCTGTCGACGCTGCAGGCACCTTCTCCGTCGCAGTGCCCTGCCGTCGCACGACCGCTGTCGCAGCTCTCACTGCAAATGCGGGTGGTCGGTGCGTAGTGGCAGTCGCTCGCGTCGTCCCCGTCGCACTCGCCGCCGCACTCGCCGATGTCGCCGGCGCAGGCCGGTCTGTCTCCCCTTGGCTCTCCCGTCACGGTGACGCATCGACCCTCCGAGCCCGCCTCCGCGCAGGCGGCGCACTGCGCCCGGCATGCGCTCTCGCAGCAGACGCCGTCGACGCAGAAGTTGCTCGCGCACTCGTTGGACTCAGAGCACGTTTCGCCATCGGTTTTCTGAGTGGCGCAGGTCATGCCCGTCGCGCAGTACGCGGTCGCCGGATCACACTCGCTGTCGCTGGCGCAGCTCGTGCCGCAAGCGTCGCCGTCGCAGGTGTACGGGGCGCACGGGACGGCGTCGTCGCCACACTGGCCGGCGCCGTTGCACACTTGGCCCTGTACGACTCCGGCCGCGCAGGTGGTTGCGCCGCACGCGGCACCGGCCTTGTAGTAGGTGCGGCACGCTCGCGCTCCGCCACAGGTGCCGGGGCGCTGGCACGACTCGGGTGCGTCGGCAGTGCACTCGTTCTCCGGATCCTGGTCAGGGGGGATCGGGGCGCAGGCGCCGTCGCTTCCGCCCGTCAGGGCGGCGCTGCAGGCCTCGCAAATCTCGTCGCAGGCGTCGTCGCAGCAAACGCCGTCCGTGCAGTGTCCGGTGGAGCAGGCGGCGCAGCCGGCTACCTTGCAGTCGGCGCCCTGCGCGAGATCGCAAGCTTCGCCTCCGTCCTTCTGTGCTTCGCAGTGGCCATTTTCGGCGCAATAGGTGCCGGTCGGGCACTCGGCGTCGGCGGCGCAGTTAGCGCAATCGAGGCTCTGTCCATTACAAGCTTGTGGCCCGCAAGCGGGAGCCCCCGGTGACCCTGCGGCGAAAATCTTGCAAACGCCGTCCTCGTCGGCGCCCTCGGCGACGGCGCACGCGCCGCAGGGGCCGGTGCAATCGACGTTGCAGCAGCGCGAGTCGATGCAGCGATTGCTTTGACAGTCCGTGTTCACCGAGCATGCATCGCCATCCGGGTGGACGAGAGTGAACGCATAGGCGGACCCTTGATCCGTGACTGCTCCGATGTCGTCGTAAGGGGCTCCCACGAGCGCCGTGTCACCGGTGATCGCAACGGAGGTCCCAAACCTGTCGCCCACCGCGCCGTCGGAGGCGGTGAGCTTCTGCTGCTCGGACCAGGAGCCCGACCGCGTGAAGATGTAGGCGGAACCCTGCCTGTAGGTGTTGCCATCCACGTACGAAGCGACGAGCGCGGTGTCGCCGGACAGCGCCACGGAAAATCCAAACCAGTCGCCAGCCGCCCCGTCGGAAGCGGTGAGCTTCTGCTGCTCGATCCAGCCTGCCGAGCGGCTGAACACGTAGGCGGAGCCTTGGCCACCGTTCGAGCCGACGGCATCGGAGTAGGCACCGACGAGCGCAGTGTCGGCGGAAAGGGCTACGGAAAACCCAAAAACGTCGCTCGCCGCGCCGTCGGAAGCGGTGAGCTTCAGCTGGTCGGACCAAGTGACGCCGGTGCGTCCGAAGAGGTAGGCGGAGCCCTGGTCCGGCTTCCCATTGATGTCGTCCAGACCTGCTCCCACGAGCGCGGTATCGCCTGAAAGGGCGACTGAGGTCCCGAGACGGTCGTCCACCGTGCCGTCGGGGGCGGTGAGCTTCTGCTGCTCGGACCAGCTGGTCCCGGTGCGCGTGAAGACGTACGCGGAGCCCTGGTCGAAGCTCGACCCGATATCGTCGAACTGGGCTCCGACGAGCGCGGTATCGCCCGAAAGGGCGACGGAAATCCCGAAGGAGTCCCCAGGCGCCCCATCGGCGGCGGTAAGGTGCTGCTGTTCGGACCAGGTGGTTCCGGTGCGTGTGAAGACGTATGCGGAGCCCTGGTCGAGGTTCGAGCCGACGTCGTCGAGGTAGGCTCCGACGAGCGCCGTGTCGCCCGAGAGCGCGACGAAGGTCCCGAAAGAGTCGTCCTGCGCCCCATCGGAGGCGGTGAGCTTCTGCTGTAAGGACCAGGTGGTTCCGGTGCGCGTGAAAACGTAGGCGCAGCCTTGGTATGGGTTCGAGTCGTCGTCGTAGGCTCCGATGAGGGCGGTGTCGCCGGAGAGCGCGACGGACGCGCCGAAGTAGCCGACCGACACGCCGTCGGCGGCAGTGAGCTTCCGCTCCTGTGCGAAAACGAGCGGATCCACCATGACCGGCCACGCCACGCTCGACCGCTCGGACGACTCGCGAACATCGCCGTCCGTTGCTGTCGGATCATCCGTCGACCAATCCGAGGTGCGCTCTCCGCTGCACCCGGAAATGGCCGCGGCCAAGCAACAGGCCGCGACGTACGACCATCTAGAAGCGCCAGGCACCCCGCACATCCAAGGGACCTCCGATGAAGCACTATCTCACTTTCCGAACCGGCTGTCGCTCGACGGCTTTCAGCCGTTCGGTCATCTGACGGCTTTCACCCGTCCCACGTGATCCCGACCCGCACGCCGCCACGCAGGAACTCGGTCGCGGATCGGCGTCCGTTCGGGAAGTAGTGCTCGAACATGAGCACCGCGCCGGCCCAGGGGACCACGCCGCGCGTGCGGAGGCCGGAGACACCCACGCCGCCGCCGACCCGGAAGCCGTAGCTGAGCCGCTCGTTGTCGGCTTGGAACAGGGCAACGGGGCAGAGCTCGAGGTCGTAGTGCCAGGCGATGTCGTGCAGGCGGAGTAGGAGCGGGATGGCGGGGAAGTAGTTCACCACGAACTCCGTGCTGTCGGCGCCGGGCCGGAGCATCGCGCCGCCGCCGAACTCGAGGCCGAAGAGAAACGAAAGGTCACCGCCGAAACCGTGACCGAGCAGCGCGCGCCCCACGCCGCCCGCGCCGATCGTCGCCGAACCTTCCGTGATGCGGATCTGCGCGTTGCCGCCCGACTCGAGGTGGAGCGCAAAGCGATCGCGGTCGGTTTGACGGCCGCGAAACGCGCTGTCCGTCTCGACCCAGATCGGGCATTGCTCGCGCGCCCAACCGACGGCGGTACGGAGCGCCAGCAGGCGTCGCTCGGCTGCACGGGCGCGCTCGACGAGTGCGGTCACCTTTCGGCCCTCGGCCTCGTAGAGGCTCTTCGCGCTGCCCTCGCGCGCGCTCGCCCGCTCGAGCTCCCCGAGCGCGAGCTCCCGCGCGACCGGCGGCGTTCGGCACACCGACTCGAGCAGCGACCGCTTCATGGCGAGGACGGCGTCCTCGTCGACGAACCAGCCGGTCGACTCCTCGTCGTCGACGATGCGCTCGACGTCGAGCAACAGGCTCCTGGCGGCATAAGCGGGCTCCGGGGCCTCTGCCGCCGCCCCCTGGCGCGCGAGCGCCGCGACCAGAAAGAAGCCGAGCAGGGAAACCTTCGCGCGCACCACGTCCTCCCCCTCATACCACCCAAAAACTGGGCCGAAACGCGATCTTAGCGTAGCGCTCGCGGGGTGAGGACCGCCAGGTTCGAAATCGAGCGACCCCCGGGCTTCGAGCGCCTTTGCGCGACCTTGGCCCTGATCGTCCCCCTCGTCGTGACGCTCTTTCGCGCCGAATCGGGCAGCGACTGGCGCGACGATCTGCCGGCGGTGACCGGGTTCGCCTTCCTGCCGCTCGGCGGCGAGGGGTGGCTGGGCCTGATTGTCAACCAGGCGGCCGCCTTGCTCCCGGTCGGCGACCGCTGGCTTCGCGCCGCGTCAGCCACGGCTTTAGCCCTTTCACTGGCTTCGCGCCTCGTCTACGCGGCCGCTCGCGCTCTTCTGGCGCGGTCGGAGGAAGCGCGGGGTCTCGCTCCCGCGCTCGCGCTGGCGGCGGCGCTCACCGCGGTGCTCTCGCCGACCTTTCAGCTCGAAGGCACGGTCATCGGCGGCGCGGCACTCGGTGCGCTGGCGGCGCTGCTCACTCTGCACGCGCGCGCGGTGCTCCCGGTGCGCGACGTCCGTTCGAGCTTCGTCGTGGGAGTGCTGGTGGCGCTCACCGGCGCCGAGTCGCATGCCGCGGTGCTCTCGCTCGGGGTCGCCCTCGTGGCGCGGGCGGCAATCCGTCGCGAGCTGCCGACACCCGCCGAGTTCTGCGCCGGTCTCGCCGGGGCGGGCGCGGTCATCGCTCTCGTCGTTTCCGCGCTCCTTCTCCGCGGGGCGGCTCCGACCGCCTGGCTCGACCTCGGTTTCGGCCTCGGTCAGTCGAGCCTCACGACCGGGGACGGCGGTAAGGAACATCTCACGGCGCTCGCTGCCTGGCTCGCCGACGTGGGTCTGATCCCGCTCGGCCTGTCGGCGTTCGGCTTCGTCACCGGCTTGCTCGGTGCACGGACCCGCCGCCGGCTCGCACCGCTCCTCGCGTTGGTGCTCGTCGATCTCGCACTGCCCGCGAGCCAGGTGGGGCCGCTGCTCGCCGATCCGTTCGGTCCGTCCCGACTGCTTGCACTCGCCGCGCTCGGCGTGGGTGCCGCGCTCGGTGTCCAGGCGGCGGCGCTCGGGCTCTACCGCGCGCGGGTACCGTTCGCGCGTCCGGCGGCGGTGTTGCTGGTCGTCTTCGACTTCACGCTGGTGCTCGTCGGTTTCGAGGCCTCGGCCGCCGCCAGCGAGCGGCGAGACTCCCTCGCCAACGAGGTCTGGACCGACGAGGGGCTGTCCGGCCTGCCACCGAATGCGCTCTTCTTTGCCCGCTCGGAGGCGCTCGCCTGGCGCTTGTGGGCGGCGCAGCTCGTTCGTGGCGAGCGTCCCGACGTCGTGGTCGTTCCGTCGTCGATGCTCGAGCGAGGAGCGCTCCGGCGCCGCTTGCTCGCCGCGGAGCCCGCCCTCGCTCCGCTCCTCCGCGACATCGCGCTCTCCGGCAAGCCCGGGGAGTTCGCGCTGTCGACGCTCGCGGACGCGCGGCCGCTGTTCGTCGAGCTCGACGCGAGCTGGGACGAACGGCTGAGCGAGCACATCGTGCCGCAGAGCTTCTGGCTGCGCTTTCGGTCCAATCCCGTCGGCCGCTCGGACCGCACGGTTGCGGTCTCGCGCGCCGGCCGGCGCTTCGAGCGCGTCGTTTCGCAGGTGGCCCCCGGTCAGGGTCGAGACGGTGACGCCGCCACGCGCGCCGTCGTCGTCGCTTCGCTCCGGCAGCGCGCGCTCTTCCTCGCGGGGCGGCGCGACCACGACACGACCGCGAGCACCCTCGATCAGCTCGAGCGCCTCGCTCCGCGCGACGAGGTCGCATCCCGCCTGCGCGGCGAGCTCGCTGCGCACGCACGAAAACTCGCCGCCGCCGCCCGCTAGTCGTGACTTCTCGACCCGCCAGCCGTCAACGGTGCGGGGGCAGACCGGCGCGCCTTGCGGGCGCCGGTCGGGCGCCCTACGAACGAGCGGGTGAGCTTCCGCCGCCGTGAGTTCTTGCGCGCCGTCGTCGTCGTCGCGACGCCCGGCGTGCTTTCAGCCTGTGCGGACGCGAATCCACTCCCCCCCGGGAGCCCGCCGAAGGACGAGAGCGCGCGCCATTTTCCCGAGTCCGTCGCTTCCGGCGATCCTCGGCCGCGGAGCATCGTTTTCTGGACGAGGATCACCGACACCGAACGTTCGGACGAGGACCTTCCCTTCGTGTTCGAGCTCTCGGTCGACGACGAGTTCCGGGTGCTCCTCGCGAGCCACGCGGACAGCGCTCGCGTGGGCGCGGACGGCTGCGTGAAGATCCGCGTGACGGAGCTCGCCCCCGACACGGTCTACTACTATCGGTTCACGTACCTCCGCGATGCCGAGCGCCGTTCTTCTCGCGTCGGCCGCACGCGCACGGCCCCCGCCCCCGACGCCGATCGCACGGTGACCTTCGCGGTCGTTTCCTGCCAGGATTTCGGCGGCAAGTACTTTCACGCGCTGCGGCACGCCGCCGAGCAGGGGCTCGATTTTTTCCTGCACCTCGGGGACTACGTTTACGAATCGACCGACGATCCGTCGTTTCAGGCGCCGACGCCCGGTCGCGAGGTCGTCTTCTCGCACCCCGAGGAAGCGCTCGATCGCGGCGAGGGCAGGGTCGCGGCGCGCTCGCTCTCCAACTACCGCGACCTTTACAAGATCTACCGCAGTGATCCGGATCTCCAGCGGCTGCACGAGCTCGCGCCGATGATCGCCGTGCCGGACGACCACGAGTTTTCCAATGATTGTCACGGCGCCACGGCGACCTACACCGATGGCCGCGAGGACGAGACGGACCTCGAGCGCCGGCGGAACGCCGACCAGGCGTGGTTCGAGTTCATGCCGTTCGATCACGTCGAGGATCCGGCGCGCTCGCTCGACCCCGGTCGCACCTTTCCGGACGACCTCCGGGTCTACCGCTCGTTCACGTTCGGCCGTCACCTCGAGCTCGTGGTCACCGACCTCCGGCGGTATCGGCCGGACCATGTCGTTCCCGAGGACGCCTTTCCGGGCAGCGTGTTCCTCACCGAGGCCGAGGCGATCGATCTCCTCGGCGCCGTTCCGGACGATGCCGCGCCGTACGTCGACATCGACGCGGTCGAGCACGCCGACCTCCGCGTCGAGCTCGCCAGCCGGGCCGCCGCGCAAGGCTTCGACGCCGAGCGCGTCGTTGGCTTGCTTTCCGTGCCCTGGCTCAACGGCATCTTCGTCACGGCCGGCGACGACGCGCCCCTCGACCCGGCGGAGCCTGGCCTCGAGCGCGGCTACGCCGTGCACCAGCTCCTGAAAACGGCTGAATTCTCGTCGGCGGGCGCCCGCTACCTGGTGGCCGAGGCGCCGTTTCTGGCGTTGGCGAAGCGCCGTGCCGAGGAGACCGGCGGCGCGAGCGAGCGGCTGATGGGTGACGAGCAGCGGAGCTGGTTCGTCGACACGATGAGCGCGTCCACGCGCACCTGGAAGGTGTGGGGGAACGAGTACGCGTTGATGCCGCGCGTGATCGACCTGAAGCCGATCACGTTCGTGCCGCCCGAGTTCCAGCAGCGCCTCCTGCTCACGGCCGAGGACTGGGACGGCGCGCCCAACGAGCGCGACGCGTTGCTCACCGACATCGCCGGGGTCGACAACGTCGTCGTCTTCACCGGCGATCTGCACGCGTTTTTTGCCGGCACGCCCTACCCGTCCGGCGCGCCGGACTCGCGCGTCGTCGAGTTCGTCGCCGGCAGCGTGTCGTCGACCACCTGGCTCACCGGCATTCAAATGGTGATCGCTTCGGAGCCGACCCTTCCTCCGGGTGCCGCGTTGCTCGCCGGGCTGGTCGGCACTCTGCTCCAGGATCCAGAAACCAAGCCGAATCCCCACCTTGCCTGGCTCGAGCTCAGGCGCAACGGCTACGCGCTCGTCCAGGCGGGGGCGGACGCCATCGAGGTCGACCTCGTGCTCCTCCGCGCCGGGACGATCACCGTTCCTCCCGCCGAGGTTTCGTCCGACGTGGAGTCGCTGTTCACGCCCGTGCGCTTCCGGGTGCGTCCGGGCACGCGCGATCTCGAGCAGTTGATCGAGGGGACTTACCGCGTGTGGGATCGCGATACGATGTCGTGGCGTTGACGCCGCTGATCGAGCTCCGCGACGTCTCGGTCGCGTTCGGAACGACCGTCGCGTTGTCGCGCGTGAGCTTCGACCTTCACGCGGGGGAGGTTCATGTCGTCGCGGGCGAGAACGGTGCCGGCAAGAGCACGCTGATCCGCGTGATGGCCGGCGCCCTCACGAGCTTTCAGGGTCAGTTTTCGTTCGCCGGACGCCCGGCGGCGTTTAGGAGCCCGGCCGACGCGACCCGCGCCGGCATCGCCACCATCCATCAAGAGCTCTCGCTCGTTCCGTCGCTCAGCGTGGAGGACAACCTCGCGCTGGGCGCGGGGGGCCGTTCCTTCGCGTTATTCGACCGAACGGCGACCCGTGATCGTGCTCGCCGGGCGCTCGAGCGGGTCGCCCTGGCGGTCGACCCGGAAACGCCGGTCGAGGAGCTCCCGCTGGCGGAGCGGCAGCTCGTCGAGATCGCGCGAGCGCTCGCCCGCGACGCTCGGGTGCTCGTCATGGACGAGCCGACGAGCGCGCTCTCGGAGCCGGAAGCGGCGCGGCTTCTCGCCATCGTGCGCGATCTGGTTCGCGCCGGAACGGGTGTCGTCTACATCTCGCACCGTTTGAACGAGATCGAGGCGCTCGCCGATCGGATCAGCGTGCTCCGTGACGGCGTGCTCGTGCTCGTCGCATCACGCCGCGACCTTTCGCGGGAGGCGTTGCTCGCGGCGCTGCTCGGCGAGCGATCCGAGCGCCGGACGCCGCGGGAGCGCGCGCCGGATGCTGCCGCCCGCCTCACCGTCGAGAACCTGTCCGGTCCCCACGGCTCCTTTCGCAACTTGTCGCTCGCGATCGGCATCGGGGAAATCGTGGGTCTGGCGGGCGCCGAGGGCTCGGGCGCGAGTCACGTCCTCCGCGCCCTCGCCGGTGATCTTCCAGCCGAGAGCGGCACGGTGGTTCTCGATGGCGCGCCATACACGCCCAAAACACCGCGTGAAGCCTTCGCTCGTGGCGTCGCCTATCTCGCGAGCGACCGCCAGTCGAGCGTGCTCGCCAACCTCAGCGTGCGCGACAACGGCATGCTCTCCAAGGCCGGCGGCGGCGCGCTGTCTCTTTCCGACGGCGTGGCCGAGCGCCGGGCGCTCGAGCCGGAAGCCACGCGCCTGAGGCTCAAGGCACCTTCCCTCGAGGTGCTCGCCGGGTCGCTCTCCGGCGGCAACCAGCAGAAGGTCGCTCTGCTCCGCTGCTTGGCGGCGACGCCTCGTCTCCTTCTGCTCGATGATCCGGCGCGCGGCATCGACCTTGGCGCGAAAGCCGATCTGTTTTCACGCCTTCACGACGTCGCCGCGGCGAGTACCAGCGTGCTCTTCTACTCCTCCGACCTGAGCGAGCTCGTCGAGCACGCCGATCGAGTACTGGTCCTCTACCGCGGGGCCCTCGTTGCCACGTTCGTGCGGGGCGAGCTCGACCTCGAGCGCCTGCTCGCTCCGGTGATGGGAGCGACGGCATGAAGGGTTGGGTCGAGCGACCGCTCGGGCGCGCGCTCCTGCCGCTCGCCGTGGTGATCCTGCTCGGATGCCTGTTTCACGCGGGCGGCGCGTTCTTCGAATGGCAGACCCATCGCTCGATCCTGCGCGAAATCGCGGTGCAGGGCATCCTCGCCTGCGGCGCGACGGTGGTGATCGTCACCGGCGGGATCGATCTCGCCGTCGGCAGTGTGCTGGCGATTTCGGCGGTGAGCGTGGCGCTGTTCAGCATGCACTTCGGCTGGGCCGCTCCGGTCGCACTGGTCGCCGTTCTCTTGCTCGGGACGGGCGCGGGCACGCTGTCCGGAGCGCTCGTGGCGTTCGCCCGCTTGCAGCCCTTCATCGTCACGCTCGCGACGATGGTGTTCGCGCGCGGCCTCGCCAAGGAGCTCTCGGGTGGGCAAAAGATCTCGAGCTACTTCCAGGCGGCGGACGGGCACTTCGTGACGGTGCCGCTCCCGTCGGTGTTCACCTTGCTCGACCGGCGGGTGTTCGGTGACAGCGTGTCGGTGGTGACGCTGATTTTCCTCGCGTCGGCGCTCGTCACCTTCGTCGTCCTCGAGCGCCTTCGTGTCGGTCGCTACCTCTATGCCGTCGGCGGAAGCTTCGAGGCGGCCCGTCTGGCCGGCGTCCCGGTACGCGGCACGCTGATCTTCGCCTACGCGCTGTCCGGCTTTTTCGCCGCCGTGGCCGGCGTCTGCCAAGCGGCTCAGGAGACCCACGGCGATCCGGAGACGGGCATCGGCTACGAGCTCGATGCGATCGCGATGGTGGTGCTCGGTGGCACGAGCCTCGCCGGAGGGCGCGGTGGGATCGGCCTCACCCTGGTGGGTGCGCTCACGCTCGGCTACCTGCAGAAGGTCCTGAGCCTCAACGCCTTTTCGAGTGAAGCGCGCCTGATGCTCACCGGCGTCATTCTCATCGCTGCCGTGCTTTTTCAGCGCCGGCTTTCGGCGGGGAAGCACGCGTGAGTCCGACTGCTTTTCCGGCGCTGCGGGGCGTCTGCTAGGCTCTCGCCCGCGCATGAGTTTCACCGTTCAATGCAGCACGTGCGGACGGCGGATGGCCGTGCCGTCCGAACTGTTCGAGAAGCGGGTTCGCGGACGAGTCTCCCTGCTCGCCTGTCGTGGCTGCGCCGCCAAGATCCGCCTCGACGGCAGCGGTGGCTCGAACCACCCGCTGGTGACCGGTGGCCTGTGGCTCGGCGAAGAGCCTTCGGCGTCCGAGTCCGGCCCGGCGAGCAGCCCGCTCTCGGTCCGCCAGCCCCTCGTGCGCATCGGACGCTACGCTCTTTTCGACCAGTTCGCGACGGGCGGGATGGCCACCGTGCACCTCGGTCGCCTCGACGGTGCGGGTGGCTTTTCGCGGGTCGTCGCGATCAAGCGCTTGCTGCCGAACCTGGTGCAAAACGAAGACTTCACGCAGATGCTGCTCAAGGAGGCGCGCCTCGCCGCACGCGTCCGGCACCCGAACGTGGTGCCGACGCTCGACGTCGTGGCGTCGAAGGGCGACGTGCTGCTCGTGCTCGAGTACGTCCACGGTGAGGCGCTGAGCACGCTGCTCCGCCGGCAAGCGAAGGACTTGAAGGAGCACATCCCGCTCGACGTGGCGGTCAGCATCATGCAGGACATGCTGCAGGGGCTCGACGCGGTTCACGACGCGATGGACGAGAAGGGGAAGCCGCTCGGCCTCGTGCACCGCGACATTTCGCCGCCGAACGTGATCGTCGGCGCCGACGGTCAGGCGCGCGTGCTCGACTTCGGCATCGCCAAGGCGCTCGAGCACCTCGAGGAATCGAACCCCAATCGCGTGAAGGGCAAGAGCGGCTACATGTCGCCCGAGCAGATCCGCGGGGAACGGCTGACCCAGCGTTCCGACGTGTTTTCGGCCGGTATCATGCTGTGGGAGCTGCTCGCCACCCGCCGCCTGTTCATGGCCGAGAACGAGCAGGAGCGCATGCAGAAGATCCTCGACGGCGGCTACCCGAAACCCACGGAGTTTCGTTCGGACCTGCCGGCGCCCGCCGACGCGGTGGCGATGCGCGCGCTCGAGCTCGATCCGGAAAAGCGATTCGCGAGCCCACGCGAGTTCGCGGCGGCGCTCGACGAAGCGCTCCCGGGTGCGTCGCCGCGTCGCGTCGCCGATTGGGTGATCGGCCTTGCCGCCGAAACCCTGGCGAGTCGAGCGCGCATGGTGGCGCAGGTCGAGACCTGGGCCGATGGTGCGGGCGATCTGCCCCTCAACTCGTCACCGTTCGCCGCCGAGGCAGCCGTGCTGCTCACTCCGCCGCCGCCCTCCGCCGAGTCGGTCCCGGAGGTGCGCTTCGGTCGTCGAGCGTCGGACCGCTTGCCTGCGATCGCCGAGCCCCCGGCCATCTCCGCGGGAGGCATCAAGACGACATTGATCGGGCTCGCCGTGGCCGCGGTCGCGCTGGCGCTCGCGATCGCTTTTCTGGTGACGCAAAAGTAGATGGCCCTGCCGGACGACGTGCTCCGTCACTACGAGGGAGGGGTCGAAGCCGGACGCCTCGAGCACGGTCCGGGTCAGGTCGAGCGCGATCGCGCCCGGGAAATCGTGCTGCGGTATGCGCCGCCGCCGCCGGCGGTGATCATGGATATCGGAGGCGGCCCGGGCGCGCACGCCGTGTGGCTCGTCGAGCAGGGGTACACGGTGCACCTGGTCGACGCCACGCCGCTCCACGTCGAGCAGGCGCGCACCGCGCTCGGCCGTGCGGCGGCCTCGACTCGCTGGTCGGCGGTGCTCGGTGACGCGCGGACACTCGACGCGAAAGCCGAGTCTGCCGACGTGGTGCTCTTGTTCGGCCCCCTTTACCACCTGACGGAGCGGGCGGACCGCGTGCGCGCACTCGGCGAAGCGTGCCGCGTGGTGAGGAAGGGCGGGGTCGTCCTCGCGGCTGCCATCTCCCGCTTCGCGTCCGCGCTCGACGGCATGGCGCGCCACCTGATCGACGACGCCGACTTTCTCGCCATCGTGGCGGACGACCTCGCACACGGGCAGCACCGAAATCCCAAAGGGGTACCGGACTACTTTGCGACCGCGTACTTCCACCGCCCCGAGGAGCTTTCCGGGGAGCTCACCGACGCAGGCCTCCGGCCCGAGATCGTCGTCGGGCTCGAGGGACCGACCTGGCTCCTTCCGGATATCGGCGAGCGATGGGCGGACGAGGCGCGGCGGGCGACGCTGAGCGGCCTTCTGCGACAAATCGAGCACGAACCGGCGCTTCTCGGCATGAGCGCCCATCTCGTCGCCGTCGGCAGAAAGCCCGCCTAGTCGCCGGCGCGACGCTTGATCCCGCCGCCCGCGCGCGCTCAAGATGCCGTCCATGACGAGGTGGCGCCACGGGTCGATTCTTTTCCTCTTGTGCCTCGCCGCCTTCGCGTGTCGCGAAAAGTCCGGTGACCGCGCGCCGGCGCCCGCTGCGAGCTCGAGCGCCGCTCAACCGAGGAAGATCATCATCGGCATGAGCCAGTGCAACCTCGGCGAGCCGTGGCGCGTCCAGATGAACGCGGATATCGAGAACGCGGCGAAGAAGCATCCGAACGTCGAGCTCGTGCTCAAGGACGCGCAGAACGATTCCTTGCGACAACGAGCGCAGGTCGAGGAGCTTCAGGCCCGCGGTGTCGACGTTCTCATCATCTCGCCGAAGGAAGCGGCGCCGCTCACCAAGCCCGTTGCCGAGGTCTACAAGAAGGGCACGCCCGTGATCGTTCTCGACCGTGCGGTCGAGGGCGACGACTACACCACGTTCATCGGGGCCGACAACCGCCGGATCGGCAGGGAAGCAGGCAAATTCGTGCTCGCCGCGCTCGGCGGCAAGGGCACCGTCGTCGAGCTCCAGGGCCTGATGACCTCGACGCCGGGGCGCGACCGCCACGAAGGTTTTCGTGAGGCGCTTTCCCTCGACAAGAATCCGGCCGTGAAGGTCGTGTTCACCGCCGACATGCAATGGCTCGAGCCGAACGCGCGGCGCGAAATGGAGTCCGCGCTCGCCGCGCACAAGACGATCTCGGTCGTCTACGCTCACAACGATCCCGGCGCGCACGGTGCCTACCTGGCGGCAAAGGCGGCCAGTCGCGAGCGGGAGATGAAGTTCGTCGGCATCGATGCGTTGCCGCACGAGGGTGTGCGCTACGTCGAGCAGGGGATCCTGGATGCCACGTTCGCATACCCGACGGGCGGCGCCGAAGCGATCGAGCTGGCGGTGTCGATCCTCGGTGGCAAGAAGCCGCCGAAGAAGGTGACCCTCGGCACGCGTCTCTTCACCAAGGACAACGTCAAGAGCGGCGGACAGGCCATCGAGTGACGGAGGAGCGAGAATGACCAAGAAAGTAGCCGTTTTCTGGCCTGGCGACGCACGCCAGAAGCCGAACGAGCTCGCGGTGCCGAACGTCGAGGCGGCCAGCGTCGAGCTCGAGCGCGCGCTCAAGAAGCTAGGGCGAGAGCCGTATCGCGTTCCCGGCTTTCTCGCGAAGCCGCACGAGGCACGAGACAAGCTCGGTCCGATCGACGACCCGATCGCCGGTGTGTTCGCGCACTGGGTGTACGGCCCGCACACTACCGAGGGCGTCGTCGGTAAAGACAACCCGTTGCTCCTCGCGTCCAACTTCTCCGGACGCTGGCCCGGTCTGGTCGGGCTGCTCAACACCGGTGCCTGTCTCACGAGCTTGAACCGCAAGCACTCACGGATCTGGACGACGGCGAGCGACTGGAGCACCGACCCGACGTTCATGGCCGAGCTCGATGAATGGTGTCGGACCGGGAGCGTCACCCACCCGGAAACGGGCATCGCCTACCACGCACCGATCTCGCCCGACGCGGCCGCGCGGGCGGCTCGGATCGCGCAGGAAATCCGCAAGAAGCGCCCGATGATCGTGATGCTGGGCGACACCTCGATGGGCATGATCAACGGCTATTTCGGACCGCGTCTGCTCGCGCCCTACGGCTTTTCCGAGCACAAGATCGACCAGGCCTGGATCATCGATCGCGGACGCGGCATCACCGACAAGCGCATCGCCGATGCCTTCGCGTTCGTTCGCGATCGCGGCGTCACCTTCCATTGGGGCGAGGGCACGGCGACGGACTTCACCGAAGCGTCCACGCGCGAGCAACTTCGCGACTACCTCGCCGTGCTCGATCTCGTCGGCGAGTATGGCGGCGATTGCCTCGGCTGGCAGTACCAGCTCGGCCTGATCCCGCTGCGTCCGCCGTCCGACCTCGCGGAGGGGCTCTTCAACTCGGCCTGTCGTCCCGAGTCGAACGGCGACACCCTGGCGACGGCCACCGAGGCCGACCAGGGCAACGTGATCCCGATGGAAATGCTGAAGCGGCTCCTCCGCGACAAGGGCCTGCACCAGGCGGTGATGTTCCACGACGTGCGCTGGGGTGCCGAGCACGATGGCCGCTTTTTGTGGGTTCTGCTGAACTCCGGATCGTGCGGCGCCTACGCCTTCAACCACGACCCTTCGACGCTCGAGGGGGCGCACAGCTACCGTCAGCCGGCGCTCTACTTCCCGACGCCGGGCGGCAGCTTTGCCGGCGAGAGTCTACCCGGTGCCATCACCTGGGCTCGCGCGTACATCAAGGACGACGTGCTCTGGATGGACATCGGCAAGGGCGAGGTCGTGAAGCTCCCGCCCGCCAAGCGCGACGAATGGTGGGAGGGCACCACGCGCGAGTGGCCGTTCATGGCCGCCGATCTCGGCGTGGGGCGAGACACGCTGATGGCGCACTACCAGTCGAACCACGTCGCGGTCGCGTACGGCGACGTCTTCGGCGAGATGGTCGCGCTGTCGCTCGAGCTCGGCTTCCGCGTGCGCATGCTCGGCGCTGCGTGAGCGCTGCTCAGTGCCGCACGGGTGGCGGCGGCACGGAAACGGGGCCGTGGACGGGGACGGCGTCGGGCACCTTCGGCGGGAACAGGAACTGCCCGGGCGACTTGAAGAAGGTGACGACCACCGAGACGAGGAGCTTCAGGCGGTCCCGGCGCTCGACCTCGCGCGCGCGGAGCGCGACGAGCAGCGCGAGCACGAAACTGACGCCGAAGTTCAAAAGGCCGATGATGACGATGCCCGCCATCGCGCCCCACGCTTCGGGCGTCTTCAGCGCGCCCGGGCCTTGCGAGCACAGGGCGAGCGTCAGAGCGCCGGTGGAGAGCGTCACGTGGCGCACGTCGAGCGGAAGGCCGAAGAATTTGCCGGCGATCGGCGTCATGCCGAGGAGGTATCCGAGCGCCACGTTGCCGCCGATGCCGGAGATGTTCCGGCTGAAGACGCGGGATGCCCAGCGCGTCGTCCGCCGTCCGACCAGGCGTCCCACGCGGTGCTCGGCGATCGCCTCGGGCAGTCGCCGATAGACGGCCCAGTTCTCGAGCCACCCCGCGGCGACGCTCGAAGTCCAGAGCAGCACGCCGGTCAGTGCTGCAAAGAATATTGTCGGACTGTGCGTCGGGTGGAGCGAGTGGAGGACGTACGCCGCCGCCTCCTCGTCGAGGAACGAGTGTCCCGTCCTGCCTTGGTAGTAGGTGTCGAAGGCGAACGCGGTCGGGATCACCGCGCCGATGTTGCCCATCGCGGCGGCCAGCTGTGAGCGCGTGATGCGCGCGATGGTCGAGACGAGCCCCGACAGGTTGGTCTCGTTCGCGCTGCTTCGCATCGAGCCGGCGAGCGCGGCGGCCGTCATCGACGGCTGCTTGGTCGCGAGCGTGAAGCCGAGAAACTGCATCACGAGGAAGCTCGCCGCGTAGTTCGTGCCGGCGAGCATGCCCTCGACGAACGGCGCGAAGTGGCCCCACGAGATCAAAAACTTCAGCGCCGCCGTGCCGGTCGTGAGCACGCCGCCGCCGCCGGCGGAGAGCAGCATCTTCACCCATTCGCCGCGCGTGGTCGTGATGTAGTGCTCGCCGGTGTGGCCGGCGCGTTCGATGATCTTTCGCGCAAGAAGATGCATGTTCGAGCGCCAGATGCCGCTGAGCTCGCGCTCTCGTTTCCGCGCCAGGAGCAGCTGCAGGAGCAGACGCTTCGCGCCGTCGACGCGCTCGGTCGGATCCGGCTCGACGATGCGCTCGAGGAGCACGCTGAAGCGTTCGAGGTTCTTCGTGATGAGCTCGAGGCGGTACACGACATCCACGCTCACTCCCGAGTGCTCGAGATCGTGCGTCACCGCACCCACCGTCTCGAGGCACGCGCGGACCAGCCCCCGGCAGTCAGCGAGCGCGCCGTCGAGCGCCGTGCGGTCGCCGTGCGTGAGGGCGAGGAGCACCGCGTCCGTCGCGCGTGGCAAGAGGAAGAACGGCGAGTGGCGCACCGGCACGCGCGGGCTCCGGCCGCGGATCCCGTCGTAGAGGCCAACCCCGCTGACCCGCTGCGCGATCAGCGAGAGCGCGTCGGCGGCCGCGTGCGCGAGCGCGCCCCACGGATTGCCGGTGATCGGCGTTCGGAGCGCGGCCGTCAGCCGCAGCGCGAGGGGTGCCGGCACGCTACCGAGCCAGCCGAGATCCCGCTTTGATCCGAACCAGCGCGACACCAGGTGCCCGAGGTCGCGCTCGTCGATGACCTCCGGCAGGATGCTGCGTGACAGTCGATCCATCGTCTCGCCGAACAGCCCGCGATCCGCCGGCAGCCCGGAGCGCGCGACGAGCTCCACCGCATTGCACTCCCCGAGCACACTGCCGACGAGCGCGCCGAGCGACGCCGCGCAATCCGGAAACACCTCGAGCGTGCGGACCAGGAGCCTGAGACGCCCCACCTGCGCGCGGTCGCCGGGGTCGCCGTCCGGCAACGGCGGTACCCGGCTCGTGTCGCGCACCCAGCGGATGACCGCCTCGAGCTTGGCGACTCGCTCGACGAGCGGCGCGTTCGGGTCGATGCCCGAGAGGTGCCCGTGGAGCTGCCGGAGCGCGCGGTGGCTTGCTGCCTGCGGCAGCAGCGTCCGCCCGAAGGTCTCGAGATCCGGCATCGGCCCGCGATCCTAGTCGGATTGCCGCCGAGTCGCTCGGCGCTCTAGCGCTTTCGCAGCCGGTCGATGCCGACCGCGACCACGATGATCGCGCCGGTCAGGATTTCCTGCACCCAGTTCGGCACCCCGACGTGGGTGCAGCCGGTCTTGATCACGGTCATCAACAGGGCGCCGATCATGGCGCCGGCGATCGAACCCTGACCGCCCGAAAGCGAGGCGCCGCCGATCACCACCGCGGCGATCGCTTCGAGCTCGAGGCCCATCGAATCGGTCGGGTCGCCGACGGTGAGCGTCGCGAACTCGAGGACGCCCGCGATGCCGGTGAGCGCCCCGGCGAGGGCGTACACGACGAGCGTCACCCGCTCGACCCGGACGCCACAGAGGCGCGCCGTGGCCGCGCTCGAGCCGGTGGCCACCACGTGGCGCCCGAACACCGTGCGCTCGAGCGTGACGTGGGCCAGCACCGCCAGCACGAGCGCGACGAACACCCCGGGCGGCATGAAGCCGTTCCCGGCCGCCATCAGCCCGTCGAGGCCGCGCGGGTCGGCGTCGATCTTCTGCTCGTTCGCCAGGCCCTTGGCGACGCCGCGCATCAGGCTCATCGAGCCGAGCGTGACGATGAACGGTGTGATGCGGAGCCGGGAAACGAGGGCGCCGTTCACGATGCCGAACAGCGTCGCGACCAGGATCCCGAGCCCGGCGGCCGCCACCGCGCCTTGATCGGCTTTCAGTGCTCGCGCCACGACGACGCTCGTCAGCGCGACACCCGAGCCGACCGAGAGGTCGATGCCGCCGAGCATGATCACGTAGGTCATCCCGAGCGCGGTGATCGCGACGACGGCCGTCTGGCGCGTCATCGTGAGGAGGTTGATCGGTGTTGCGAAGGTGCTCGGCGCGAGCGCGGCGAAGAGCGCGTAGACGACGACGAGAGCCAGTAGCGGCCCGACCCAGGCGCGGGCGAAGAGGTCCTTCATGCGCCGGCTGCCTCGCGCAAGAGCTCGCGCTCGGAGAGGCCGGCGGCGGGTCGCACCGGACCGAGAACGCCGCGGTGCATGACCGCCACCCGGTCGCACACGAGCAGGAGCTCGTCGAGATGGCTCGACACCATCAACACGGCTTTTCCCCGTGCGCAGAGGGCGTCGATCAACCGGTGGACCTCGGCGCGGCTCCGGACGTCGATGCCCCGCGTCGGCTCGTCGAGCAAGAGCACGTCGACGTCGTGATGGAGGAGGCGCGCGAGGGCGACCTTCTGTTGGTTGCCCCCCGAGAGCTCGCCCACGCGCTGCGCGGGACCCTTCGCCTTGATGTCGAGCTCGCGAACCCAGCGCTCGACGACGGTACGTTCGCGTTCCGGCGAGAGAAGTCCGTGGCGCTCGAGCGGATCGAGTCGCGACAGCGTCAGGTTTTCAGCGACGGAGAGACCGAGCGCCAGCCCCTCGCGCGCGCGATCCTCGGACACCAATCCGATGCCCGAGGCGAGCCGCTCGACCGGTGACGCGGGCCCGCCGTACGCGCCGATGCGCACCTCCCCGCGCCGCACCGGGTCGAGCCCGAAGAGCGCGCGAAGGAGCTCGGTGCGTCCCGAGCCGACGAGCCCGGCGATGCCCAGCACTTCGCCGCGATACAGCGAGAAACTCGCCCGTTCCGGCAACCGCGCCCCACCGAGGTCACGCACCGTGAGGAGCTCCTCGCCGCGCGCCCGCCGGGCTCCGGCCGCCCGCTCGACGGCGTGCCCTGCCATGGCCGTGACCAGCGCGTCATTCGTCGTGGCGGCGACGCTGCCGCTTTCGATCACGCGGCCGTCCCGGAGCACGGTGTAGTCGTCGGCCACCGCTCTCACCTCGTCGAGAAAGTGCGAGATGTAGACGATACCGAGCCCACGCTCGCGAAGCGCGGCAAGAGTGCGGAACAAGCGTTCGACGTCGTCCCCGCCGAGGCTGCTCGTCGGTTCGTCGACGATCAGGAGCCGGCAGTCGTCGAGCGAGAGCGCGCGGGCAATCTCGACCAGTTGCTGCTCGGCGGTCGACAGCTCCCCCACGCGCGCCGTCAGCGGAAGCCTGGCCGTGTCGGCGCCGAGCGCGGCGAGCGCCTGAAGTGCCCGTTCGTCGACCCTTCGCCTGGAAATCCAGCCAAATTCCGCCGGTTCTGTGCCGAGAACCAGGTTCTCCGCCACCGTCAGGTGCGGGCACACGGAGAGCTCCTGATACACGATGGCGACGCCCCGCCGTCGCGCGGCGAGCGGCTCGGACGGCGCGTACGCAGCACCGTCGAGCTCGAGCGTTCCCGCGTCGGCGGCGAGCGCGCCCGCGAGGATCTTCATCAAGGTGCTCTTGCCGGCGCCGTTCTCACCGAGCACGGCGTGAACCGAACCCGGCCGAACCTCGAGCGAGACGTCGTCGAGCACCCGCGCGTCGCCGAAGCGCTTCGACACGCCGCGCGCGACGAGCCGGGCCACGGTCATTGTCGCCATGCCTCGTGAGCTACGGCCCGAGCCACTTCTCGAGGTCTGGTTTGACGATCTCGCGCACGGCCGGGTCCGCGAGGTTTTTCCGATCGACCACCTGGGCGCCGGTGTCCGTGCGTGGGTGGACGGGTTTGCCTTTCAGGTGCTCGACCAGCGTCGTCACGGCGAGGTAGCCCATGCGGAAGGGATTTTGCAGGACCAGCGCGTCGATCGAGCCGCTCTCGAGCGCCTTCACCAGCTTGTCCGAGGCGTCGAAGCCGACGAACTTCACCTTGCCGCCGAGCTTCGCCTTCTCGAGCGCGAGCAGCATGCCGAAGGTCGTCGACTCGTTCGGAGTGAAGACACCCTGGACGCCGCCGGTCGCGGCGCTCTTCGCCAGGAGCAGACTCTCGCCGGCGGAGAACGCCGACTCGGTGGTGGCTCCGCCGTACTGGTTGTCGCTCACGATCTCGATGCCGGGTCGCGCCCTGATCGCCTCGAGGAAACCCTCTTCGCGCTCGCGCGTGCTCGCCGAACCTTCCTGGTAGCGGAGCACGGCGACCTTTCCCGGTCCGGCGAGCAGTGCCGCCAGGCGCTCGCCGGCCATGCGACCCGCCGCGCGGTTGTCGGTCGCCACGAAGCTCGCGAATTTCCCGCCGGAGAGCGCGGAATCGAAGATCACGACCGGCGTCCCGGCCGCCGCCGCCTGATCCACGGACGCGATCAACGCCTTGTCGTTCAGCGGTGCGAGCGCGATGCCCGCGACTCGCTGCGCCGTGAAGGACTGCACCAGATCGATCTGGCTCTTCAGATCGTCCTCTTTCAGGGGGCCTTTCCAGATGACCTCGACGTCGAGCTCGCGGGATGCCTTCACCGCGCCCGCGTGCACGCTCTTCCAGAACTCGTGGGTCGTCCCCTTCGGGATCACCGCGATGCGGAGTTTGGCGGGCGCACCGGGGGCGGCCTTTTCGCTCGGCTTGGAGCACGCGAGCGCCAGCGCGCTGAGCAACCCGAGCCCGAACACCCTGCGTCGCATGCGAGGATTTCTAACACGAGCCTCGCCGAGCGGGCTCGCGGTCGCTGGTTATGAGCCGGGCTTAGTGCCCTGCTGCGCCCGCCGGATCCTCGCCGCCCGCGCCGCCTTCACCGCCCGGGCCCCCACCACCTTCAGCAGTGGCGCCCCCCGTACCGCCCGCTGGCGCCGTTCCCGAACCACCGGCGAAGCCGCCGCCGGTGCCCGAGCCGCCGGTCCCACCGCTCGGCGATCCGGCCGAGCCGCCCTTGCCGCTCGAGCCGCCCTTGCCAGCCGAGCCGCCCGAGCCGCCCGAGGCGACGCTTCCACCCTTGCCCCCGGAGCCGCCCGTGGCGCCGGTCGCGCCCGCGCCCATGTCGTTCGGTAGATCCGGACCTGGGTTCAGGTTGCACGAGACCCACGTCGACCCCCCGACCACCAGCGAGAGATAAAATTTACGAAGCAAGACCCGACCTCCGAGCCGCAGGCTAGCACGCGGCCGCGATGCCAGCCAGAGCGCGATCGACCGCCCGCTAGCGCGCGCGTCCGACCTGACGATGGCGGAAACAGTCGATCACGTGGTCGTTCACCATCCCGACTGCCTGCATGTGGGCATAGATGATCGTCGACCCGACGAAGTTGAAACCCCGTCGCTTGAGGTCCTTGCTGAACGCGTCCGAAAGCGCCGTACGGGGCGGGATCTCCTTGAAGGTCCGGAAGCGATTGACCAACGGCTTTCCCTCGACGAATGCCCACTGGTAGTCGGAAAAACTCCCGACCTCCTCTTGCACCTTCAAGAAGGCACGCGCGTTCTTGATGGCGGATTCGATCTTGAGCTTGTTCCTGACGATGCCGGCGTCGCCGAGCAGTCGCTTCACCTCGCGCGCGCCGTAGCGCGCCACCTTCTCCGGGTCGAAACCGGAGAACGCCTTCCGATACGCGTCGCGTTTCCTCAGGATCGTGATCCACGAGAGCCCCGCCTGCGCGCCCTCGAGCACGAGGAACTCGAACAGCCGCCGGTCGTCCCGCACCGGCACGCCCCACTCGAGGTCGTGGTAGCTCACGTAGGTTGGGTCGTCCCCCGACCAGACGCAGCGAATCGTCTCCTTCGGCTTCGCCATCGCGCCGAAGCTTTCCACATCGCCCGTCAGTCGTCGTGCGCGGATTTCTTCTTCGCCGCCGGCGCGGGTGGTGGGGCGGACACCCTGGTCGTGGTGGGTTCGGGTGCCTTCGCCGCCGGCGTGGGAGTCGCTGCCTTGTGGGGGCGTGGCGTGGCGGGCGGCGGCGAACCGTGGTCGTCATCGTCGTGGCTGCCCCAGGCCCAGATCACGCCGAAGGCGAGCGGGATGCGAGCGCTCACGCCGAACGTCAAACCCCCGTAGTCGGCGCCTTCGAAGTGGCGCACCGATCCACCGACGAAACCGCCGATTGCCCACTGCCCGTGGCCGGCGCCGAGCACGATGCTGTCTTCGTCCGCCGTCGCGAAGGGTCCACTCGCGTCTCCGGAGAACTCGAACTCCGTCGCCAGCGTGCCGCCGTAGCCGAGCGTGTTCCGCGGCTCGAGAAACAGGAGATCGGCCGTCCCGCGCCCGCCCCAGCGAAAGGTCGTCTTGTCGCCCACCGGCAGGCGCATGGGATAGAGCCCGACCTCGACGTACGGCCCGTGCGCGCTCGTTCGCCGATCGTCATTGGCCGGTGCGTGCCCGAAGATGAGGTCGCCCCCGTAGCCGACGCCGGCGTCGAACATCCGCTTCGAAGCGCCCGGCACGAGCTGCAGCGGATGCAACCCGGCGCGAAGCGTGGTCGTCGACCGCGGCTCGAGCGAACCCGACGAGCGATCGACGCTGCCCGCTGCCGGACCCGCCCCGACACTCACGCGCGCCGGTGGCGCGACGAACGGAAGGCACCCCGACGCCAACACCACCCAGGCCCCGAACAAGGGTCTCACGACCGCCCATAAGAGCACGTCGCGTGCCGCGCTCGTGCTCGCGAAAAGTGCGGGCGAAACGCCCAGCCGCCCCCTGAACCCCGGCCTCCCCACTGACGCAACGGGCGCCCACTGTCGCCGCCGGGCGCCGTTTCCGGGCCAGAAACCTGCCCGGGCGGGGGTTCTCTTGCGCGGCTCCGGCCCGGGGGCTAGTTTCCGCGGCCCCATGGCTCGCGTCACCGTCGAAGACTGCCTCGAAAAAGAAGAGAACCGCTTCGCCCTCGTGGTGCTGGCGGCTTCCCGCGCCCGCTCCCTGATGAAGGGCGCTCCGCAGCTCGTGAACGCGAAGAACAAGGCGCCCGTGATCAGCCTGCGCGAGATCGCCGCCGGCCGCGTCCGCTATCACCGGCCCTCGATCGAAGTGGTCGAGGAATACATCGAAGAGCTCGCGCGGCTGAATCCGTGACGGCCTCGCCGTCGTGACGCGCCCGCCGCTCGCGCCGTTTCCCGATTCGATCGCCGAGCTCGGCACCACGGGGGACGCCGGCGCGCTCGCGCACTATTCCGACCCCGCGTACTACACGAAGACGTACGGCGCCCGCCGCCACGACGTCGAGCGCTACGTGCGGCTGGCCCGCGAATCCGGCGGCCCCGTCCTCGAGTACGGCATCGGCAACGGCCGGGTCGCGATCGCCGTGGCGCAAGCCGGGATCGAGGTCGAAGGCGTCGATTTGTCGAAAGCGATGCTCGACGATCTCGCGGCGCGCCTCGAGAAGCTGCCTCCGCACGTGCGCGAGCGGGTGCGTTCCCATCACGCCGACATGCGGAGCTTTCGCACCGAGCGCCGATTTCCGCTCGTGCTAGTGCCGTTCAACGGCATCCTCCACCTCTACGAGCGCGCCGACCAGGAAGCCTTCCTCGCACGCGTGCGCGAGCACCTCGCCCCGGGCGGGCGTTTGGTTTTCGACTTCTCCCTGCCCGCGCCGAGCGATCTTGCCCGCGACCCCGAGCGCTGGTTCGGCGCCCCGCGCATCCGCCACCCCACGACCGGCGCGCTCGTCCGCTACGACGAACGCTTCGAGTACGACCCGATCCGCCAGCTTTTGCTGGTCACCACCCGCTTCACCCCGGAGGACGGCCCGGCCTGGACCGTGCCGCTCACCCACCGCCAGCTTTTCCCGCGTGAGGTCGAGGCGCTCCTCCACTACAACGGCTTTTCCGACGTCACCCTGACCGCCGACTTCGGCGATGCTCCCGCCGACTCCTTCACCGATTCCGTGGTTGTTTCGTGCTCCGTGGCAGCGCCGTTGAAACCTGCGGGTGGGTGATTAGGTTGAGCTGACGGCGATGGCGGATTTTTATAAAGAACTCGGCGTCAGCCGCTCGGCGAGCGCCGACGAGATCAAGAAGGCTTACAAGAAGCTCGCGTCCCAGCTGCACCCCGACAAGCACGCCGGCGACAAGAAGGCCGAGGCGCGCTTCAAGCAAGTGAACCGCGCGCACCAGGTGCTCGGTGATCCGGAGAAGCGCAAGCTCTACGACGAGTTCGGCGAAGACGCGCTCCGTGAAGGCTTCGACGCCGGCGCGGCGCGCGCCTACCGCTCCGCGACGCGCGGCGGCCGCGTCCGCCACGGGGGCGGCCCCAATCTCGAAGACCTGTTCGGCGCCGCCGGCGCCCAGGGCGGCATCGGCGACATGCTGGGCGATCTGTTCGGCGGCGGCCGCCGCCGCAGCGGTCCGCAGAAGGGCTCGGATCTCGCGAGCGAGGTGGCGGTCGATTTCCTATCTGCCGTGCGCGGGGCCGAGCTCCGCCTCCGCGTGCAGGACGGCGCCGACGCCGTCACGGTCCGCGTTCCCCCCGGCGCTGGCGACGGCGATCGCGTTCGCATCCCCGGTCACGGAGCGCCCGGCGCCTTCGGCGGCCCGGCGGGCGATCTCGTGCTCACGATCAAGGTCGCCCCGCACCCGAAGTTCGAGCGCGACGGTCTCGATCTCTACGTCGATGTCCCCGTTACCGTCGGCGAAGCCTACCGCGGCGCGAAAATCCGCGTCCCGACGCTCGACGGAGCCGTCACGCTCACGGTGCCGAAGCACGCACAGAGCGGCCAGGTCGCGCGCCTGAAGGGAAAGGGCGTGAAGCGCCAGAACCAGCAGGGCGATCTCTACGTCCGCTTCGAGATCAAGCTGCCCGAGGCCGAGTCGAAGGAAATCGAAGGAGCGATCGACGTCCTCGAGCGCGCCTTCGACAAGGGCATTCGCGACGAGCTCGAGATCTGACGCCGGGTTCGACCCCGAGTCAGGATCATGTCAGTTTAGCCCGGTGCAGCGCACCGAGCGGCTTTTTGCGCTGGCGGAGCATCTGCGCGGGCGGCGCACGGGCGTCACCGCGGAGGAGCTCGCCGAGCGGTTCGACGTCACCGTGCGCACGATCTATCGCGATCTCGACGCGCTCCGTGCCGCGGCGCTGCCGCTCGCCGCGGAGCGAGGGCGCGGCGGCGGCTACGCGCTCGACAAGAGCTACAGCCTGCCCCCGGTGAACTTCGCCGCGCGCGAGGCGGCGCTGCTCGTCGCGCTCGGGCGCTTCGCGATCGAGATGCGCCTGATCCCCTTCGCCGACACGCTCGAGTCCGCCCTCGACAAGGTGCGGGCCGCGCTTTCGCTTTCCGCTCAGCGCGATCTCCTTTCGCGGCTCGAGGAGCTGCACTTCCTGGGCGTCCCGGCGAAACCCGTTAAGAAGGAGATCCGTACGGCCGTCGAGCGGGCCTGGTTCGAGCAGCAGCCGCTTCGCATCCGCTACGTGGACTCGAGCTCGATCGAATCCGAGCGACGGATCCGCATCGAGTCCGTTCACATGGATCGGCACGAAACCCGGCTCGATGCGCTCGATCTCGACCATGGCGAACGCCGTCCGTTTCGCCTCGATCGCATCACCCACGCGGAAGTGCTCGACGCCGTCAGCTCGTCCTAGAACGGCTCCGCAGCTCTTCACGCGGTTGCGAGATGCGCTCCAGCGAAAATCGGCCAGGGCTGGTCGCGCATGCCGGCCATCCAGTTGTCGTGGCGGCCGTCCCAGTACCCAACCTCGAGCTCGTTCACATCGAGCGCGTCGATGGTGTTCAGGTTCACCGACACGAAGTCGCCGCCGACCTCCGCCAGGTGACCGGCGCCATAGCAGTGGATGCCGCAGTGCTTGCAGAAGTACCGCGTGGAGACGTTGCCGCCCCAGGCGTAGCTCCCGCGGTCGTCCTCGCCGGCGAGCAGACAGAACGCGTCGGGCTTCACGATCGCGCCCGTGATCGCCGTCTTCGCGCAGATCGAGCAGTTGCAGCGCGTGCCTCGAAATCCCGGCTCGAGGCGGACTTCGAAGCGAACGGCGCCGCAATGGCAGCTACCGAGATGGGGCACGGGGGCGGGGCTCTTCGTGGCGGTCTTGGACATCGGGGGCTCCTTTCGATCGGCCAGAAAAGGAGCCTAACGGAAGCGAATGACAGCCTTATGTCAGGTTTGTTCGTTCACCGCTTCGACGCCGACCAATTGAGCTTTTTGTTCATGCCGTAGTTCCAGGCGGTGACGGCGATGATGGCGATGGCGTTGGCGAGGTAGCGGTTCATCGACGCGAGATTGAACAGGAGATTCAGGATGATGACGTTCAAGATCACGCCGAGGACGCAGATCGCGTTGTAACCGAGGAAGCGCCGGAACTTGCGGGCGAGCCCGGGTTCGGCGCGGGCGGCGTCGCCGAACGTCCAGGCGTCGTTCCAGAGGAAGTTGTTCACGATCGCGAGCTCCGCGGCGCCGAGCTTGCTGCGTGTGAGGCCGAAGCCGAGCATCGTCGGATCGCTGAGCAGGAACAAGAAACCCATATCGACCACCACGCCGCTCGCGCCGACCACGCAGAAACGGAAGAGCTTCGACTCGTGGAGCGTCGCCCAGCGCAGGCGGACGAGCTGGGCCAGGTACGCGACGCAAATGCGGAGCGACGCTTGCGAGCTGGCCTCCGCGCGCTCGCGGAACACGTAGCCCACCTCCGCGATCCAGCGGATTTTCGCTCGCGCCAAGACCTCGACCAGCAGCACGTAGCCGAGTGGCTTCAGTGGCACGCCGGAGAGCACCGAGCGCCGGATCATGAAATAGCCGCTCAGTGGGTCGCTCACCCGGCCGAGTGCCGCGGGTAGCGCCAGGATGCCGATGAGCTGCGCGAGGCGTGCGACCATGCGGCGGAGCAACGTCCAATCACTGACGCCGCCGCCCTCGACGTGGCGACTCGCGATCGCGAGCTCCGCGCCCTGCTCCATCTCCCGGTACAGCTCGAGATTCGTCTCCGGAGGATGCTGGAGGTCGCCGTCCATCACCGCGAGCACGTCGCCGCTCGCGGCCTGAAAGCCTCGGGCGACGGCCGTCGACTGGCCGCGTTCGCCGGTGCGGCGGATGACGCGAAGCCGCGGGTAGCGCGCGGCGAGCTCGAGTGCCAGCGCTGCCGTGCCGTCGGGGCTGTCGTCATCGACGACGATGATCTCGTAACCGTCTCCGAGTGCCGGGGTGAGGTGCTGGTCGAGCCTCTCCAGCACCTCGCCGATGTTCTTGGCCTCGCCGTAGGTCGGGATGACGAGCGAAAGCTTGAGCGCCTGCGTGCCGGTGACGGCGCTCGAGACGACCAGGGGGCCTTCCGGAACTGGGATCAAGGGAGTGCCGCAGCTGCTCAAGGAAGCAAGCGACGGCCCGGCCCTGTCTAGTCGCTGCTCTTCGGTTTGTACAGCATCAGGCCGGCGAAGAGGCACGCGATCTCGATGCGCTCGTCGTCAGCGAGCGACTTGTCGAGCCAGACTCGACCCGGGTGCGTCACCTCGGCGGCTCCCATTTTCTCGCCGTCCATGCGGTAACCCGTCGGCTTCTCGGTGCTGCTGCCGCCCTCGAGCTCGTGGACGCTTCGCATCGGGTAGGTACCCGCGGAGCTGGTGAGTGAGCCGGTGAATTTGCTGCCCTCGCTCTGCACCAAGACGGTCGCCTCTTTCTCGCCGCCGCCGCAGGCGCAAGCGAGCTTGGAGAACTGGAATTCGAGCGCGAAGCCGCTGCCGAGGGCGACGCCGGTGTCTTGCTTGCCGGTGGCGCAGCGCCCGTCGCGCTTCTTCCCCTTGCCCTCGAACTTGTAGGCGTAGCCGCCCTCCGTCGACTCGTGCGAGATCGCGCCCACCCCCACACCGGTACTGGAATCCCAATCCCGATCCACGTCTTTGACCGCGTAGGGGCCGAGCTGAAAGCTCTCGTCGGCGAGCGAGCCCGACCACGCGCTGCGATCGGTCGCTTCCAGAACTTCGGCCTTCGCCGAGATTTCCGGGGGCACCTGCATCCGCTGCTGGCCGCAGGCCACCATCGATAAGCCGAGAGTCCCCACCCAAAACACGCTCTTCCTCGTCATCCGTACCTCCACCGGGTCAGGCTACGCCGCCTGCCCCGCGCTTCTTCCCACGGAGCTCGGGCGACTGTCACGAACTTGCAGCGGCGCGCGCGGACTCGCTATCGTTTCGCGGTGGGAGCGCGTGTTTCTCTACCGTTAGCGAAGCTCGCCCCCAAGAGCCGGCGGGCCTCGGTCGAGCTCGTGGAGGACCGGCAACACTACGATGCCGTCATTCTCGGCGCGATCAGCGAGGCCCGCGTTTCCGTCTGGATCGCGACGGCGAACCTGAAAGACGTGCACGTTGAGGCGCCGATCGGGACGCGAGCGCGCGCCGCCGGCCGCTACCTCTCGATGACCGAGCGCTTCGAGGAGCTCACCGGGCGCGGCGTCGAGGTTCGCATCCTGCACGGCGCCCTGCCTTCGCGCCCGTTTCGCGCGTCGCTCGCTCGCCGGAAAAACTTGAAGACTCCGCGCTTCGAGCTCCGCCATTGCCCGCGCGTGCACCTCAAGCTGATCGTGGTCGACGGTTCGTTCCTTTACCTCGGCAGCGCGAACTTCACCGGCGCCGGACTCGGCGCGAGAGGCGACGGGCGTCGGAATTTCGAGCTCGGTCTCTCGACCGACGACGACGTGTTGCTCGACGCCACCCAGGCTCGCTTCGATCGCATCTGGTCCGGTCGCGAGTGCGGCGCTTGCCGTTTGAGGTCGAGTTGTCCCGGACCGCTCGACGCGCGCTGATCGGGGCACTTTCGGTCGCGTTCGCGGTGGGGCGTCTCCACGGCGAAGCAGCGGCCGACGAGGCGATCCGCACCGAATACACGGCGCCGCCCGGCTGCCCCGATCAAGCAGAGTTCATCAAACGGGTGCAGGCTCGCTTGTCGGCGGCCCGCGTTCCGGAGCCGGGCGAGCTCGCGCGAACTCTGTCGGTGGTGGTGAGCGAGGACGAGGAAGGTTATTCCGCACGTCTCGATTTCGTGGATGCGCGCGGCGAGGCGATCGTGCGCACGCTTTCGGGGAAGACCTGCGACGAGGTCGTCTCCGGCATCGCGCTCGTCACGGCGCTGGCGCTCGAAGCGCCTCACGAGGAAGCACCCGAGCCCGTCCCCGCGCCGCCGTCGGTCGCGCCCGTCGCGACGGCTGCCCCGGACCCTCCGGTCAAGACACCGCCTCCGCCCGCTGCCGTCCCCGTGCTTGCGCCGCCGCCGATCCCGAGAGCAACGCCTCCGGCCGAACGCTTTCGGTTCGGCGCCGGGGTCGGAGGGGGCGCCATCTGGTACGCGGGACCCGAGCTACCGCTCAGCGGGGACGTGGCGCTTCGCGTGGGGCACACGAGCACCGCCGCTTCGGGTCGTTTGTCGCTCCGCTACTGGACCTCGACGGCCGAGGTCGGGCCAGCGACGACCCGTTTTCAGGGATTCTCGGGCGGGCTCGAGGGCTGTCCGATCGCCTGGCCGGCGAACAGCCCGCTGCGGCTCGAGCCCTGCCTGGGGATGAGCGTCGGCGCTCTCGAAGGGCGAGCGGAGGAGAGCCCCGAGCTCGAGGGAGAGGCGTCGTCCACCATTTTCTGGGTCGACGCCCGCGCCGTCGTGAGGCTCAGGGTTGCGCTCGGCAGCGTCGTGGAGCTCGAGGGGCAGGGAGAGGTCGGAATTGCGCTCCGGCAGCACGAATTCGTGCTCGCCGAGCCGCGGACGACCGTGTTCGAGCTGCCCGCTGTAGGGCCCGGCCTGCGCTTGGGAGTCCTCATGCACTTTCCGTGATCAGAATCGCCGTGTCGCGCGATGAACGGGGGGTGGGAGCTGTAGCGACCGTGAGCGACCCGGGGACCGAGCCCCCTGCGCTGGGTCCGCTCGTCCACGCGCATTTTCGCTACGTCTGGCGGCTCCTCCGCCGGATCGGCTTGCCGGAGCCCGATGCGGACGACACCGCCCAGCAAGTGTTTCTGGCCGCGTCGAGCCGCCTCGCCGACATCGAGCCCGGTCGTGAGCGGGCGTTCCTGTACGGCATGGCCCTGAACTTTGCGGCGAGCTTTCGGCGGGCATCCAAGCGCAGGCAGAACCAGATCGAGCTCGCCGAGGACGTCGTGCTCGAAGGCGGCGCAGGCGTGGACGAGCTCGTCGATCAACATCGCGCGCGCGAGCTCCTCGACGCCATCCTCGGTCGGCTGCCCGACGATCTGCGCACCGTGCTGGTGCTCCACGAGATCGAGGAGCTCTCGAGCGTCGAGGTCGCGAGCATTCTCGACGTGCCGCAGGGGACGGTCGCGTCGCGCCTGCGCCGGGCGCGCCAGGAGTTCTCCAGGGAGATCCGCCGGTTGGAAGCACGCTCCGAGTTCTCCGCGGCGCGCGCGGGAAAGGTACGGCCATGAGCGACTCCGAACGCTTTCTCGGCGGTGGCGGCCTTGCCGAAACGCTCCTTCGCGCCGGCATCGACGAAGCGCCCTCGCCTCGCGTCGTACAGCGGACGCTGGTCGCTCTCGGTGCGGGCGCGGCGACGCTCGGCGCGGCCGGGCTCGGTGCGGCCGCTGGGCTCGGTGCGGCGACCGGTGCCGAGGCGACCGCGACGGCGCTCGGCACAGCGGGTCTCGTGAAGTTTCTCGCGATCGGTGTCGCTTCGGGTGTTGCGGTCAGCGGCGCGAGCTGGGGCGTCACGTCGGTGCTCGAACGGGAGCGCGCCGCGGAGCGTGCGCCCGTCGTCCAGAGCGTCAAGCCTCGCGTCGAGCGTGCGGGTCCGGCCACGCCGGCGGTCGTCGCTCCCGCGCCGTTGGCACCCGAACCGGTCGCAAGCGTTGCCGAACCGGTGGCGCCGCGCGCCACAGCCGCGCCTGAAGCAACGGCCCCGCTCGCCGCGGAAGTGGCGCTCGTCGATCGCGCCCACGCCGCGCTCAAAGGCGGCAATGCCCGGGGCGCACTCGATGCCCTCGAATCCTACGAGCGGACGTTCACAGCGCCGAGGCTCGTCCCCGAGGTGTTCGCGCTCCGCATGGATGCGAGTGAACGGCTCGGAGACCAGTCCGCCGCGCGCCTCTGGGCAGCGCGGCTGTTGAGCCGTTTTCCAAAGAGTGCGCAGGCCGCGCGCGCCCGCGCTCTCGTCGAGCGATAGCGCGCCGTTTTCGAGATCAACCGATGCCCCGGAAGCGAACACTCACCATGCACCCCGGACCGGATCTTCCCGCCACCGCGCTGTTTGCTGCTCTCCTGCTCGCGTCGTGCGGTGGCGAATCGGTGCTTGGAAAAGGACTAGGGGAGGCCGGAGCGGGCGGAAGTGGTGGCAACGGTGGAACTGCTAGCAGCGGTGTCGGCGGCGTTGGCGCCATCGCGGGCACCGGGGGCACCGGTGCGGCCTCGGGAACGGGTGGCATGTACGGTGTCTTTCCGTGGGACTGCGACATCAACGAGGCCCTCTTGAAATCCTGCGGTCGAACCGGCTGTCACAGTGCGGCTGCCCACTTCGCCGATCTCCAGCTCACCGACTCGACGGTGGGTCCGTCGTTGGTCAACCGACCAGCGACCCACGGCGATATCGACTGCTCCGTGCCCCCTGAGCCGTTCCGGGGATGCCAACCGTCGGAGCTTCCGAGCACCTGTCCGCCGGGCGTTCTCCTCATCGACAGTGCGAACGTGGAAGCGAGCTGGATGCTCAGGAAGCTGGACCCTCTTTTCGTCCCTGACAGCTGCGGTGCGCCGATGCCCGCTCCGCCCGGCAACTCCGCCGCTCAGGGCTGGGGCGAGGAGCGCAGAGCCTGCATCGAGGCGTGGATCCTTTCCCTCGCCGCCGCCCCGTAGGAGCTCTCGCGAGCTTGCGTCGCGCTGTCACTCCGCGTCGGCGCGAACGTTGGCGCTCGCGCGAACGCGCTGCGACGGCGCGGGCGCGAGGGACGTCCTGACGCTGCCGTCGTCGTTGTAGCGATCGAGCTCGGTCGCGACGCGCCGGAGCATCGCCTGCTTCTCGTGGAACGGCTGAAAGCTCGACTTGAAGCTCGCGAAGATCAACGCCTTGATATCGACGAACGGAACGCCCATCTCGCGGTGCACGAGGTAAAGCTCCTTGGAGACGCTGGTGTCCGTGATCAGGCGATTGTCGGTGTTGATGGTGACGCGAAGACCGAGGTCGAAATAGAGCTTGAGCGGGTGCGAGGCGAGATCCTTCACTGCCCCCGTCTGCACGTTGCTCGAGGGGCAGCATTCGAGCGGGATCCGGTGATCGTTCAGGTAGTGGAGGAGGTCGCCGTTTTCGCGCAGCCGGCAGCCATGGCCGATGCGATGCGCGCCGCAGACGTGGATCGCCTGGGCGATCGATTCAGGGCCGTACGCCTCACCGGCGTGGATCGTGCAGTTGATGTTGTTGTCGCGCACGAGCTGAAACGCGGCGCGGTGGTGCTTCGGCGGAAAGTCGGCTTCCGCGCCCGCGAGATCGAAACCGACGACGCCGCGCCCCTTGTAAGCGACGGCGAGCTCCGCCATCTGATACGACGATTCGGGTGAGATGTTGCGAATGCCGCAGAGGATGACGGTCGCCTTCACGCCGTACGTCTCGCGTGCGCGCCGGAGGCCGTTCAGCACCGCTTCCACGACGCGCGTCAGCTTGAGGCCGCGTTCGGTGTGCAGCATCGGGGCATAACGCACCTCCAGGTAGCGGACGTTCTCGCGGTGCGCGTCTTCGGCGAGCTCGAACGCGATGCGCTCGAGGGCCGCCTCCGTCTGCATCACGCGCAAGGTGATCGCAAAACCGCGCAAGTACTCGACGAGCGATCCGAACTGCTGGCCACAGCCGATGGCGGCACGCAGGCCGTCGACGTCCTTCGCCGGCAGCTCGATCCCGTCCTCCTTCGCCAGTTCCAGGATCGTTTCAATCCGGAGCGACCCGTCGAGATGCACGTGCAGATCCGTCTTCGGCAGGGCCTGAAAGACCTCGAACGGCACGGTTTCTGGGAGAGCCATAGTCGAGTTTACCACCCGGGCTGTTTCGGCGCCCGCGCAGCCCAAAATCGCTCTTTTGCCTTCTGACCTCGAAGGCAGGGTACTAGTTGACGGTCGATGGAGGAATCATGCGCCTAACGCCGAGCCGATTTTCGTTTTTCCTCACCGGGAGCCTGGTTGCCGCCGTGGCGTGCGGTGACAACACGGGAACGCAGCCCCTGCCGCCCTCGGCCGGCACGGCGGGTGCCGCGGCCGGTGTCTCCGGCAGCGCGGGTAGCTCTACCGCTGGCAAGGGTGGCGGTGGCGTCAGTGGGAGCGGCGGGAGCGCTGGGAGCGGCGGTCTTGCCGGCAAGGGCGGCGGCGGCTCGGCGGGAACGAGCCCGACGGCGGGCAAGGGTGGCAGTGGTGCCGGCACCGGCGGCACGATGAACAACGACGACGCGGACTGCGGCTTCGATCCCGAGAATGGCGATTCGTGCACGGGCGAGGGCAACTGCGATGGGAGTTTCAGTTGCGATTGCGAGAACGGCATCGTCGAGGGCTGCTTCACCTTTGGGAATAACGGCGGCATGGCCGGCACGATGGCCCAGGGCGGCACGAACGGCGATGCCGGCGACAACGGTATGGGTGATGCCGGTGATCCGGGAGCGGGCGGCACGGCCGGCAATGGCAACGCCGGTACCTCGGGCTCCGGCTCCGGCATGAGCGGCGCGGGTGGCGGCTCTGGCGTCAACTGTCCGAACACGCCGGAAGACGGCGATCCGTGTACCGGTGGCCCCGGCGTCTGCCCCGGCGGCAGCGGCTGCTACTGCAGCGGTCCCGCCGGCACGCTCGCCTGCCCGTAGCGCGTTCTGCTCACGCGCTCTTTTCGGCCGGCGCGGCCGGAGGCTCGTCGGCTTTCGCACGCCCGAGCACCACGATGCCGAGCGCGCCGAGAGCGAGAACGGCCACGAAGGCCGGCGCCGGAACGCCGGGCATTCCGCCGGTGCCGGCGCGGTCGAACGCATCGCGGAGCGTTGCGTCCTCCTGCGCGCCGACCAGCATCGTCCCGCCGACGAACGTCGTCGGCAGCCCCTCGAGCAGGTTGGCGTCGCGGAGGAGCTTCTCCGAGCGGACGACGGCGGCCTCCGTTGCAGGAGCGACAAGACAGGTTCTCAGCGCCTCGCGCTCGATCCCGACCTTCTCCCCGGCGCGAAGTAGGCCTGGCTCCGAGAGATCCTCGGCGTCGAACAGGGCGTCCGCCATCGGGTCGCCTTTTGCTTGCGCGACGGCGCACACGTGGGCTCGGGCGGCGCCGCGAGCGAGCGGGTGCATCGCGAGCGGCAGATCGAGGCGCACGAAGTGCACGCGCTCGCCGTACTCGGCCACGATCGCCTTGAGCCGGGGATGAAAGAGGCGGCAGAACGGACATTCGAAGTCCACGAACTCGATCACGTTGATCTTGCCGGGCTTCATGTAGCTCGCGATCGCGTTCGGCACGTCGGGCGTGGGGCGCACGCTGGGCCAGAGGAGCGGTGCCGAGACGCCGAGTACCCCGAGCGCGATCCACGCCCGGTCCCGCAGCGGATCGCGAGCGGCCATCGCAGCGTCGCTCCGGAGCAGCATGGCTCCGGCGACGCCGGCGATGATCGCGCTCACGTCCACGATCGTGCAGAGCGAGCAGAACACCCCGATGCCGATGCCTTGGACGAGGAGCAGTGCCGCGCCACAGAGACCTCCGAGTACCGCCGCGCGGGCTGCCAGGCGTCGCCGATCTCCGGGCAAGAGCGACAGCGTGTAGAGCGCCGTGAACGCCATCAAGCCCGCGGGGGGTAGCGGCACACCCAGGCTCCCGAGGTGCGCGAGTGGGCTCTGCTGGACGACGCCACATCCGGAGCCGGCTCCACAGAAGCTCGGCACCGGGCTCAGGTAGTCCACGACGAGCGCGGAACTGCCGACGAGTGCGAAGAGCGTCGTCGTCCGAAGCAGCGCGAACCAGGGAAATCGAGCCACGAGCCGCCCTCGATCAGTAGTACGGAGAAAACGGCGAGGTAAGAGTCCTTGTGCCCGAGGGCGCCCGTCGCTAGACGAGGCCCCGGATGGCACGCGCGCGCCCGAGAAAGAACGGCAGCTCCGAGGCCTGGGACGGCGCGCTGTCGCTCAATCCCCGGGGTTTTGGTTTCGTGGCCGCCGCGGGGCACGACGATGTCTTCATTCCGCCCGAGGCCATCGGTGCCGGCCTTCACGGCGACGTCGTCACGGTCGCCATCACCGGCCGCTCACCCCGAGGGCTCGAGGGGCGCGTGGAGCGCATCGTCAAGCGACGGAATCCCCGCGTTGCCGGTGTCCTCCGACGGCGTGGCAAGAGTACCTGGCTCGAGCCGGACGACTCGCGTGTCCGCGGTCCGATTGTCCTCCATGGTGCACCGAAGGGCGCCGCCGACGGCGCGGCGGCCGTCGCGACGATCACGCGCTTCCCCGAGTTCCCCGACGAGAATCCGGAGGGCGAGCTGATCGACGTGCTCGGCACGCCCGGAGACCCGAACGTCGAGGTGCAGAAGATCCTGATCCGTGAGCAGGTGGAGGAGCAGCACACGGACGCGGCCGTGCGCGAGGCCGAAGCGATGGCCGCACGGCTTTATCGGGCTGCGGCCGCGGGGCGCCGCGATCTTCGGAACGTGCCGCTCCCGACGATCGACCCCGAGGACGCGAGGGATCACGACGACGCCGTCTGGGTGGAGCGGCACGGCGACGGCTACCGCGCCTGGGTCGCGATCGCCGACGTGAGCGAATACGTGCAGCCCGGCACCGCGCTCGACGAGGAAGCGCTCTCGCGCGGCTGCACGATCTACCTCCCGGATCGCGCGATCCCGATGCTGCCGGCCGCACTCGCCGCCGATCTCTGCTCGCTCTTGCCCGAGCAGGAGCGCTTGACGGTCTGCGTGATCGCCGATCTCGACGCCGAAGGGGACCTGAAGGAGTTCGAGATCGTCGAGGGCGTGATGCGCTCGCACGCGATGCTCACCTACGGCGGCGTCGCCCGCGCGCTCGGTTTCACCGACAAGGGTCCGGAGAGCACGCAGGCCGAGGCGTTGAAGAAGGATCTGCGCGTCCTCGACGATCTGGCGAAAAAACTGCGAAAGAAGCGGATGGCTCGCGGTGCGCTCGATCTCGATTTGCCGGAAGCGCGCGTCGTGCTCGACCCCGATACGGGCGCGCCGGTGGACGTGGTGCGGCGTGCGCAGGATCCCGGCATCAAGCGTGCGTACTCGATGATCGAGGAATTGATGCTGCTCGCGAACGAGCTCGTCGCGCGCTTCCTTGGTCAGCGCCGTGCCCCGGCCGTCTACCGCGTGCACGGCAAACCCGATCCGGAAAAACTCGAGAAACTCGGTCTGGTCGCGCGCAAGCTCGGCGTCGAGGTCGACCTCGATGCGCTTGCGGATCCACGCGGCGTTTCGCGCTTCCTCGCCAAGATCCAGAAGCACCCGCGCCGCACGGTGCTCGAGATGCTGCTGCTCCGCTCGCTGAAGCAGGCCGTCTACGACGTCGCCAACGTCGGCCATTTCGGCCTCGCTTCCGAGGCCTACGTCCACTTCACGTCGCCGATCCGCCGCTATCCCGACGTGGAGATACATCGCGCCGTGAAGCACCTGATCCGTGGCGGGAAGCCGAACACGACGGCCGCCGCGCTCGAAGCGCTGGCTTCCGCCGCCACCCGCGCGAGCACACGCGAGCGAGCGGCGATGGAGATCGAGCGCGAGGTGGTCGATCTGCATCGGGCGCTCTTGATGCGCGATCGCATCGGCGAGACGTTCGAGGGCACCGTGAGCGCGCTCGTCGGCAGCGGCGTGTACGTCGCTCTCGACGCGCCGTACGTCGACGTGCTGGTGCGCTTCGAGGCGCTCGGTCCGGATCGCTACGAGGCGGGTGAGGATCAGATCAGCGTCGTCGGTGCGCGCTCGGGTGACACCATCTCGCTCGGCGATCGCATGCTGGTGACGGTGGAGGACGTTGCAATTCTGCGCCGTGCCGTTTACGCGCGGCGCATCGTGCCCGAAGCGCTGCTCGCCGAGCTCGGCGAGGGACGGCCGGAACGCCGCGGAAAACGCCGTGTTGACCCGCCGCGCCGCCACCCGACACCACCCGGTCGGGCGAGCGGTCCACGGGGAACGTGGCCTCGTGGCCGCGGGCCCGGCGGCAAGCAAGGCGGGCGCGGCGGCAAGAAGGGTCGTCGCTGATACAATTCCGGGGGTGAGACGCGCGACAGCCGGCCTCGTCGTACTCCTCGCGAGCAGTGCTTGCTCCTCCGACGATGACGCGTCCGGTGGCGCGGCTGGCGGCGCGGCCGTTGCCGGGTCGAATGCGGGCGCCCCAGGCGGCGGAACCAGTGGTGCGGGAGCGGGCGCGTCGGCGGGGACCGCATCGGGTGGCAAAGGTGGCGCTGCCGGAGGCGGTGGCGGGTCGGCAGCCGGGGGAAGCGGCGGGACCGCCGGGTCAATCGGCGGAGCGGGTGGCGGCACCGGAGGCGTTGCCGCTGCCGGGGGAGCGGGTGGCAGTGCGGGCACGACGGCGGGTGCGTCGAGCGGCGGCGCAGGCGAAGGTGGCGGCGGCGGCGGGAGCGACTGCGTGAGCGGTGAAGCGGGCATCGTCGTCGAGGGTCGAGCGCTGCGGGTCGACGGCTGTTCTTTCCACCTGCGCGGCGTGTGCTGGAATCCGGTCACCAAAGGCGAAAATCATCCCGCCGGGCTCGACTACCAGGGTGCCGCTCCCGGCGACGCGGCGTTGATGCAAGCGATCGGCATCAACGTGATCCGCACCTACGAGCCGCTCACCAACGTTGCCGCGCTCGACACCTTGTACGAGCACGGCATCAGGGTGTTGATGGGCGCGTACGTGTACGGCGGCGATCCGGTGAGCGTCGTCACCGCGCGCGTCGAGGCCGTCAAGGATCACCCCGCGATCCTCGGCTGGGTGCTCGGCAACGAATGGAACTACAACGGTCTCTACACGAATCTGTCGCACGCCGACGCGCTTTCACGCCTGAACGAAGCGGCGGCTCTGATCCTCGCCATCGACACCAGTCATCCGATCGTCACCGTGTACGGCGAAGTGCCGAGTGAGGAGACGCTCGCTCAGATGCCGGACATCGACATCTGGGGCATCAACGCCTACCGCGGCATCTCGTTCGGCGATCTCTTCAGCGTGTGGGGCGAGCGGAGTGACAAGCCGATGTTTCTCGCCGAGTACGGGGCCGACGCCTACAACGCGACGACGGACAGCGTCGACCCGGAGAGCCAGGCGATGGCCACGCGGGAGCTCACCCAGGAAATCGCGGACCACGGCATTGCGTTCCACGCCGACGGCGTCGCCCTCGGCGGCACGATCTTCGAGTGGTCGGACGAATGGTGGAAGGATTCGGCGGGCAGCTTGAGCGAGCAAGACGTGGGCGGCATTGCTCCCGGCGGCGGTCCCTACCCGGACTCGACGTTCAACGAGGAATGGTGGGGCATCGTCGATATCGATCGAGTCCCGCGTCCCGCCTACGACGCGCTCGGTGAGGTGTTCGACGCGCTGCCGTGAGCGCCTGCCCGTCGTGCGGCGCGACGCGCCGGTCCCTCAACCGCCGCAGCTGCCGATCTTGGCGACCATCTTCTTGTCCGACTCCTCGAAGACGAGCGCTGCCTCACCGCGCGCGGTCTTCACGGTGCCGCCGCTCTTCAGCTTCTCGAGCCGCGCACCGCTTGCGCGCCCGACGGCTTCGGGCAGCGTCACGCCGGGGATCGGGTAGAGCTCGAGGCATTTCGGGCCCGTCTCCGGCGTGTCGTACGTGAAAACGTACACCTCGGCGCCCTGCTCGGCGCGAAGCCGGGGTGGCGCCTCCGTTTCGGTGATCCGGTATTTGCGCGACAGAAAGTAGTCGTTGGCCGCCTTGCGGCTCATGTCGACCAGCTGGGGGCCGGTGCAGCGGATCTCCTTGCTCCCGGCTTGCTTGTAGCCTTGGCCTTTCGGGCAACTCGGGTCGCCCTCTTGCTCGAGCTTGCGAAGCTCCTCCGGCGATAGCTTCTCGCTCTTCCGCTTGGCGCGCATTTCGAGGTGCGCGAGGTGGGCGCCGATTTGATTTTTCGCTTCGATCAGCTGGTTCTTGTCGGCGCCCATCTTCGCTGCGTCACAAGCGGCGATCGCGGAGGTGAGCGCGGTGACCGCCGTGCGCAGGCTGTCGGTGGACTTCGGATCCATCGCCTTCACGAGCTCTTGTGCGCGGTCGCGCTCGGAACGGCACCGGCGGTTCTCGGCGCAACCCCCGATCAACGTCATCGCCAGCACGAGGAGCGTGGTCTTCGCAGTGCTTGCGCAGCGCGGCCGCCTCATGCAGCCGAGGGTATCACGGCGCCGCGATGCGATCGGTACCCATGAAACTTTGAAGCACCTTCGGGATCAGCACGCTGCCGTCTTTTTGCTGGTATTGCTCGAGGATCGCGAGCCAGGTGCGGCCGATGGCGAGGCCCGAGCCGTTCAGCGTGTGGGCGAGGCGCGGCTTGTCCTTCGGCGTCGGGCGGTAGCGGATCTTCGCGCGGCGCGCCTGAAAATCCCCGAACCACGAGCAGCTCGAGATCTCGCGGTAGGCGTTCTGCCCCGGCAGCCAGACCTCGAGATCGTAGGATTTGGTGGACGAGAACGTGAGGTCGCCCGTCACGTGCTCGACCACGCGGTAATGGAGGCCGAGTCGCTTCAGCACTTCCTCGGCGTGACCGGTGAGGATCTCGAGCTCGGCGAGGCCACGCTCGGGCGCACAGAAGCGCACGATTTCGACCTTGTCGAACTGGTGCTGGCGGATGAGCCCCCGCACGTCTTTGCCGTACGAGCCCGCTTCGCTGCGAAAGCAGGGGCTGTACGCGGCGTAGCCGATCGGTAGTTTTTCGCCGTCGAGGATCTCGTCGGCGTGAAGGTTCGTGACCGGCACCTCGGCCGTGGGCACGAGGTAGAGCGGATCGTTATCGGCCGGGTCCCCACGGTAGGTTTTGAACAGATCACCTTCGAACTTGGGCAGATTGCCGGTCCCGCGGAGCGCCTCGGCCTTGACCAGGAACGGCGGGTACACCTCGCGGTAGCCGTGCTCGCCGGTGTGCAGGTCGAGCATGAACGCCGCGAGGGCACGCTCGAGCCGCGCCCCGAGCCCGAAGAGCACCGAGAAGCGCGCGCCGGAAAGCTTGGCGGCGCGCTCGAAGTCGAGGATGCCGAGCCGTTCACCGAGCTCCCAGTGCTCCTTCGGAGCGAAGTCGAAGACCGGCTTGTCGCCCCACGTCCGCACCACCGGGTTGTCGGCGTCGGTCTTGCCGTCGGGCGTGCTGGCGTGCGGCACGTTCGGGATCACGAGCAGCTTGTCTTCCATCGCGCGCTCGACCTCGCCGAGCGCCGCTTCCGCCTGCTTGATCTCGTCGCTCAGCTTCTTCAGCTCGTCGCGGCGTGCCCCGAGTGCCGCCTTGTCGCCGCTCTTGGCGAGCGCCGCCATCGACTCGTTGGCAGCGTTCCTCTGCGCCTGCAGCGTTTCGGTGCCGTGGATCAGCTCGCGCCGGCGCTTCGATAGCTCGGCCACGCCGTCGAGCAGCGCGGCATCGGTCGGGGAGCGACGGCCGAGCTCGGCGCGAACCTCGTCGAGGTGTTCGGAGACGTAACGGGCGTCGAGCATGGCCGGACCTTCCCTCGACTCTCGGCGCGGTGCAAAGTCCGTGCGCTGAGACGCGCTCTAGAAGCCGACGCCGATCCCGACCCCGACGTCGGGGCCGCTCGACTGGTGCACGTAGTGTTGGACGGCCACCAGGTGCGTCACGAGCGTGCAGGTGCGGTGGGCGGGGCCCTCGCAGCCGGACCAGCGGCCACCCTGGGCGCGCGCGCCGTCTTCGTCGAAGTAGACGACGTTGCCGTCGGGCATGACGGCGAGCCAGGCCTCGTGGCGATCGGGGGGCGCAGCGTTCGTCATGCCGACATGGCCGAGCGGTAAACCCCCCGACCCAGCCAGACGGCCATCCGGGAAAAGTAGGGCGAACGGCTCGTAGTCCGAGTCCACCACGCGTCCGACTCGGTCCACCACGAAGAGAAGGTCGCCGTCGTCGAGCACGCGCCCGTCGGGAAGGAGCTCGACCTTGTCACCGTCGGACTGGACCCAAACCGCCTTGGGGATGGCGAGGATCGCCCCGCCCTCGGCCCAGCGGGGCGGCGGTGGAGGCGGGCCGCAGCCGGCAACGAGTGCCACGGCGAGCACGACGGCGGGGGGCCTCATCCCGTGAAGATTAGCCTGGGGCCGCCGCGCCCGCGCGCGGAGGAATCGAAAATCGGCCCTCAGGCCGAAGCGCCCGGGCAACTGGCCACGAGCGGGGCAGATCCGTAAGCTCCCGGGCTCATGACGTTCGCCGCTCGGATGACCCGTCTCGATTCACTTCTCGTCGCCGCCGCGCTCGCCGTCATCGGGGGGTGCTCCGCTCCGCCGCTCGGCTCGACGCCGGCGAACCACGAGAAGGCCTCGCGCCTGCCGGGGGCCGACGTTTTCGGTCGAGCGTGCGCTAGCTGTCACGGACAGCGCGGCGAAGGGCTGTCGCAGGCCCCGGCCTTGATGGGCAGCGGCGCGCTACCGCTCTACAAGCGCGACCCGGCGACCACCAGTAGCCCTGCTTTTCAGGACATCGCCGAGCGCCAGCGGCAGCAGAGCCTGCCCCCGGGGGCGGACACGCGCGGTGCGTTCAAGACCGCAGCCGACCTTTTCAAGTACGTGAGTCGCGAGATGCCGCTGCCGAAGAGCAAGGCGGGATCGCTCTCGGAAGGCGAGTACTGGGCGGTCGTGAACTTCATCTTGGTGGGTCACGGCAGCGCGGTGCCGGCCGGCGGCGTGACGGCTGCCAATGCCGCGACCGTCGAGATTAAACCCGCGCCCTGAGCCCTGCGAGGCGCGCTCCGCTCCCTTGCGTCGTCGTTTGCCCTGAAAATTGGGCTCTTTCAGCGGGGCTGGTCTACGACGATGGCGCATGGTTTCACGCCGCGCGGCTTGCGAGTTCCCGAACGACAATCCGGAGCTTCACGACGGCTTGGTGTGGACCGCCGGTAGCGTCTGCGGCGCCGCGGTGCCGACGCTCCGGTTGAGGCCGGTGGCTGGCAAGCTCCCGCGTGTCCTCGGGCCGGCCTGGGCAGGTGCTGAACCCGCGCCGGAAGCTCGGTTAGAGCCCGCGCCGGAGCTTGCGCTGGAGCCTGCGTCGGAGCTAGCGCCGGTGCTCGCTCCCGCGCCGGTGCTCGACGAGACTCCGATGCTTCCCGATAGCGACGAGCCCTGTCTCGAGGAAGCTCCTGCTGCCGTGCCGGAGCCGACCCCCGCAGTGAGTCGCGAAGCTCTTCCGGAGCCGGCGTTCGAGTCACTCGTTCGCGCGCTCACCCGCGTGGCGCTCGAACGCGGCGCAACGCGCGTGGCCGCCCTGCTTCCCGAGCTCATCGCGGGCGGTCGTTTTCCTACCGGCATCGAGGACTCGGGGCGGGCGCGTGCCCTCGTCGCCGGTGCCGCCGCCTGGCGAGACTTACTCGAGGGCACCGCGTCGGATCTCGCAAGCTGCGGCGAGCTTTCGCTCGACGCCTGGGCTGCGGAGCTCCTCGCCGTCCTGCTCGACGCGCCGAGCGAACGGGAAGTGCTGAGACGCGCACTCCGTGGTCACGGTGTCGCCGCGTTCGGGATGCGGCAGAGCTTTGCGGCGTAGAGTGCCTTAGCGCCCGGCGCCGCGCGCTGCCTCAAGCCTCGACGGTCTCGCCGAAGTACGCCGCCTTCACCCGCGCGTCCTCGCGAAGCTCGGCGCTCGGTCCTGACAGCACGATCTCGCCCGTGGAAAGCACGTAGGCCCGCGCGGCGGTCTCCAGAGCGAGCCGCGTGTTCTGCTCGACGAGCAAGATCGTGATGCCCGTCGCCGCCACGGCGCGGATGCTCTCGAAGATCTGCGCGACGAGCTTGGGTGCGAGGCCGAGGCTCGGTTCGTCGAGGAGCAAGAGCTTCGGTCCGCCCATCAGCGCGCGGCCGATCGCGAGCATCTGCTGCTCGCCCCCCGACAGCGTTCCTGCCGACTGCAGGAGCCGTTCGCCCAGACGGGGAAAGAGTGCGATCACACGCTCGAGCCGGGCGGCGAGACCCTGTTTTTCGCGGTCGAGGAAGGAGCCGAGCTCGAGGTTCTCGCGCACGGTGAGCCCGGCGAAGATCGCGCGACCCTCGGGGACCAGCGTCGCACCGAGCGCCACACGACGGTGGGTCGGCACGCCGACGAGATCTCGACCGAACAGGCGCAAGGTGCCGCCCGAAAGCGGAACGAGGCCGACGACGGCCTTCAGCACGCTGGTTTTCCCGGCTCCGTTCGCGCCGACGAGCGCCACGATCTCGCCCCGGCGAACGACGAGCGACACCCCCTTCACGGCCGCGATCCCGCCGTACGCCACCTTGACCTCGGAGAGCTCGAGGTCCGCCTCCGCGCTCACGGCGACGCCTCGGCGGCGGGCGGCGCGGGGGCCACTTCCTCGCCGAGGTAGGCGGCGAGCACGTGCGGATGGCACTTGATCTCGGCCGGCGTGCCTTCGGCGATCGTTTCCCCGTGGTCGAGCACGTGAATGCGCTCGCACACGCTCATCACGACCGACATGTTGTGCTCGACCAGCACCACCGTCACGCCGAGCTCGTCCCGGAGCTTCCGGATCTGGCGCTCCAGGTCGCGCGCTTCGCTCGAATTCATGCCGGCTGCCGGCTCGTCGAGCAGGAGCAGCTGAGGCGACAGCATCAGCGCGCGCGCGATCTCGAGCCGGCGCTGGGAGCCGTACGGAAGACTTCCCGCGACGTGATCGCAGACGGCGGAGAGGCCCATCAGATCGGCCAGTGCGTGCGCGCGTTCGCGGAGCGCGCTCTCGTCGTCGACGTACTGGACGGTGCGAAGGACTTGATCGAGCAAGCTCGCTTTGTGCAGGTGATGGCCGGCGACCATCACGTTTTCTTCGACCGTCATCGAGCGGAACAGACGAATGTTCTGGAACGTGCGCGCGATGCCGCGGGCGGCGATGCGTGCAGGGCCGAGCCCGGCGAGGCCCTGGCCGTCGAACACGAGGGATCCGGCATCGGGCCGATACACGCCCGTGATCACGTTGAAGAGCGTGGTCTTTCCCGCGCCGTTCGGCCCGATCAAGCCGAAAATGGCGCCCGGCTCGACCTGGAAACTGACGCCGCGGAGCGCGTGAAGGCCTCCGAACACTTTGTCCACTCCGCGGATGTCGAGCAGGGTCACGCGCCCTCCGCGCGCCCGCGGCGGCGCCGGAAAAGGTCGAGCCCGAGCTCGCGGTTGCCGAGCATCCCTTGCGGACGCACGAGCATGATCACGATCAGGAGCAGGGCGTAGAGCACCAGGCGGAACTCCTGAAGGTCGCGCATGAGCTCCAGGCTCACGGCCACGAACACGCCACCGATCGCGGCGCCCGTGATCGAGCCGAGGCCGCCGACGATCACCATCACGATCATGTCGATCGATTTTTCGAACCGGAAATCTTCCGGCCTGATGCCCGCCTGCATGTGCGCGAAGAGGCCGCCCGCGACGCCGGCAGTGGCCGCGCTCAGCGTGAACGCGAGGACCTTGAGCCGCGTGGTGGGTGTCGCCATCGCCTCGGCCGCGATCTCGTCCTCACGGATCGCGAGGAGTGAGCGACCCGTCTGCGAGAACGTGACGTTCTTGATCACCAGGATGACGAGGGCGACCCAGAGATACACCCAGAAAAAGGAGGTGTACGGCGGGAGACCGGCCGGAGAATCACCGAAGTATCCCGTCGCCGCGCCGAGCGCCGGCGCGTTGTTGAACAGGATGCGAATGATCTCACCGAACCCGAGCGTGACGATCGCGAGGTAGTCGCCACGCAGGCGTAGGCTCGGCAGGCCGACCAGCACGCCGGCTGCGGCCGCCAGCGCCGCCGCGAGAAGAAGGGAAAGGTTGAAGGTGACGGCGTCCGCGAAGGCGCCCGCCCCGAGCGCCGCCGTCACGTGCGGCGCCAGCTGGACGCCGAGGAAGGCCGAACCGTATGCGCCGACCGCCATGAAGCCGGCATGACCGATCGAGAACTGCCCGGTCGTGCCGTTGATCAGATTCAGACCGACCGCGAGAATGACGTTGATGCCCGCGAGCAGCACCACGCGTTGCGCGTACTCGATCAAGCCGGCTTCCACCCCGAGCCCGGCGGCGTAAACGAGCAGGACCACGCCGAGGGTGACGAGCGCGCGGAGCGCCCAGCGCGGTCGTTGGCCGGAAGGCGTCGTCACGGAGGCGACCGCTCGTTTGGCTAAAATCCCGGGCTGTTCTGCCACGCTGCGCGGGGTTTCGCGGGCGCTTCGGGATCCGTCGTGGCACTCGTCTCGCTGCTCTCGGCCGCACGGGTGGGGGTCGTTTCCGGAGCATCCGGCAGCGCGCGCTCGGGATCATCGAGCGTGGAGGCGGCGACGCGCGGGCGTGGCGCAGGGGTCGCTCGTGCTTCCCGCTCGGGCTTCGACTCCATCGCGAGCTGTCGCGCGCTCAAGCGCGGCGCGGGAGCCTCGGTCGCTTCCGGCGCCGGTGCGGACGCTGCCTCCGCAGGCGCGTTCGCGGGCGGAGCCTCCGCGACCGGCGGCGCCGGCTGAGCGGCGACGGGTACGGGTTTCTCGATCACGCGGACGATCGGAGCGGGCGCCTTGGGGGAAGGCATCACCAGCACCGTCAAGAGCGACGCCACCACCGCCGATGCGGCGCAAGCCATCACCGCATGCTGCCTGCGAACGGTGCGAGGACGAAAATTCGTGATCAGCGTGTCGGCGTCGCGATCCTCGCGCAAGATGATCGTGGGCGTGCCGTGGGCGGCAATGACCGCCACGGCGTCGCGCGCGGGGAGCGGTGGCGGCGGCGCCGCCGCTTCGGGGTCGCTCGGTGGCAGGAGCTCCTCGATCGAAGCGGAGGGCGGCGCGACCGGCAGGGGAAGCGGCGCCTTGAGCGCCGCCGGGCTCGCAGCCGGCGTCGTCTCTGTCACCGGGCGGGCGGACGATGCGACTTCCGCCGCGCCGTAAGCCGTAGCTGCGGGCGCGGTGCTCGGCGGGGTGGACCGGAGAGGCGCTGCGGGCGGGCTTCCTCGCAGCGGAGAGGCAATCGGGGTCGTGGTGGCGGGAGACGGCGCGGCCTTCGCCGCCGGCGCCGGCTTCACGCTCTCGACCGCAGGCTTGACCGAGTGGGAGGGTGGAGGCGGCCCCAGACCGACTTCCGTTCTTGCCGGCGCCCGAAAGCTCGCGCTCTCGCTGCGGCCGCTCGGTGCCGGCGGAGCGGACGGCTTCTTTTCGGTGCCTGGCTCAGGGGTTAGTGCAGTCGATTTCTTCGCTGCGTGCCCGGGCGGGGGCTCGGACGTTTTCTCGGCCAGGGTGAGCAGCGCCTGAACGAGCGGCGCCGGGGCCGGCGTGGCGGCTGGGCCGAGCGCGCCGGATGCGGGAGCGAGCGGCTTCCTCACCACGATGGCGGGCGACGACGGCGAGGACGGCCGCGCCCCGGTGGACGGCCCGAGCGAGCTCAGGCGTGGTGCGCCGCTCGGCGAGCGTGTTGGACCCGACGGGGGCAAAAAGGCCGACGTTGCCGTGCTGACCAGGGCTCGCGACGGCAGCTTCGGCAGCGGGGGGACCGGCGGCTCTGCAGGCTTTATGTCTTTCGGCGCGACCGACTCGGGCGCGAGCTCCGACACGATGGTTTCCTCGTCCGGAGGTGCATCCATCTCCGGGAACGCGAGCGTCGCGATCGGCCGCTCATAAACCGCCAGCACGTCTCGTCCGCCCGGATTCGTGTCGTCGAGCGGCGGTGGAGGGAGTGTCTCCGGGTCGCGAACGACGGTTGCCTCGTCGGTGGGCACTTCCTCCGGAAGCGAGATCTGCGCGCGCGGGGCCGTCATCTCGGTGTCCGCAAGCGCGTCTTCGGTCTGCTTCAGCCGCGCCTCGCTCTCCGCCGGGCGGGACGACAGCGGCCGCGACGATTGGGGTGCGGCAAGCTGGAAGGCCGGCAGCGCATCAAGCGCCGTCCATTCCTCCATCCCGTCGCGCCACGCGAGTGCCCGCCCGTCGAGCTCACCCGCGCGGAGCTTGGCCACGATCTCGGCGGCGCTCATCGCGACGACCTCGCGGCCGGCGGCGTTCACCTGCCACGCGGGTTGCTCCGCGGTTCGATCATCTGCCGGCGCTTCGGGCGCGTCGTGATGCGGGGAACTCCATTCGTTGTCGATAGAGTCGAAGCTCCTTCTGAGACCCCGAGGGTTCACGTCACCGACATAGCATCGAGCGGCTCACCCGACTACCCCTAGAGCCCTTCTCGAATCTTTGTCAGACCTTCTCCTGCCGCACGACTCCGAGCAGCCCCTCGGGCTTGAGCACCAGGATCACGATCAAGATCAGGAAGGTGATCGCGTCGCGATAATCGGGCGAAACATAGCCAGCCGTCAGCTGCTCGGCGAGACCGATCAAGAGACCTCCGACGACGGCACCCGGGATGTTGCCGATCCCGCCGAGCACCGCGGCCACGAACGCCTTCAGCCCGGTGAACACTCCCATCAACGGATTGATCAACACCTGATCGAGGCCGAAGAGAATGCCCGCAGCGGCGGCTAGCCCGGAGCCAAGCGCGAACGTGGCGCGGATGACGTGGTTCACGTCGATGCCCATCAGGCGCGCGGCGTCGAGGTTCATCGAGACGGCCCGCATGGCGCGACCGGTCCAGGTGCGCTGGACGAACAGGTGCAGGCCGACCATCAACGCGACGGCGACGGCGAAGATCGTGAGTTTGATGTTGGTGAGGATCACGCCACCGACCTCGAACCGTACCTCGCGCAAGATGGCGGGATAGCGACGGGGGTCAGGCTTGAACACCAGCATTGCCGCGTTTTGCAGGAACAGGCTGACGCCGATCGCCGTGATCAGCGGTGTGAGTCGCGGCGCGGTGCGCACCGGTCGATACGCGAGTGCCTCGATCGTGACACCGAGCAACGCGGACGCCGCCATCGCCAAGGCGAGCACGGCGATCGCGAGCAGTGCCGGGAACCCCGCGCCGGAGGCCTCGTAGCCCTCGACGCCCAGCGCGACCGCCGAGAAATAGCCCGCGTAGGCGCCGACCATGAACACCTCGCCGTGGGCGAAGTTGATGAGCTTCAGGCTCCCGTAGACCATCGTGTAGCCGAGCGCGATCAGCGCGTAGATCGATCCGAGCGAAAGCCCGTTGATGATCTGCTGGACGAGCTCGCGCACGGGACGGACTCAGGACACTACGGGGCGATCGTGGTCTCGTACTTGCCCGTGCCGCCCGCGATCTTGATCACGACCGCGCTCTTCTCGGCGTTGCGGCCGGCGTCGATCGTGATCGTGCCGCTCACGCCCTCGAAGCCCTTGGTGGCCGCGATCGCATCGCGCAGCTTGCTCGGCTCGGTCGTGCCGGCGCGGCGCAGAGCGTCGATCAGCACGGCGGCGGCGTCGTAGCCGAGCGCGCCGAGGCCGGTCGGCGCCTGGCCGTACTTCTTCGTGAAATCCGCGACGAACTTCTGTGCTTTCGGGGTCGCGACGTCGAGCGCGAAGTGGTTCGAGAAATACGAACCCTCGAGCGCGTCGCCGCCGATCTTGAACAGGTCCGGTGCGTCCCAGCCGTCGCCGCCGAGCAGCGGCACCTTGAGGTCGAGGCGGGCGGCAGTGCGCGCGATCGCGCCCACCTCGGCGTAATAGCCGGGTACGTAGAGGGCCTGCGCGTTCGTGCTCTTGATCGCCGTCACCTGCGCACTGAAGTCCGTGTCTCCGGCGGAATACGACTGTTCGGCGGCGATGATGCCGCCGAGCTTGGAGTAGGCCACCTTGAACGCCTCGGCGAGCCCGATCGAGTAGTCGTTCTTCACGTCCTTCAGGATCGCGACGCGGTCGAGCTTGAGGTTCTGTCGTGCGAACGTCGCCATCACCCGACCCTGGAAGGGATCGAGGAAGCAGACGCGGAAAATGTACGGCCCGACCTCGGTGACCTTCGGATTGGTCGACGACGGCGAGATCATCGGGATCTGCCGGCGCTGGGCGACGCGTCCGCCCGCCAGCGAGAGGCTCGAGGCGACCTCGCCGAGCAGGGCGCTCGCGTGATCGACGTCGATCAGGCGGCTGACCGCGTTGGCCGCCTCGGCGGAATCCCCGCGGTCATCGAGAGTGACGACCCGAAGCGGCAGCTTCAGCACGCCGCCCGCGCTGTTCGCTTCGTCGACCGCGAGCCGCACCGCCTTGTCCGTGTCTTGTCCGAAATGCGCCGTGTTGCCGCTCATCGACGCGAAATGGCCGACGACGATCTCCGTCTTGGCGGCGGCCGCGGAGCTCGCGCCGCCCGGCGCGTCGCCCCCCGATTTCTTGCAGGCGAAAACGAGCGACAGGGCGAAAAGCCCGAGAGCGAGCAGGCTCCGGCGCGCGAGGACCATGGCGCGACGCTAGCACTAGTCCACGCATCTTTGGCACGCGAAGAGGGTGGAGACCCGTCACTTCGGGCAGGGCCGGAGGACCTTCAGCCCGTCTTCGACCTCGACCTCGCACATCCGAACCTTGGGCGTCCCTTTCGCGACCGGTGCGGCGCCAAGGAGCTTGATCGTGACGCTCTGATCACGCTGGGCGAGGACCTTCGCCTTGCCGCGGAGCGCGCCGAGCTGGCCCTCGAGCTCGAGGGTTTCGTTCGGTGCTGCCATCACCTCACACGGTGTCTTGTCGCAGACCTGGAAGCCGTCCTTCATCAGTGTCGCACCTGCGGGGTCGGTGGCGACGGTCAGGCGGATCCCGCTGCTCGGTGCGATGCTCGCAGTAGGTGCAGGCGCCGGCGCGGGGACGGGTGTCGGGGCGGGGCTCGCTGCCGCGAGCGACGGTGCCGGCGCGGGCGGCGCTGGCTCGGCGGTCGCGGCGGGCGCGGGCGCCGCGCCGCTCTTCAGGCCGTAGATGGCGGCACCGCCACCGACGACGGAAAGCCCGATCACGACGAACAGCATCGCCGAACGAGACGAGGTCGGTGCGACCGTGGTCGCCGTTGCCGCCTGGGTGTCGGCGCGGGTGGTCACATCGTCGCGCCGACCGCCGGCGAGGTCAGGCGTGGAGCCGACGCCGGAAAGCGCCGGTGCGGAAAGCGCCGGCGCAGAGAGGCCCTGCGGCGCGGTCGGCGCTCGGCTCACCGGGCCGTGATCGCGAAACTGCGGCGCCGTGAACGCGCCGGTCGAGACGTCCTGGTACTCGTGAAACTGAGTCGGACTCGACGCAATCGCCGCCCGCGTGCTGAAGACGCCGCGCGCCTCGGGCGTCGTGCCGAGGGCCTGCGAGAGCTCGGTCATCGACTGGAACCGAGCGTCGGGCGACTTTTCGAGCGCGCGCAGGATCACCGCCTGGAACTCGGGGGAGATGCCGAGCTCCGGATAGACGGCGCTCATCGCCGGCGGCACGTCGTTCAGGTGCCTGGCGAGCACGGCGAGGAACGTTTCCCCGGTGAACGGCACCGCCCCGGTGAACATCTCGTACAGGATGATCCCGACGGCGTAGATGTCGGCGCGCAGATCGGCGTGGCGGCCCGCCGCTTGCTCGGGCGACATGTATTCGGGCGTGCCGAAGATCATGCCCGTGCGCGTCAGGCGGCGCTGCTTCGCGCCGGCAGCGGCTTCCTCGTTCGTTCGCAGTTGGGCGATGCCGAAGTCGACGATCTTGACGATGTCCTCGCCGTCGGCCGTGCGCTGCAGGAACACGTTCTCCGGCTTCATGTCGCGGTGGACGACGCCCTTGGCGTGCGCCGCGGCGAGCGCCCGGCAGATCTGCAGCGCGTAGCGGAGGCCGACGTCAGGAGCGAGCACGCGGTTCTTTTGAATCTCGTCGGCGAGGTCGTTGCCCTCCAGAAACTCCATCGCCAGGAAGAACGAGCCGCTGTCGAGCTGGCCGAAGTCGAACACCTCGAGCACGTTCGGGTGCTTGATCCGCGAAGCGCTGATCGCCTCTTGCTGGAAACGGGTGACGATGTCGCCCTTGGTCGCGTACTCGGGGTGCAGGACCTTGAGCGCGACCTTCTTCTCGATCGCGAAATGCTCCGCGAGGTACACGGCGCCCATTCCTCCCTCGCCGAGCAGCTTGATCACCCGGTAGCGCCCCGCCACCACGGCGCCGACGAGCGGATCGCTGGACTCGGTCATGCCCGAACCTCCGATGGTAGCCGAAGAGCGACTCCCGCGGGAAGTCCCGTCAGATAAGCGGTAGGCTCGCCGCCATGGGAACTTCGCGAGTCCTCGTCACCGGAGCCACCGGCAAGGTCGGGCAGGCCTTCATTCGCACGCTCCTCCGCGATGCGCACTTCGACGATTTCGTCGTGCGGGCGCTTTGTCACAATCGCACGCTCGAGACGAGCGCGCGGATCGAGGTCGTGAAGGGCTCGATCGAGCACCGCGAGGTCGTCGACCGGGCGATGGACGGCGTCACGCACGTGCTTCATCTCGCGACGTGCAAGGAGACGCCCGACGCGATCATGGACGTCGCCGTGAAAGGCATGTTCTGGCTGCTCGAAGCAGCGCGAAGCTCGGCCGCCCTCCGGCGCTTCGTTCTCGTCGGTGGTGACGCCAGCATGGGGCACTTCTTCTATCCGCACCCGATCCCGGTCACGGAGCAGCAGAAGCACAGCGCCTACCCGGGGTGCTACGCGCTCTCCAAGGTGCTCGAAGAGGTCATGCTCGAGCAGTACTTCATCCAATACGGCCTCGACGGCGCGTGTTTGCGGGCGCCCTGGATCATGGAAAAGGACGATTTTCGCTATCAGCTGTCGTTCGGCGACGACGTGTTCGGCGGCCCGCGCTGGCGGGACCTGGTCGGTAGCGCCAAAGCAGACGAATACGTGAAGAAGGGCGCGATCCCCGTCATGATCGGCGCCGACGGCACGCCGGTGAAGCGAAACTTCGTTCACGTGGACGACCTCGTGAGTGCGCTCCTGCTCGCGCTCGTCTCGCCCAAGGCGAAACAGCAAACGTTCAACGTCTGCATGAACGAGCCGGTCGACTACGGCGAGCTCGGCGCCTACCTCGCGCTCACCCGCGGTCTCGAGCCGGTGCCGGTGCAGACTCCGTACCAATCGACGTGGCTCGACAACAGCAAGGCCAAGTTCCTCCTCGGCTTTCGCCCCCAGTACGACCTCAAGAAGCTCACCGACGCCGCGTTCGACTACCGCCGCGCGCCCGACGATCCGCGCACCGTCTGGTACCCGGGCTGACGCGAGGCGCGTTCAGCCGAGGTTTGCGGCGATGTGCGCGCCGCCGGCGCCGAGCCGGAAGCGGAGCGGACGGAGGCCCCGGGCCGTCAACGCCGCGTGAACGCGCCGTCGATCGGCGGGCGCGGCGTAAAACATGAAGAAGCCGCCGCCGCCCGCGCCCATCAACTTGCCGCCGAGCGCCCCCGCCGCGCGCGCCGCCGCGTAGTGGTCGTCGATGGCGGTGTCGGTCATCGTGGACGCCAGCGTTCGCTTGTTCAGCCAGTGCTCGTGGAGGAGCTCTCCGTAGGCGTCGAGGTTCCCCTCGAGCAGAATGCGGCGCGTCTCGTGACCGAGCTCCTTGATCCGGTGCATGCGGTCGACCTCGCCGCTCCGGTTGTCGCGCAGGTTTTCGCCCTGCTCGGCGAGTACGCTCGAGGCCTGGCGTTCGACCCCAGAGTAAAAGACGAGCAGGCTCGCCTCGAGCTCGACGAGGACCTCGGGGCGAACGTGAAGCGGCTCGATGTCCACGCTGCCGTCGGGAGCGAAGGTGAACGCCGTGATGCCGCCGTGGGCGGCGATGTACTGGTCCTGCTTGCCGATCGGCTGTTTCAGAAGGTCGATCTCGATGTGGCACGCTTCCTCGGCGAGGGTCCGGCTCGAGACGAATTCCCGCTTGAACGCGTGGAGCGCGTTGAGGAGCCCGACCGTGAAACTGCTCGAGGAGCCGAGGCCGGAGTTCGACGGAACGTCCGCGACGCTGGTGAGCTCGATCGCGCGCGTGATGCCGGTGAAACGCAACGCTTCGCGGAAGATCCGGTGCTCGATCGCATCGACCGAGTCGACGATCTCCGTCTTCGAATAGGCGAGTCGGATGCTGTCGTAAAAGCGCCGGTTCGCACTCACGTACACGGAGCGGTCGATCGCCGCGGCGACCAAGAAGCCTCCGTGCACGGACGAGTAGCTCGGTAAATCGGTGCCGCCGCCGCCGAGCGAAAAGCGGACCGGAGCGCGGGACACGATCACGACGCGGTCCCCGCGGGTATCGACGACGACGCGCGCTTCTCGCCGTGGATGAGCACGCTGAATCCTTGCCAGGCGAGCCCCGGCACGCGCTCGCAAACCTCGCTCAGCGCGCGGTTCAGCGGGATCAGGGGGCGCGGACAGCGGGGCACGACGAAACAATAAAAGGGCTTCGTGCGGATGAAAGCCAGCTTTTCCGCCGGGAAAAACGAACGGTAGCGCCACGGCGTGTAGGACCGCTCGCCGTAGGCGCGGAGTGAGGGGCGAAGCTCGTTGAGCTTCCGGAGGACGCTCAGGCCGTTCGCCTCGCACAGGAAGAAGCGTCGCTTCGAGACGCGCAGCATCTCCGCGCCCATGCGCGCCGGATCGTGCACGTGGTGCATCACGTCGAAGGCGACCACGAGATCGAAGCTCCGATCCGGCATCCCGAGCGCGCACGCATCCGCCCGCACGCTCTCGATCCCTTTCCTCTGCATCAGGGCGACGCCCGCCTCCGAATGCTCGGACGCCACGTAGCGGCCGATCATGCCGCGCGAGCGCGGGTCGGCCATGATGAGATCGTGCATCTCGCCGTTCCCGGCGCCGAGCTCCAGCACCGACAGATTGCGCTCTCGTCCGTAGAGGTCGAAGAAATACGACAGGTACTTCGGCAGGCGGTACTCGAGCCCGATGTATCCTTCGTTTTCGAAGCGCTGAGACTTCTCCGCGCCGTAGAGCGCCTCGTAGCTCTCCGCCATGCGCGTCATCGCGAACCTCGCGGCTCGACCGCCGTGGCGACGAGCTGCCAGCCGCGCGCCGACTGCTCGCTATTCAGCGCGAAAAGCCAGGAAAAGGCGCGCATCGCCAGCCTCGCGCCAAGCGGCAGCGGGCCGTTGCCGCGAACGTCGCCAATCAGCTTTTGACCCCGTGCCACGACCATCAGCCGGTAGAGATTGAAGAAGGGAAAGCCGGCGCCGCTGACCCGGGTGACCTCGAAACCTGCGCTCTCGAGGAGCGAGCGAAGCTCCGCCGTCGTGAAGTGGCGACGGTGCCCGATGTGGCGATCGAACGCAGACATCGGACCGGCCGGAACGGTAACGACGAGGGCTCCGCCCGGCGCCAGGTACTCGCGAGCGTTCGCGAGCAGCACTTGTGGTGCCTCGAGGTGCTCGAGCACTTCGGTGCACACGGCGTGCGTTGCCCAGCGCCGGTAGGGCTCGGGTACCGTCGCGGGCTCCGTCAGGTCACGACGCAAGAACACGCCGCTCGGCACCTTGGACCTGGCGATGCGAAGGCCGGTCTCGCTGCGATCGATGCCGAGGAGCTCGAGCGCAGGGTGGCGGCTCACCAGATCGCGCGAAAGGTCGCCGGTCCCGCAGCCGATTTCGAGCACTCGACAAGGCTTTTCGGCGCTTTTCAGCGCGAGCGCTGCCAGCACCAGCTCACGCCGGTAGGCCTGCGCGGGGTTCACCTCGACCGCTCCGGCGTAGCGCTCCCAGTGCTGGTCCCAATCGTCCGCCGGTGCCGAGCCCTCGCCGCTCATGGCATCAGCGCCGGCGGACGGCGGCGGCCGTCGAATGGAGAATCAGCGTGAACGTGAAGGACATGAACCCGATGATCATCAAGAGCAAGCCGGTGAAGCCAAGGTTGTTCTCGAGGTTCGGCAGTGAAAAGCCCTGCTCGATGTAGCTTGCGGTGAGCAGCGACGTGAGCACCAGGCCGGTGCAAAACAGCAAGGCGCTCAGTACTACCGTTCGCGTGTAGCGAAAACGCCGGAGCCACTTCTTCGTCACGGCGCCGGTGTAGTCGAACATCACCTGAGAGAGGATGCCCATGAAGACGCACTGCACGCCGAGCACGGCGAGTGACATCCCGAGCTGCATCCAGTGAAGTGAGAAGGTGATCGGCCCGAGCGTGATCGGCCCGAACGACAGCGGGAACGTGAGCGCGCTGCCGACGGTGAGCAGCACCAAACCCGGCCGAAAGAGGAAGAAATTCGCGCCGTAGACGAACATCGCGCGCAGGTTGATCCAGGCCGCGTGAAAGGGCGAAAACCAGCCGGACCGCTTGTGGTGGCTGAGCCGCCCCTCGCGATCCTTCAGGAATCGAATCGGCACCTCTTCCGTCCGCAGCCCCATGTGCACGGACTTCAGCACCATCTCGGAGGCGTACTCCCAGGACTGCGACCGAAGATCCATGCGGAACAGCGCCGCCTTCGTGATGCCGCGCATGCCGCAGTGAATGTCCGAGAACCTGCTCGAGAAAATGACGTTGAGGATCAGCGTCGTGACCGGCGTGCCGAAGTAGCGGTGGAGCGGCGGCATGGCGCCCGGCTCGATGTAGCCGCGAAATCGCGAGCCCATCACGAACTCGGCTCCCCGCTCGAAGGCCGCCACGAACGGCGCGAGCTCCCGAAAGTCGTAGGTGCAGTCGCAGTCGCCCATCAGCACGACCCGGCCGCGGACGAAGGGGAGCGCGTCCTGGTACGCCCGGCCGAGGCCACGCTTCGGCGCGGTGAGCACTCGCGCGCCGCCGGTCAAGGCAAGCTCCGCCGTGCGGTCCGTGCCGCTGTCGACGATCAGGATTTCGCCCTTGATCCCCGCCTTTTCGAGGCCTTCGTGACACCAGCGGACGAAGTCCGCGATCGTGAGCTCTTCGTTCAGCGCCGGAACGACGATCGAGAGCTCCGGGTCCGCCACGTCCTCCGTCGGCAGATGGAGCACGACGTCAGGGTCGGCGGCGGGGAGCGGCGAGGGCGTCAGCGCAGCGCTCACATCCGCCCCGCTTTCAGCTCCGGGAGTAGCGCCCGGATCGCGTCGCCGAGCGCGTCACGCGACGAGCGCCGGCAGACCCAGCCGAGCGCACGGATCTTGTCCGTCTTCAGCTTGACGACGGGCACGTCGCCCTTCCAGCCGCGATCGCCACCGCTGAACTCGAAGCGGACCCTCTCGAGTGAACCGCCCGTGCACTCGACGGCCAGAGCAGCGATGTCCTTCACGCTGATCTCGTCGCCGGTGGCGACGTTGTAGACGTCGTAGCGGAGCGCCGTGCGCGCGTGGGCGAGCATCACGGCCGCGATGACGTCGGACACGTGGACGTACGATTTTTCCTGCGACCCATCGCCGAGGATGGCGAGCCTCGTCGGATCGGCCAACAGCCGGCGGGCAAAATCGAAGCCGACGCCGTGCGTTTGCCGGGGGCCGACGACGTTGCCGAAGCGAAAAGCGCAGCCGGAAAGGCCGAACATCGCGGCGTAGCTCGCGATCAGCGCCTCGCCCGCGAGCTTGCTCGCGCCGTACGTCGAGATCGGGCGGAGCGAGCCCTGATCCTCGGCGATCACCTGGCTGCCGAGGTCGCCGTACACGCCGCTGCCCGAGGCGTAGAGGATGCGCTTCGCGCTGGTCGTGCGCATGGCTTCGACGACGGAGTTCGTGAGCACCGTTCCCTGCGAGAAATCGATGTCCGGCTCCGTCGCGGCGCGCGCGATGTCTGGATTCGAGGCCAGATGGATCACGACGTCGTGGTCGCTCATCGCGCGACGGAGCGCCGGGAGGTCCTCCACGTTGCCGCGCACGATCGCGAAGCGCGAGTCGCTCCGATGCGCGTCGAGGTGCCACTCGCGCCCCGACGTGAAGTTGTCGTACACGGTGACCTTCCCGGCCGCCCCGTCACCGAGCAAGAAGTCGACGAAGTGCGCGCCGATGAAGCCGGCGCCGCCCACCACGAAGAAGCGCCTACCGGCGACGTCGTTCACCCACCCTTCGGTCATGGCTGGCTCGGCGGGTAGGCGGGGGACGGAGCGGTTCGGCCCGCGATCACGGGGTGGACTCCCACTTTCCTCGGGCGCGTGCGAGGGCCGGATGGCTGACGAGCAGGTGCCAGACGACCGCACAAATCCCTTCGGTTTGCGGGGTCACGCGCTCCTTCGATGCGGTCGGGACGACGACGCACGCCGTCGCCACCGCTGCCGTGTGCCCGCCGTCCCTGCCGACGACACCGTAGATGGCCGCACCCGCGGAACGCGCGAGGTCGAGCGCGTTCACCAGGTTCACCGAGAGGTTTTTCTCGCGGCTGCCGCCGCCGACCGAGAACACGAGGATAGCGTCCGCGCGACCGAGCCGCGACACCTTGAGCCACTCGGAAAACGTCGTGTCCCAGCCGTCGTCGTTCACGCGCGCCGTGAGCTCGGAGACGTTGTCGGTGGGCGCGTAGGCCTCGAACGCGCAGAGCTTGCGAAAGTCGTTCACCGCGTGGCTTGCGTGCGCCGCGGAACCGCCGACGCCGAGAATGAACAGCCGCCCGCCGCCGTCGCGCGCCCGGGCGAGGCCCTCCGCAACCTGGTCGATGACCGCGGCGTCGAGCGCGCGGACGAGGGCCGCGCTTTCCTCGAGATACTCTTCGGTGAACGAGCGCGGTGTCACAGCGTGTAGCCCGCCGATTGAGCATCGCGGTGGAACATGCGGACGGTCTCGAGGCTGTATTCCTCGAGATCTTTGCCGAAAAGCTCGAGCTTTTTCAGCATGTCGTGCGGCACCGTGATGATGTGCGCCCCGGCCTGCTCCGCCTGCACGACGTTCAGCACTTCACGCGGGCTCGCCCACAGGAGCTCGACGCTGGCGGCCGAGGCATCCGCCACCGCGCGAGCCTCCTTCATCAACGGTATCGGGTCGCGTCCGGTGTCGGCGATGCGGCCGGCAAACACGGACACGACGGCCGGTGCTCCGCCGGAAAGCGCCCGCGTCACCACGCGCACCTGCTCCACGCTGCAAACGGCGGTGACGTTGACGCGCACACCGCCCCCCACCGAAAGCTCCCGAATCAGGGCCTCGGACGACTCCCCACGCGTGTTCGTGACCGGGATCTTGACGAACACGTTGGGCCCGAGCTCCGCGAGGCGCTTGGCCTGGCGCGCCATCTCGGAAAATTCGTCGGCGAAGACTTCGAACGAGATCGGGCGCTCGCCGACCGCCTCGAGTGCGGCTTCGGCGAAGGCGAGATAATCGCTCACGCCTGCCTGGCGCATCAGCGTCGGGTTGGTCGTGAACCCGGAAATTCTCGGGTGCTTTGCGATCTCGAACAGGGACGCGAGATCGGCACCGTCGGAAAAGAGCTTGATGGCGCCCATGGCCGGCGTTCCGCGGAGCAGGAACTCCCCGAATGCTCGCAGATCCACGGCCGTGAAGGAAGGAGTGACCCCGTGCCGGAGAAAGAGCTCTTCATCGCCCGGGTATCCGGGACCGAGGTACGCGGTCGAGAATCCGAGCGCCGCGCCGGCGAGGATGTCCGTCGCGCGATCGCCTACCATCCACGACGTCCGCGGCGTGCTCTCCGGCGTCGCGCGGAGCGCGGCTTCGAGCATCCCCGTGCGAGGCTTGCGACACGAGCAGCCATCTTCGGCGCGGTGGTAGCAGACATACGAGCGTTCGACGCGTGCACCCTCGGCGCGGACGAGCTCGAGCACGCGCGCGTGGGTTCGCTCGAGGGCTTCCTGCGTCGCCTTGCCTTTCGCGGCTGACGGCTGGTTCGACGCGACGGCGAGCACGAACCCCGCGCTTTCGAGCCGCGCGAGCAGTGCAGGCACGCCCTCCACGATCCGCACGGCGTCGGGCGTCAGCGGGCTGTCGCGCGGCTCCGCGTCGTTGTGAAAAACGGTGTGATTGAGCACACCATCTCGGTCCAAAACGACGAGGCCTGCGAACGGCTTCATGCGCCGGCCAGGTGCCTTTCGAGCTCGTGAAGCCCCTCCGGTGAACCGATCTCGTAGAAGCGCTGGGCGACCTCGAAACCGGCGAGCTCTCCCGCCACGCTGAGCGTGTGAAACACGTCGGCGAGATCATGGCGCTCACCGCTTGGAACTCGCTCTTCGACCGCGTCACGGCGCAGCGCGGAAAGTCCATAGTCGATGTAGCGATATTCTTCGACGGGACGGAGCGCGCGGTGTTTGTCATAGAGCGTGACGAGCCTGCGCTCAGAATCGAACACGACGTTGCTCGCGTCCCACGCCCCGTCGTTCAGGTACACGGTCATCAAGCCGGGCACCCCCGAAGCGTGAAAAGCCCGCTCCACTTCGGAAAAATCGATAGGCAAGTACGAGTCACCGTAGGTCACCAAGAACTCGTCCGCGAGCACGCCTCGGTCGCAGGCGAGGCGCAACGCCCCTGCCGTGCCTCTGAGTGCAGGCCCTTCGTTCACGTAGCGCACGGTGATTCCGAAACGCTCTCCGCTCCCCACATGGCGCTCGATCAGCTCCCCGAGCGTCCCGATCGAAAGCACGACCTCCGTCACGCCGTGCCCTGAAAGCCAGCGCAGCTGGTGATCGATGAACGGCTCGCCGGCCACCGGGATCAGTGACTTGGGCACAGTCTCCGTTAGCGGCCGCATGCGGGTTCCGAGGCCGCCTGCCAGAACGACGCATTGCATACGCCGAGAACTCGCGCTTCAGCTCGCGAGCCCGAGCAGCGGAAGCACGATCCCTTCGGGGTGCGCCGGGTTCGCGATGACTTCGCGCGTTGCGGGGATCACCACGAGGTCGAGCTCCTCGAGCTGCACGGCTCCGAGAAGTGGACTGCTTCCGGCGGGCAATACCAGGGCGTTGCACGTCGTGGAGCGGCCGAGGATCTCGATGTAGAGACCGCCGACGTAGGGCACCTCGAGCGAACGACCGTCTGCCACGCGGACCCGACGCTGGCCGATCACCGGTGCGCCGAGCAGCTCGGCGACGTCCGCCGGAACAGCAAGGCTGATCGCCCCTGTATCGACCAGAGCGTCGAGCTCGAGCTCCCGAACCCGCTCAACGGGCAAGATGCCCGCGCGAACATTCGTGAGATCATTGAAGTTCGCGAGCTTGATGGTGGCCATGACCAATCCCATGCACGAGCATTCGGCTCGAACCGGTGACCGGTTGCTAGAATACCATGCCGTCGACTTGCCCGAGTCCGAGCTGAGTCGCGCGGTCCCCTCGAAGGGGTGGGAGGCTACGCCGTGCCGCCGGATGCGCTCGGATCCGGTGGCGGCGTGCCGCTCGGCGCTCCCGATATTGCCCGCGGAGCCTCCGTCCCGGCCCCGCGGATCCGGCGCCGTTCCTGCACGAGGTGGACGGTCTGGTCGAGGATCACGGCAGCCAGGATCACGCCGCCGATGATGACGAAGGTCCAGTTCGGATTGAGGCGCCAGATGCGCGCGATCCGCTCGTGATCCAGGTACTCGAGCTGGAACATGTTGATGCCGTTGTCGATGACGCGCATCACCGCGGAACCGATCACGATGCCGAGCACCGTGCCCTCGCCGCCACGGAGCGAGCAGCCGCCCAGCACCGCCGCCGCGATGGCGTAGAGCTCGTAGGCGACGCCGACCTGCTGCGACATCTGCCCGATGTAGGCCGCGTAGCAGACGCCGGCGACGCCGGCCGTTCCGGCCGAGACGACGTAGGTGCTCGCCTCGATGCGGCGGACGTTGATGCCCGAATACTCGGCAGCGTCACGGTTGCCGCCGATCGCGTAGACGTAGCGGCCGAAGACCGTGAAATGCAGCACGTACGTTGCCAGGGCGGCCACACCGAGAAACAGCACCAGCGGGTACGGAATGAGCGCGTCGCCCCCGACCTTCAGGTAGCCGCCGTTCGCGAGATCGAGCAGCGGCGAGCCGCCCAGGCTCAGCGTTCCGCCTTCCGCGATCGTCTGTGACACGCCACGGATGAGCAGCATGCCGCCCAGCGTCACGATGAACGGTTGCAGCCGCAGGCGCGTGATCAGCATGCCCTGGATGACGCCGATCGTCAGCGCCACCCCGAGGGCCACCGGGATGCCCACCCAGAGCGAATAGCCGAGGCCGCCGAGGCCCGGCGAGGACAGTTTGGCGATCAAGACGCCGGTGAGGCCGATCACGGAGCCGATCGAGAGATCGATGCCGCCGGTGATGATCACGAAGCCGATGCCAATCGCGAAGATGCCGAGCATCGAGATCTGCCGGAGCGTGTTGATGGCGTTCGATTGCCCCAAAAAGTCCGGATTGGAGATGAACAGCGCGAGGCACATCAGGACGAGCGCCACGCTCATGCCGAGTTCGCGCCTCATGCTGCCGCCACCCCTTGTTCGCCGCCGGTCATCAACATCGCGATTCGCTCCTGCGTCAGTCCTTCGCGCGGTAACACGCCGCGCACGCGCCGTTCGTGCATGACCACGACCCGATCGCTCATCCCGAGGATCTCCGCCATGTCCGAGCTCACCATGATGATCGTGATGCCGTCGTCGGCCAGGTTTGCCATGTGGCGGTAGATCTCGGCTTTCGCGCCGACGTCGATGCCGCGCGTCGGTTCGTCGAGGATCAGGATGCTCGGCTTCATCGCCAGCCACTTGCCGAGCACCACCTTCTGCTGGTTTCCCCCCGAAAGGTTGACGACCTTCTGGCGAATGCCGAAGGCCTTGGTGCGCAGGCGCTTGATCTCGGACTCGGCGACGGTGGCCTCGGTCTTGCGATCGAGCCAACCGAAACGGGCGTAGCTCTCGACGTTGGGGAGCGAGGTATTTTCGGCGATCGTCATCGGCAGGACCAGGCCGTGGCGCTTGCGGTCTTCGGGGGCGAGAAATACGCCCCTTGCGATCGCATCGCGCGGGCTTTGAGGAGAAAAGGGCTTGCCGGCGAGGGTCACGCTGCCGCCGAGCGCCGGCGTCACGCCGAACAGCGTCTGCATCAGCTCCGTGCGCCCCGCCCCGACCAGGCCGGCGAAGCCGAGGATCTCGCCGCGCCGTGCGTCGAAGCTGACGCCCGTCTTGGCGCCGGGAACGACCAGGTCCCTGACTTCGAGGATGACGTCCGTCCGTGCGTCCGCCGTGCGGGGCGCGAAATAGTGACCGCTGAGCTCACGCCCGACCATCATCGAAACGATCTTGTCGTGCGTCGCCTCGGCGCGCGCGATGTCGCCGACGTACCCGCCGTCGCGAAGGACGGTGATGCGGTCGGAGAGCTCGAGGACCTCTTCCATGCGGTGCGAGATGTAGACGATGCCGATGCCGTCGGCGCGAAGCTGACGGATGATGTGAAAGAGGTGCTCCGACTCGCCCGCGGTCAGGGACGACGTCGGCTCGTCCATGATGATGATGCGCGCCTTGAGTGCGAGCGCCTTCGCGATCTCCACCATCTGCATCTGGCCGGCGGTCAACGTGGAAACCGGTGTGCTCGGCGGGCGTTCGAGGCCCACGCGCTCCAGGAGTTTCGCCGCCTCGGCCGCCAGCGTGGCGCGCGGAAGCGGCCCGAACAACCGCGCGCGCTCGCTACCGAGGAAGATGTTGGCCGTGATGTCCAGGTTCGGCGCCAGCATCAGCTCCTGATGAATGAGCGCGATGCCGAGCCGCTTCGCCTCGCGCACGCTGTCGAGCACCACGGGCTTGCCGTCGAGCAGGATGGTGCCCTCGTCCGGGAGCTGCGCGCCGCCCAGGATCTTCATCAGCGTGCTCTTGCCGGCGCCGTTCTCGCCCATCAGGGCGAGCACTT
>Ga0315910_10000207_pt1 | contig 64732 bp, 41 predicted proteins | sample EdamamesoilMG_FD_204470 | JGI IMG/M metagenome (GOLD analysis project Ga0315910, IMG submission 204470) | Garden soil microbial communities collected in Santa Monica, California, United States - Edamame soil | ecosystem: Environmental > Terrestrial > Soil > Garden | place: USA: California... | reverse complement strand
GCTCTTCCGATCTGTCGGGCGAGCGGAGGAACCACTCGCGCAGGCCGGCGACGAACTCGTTCGCGACGTCGGAGCCGTGGGCGACGCGCGCCGCCAGCGTCGACGCGAAGAGCGCGTCGAGCGATTCGACGGGCGGGTCGCTCTCCGAGTGGAGCAGCAGGCGGCGCAGCAGGTGGCGCTCGCCGACGAGGGTCCCGTGGAGCGGCGCCTTCGGGGCGGAGAGGAGGAGCACCAGCGCGGTCGAGAGCGCGTCGACCTGCCGCTCGATCGCGGGCGGCGCGGTCGCCTGCAGCGTGGCGGTGCGCGCGCCCGGCTCGAGCAGCGAGCGGAGCTCGCGGTCGACGGCGGCGACGAGGTCGGCGCGCGATCCGGCCGGCACGTTCGCCTGCGCGCGCGCGACCACGGCGCCCGCGGTCGCGTCGAAGAACTCGAGGTCGACGCGTTGCGCGCCGCCGTCGAGGTGGAGGCGGCCGCTGACGACGACGAGGCCGCGCCGCATCGCCGCCGGCCAGTTCGCGACGACTTGCGCGGCGACCAGCGGCTGCGTGAGCGAGACGAAGCCGGCGCCCGCGACCACCGGCTGCACCACGACCGCGCCGTGCGCCGTGTGGAGCCACACCTGCTCGGCCAGCAGCGCCATCGCGCCGCGCACGAAGCGCGACTCGGCCGCGGTGTTGGCGACCTGCCGCGGATCGTCGGACGGCACGACCCACGGAGTGATCGCCAGCACGCGCCCCTGCGGATGCTTCGCCGGCAGCAGCCAGCGCGCTTGCGGCAGGCCGGCGAGGAAGAGCGGGTCGGAGACGATCGCCAGCGTCGCTTGCGGGTTCGCGGGCCGCGGCAGCGCCGCGCGCGCCTTCGTCTCGAGCTCGAGCGTCCGCTCGTCGAGGGCGGCGACGAGGTCGGGCCGCGGCAGGAGCGCCACTTCGTGGAGCAGCGCGCGGCCGCGAGCGAAGTCCCCCGCCTCCTCGCAGCAGCGCGCCAGCGCGAGCGCCGCCTCCGGCCCGTGGCGCGCGAGCTCGAACGTCGGCGCGAGGAGCTCGAGCGCGAGCTGCGCCTGGCCCGCCGCGACGAGCAGCTTCGCCACCGCCGCGACCGCCTCGCCGACGTCGCCGAAGCGCGCCGCGATCCCGCGCGCGATCGCGGCCGCGGCGTCGTTCTCCTTCGCGTCGAGCCGCCGCTGCGCCACCTGCGCGCTCGCGCGCCACGAGCTCCCCTTCGCGTGGCACTGGTCGAGCCACGCGTCGCGCGCCGCGGCGCCGCCGCGCTCCTCCTGCTCCTGGCGCAGCGCGTCGAACGCCGCCGCGTGGCCGGGGTCGGCCGCCAGCGCCGCGTCGAGCAGCTCGAGAGCGCGCGCGTCCTCGCCGCGTTGCTTGGCGATCCGCGCCTGCGCGTGGCGCGCCGTCGCGACCCAGATCGACGCGCCCGTCAGCGACGCGAGCGTCGCGTCGGCCGCGCCGTAGTCGCCGAGCTCGAGCTGCGTGATGCCGAGCAGCGCGCGGCTCCGCTCGCTCCCGCTCTCGAGCTCGACGAGGCGCTGCGCCGCCGGCATGAGCTGCGGCGCGAACCCCTCGTTCAGCCCGGTCCGCAGCGCGACCGCCAGCGTCGCCGCGTCGTCGCGCGAGCGGCCGATGGCCGGCGCGAGGAGCTGCTGCCAGTAGACGTCGCGCGGCAGGCGGAGCTCGCGGCCCGCCTGGTCGAAGGCGCGCACGCCCTCGTCGGGCGCGGCGTCGGCGGGCCTCTTCTGACGATCGAACCAACCCATCGCGCGCTCCGATTCCCGGGACGAACGCGCGAGGGTAGCGCCCCGCGCGGCCGCGGGTGGAACGGCGACGCGACGCGCTTCGTAGTGGCGCGCGCCCCTCGTCGCCTTCGGAGCGTCGCGATGCCGCTCGCCGCCCTTCTCCTCGCCGTGGCCGCCGCCGACCTCGCGGACGACGTCGACCACCTGCTGAAGCAGCTCCGCGCGACCCATCCCGAGCTCGAGCGGCGCCACTCGCGCGCCGAGTGGGACGCCGCGGCCGCGGAGCTGCGCGGCCGGCTCGACGGCATGACGCCCGGCCGCTTCGCGGTCGAGCTGTCGCGCCTGGTCGCGCTGGCGGGCGATGGCCACACGCGCGTCGAGGTCGAGCGGTCGGCCGCGTGGCGCACGACGCTGCCGCTCCGTTTCGGCCGCTTCGCCGACGGCCTCTTCGTCGTCGCCGCCGCGCCTGACCACGCGGCGCTGCTCGGCCAGCGCGTCGACCGCATCGGCGCGCGCCCGATCGAGACGCTGCTGCTCGACGCGCGCGACTGGCTGCCGGCCGACCACGAGGGGATGGCCGACGCCTTCGCGCCGCTGCTGGCGATCACCCGCGACGGGCTCGCGGCGCTCGCCGCGGGGCCGACGGAGGGGCCGATCGAGATCGCGACGGTCGACGGCGAGGGTCGCGCGACGACGACGCTGCTCGCGACGACGGTGCCGGGCGGCGATCCCTTCCAGCCGCCCGCCGGCTGGCGCGTCGCGGCGCCGCGCGTCGCCGCGCTCCCGCCGTCGCTCCGACCGACGTCGCGCGCGAAGCCGGCCTGGTTCGAGTGGCTCGACGGCGAGCCGGCGGTCTACTGCCGCATCGACGCGATCGCCGACGATCCCGCCGAGCCGTTCGCCGCGTTCGTCGCGCGCCTCTTCGCCTTCGTCGAGGAGAACGAGATCGAGCGGCTCGTGATCGACCTGCGCGGCAACGACGGCGGCAACAACTACCTCGTCCAGCCGCTGGTCCACGCGCTGCTGCGCTGCGACCGCGTGAACCAGGCGGGCCACCTCTTCGTGCTGACCGGCCCGCTCACCTTCTCCGCCGCAGTCAACTGCGCCTCCGACCTCGAGCGCGAGACGCAGGCGCTCTTCGTCGGAGCGCCGACGGGCGCCGGCCCGAACCACTGCGGCGACGCCCAGTCGTTCACGCTGCCGGCGAGCGGGCTGGTGGTCCGCTGCTCGACCGTGCGCTGGCAGAAATCCGACCCGCGCGATCGGCGGCGCGCGCTCTTCCCCGATGTCGCGGTCGCGGCCACCTTCGCCGACTGGAGCGCGGGGCGCGACGCGGCGCTCGAGTCGGCGCTGGCCTACGACCCGGCCGACGCGGCGGAATTCGCCCGGATCGCTCCGGTGCGCCACTGGTCCCGGCCGAGCCAGGCGCGCGCCCGCTGATCCCCGGTCGGCTTGCATCGCGACTGGAGCGAGGCGACGATCCCGGCCGATGTCCCGATCGATGGCCGCTTCCCGACGCACCTTCCGCTGCCTCGCCGTGCTGGCGTGGCTGGCGCTCTTCGCGCAGGCGGTCGGGATCCCGATCCATCTCGCGGCCGACGAGCACTACCACGACGGCCACCACGGCGACCACGTCCACTTCGGCGCGCTCGGCCACGACGAACACCACGCCGCGCGCCATCGCGACGACGGCGGCGACCACGGTTCGCGGACGCCGGGCGGCTGCAACGACGAGAGCGACGTCCCGCCCCACTCCGCGCGCGACCACCTGATCGACACGGTCGCGCCGCGCCACGCCGCGCGCGTCGTGCTGCCGGCGATCGACGCGATCGCGGTGGCGACGACGACGCAGCCGCAGCCGCGTTGCACGATCACGCTCGCGGTCGTCGCCGACGCGCCGCCGCCCGCGAAGCCGCCGCCCCGCCGTCCCGAGCAGTCGCGCGCACCACCCGCCCTCCTCGTCTGAGCGCTCCCGGTTCCGACCCGGCCTCGACGCAGGAGACATCATGTCCTCGCACTTTCGCGCAGCGCGCCCCGCCGGCGCGCGCGCCTGCAGGTTCCCGCTCCTCGCTTTCGCGTGGGCGCTGCTGCTGCCGCTCGCGTGCGACCGCCTCGCGCCGCACGACCATGAGCACGGCGACGGCCACGATCACGATCACGATCACGCCGAAGGTCACGACCACGGCGACGAGGCGCCGACGCGCCAATGGACGCTCGTCGACCACGGCGTCGAGCTCTTCGTCGAGCATCCGCTGCCCGTCGTCGGCGAGGCGGTCCGCTTCGTCGTCCACGTGACCGACATCGCGAGCGGCGCGCCACGCACGACGGGCGCCGCGACGCTGGCGCTGCAGCGCGACGGCTCGCCGCCCGTGAGCGTGCGCGTCGATGCGCCGGCGCGCGCCGGGATCTACCTGCCCGAGCTCACGCTGCCGGCCGCCGGCGAGTGGCGCGCGACCTTCACGCTCGCGAACGCGGGCGGCGACGTCGCCCTCGCGCTGCCCGCGATCAAGGCGTACGCCGACGACGAGGCGGCCCACCACGCCGAGCTGCCCGCGCCGCCGGAAGGGATCGCCTTCCTCAAGGAGCAGCAGTGGCGGCTCAAGACGCGCATCGCGGCGGTCGGCCGGCAGCGCCTCGTCGAGGAGCTGCGCGTCGCCGGCTTCGTCGACGCGTCGCCCGCGGCGCGCGCCCACGTGACGGCGCCGCTGGCCGGCCGCCTCGTCGCGGCGGAACGGCCGTGGCCGAAGCTCGGCGACGAGGTGAAGCGCGGCGACGTGCTCGCCGGCGTCGAGCCGCAGCTCGCCGAGCTGATCGTCGCGCAGGCGCAGGCGCAGGCCGAGGTGGCGCAGGCGCGGCTCGCCGTCGAGCAGGCCGACCTCGCGGCGGCGCGCACGCGCACGCTCCACGAGCAGCAGGCGCGCAGCGCGCGCGAGCTCGAGGAGGCGGAGTTCGCGGCGAAGGGGGCGCGCGCGCGGCTCGCGGCGGCGGAGGCGATCGTCGCGGCGTGGCGCCAGACCGGCCTCGTGCCGGCCGTCGCGGGCGAGCAGCTGCTGCTGCCGCGCCTCGCGCTGACGGCGCCGATCGACGGCGTCGTCGTCGCGGTGCACGCGGTCGCGGGCGAGCACGCGGCGGACGACCGGCCGCTGTTCGAGCTGCTCGATCCGAGCGTGCCGCACATCGAGGCGCGCGTGCCCGAGATCGACCTGCCGCGCCTCGCCGACGAGCTCGAAGCGGCCTACTCGCTGCCCGGCCACGACGCCCCGCCGGTCCCGATCACGGGCAGCGGCGGCGGCCGCCTCGCGTGGCGCGGCGTCGAGATCGACCCCGCGACGCGGACCGGGCTGCTCCACTTCTCGCTGCCCGACCCGCAGCGGCGGTTGCGGCTCGGCCAGGCGCTGGTGGTCCATCTCGCGACGCGCGTCGCGCAGGACGCGCTGGCGCTGCCCGAGGAGGCGATCGTCGACGAGGACGGCCATCCGGTCGTCTTCGTGCAGGTCGGCGGCGAGTCGTTCGAGCGGCGCGACGTGACGCTGGGCATCCGCGACCGCGGCCGCATCGAGATCGCGGCGGGGCTCGCGGAGGGCGAGCGCGTCGTCGTCGCGGGCGCCTACGCCGTCCGCCTCGCGTCGATGTCGGCCGCGATCCCCGCCCACAGCCACGAGCACTGAGCCATGGTCGATTCGATCATCGCCTGGGCGCTCAAGCGCAAGGCGGTCGTGCTGGCCGCCGCGCTGCTGGTGCTGCTGCTGGGCGGCGCGGCGTCGCTGCAACTGCCGATCGACGTCTTCCCCGACCTGACGGCGCCGACGGTCACGATCCTGGCCGAGGCGCACGGCATGGCGCCGACCGAGCTCGAGCGGCAGGTCACGTTCCCGATCGAGGCGGCGTTGAACGGCGCGGCGGGCGTGCGGCGCGTCCGCTCGTCGACGGTGGTCGGCATCGCGATCGTGTGGGTCGAGTTCGAGTGGGACGTCGACCCGAACCTGGCGCGCCAGACGGTGAACGAGCGCCTGGCGCTGGTGGCCGGCTCGCTGCCGCCCGAGGTCGAGCGGCCGGTGCTGGCGCCCGCGACCTCGATCATGGGCGAGATCCTCTTCCTCGGCGTGACGTCGGACCGCCACGACGGCCGCGACGTGCGCACGACGGCGGAGACGCTGCTGCGGCGGCGGCTGCTGGCGGTGCCGGGCGTCGCGTCGGTGATGCTGATCGGCGGCGCGGAGAAGCAGTACCAGGTCGAGCTCGACCCGATGCTGCTGGCGGCGCACGGCGTGACGCTGCACGAGATCATGGAGGCGCTGCGCGAGGCGAACCGGAACGTCTCGGCCGGCTTCCTCGACGACGGCGGCAGCGAGCACCTCGTGACCGGGATCGGCCGGCTGCGCACGCTCGCCGACCTCGCGGCCACCAACGTCGCGACGCGCGACGGCGTGGCGGTGCGGGTGAGCGATCTCGGCCGCGTGAAGGTGGGCGACGCGCCGCGGCGCGGCAGCGCGTCGATCAACGGCGCGCCGGGCGTGCTGCTCGGCGTGCAGCGGCAGCCGGGCGCCAACACGCTCGAGCTGACCAAGCGGCTCGACGCCGCGCTGGCCGAGCTGGAGCGCGAGCTGCCGGAGGGGATGGCGCTGAAGCGCGACCTGATGCGGCAGGCCGACTTCATCGAGGCGGCGGTCCACAACGTGGCGATCGCGCTGCGCGACGGCGCGGTGCTGGTGGTGGCGATCGTCGGCCTCTTCCTGATGAACCTGCGCTCGACCTTCATCACGCTGACGGCGCTGCCGCTCGCGCTCCTGGCGGCGGTGAGCGTGCTCCACTGGATGGGCGAGTCGATCAACACGATGACGCTCGGCGGGCTGGCGATCGCGATCGGCGCGCTGGTCGACGACGCGATCATCGACGTCGAGAACGTCTTCCGCAGGTTGCGCGAGAACGCGGCGCTGCCGCTGGAGAAGCGCCGCCCGGCGATGGCGGTGGTGCTCGACGCCAGCGTCGAGGTGCGCGCGTCGATCGTCTTCGCGACGGTCGTGATCGCGCTGGTCTTCCTGCCGCTCTTCTTCCTCGAGGGGGTCGAGGGGCGGCTGCTGCGGCCGCTGGGGCTCGCCTACATCGTCGGGCTGCTGGCGTCGCTGCTGGTCGCCGTGACCGTGACGCCCGTCCTCTGCGCGCTGCTGCTGCCCGACGCGCCGGCGATCCGGAAGGGCCACGAGCCGCGCGGGATCGCGTGGCTCAAGCGCGGCTACGGCGTGCTGCTGCGCGGCGCGCTGCGCGGCCCGTGGCTGGTGGCCGGCGCGGCGGCGCTGCTGCTGGCGGGCGCGCTCGCGATCGTGCCGCGCCTCGGCTTCGCCTTCCTGCCGGAGTTCAACGAGGGCGGGCTCACGATCGCGGCGGTCACGCTGCCGGGCACGTCGCTGGCCGAGTCGGAGAAGCTGGCGGGCGTCGTCGAGCGCACGCTGCTCGAGCAGCCCGAGGTCGTCTCCACCGGCATGCGCACCGGCCGCGCCGAGGTCGACGAGCACGGGCAGGGCGTCGAGGGGAGCGAGATCGAGGTCACGCTGCGCAAGTCGGAGCGGTCGCGCGCCGAGTTCCTGGAGGCGCTGCGCGGCGAGTTCGCGCGGATCCCCGGCATGAGCCTCACCATCGGCCAGCCGATCTCCCATCGCATCGACCACATGCTGTCGGGCACGCGCGCGTCGATCGCGGTGAAGCTCTTCGGCGACGACCTCGCGAAGCTGCGGCAGCTCGGCGCGCGCGTGCGCGACGCGATGGGCGGCGTCGCGGGCGTCGTCGACCTCGCGCTCGAGCAGCAGATGGAGGTGCCGGCGGTGGCGGTGCGCTTCGACCGCGAGGCGCTCGGCCGCCACGGCGTCACGATCGAGGAGATCGAGCACTCGCTCGAGGCGGCGCTGGCGGGCGTCCCGGTCACGCGCCTGCTGGAGGGCGCGATGACGCGCGACGTCGTCGTGCGGCTCGCGTCGGACCGGCCGCTGTCGCCCGAGGCGCTCGGCGACCTGCCGATCGACCTGCCGGGCGGCGGACGCCTCCCGCTGCGCGGGCTGGCGCGCATCGTCGACGGCACCGCTCCCAACACCGTCAGCCGCGAGCAGGTGCAGCGCAAGATCGTCGTCAGCTGCAACGTCGCCGGCCGCGACGTCGCGTCGGTGGTCGACGAGTGCCGCCGGCTGGCGGCGCCGCTGGTCGCGGCGTTCCCCGGCTATCGCGCCGAGTTCGGCGGCCAGTTCGAGAGCGCCGTGTCGGCCCGCTCGCGCCTCTCGTGGCTCGGCGCCGCCATCGGCGGCGCGATCGCGTTCCTGCTCTACCTCGCGTTCCGGTCGTGGCGCGACGCGCTGCTGGTGCTGGTGAACCTGCCGCTCGCGCTCGTCGGCGGCATCGCCGGCGTCGCGCTCACCGACGGCGTGCTCTCGATCGCGTCGATGGTCGGCTTCATCGCGGTCTTCGGCATCGCGACGCGCAACGGGATCATGCTGATCGCCCACGTGCGCCACCTGATGGAGCACGAGGGCGTCGCCGACCTCCGCGTCGCGATCGTGCGCGGCGCGTCGGAGCGTCTCGCGCCGATCCTCATGACCGCGCTCGCGGCGGGGCTCGCGCTGCTGCCGGTGGCGCTGTCGGGCGACGCGCCGGGCAACGAGATCCAGAAGCCGATGGCCGTGGTGATCCTCTGCGGCCTGCTCTCGTCGATGGTGCTCAACATGTTCGTGGTGCCGGCGCTCTACCTGAAGTTCGGGAAGGTGCCGGCGAACGCGGGAGTCGCGTCATGAAGCGTGGCGCATCGCTGGTGCTGCTGGCGGCCGGTTGCGCGACGAGCGCCGGCGATCCGACGCTCGAACGCGCGCTGCGGCAGGAGGGCGAGTCGGCGGACGCGCCGCGCGTCGACGAGCGACCGCTCGTCTCCGTGCACGGTCCGGCGCGATCGGACCAGCCGCTCGACCTCGACGCGGCGCTGGGCTGGGCGCGCATGACGCGGCCCGAGCTCGCGGCGGCGCGCGCGCGCGTCGCGGCGGCGCAGGCGCGCGCGGAGGGGAGCGGCCGCTTCCCGAATCCGCGGCTGATCGCGCGGGCCGAGGGGGCGCCGCTCGAGGGCGGGACGGTCGACGAGGCCGACCTGCTGGCGGGCGTGTCGCAGCCGCTGCCGCTCTCCGACCGGCGCGCGGCGGCGCAGTCGCTGGCGGCGGCGGAGCTGGAGCGCAGTCGCGCGCGGCTCGACGTCGCGGACCGCGAGGTGGCGGCGCAGGTGGTGCGCGCGTTCGCGACCGCGCTCTTCGCGCAGGAGGCGGCGCGACGCCGTAGCGAGCTCGCGCAGGAGTCGGCGGCGCTGCGCGCTCCGATCGAGGCGCGCGCCGCGGCCGGCGACGCGACGGCGAGCGAGCGGGCGCACGCGGCGCTGGCGCTCCACGACGCGCGCGCGGTGGAGCAGGCGGCGGAGCGCGTCGCCGAGCTGGCGCGCGTCGAGCTGGCGGCGGCGATCGGCACGCCCGACGCGGTGCCGGAGCGCGTCGCGGGCGAGCTCGACGCGCTGCTCGCGCTGCCGCTGCTGGAGGAGCTCTCCGCGCGGCTCGCCGACCATCCCGCGTTGCGCGCGGCGCGGGCCGACGCGCAGGTGGCCGCGGCCGCGGCCGAGCTGGCGCGCGAGGAGCGCGTGCCCGACCTCGACGTCGACCTCCTCTATCGCCGGCTCGGCGCCGAGGAGGTGCACGCCTTCGACGTCGGCCTCTCGATCCCGCTGCGGGCGTGGGACCGCGGCACCGCCGCGATCGACGCCGCGCGCGCCGACGAGGAGGTCGCCCGCTCGCTCGCCCTCGCCAGCGAACGCGACCTCGCCGCCGCGCTGCGCAGCGGCCACGCGCGCCTCGCCGCCGCGCTGGCGGCGCGCGAGACGCTCCGGCGCGAGGTGCTGCCGCTCCACGACGAGGTCGTGCGGGTCGAGGAGGCGCGGGTCGCGGCGGGCGACGCGCGGCCCGAGGTCGCCGCGGCGGCGCGGCACGCCCGCACGCTGGCGGAGCTGGCGCGCCTGGACGCGACGCAAGCGGCGCTGCAGGCGTGGGCCGAGCTGCGGGCGCTCGCGCCGCCGCAGCCCGCGCGTTGAGCTACTCTGGCCCGACCGACGAACGAGGAGGAATCCCATGAAGACGAAGTCGCACCGCACGCTCGCAACGCTGGCGCTGCTGCTCGTGGCGCTCGCCGGCGCCCGCTGCTCGAAGGAGGAGACGCCCGCGCCCGGCGGCGGCGCGACGGCGGCGAAGGGGCCGGCGCCGTTCGACGCGCTGGCGCTCGCGAGCGAGCCGGCGGGCGCGAAGCCGGTCGGCGAGGTGATCGCCGCGCAGCAAGGCAGCGGCCCGGTCGTCGTTCGCGGTCGCGTCGGCGAGGACGGCGGCAGCTCGTCGTGGTTCACGCTCGTCGACCCGTCGCTGAAGGACTGCGTGCAGATCGGCGACGAGTGCAAGACGCCGTGGGACTACTGCTGCACGCCGAACGACGTGAAGAAGCAGCAGATGGCGAACGTCGAGCTGCGCGTCGGCGGCGAGCTGGTCGAGCACGCGGTGCTCGGCTGGCGCGGGCTCGACCACCTGAAGGAGGTCGTCGTCGCCGGCCAGGCCACGAAGGACGGCGCGGGCAACGTCACGATCGTCGCCAGCGGCATCTGGGTGAAGCCGTAGCGCGAGGGCGTCGCGCGGGAAGCGCCGCGCGCCCGACGGTCCGGTTCGTTCCTGATCGCGCCCTTGCTTATGGTTTCCTCATCGGTTAACTATTCAGCCGTCCGCTTCCTCCCCGTTCCGGAGCTCCCCATGGACCCGCTTCCCTCTCAGTGGCCGCGCATCTCGTCGGCGCTCTTCTACGACGACGCGGCGGCCGCCATCGACTGGATCGTGAAGGCGTTCGGCTTCGAGGTGCGGCTGCGCGTCGAGGGCGACGGCGGCGAGATCGTCCACTCCGAGCTCGTCTACGGCGACGGGGTGATCATGGTCTCGAACGCGCGCAGCAAGGCGCATCCCGAGATCACCCACTGCCGCTCGCCGCGCGCGATCGGCGGCGGCAACACGCAGTCGCTCTGCGTCGTCGTCGACGATCCCGACGCCCACTGCGCGCGAGCGCGCGCGGCCGGCGCGAAGATCGGGATGGAGCCGCGCACCGACGACTACGGCGAGGAGCACGGCGCCCACCGCTGCTACCGCGCGGTCGATCTCGAGGGCCACCACTGGTGGTTCATGAAGATCATGCGCGAGCCGGGTGCGCCGGCGGGCGGGAAGAAGAAGTGAACCGCGCGCCGCCGCGTTCGCCGCTCGACCGGACGTTCGCGGCGCTGGCCGATCCGACGCGGCGTGCCGTCGTCGACCTGCTGCGCGCCGCGCCCGAGCGCGCGGGCGCGCTGGCGGAGAAGCTCTCGGCGAGCCGGCCGGCGATGAGCCGCCACCTGCGGGTGCTGCGCGCGGCGCGGATCGTCGCGGAGGAGCCCCTGGCCGACGACGGCCGCGGCCGCGTCTACCAGCTCCGCCCCGAGCCGTTCGCCGCGATGCGCGACTGGGTCGTCAGCGTCGAGGCGTTCTGGAGCGACCAGCTCGCGTCGTTCCAGGCGCACGTCGCGAAGCGCGCGAAGCGGAGCGCGCCGTGAGCGGCGGCGCGCCGAGCGGCGACCAGGCGCGCGTCTCGGTCCGGGTCGACGCGCCGCCGGAGCGGGCGTTCCGCCTCTTCCACGAGGAGCTCGACCAGTGGTGGCTGCGCGGCCTCGCCTATCGCACGGCGGGGCTCGGCGCTTCGGCGCTGCGGCTCGAGCCGCGCGTCGGCGGCCGCCTCGTCGAGACGGTCGAACGCGCCGGCGCGCCGCGCGAGGTCGTGACCGGCCGCGTGCTCGCGTGGGAGCCGGGCGCGCGGATCGTCTTCGAATGGCGCGGCGTCAACTTCGCGAAGGAGGAGCGGACCGAGGTCGAGGTGACCTTCGCGGGCAGCGGCGCCGCGACGCTCGTCACGGTCACCCACCGCGGCTGGAGCACGATCCGCGGCGACCATCCGGCGCGCCACGGCCTCGACGTCGCGCCCTTCCTCGGCTCGCTCGGCCAATGGTGGGGAGAACTGATGGGCTCGCTGCGGCGCCACGCGGCCGCGCGAACGGACGCGTGACGGTCCGTCGCTCGGCGCGTGGCGATCGCTCCTGGATCAGCCCTCGAAGACGCCCCCGAGCGTCGATGCGACCACGACGCGCCGCAACCAGCCGCGGAGCTCGCCGTCGGTCGCCGTGCCGATGCGCCGGCGCACGTCCTCCGCGACGACGCCGAAGCGGATCTCGAGCTGCTCGAGGAGATCCTCGCGCCGCGCCTCCGTCCGACCTTCGACCCGGCCTTCCACGCGCCCTTCGGCACGCAGCGCTTCGGAGAGCTTCATGAAGGGACTCCTCGCTTCCGGCGGCACGGCGGCCGCCAGCATGCGCCGCACCGCGGCCGGCGGCTCCTCGCTGACGTCGCAAACATAGCGGGCCAATCGGACCAGCGCCGGCACGACGCCCGGACCGCGCAGGTCGCGCTCGAGCGCCTGGAACGCGCCGATCATCCGATCGATCACTCCCTTGCCGTCGCGCCCGTGCCGCAACGCGAACCACGTGAGCTTCGCGATCACGTCGCGCCCGCGCGCCAGCAGCTGCGCGTCGCTGAAGGTCGCAAGGTCGTCGACCAGGAAGTCGAAGTCGAGCAGCCGCAGCCCGCCGCAGCGTTGCGCCGCCGCACGGCTCCGCGTCGCCGCCTGGAAGCTCGTGCCGAGCGACCAAGGCCGCCGTCCCTGGTGGATCAGCAGTGCGACGATGCCCGGCAGGTCGGCGCCGGGCCCGTGCTGCTGATCCCACTCTTCGAGCAGCCGTGTCTGGTACGCCAGCAACCGCAGCGGCAGGCGCCGATCGAGCGTGCTCTGATGCTCGATCAGGAAGAGCAGCCGCGCCGGCGACCCATCGCGGAAGCGCGCCGCGAAAACGAGGTCGGCGGCCGTCTCGCGCAACTCGTCGTCGAGGAAGGTCGCATCGACCGGCTGGAGCGAACGCAGGTCGAGGCCCGCCGCGACAGACGCGGGCAGCACCTCCCCCAGCTCCGCCGCCGCGTGCTGCGGCTGGCCGAAGATGGCGCGCACCAAGGCGTCGTGCGGGGTCGGGTTCACGCCTGGAAGGACGCCGCCCGGCGCAGCGGGTGACGCTGCTCGCCCGGAGTGAAGGGTTTCCCGCGCCGGCGGGGAGTGGTAGGGCATGGCGAACATGGACGCCGCCGTGCCGCATCCTCGCGCGCCGCTCGAGAACGTCGTGGGCGCCGAGCAATTGCTCGCCCACGCTTCGTGGGCGCGCGGGCTCGCGGCGCGGCTGGTGCGCGACGCCGCGACGGCCGACGACGTGGTGCAGCGAGCGTGGCTCGCGGCGCTCGAGCGGTCGCCGCGGCAGTCGGAGCGGACTCGGGCGTGGCTCGGTCGCGTCGTGCGGAACCTCGCGTGGAAGGAGCGGCGCGCGGAGGCGCGGCGCGACGCGCGCGAGCGAAGCGCGGCGACGCCCGAGGCGACGCGCGGCGCGGACGAGTTGGTCGCGGAGCTCGAGGCGCAGCGGCTCGTCGTCGACGCGCTGCTGGCGATCGAGGAGCCCTACCGCGAGACGCTCGTGCGCCGCTGGTACCGCGACGAGAAGCCGGCCGCGATCGCGGCGGCGATGGCGGCTCCGGTGCGCACGGTCGAGACGCGCCTCGCGCGCGGGCTCGAGCGGCTGCGCGCGGAGCTGACCGCCCGCCGCGGCGCGCCGCGCGACTGGGGCCTCGCGCTCCTGCCGTTGGCGTGGCCGGCGCCGCAAGCGCTGGTCGCGGGCGCGACGGCGGCCGGCACCAGCGTCCTTGGCACGTTCGCCGCGGGAGTCGTGGCGATGAGCGGTGCGATGAAGCTGGCGAGCGCGGCGATCGTGCTGCTCGCGGCGGCGGCGACGTGGTGGGCGTGGCCGGAGCGGACGTTCGAGCCGCGGCCGGCAGCCGTGGCGGCGGCGGACGGCGAAACTCCATCACTGCCGCCGTCGCTGCCGCTCGCGCAGCGCGATCTCGACGCGCGCGACGAGCCGGCGCGCGCTGCTTCGGCGGGCGAGTCGACCGTGCCGTCCCTCGCGGTCCGCCTGCTCGACGACGCGGGCGCGCCGGTGAACGACTTCTGGGGCGTGCTCCTCGTGCCGGGCGCCGAGCCGGAGCATTTGTCGAGCGCCGGCGCCGCGGTCGCGCACGTCCCGTCGCCGGCGCGCGACGGCGAGGTGCTGGTCGCGGGGCTCGAGTGGGCGCCGACGCGCGCGCCGGTCGCGGCGGGCGCGACGAAGCTCGACCTCCATCCATGGCGCGGCGTCGCGCTGCGCGGCCGCTTCCACGTCGAAGGCGCGCCGCCGGGCGTCGCGCTCCAAGGTTGGTTCCACGTCGAGACGCCGTTCGAGCGGCTCGCCCACCTGCCGCACGACCAGCGGCGCTGGCATCTCGGGCACGACGCCGCGCTCCCGCAACTCGTCCTCCGCAGCGACGCGACGGGCCGCTTCGAGCTCGGCGGACTCGAGCCGTCGACCAGCGGCACGCTCGACGCGCCGTGGGGCTGGTCGTTCGCGCCGATCACTCGGACGTTCGACGGCCGGCTCCAGATGACGCGGCAGCTCGCGATCGGGCGCATCTCCGACGACCTCGCGATCGAGCTCTGGCCGCAGCCGACGATCGTCGCGCGCGTCATCGACGAGGAGGGGCGGCCGGTCGACGGCGTCGCGTGGCTGCGTGGCTCGAGCGCCAGCGGCGGCTTCTCGATCGAGCACCGCTTCATGGCCGGCCAGCTGCGCGTCCCGATCGACTCCGTCGTCGACGAGGCGATCGTCGCGACCTTCGTCGACGACGGCGCGTCGGGCGCGCGACGCGTCGCCCAACTCGCGATCGAGGCGCCGCTCCACGGCGTGCGCGACCTCGGCGTCGTCGTCCTCGCGCGGCCGGCGGCGCGGCGCTATCGGCTGCGGGCCCGCGACGGCGAGCCGATCGAGCGCGCGACGTTCGCGCTCCTCGCCGACGGCGAGCGGCGCGGCGACGCGATCGAGATCGCGGCGGCCGAGGGCGACTTCGCGATCGACGACCCGCTCGCCGACGAGATGCTCGTCGTCGCCGCCGGCTTCGCGCCGCTCGCGGTGGCGCTGGCGGGCCGCGACGCGGACGAGCCGTTCGAGCTCGTGCTCGACCGCGCGAACGAGCTCTCGATCGAGGTGCGCGCGCCCGACGTCGAGCCGCGCCACGTGCGACTCGAGCTGACGGCGACGCGCTCCCCGTTCGATCGGCCCGCGCGGATCGCCTCCCTCTCCCAGCTCGGCAGGCCGGACACGTTCGACCTGGTCGACCTCGAGGAGTCGGACCACAGCTTCCGCTGCGCGATCGACTTCGACTCGAGCCACCGTCCGCGCTTCGCCGCGCTCGAGCCCGGCGTCGCGCTGCGGCTGCGCTTCATGGACGACCTCGGCGCCGTCTGGCACGAGGAGACGGTCGCGCTCGGCGCCGAGGAGGAGCGCGCCGTCGTCATCGACTGGACGACGCCGCTCCGCGGCTTCGCGGCGCGCGTCGTCGACGAGACGGGGCAGCCGCTGCAGGGAGCGATCGTGGCGGTGCGTCTCGGCAGCGACCTCGACGCCGGCACCTGCTCCGCGAGCTGCGACGCGACCGGCCTCGCCGTGACGGCGCCATTCGCGGCCGAGCGCGTCTGGGTGACCGTGGAGCAGAACGGCTTCGAGACGTTCGAGGCGCGCGACGTCGCGGTCCGCTCTTCCGACGATCCGCTCCCCGTCGTGCTGCGCCGCGCCTGGCCGCTGCAGCTCGAGCTGCGCCGCGCCGACGGCGTCGCGCTCGAGCGCGCCGCGCTCGAATCGATCGAGGCATGGATCGAGCGCGACGGCCGCCGCTTCGACGCCTTCGTCCGCGACGACGGCCGCGCCCTGTTCCGCGACCTGGCGCGCGCACGCGCGCGGCTCCACGTCCTCTTCGCCGGCCGCGCGATCGAACAGGAGGTCGCCCCGCCGCAGGAGCTCGCCGTCGTCCTGCTCCCCGCCACCGGCCGCGTCGTCGTGCGCTACGACCTCCCGCTGCCTGACGAGCAACGGCGCGGTCGCACGCTGCGCGCGATCACTCTCGAGCCGCTCGCCGACCCAGCCGACGCCGCCGCCCCGCCGCGCGGCGCCGAGCTCTCGACCGACACGACCCTCTTCGACCCGCCGCGCCGCGCCGGCGCCGTCGAGTTCCCCTCCGTCCTGCCCGGCCGCTACCGCATCGTGCTGCGCTGGGACGACGAGCGGACGCCGTCGCGCGGTTCGCTCGAGCGCGATCCGACCGAGGTCGAGGTTGTTGTCGTCGCCGATGGGTCGATCGAGGCGAACGTCGCGCGGTAGCGGCAAGATGGCGCGCATCGAGGAGCGCGTCCGATGCCCCGACCGCCCATCGCGAGCCCGCGCGACTGGCGCTTCGCCCTGCTGGCGGTGGGCGTCGTCGTTGCCGCCGGGCTCGTCGTATGGCAGTCGCAGGAAGCGACGCTGAGGTCGACGCTCGCGCCGAAGCCGGAGAGCGCTGCAACCACGGATGAGCTGGCGAGACGCGCAGCCGAAGCCATGGAGCCGACGCGGACTCCGGTGGCGGCGGCCGCAGCGGAGTCAGCAGACAGCATCGCGGCAACCGAGGAACCGACCGGGCCCGTACTGACTGTCCGCCTCCTCGATCCCTTCGGGCAACCCGTCGCGTCGTTCGCGGGCGTGCTCCTGCCCGACGTTGGGCCGCCATCGAAGCTCGAACGCCGAGCCGGCGGCCGCATGACGGCGCCCGTGCCGACGAGCGCGGGCGAAGTCGTCGTCTGGTGCCGCTCGCTCCTGCCGACGCGCGCGCCGGTGGGATTGGGCGCGACCGAACTCGACATTGCTGCCGAGTCGGGCGCGACGCTGTCGGGTCGGATCACGGTCGAAGGGCAGCCGTGGGGCGAGCCGCTCGAGTGCAGGCTCAAGGTGGAAGGCGGCCGCCAGCACTTGCGCGGCGTACCGGACGAACTGATTCGCCAATCGTGGAACGACAGATTCCCCGATGACATCGCCTTCGCAGTGGCCGCGGACGGAAGCTTCGCGGTGCACGGGCTCGATCGCGACTCGCCGCTGACGCTCGACCCACCACCCGGCTTCTCGTTCGAGCCACTGTCACGTACGCCGGATGGGCACCTCGACCAATGGGAGCGCCTCTACCTCGAAGGCCCGCAGACGGGAGTCGAACTCGATCTCGTGGCGCTGCCTGCGCTGACAGGGCGGCTCGTCGCAGCGACGCCGATCGGCGACGTCGCGGTGACGCTCACGTTCCACACGCGGCGTCGTGACGGCAGCTCACGCGGCGAGTCCTCCGAGGAGTTCCTGACCACCGACGATTCCCTCGACGGCGAGCGCTTCCGCATCGTGCTTGGCTACGTCGGCTGGCAGTCGCTCGACATCGCGCTGCGGGCGCGAGACTTCGTCGGAAACGTGGTCGGATTCGCGCACCGCACGGTCGCGCAGCGAACTCCCGGTGTCATTGACCTCGGAGACGTCGCGCTCGAACCCGGCCTGACGTTCCGGTACCGGATGCGCGACGATTCAGAAGCCGCGGTCGACAAGGCGCTGGTGGCCGAACGCACCGGCGGAAGGAGCGGGCCGTTGTCGTGGGCCGAGGGCGCCGATGGGACGGTCGGCCCGTACGCGCCGTGGATCGACGAGCTCGTGGTCACGGCCGACGACCTGGAGCCGCTGGTCGTGCCGTTGGCCGGCCGCAGCGACGGCGACCTGCTCGATCTCGTCTTCACGCGGGGCAGCGTGCTGGTCGTCCGCTTTCGCCGCCCGACCGACGAACCGCCGTCCCAACTCGTGCTCGAGCTCGCGGCGGAGCAACCGCTCGTCAGCGAGATGCACCGGCGCGCGATCGAGTCCGACCGAGGCGCCTTCCAGCGTGACGAAGGCGGTTCGTCCAGCACGGCTCTCTGGCGAACCGAGTTCCCGAACCGGCCGGGAGACGATCTCTGGCGCATCCACGGGATCCTGCCCGGCGTCCGCTTCCGGATCCGGCTGCTCGACTGGACTCGCGCGCCACGCTGCGAGCATTGGCTCGAGCTCGCCTCGCGCGAACGGCGCGAGATCGCGCTGACGCCCTACGCGACCGCGAGACCGCTGGCGATCGAGGTCGTCGATGCAGAGAGCCAACCGGTGGCCGAGGCGCACGTCGAGGTCCGCTGCCGACCCGATCGCGAGGCGTACTACGACTCCGCGACCACCGACCAGCACGGCATCGCATCCTTCGATCCATCAGCTCTTCAGATCGTGTGGGTCGATGTCCGGCCGCAACAAGGCTTCGCGTCGCGCCAATCAGTGCCGATCTCGCTGCCCGAAACCGGCGGCACCATGCGCGTCGTCGTCGAGCGCGCCTGGACGTTCGAGGTCGAGCCGGGGCCCTCGCAGTTGGGTCTCGACGAGTTCCCGTGGGTGGAAGGTCATGGAGGAGACGACGTCTGGACGGCCTCGTGGAGCGACGAGGCCTGGCGATTCTCGGAGCTCCCCGCGCTCCCGTGCACCGTCTGCGTCCGCCATGCCGGTCGCGTTCTCTCGCAAGCCGTCGCGCCGCCGGCCAAGCGCATCCGCTTCGACCTTCCCGCCACGGGCCAGGTCGTCGTCCGCTACGACCTGCCGCTCCCCGACGCGCAGCTGCGCGGCCGGCTGCTGCGCGGCGTCACCCTCGTCCCGATCGACGAGCCGACGTCGGTCGCATGCGAAGTGTCGTCCGAGGCGACGCTATGGGAGCCGCCTCGCCGCGGAGGCGCCGTCGAATTCCGCGCCGTGCTGCCGGGCCGCTACCGCGTCGTGCTGCGATGGGACGACGAGCGGCCGAGCCTTCGCATGGACGACGACGAAGAGGAACGCCCGCTCGAGGTGACGGAGCGCGACGAGACGGCGGTCGAGCTCGTGGTGACGGCGGGCGAGACGACGGAAGCGCTCGTCCGCGAGTGACGCCAGCGACGAGGCGCGCCGCCGCTCAACTCTTCAGCAGCGCTTCGACCGACGGGGCGTGAACGAACTCGCGGATCCATCGACGCAATGCGTCGGCACCAGCGCGTGCGATCTGCTGCTGCGCGACGGCGTCCACCGGCCCGAAGCGCGCGATGAGGAGGTCGCGCAGGCAATCGCGCAGCGCGCCGATCTCGCCGGCAGCGCGGCCCTCGGCGCGGAGCTGGTCGGCAAGCGTCATGAAGGTACTCCTCACTTCCGACGGCAGCGATGCGCCGAGAGAGGCGCGCACGGCTCGCCACGGCTCGTCCGTGACATCGGCAACATAGCGCGCCAGCATCGCCAGCGCCGGGCCGACGGAAGGTCCCCGCAGGTCGTCGGCGAGGGCCTGGAACGCGCCGATCAGGAGCTCGGTCAGGCGCGCGCCTTCACGGCCGTGCCGCAGCGCGAAGAGCGTCAGCTTCGCGATCGCGTCCTCGCCGCGGCTCAGCAGCTCGCGATCCGAGAGCGTCGCCAGATCGTCCAGGACGAAGCCGAAGTCGAACGGTGACGGAACGCGGGGCGAAGCGCGCTTCCTCCGGACAGCCTTCGCGGACTCGAAGGAGGCAGGCCACGGCCAGCTACGCGGCCCCTGATGGATCAGGACCGGCACGATCTCCGGCAGCCCGATCGACACCGGATGGTGCGCGGCGAACCGTTCCCAGATCCGCGTGATGTAGCCGAGCAGCCGCAGCGGCATCCGGCGATCGACCGTGCTCTGGTGCTCGATCAGGAAGTAGATGAAGCCGCTCTCGCCATCGCGCCAATGCACCTCGAACAGCAGGTCGGCGCACGATGCGCGCAGCTCGTCGTCGACGAAGGAGCTCGCGACGGGGATGAGCGTGTCGAGGCGCAGATCTGCCGGCAGCTCGGGCGGAAGCACGGCGCGCAGTTCCGCGGCCGCGTGCTGCGGCTGGCCGAAGATCGCGCGCGCCAAGGTGTCATGGGGCGTGGGGTTCACGCCGCCAGGACGTCGCTCCCGCGTGTGAGTGACGTGACGAGAGGCGGAACCGGGCGACGGGCCGCCTCGCGCCCCGTCCCGCCCCCGATCGTTGCCGGTCCGCCGCCGGGTTCACGCAATGGGCAGCGGCCGGGGCAGCGAGCGTTCCCGAAAGCGCGAAGGAGCGGCCGAGAGCGCGGTCGCACGATGAGGGGGTGCTCGAAAGGCGCTCGCTCCCCCGGCCGTCCTTCGCTTTCGCAAGAGCCGGCCCCTCGCGAGGCCGGCTCGTCCATCCACCTTCGGTCAGAGCGCCCGCAAGAAGGCGACCAGAGCCGCCTTCTCCTCGCCCGAGAGCTGCACCCCCAGGACGAGGTTGAAGAATTCGACCGTGTCCTCGAGGGTCAGCAGGCGGTCGTCGTGCAGGTAGGGCGGCGACTCCTTGATGCCGCGCAGCGGGAAGGTCTTGATCGGGCCGTCCGCCGTGGCGGTCATCGCCTCGATCTTGCGCGGCGTGAAGAAGCGCTCCGTCCTGAGGTTGTGCATCGAGTTGTCGGTGTAGTACGGCCCGCTGTGGCATTCAGCGCAGCGCCCCTTGCCGAAGAAGACCTCCTGGCCGCGCAGCTCCTGCGGCGACGCCAGCTTCGGGTCGAGCTTGCCGTCCCACATCAGCTTGGGCGCCGGCGGGAAGTCGAGCAGCGCCTGGAACTCGGCCATGAAGTGGACCTGGCTGCCGCGCTCGAGGATGTTGACGCCCTTGCGCGTCGCCTGCTCGGGATCGCCGTCGAAGTAGGCGGCCCGCTGCTCGAACTCGGTGAAGTCCTCGACGCTCTTCAGCGCCCGCTGCGAGCCGAAGAGGCGCTGCACGTTGACGCCGCGCAGCGAGGGGGTGTCGATGCGGTGGCGGAAGTCGTCGGGCCGGATGTCGCCGACGGTGTGAGTCGCGGCGGAGGTGTGACCGTTGACGTGGCAGTCGAAGCAGCTCACGCCGAGGCTCGGCTGGAGGCTGCGGCGGTCGCGCGTGTGATTGAACTGCGCCTGAGGGAAGGGCGACACGAGGAGGCGCAGCCCCTCGAGCTGCTTCGGGTTCAGGAAGTCGTGGAAGAGCTCCCAGTAGTTCGCCGTCGTGACGAACTGCCCCTTCGACACGTCGCCGAGGTCGGGGCGCGTCGTGAGGAAGATCGCCGGCGGGAACTCGGGCAGCAGGTGGTTCGGGAAGTCGAAGTCGAGGTCGAAGCGCGTGAGGTCGCGGCCGGTCTGCGCCTTCAGCCCGTCGATCACGAACTGCGGGAAGATCATCCCGCCGAGCGCGTGGTTCGGGTGGGTCAGCGGCATGAAGCCGCGCGGGAAGAGGTCCTTCGCCTTGATGTCGGCGGGCGCCATCGCGGCGAGCTGCTCCCACGTCACGCCCGCGGGCAGCTTGACGCGGACTCCCGACTGCACCGCCTTGCCGCGCGTCATCGCGGCGTCCTTGGCGGGCGCGTCGCCGAGGTCGTAGCGCTTCTCGAGCTCGGCCTTGTGCGCGGCCGCGGCGGCCGGCTTCTCCTTCGAGAGCTTGTCGACCAGCGCCTTGAGCTCGTCGGGCAGCGGGGCATCGCCGGGCGCGAACGCGAGCGCGACGAACAGGGATGCGAACACCATGGGAGGCCTCCACCTTTCTTCCGGTCGCCGCAGGACCGCGGCGACTCGCAATCGCGGAGGCGAAGGGTGTGCCGCCAAGCACGCACCCTTCTGCCCGTGGACGGGCGCGGGTCAGGCGGGCGCGGCGCGCGGCGATCCGCGACATCCCGTGATCGCGACACCATGGTCGCGAAGGAACGCGGCCGGGCGCGGGCGGTTGGCATCGACCGCCGCCGATTGCGAAGCTCTTCCCCATGCCGCGCCCGAAGGCCACGAACGATCGCCCGCGCGCCGCCGCCCCGGCGGCCGCCGTCCACGACCTCGCCCGCGAGCTGCACCAGGCGCTCGCCGACGGCACCACGCGCGAGGAGGTGAACGAGCTCCTCGCCGGCGCGCTCCTCGCGTTCGGCCGCCTCGTCCCGTTCGACCTCGCGGCGATCCTCGAGCTCGACGGCGACGAACTCTCGGTGCGCGTCTCGCAAGGCCGCCTCGATGGCGAGCCGGTCCGCCGCCACCGCCTCAAGCTCTCCGACTTCCCCGCCGTCCGCGAAGCGCTCGCGCGCGGCCGCGCCATCGCCTTCAGCGAGCACGACCACAAGCACGGCGACGGCGACCCGTACGACGGCGTCCTCGACCTGCCGCACGGCCACCACTGCATGGTCGTCCCGCTCCAGGCGCGCTCGGTGACGCTCGGCGCGATGACCTTCGACCGCGCCGAATGCGGCACCTACCCGCCCGGCATGGTCGAGCTGGCCGACATCTTCGGCCGCCTCCTCGCGCTGGCGATGAGCTACGGCGAGCAGACGGCAGCGCTCACCCGGCTGCGCGAGCAGCTCCTCGCGCGCGAGCGGCTGCTGCGCGAGCACATCGACGGGCCGACCAGCGCCGGCGCGAAGCTCGCCGCCGCCACCAGCGCCGCGATGCGCCGCGTCGTCGAGCTGGTGCGCAAGGTCGCGCCCTCCGACCTGCCGGTCCTGATCACCGGCGAGACGGGGACCGGCAAGGAGCTCTGCGCGCGCGCCGTCCATGAGTGGTCGCCGCGCGCCAGCCAGCCGCTCGTCTCCCTCAACTGCGCCGCGCTTCCGGCCGGCATGGTCGAGAGCGAGCTCTTCGGCCACGTGAAGGGGGCGTTCAGCGGCGCCGCGGCCGACCGCCTCGGCCGCTTCCAGCTCGCGCACGGCGGCACCCTCTTCCTCGACGAGGTCGGCGAGCTGCCGCACGAGCTGCAGGCGAAGCTGCTGCGCGCGTTGCAGGACGGCTGCTTCGAGCCGGTCGGGAGCGACCGCACCGTGAAGGTCGACGTGCGCGTCGTCGCCGCGACCAACGCCGACCTCGAGCAGGCCGTCGCGGCGAAGCGCTTCCGCGAGGACCTCTACTGGCGGCTCGCCGTCTTCCCGATCGCGCTGCCGCCGCTGCGCGAGCGGCGCGACGACGTCGCCGGCCTCGCCGAGCGCCATCTCGCCGACCTCGCGCGCCGCGCCGGCCGCGCGCCGCTGCGGCTCTCCGACGCGGCGCGCCGCGCGCTGGCCGAGGCCCCGTGGCCCGGCAACGTGCGCGAGCTGGTCAACGTGCTCGAGCGCGCGGCGCTGCTGGCGCGCGACGGCGTGATCGAGGTCGACGACCTGCTGCTGGGCCGCGCGATCGCGCGCGAGCCGGCGCCGGCCGCCGCGACGGTCGCGACCGCCGCGGACCACGCGGCCGACGGCGACGCGACCGCGACGCTCGAGCAGGCGGAGCGGCGCCACATCGAGCAGACGCTCGCGCGCACCGGCGGCCGCATCTACGGCGACGGCGGCGCGGCGCAACTGCTCGCCGTCCCGCCCAGCACGTTGCGCAGCCGCATGGAGAAGCTCGGCCTCGGCGGCGCCCGCGACTTCCGCAAGCGCGGCGGCGCCGCGTGACCGGAACCCCGCGGGTGAAGGAGATCGTGCCGGCCGCGCGCGTCCGCGCGCGCATCGGCGAGCTCGCGGCCGCGATCGCCGCCGCGCTGCGCGACGAGCGCGGCCCGCCGCCGCTCTTCGTCGTCATCGCGGAGGGAGCGCGCCGCTTCGCCGACGCGCTGCTGGCCGCCGCCGCTCCGCACGGCCTCGCCGCCGAGACGCTGGTCGTGCGAGCACGCCGCACCGACGGCCAGGAGCTGAAGGGCGTCACGATCGACGACTTCGACGCCGCGCGCTGCGCCGGCCGCGCCGTCGTGATCGTCGACGACATCGCCGACGAAGGACGGACGCTCGAAGCCGTGCGCGCGCGCGTCGCCGCCGCGCGCCCCGCGACCGTGCGCACTGCCGTCCTCGTCAGCAAGCACGCCCGCCGCCGCGTCGCCGTCCCGCTCGACTGGGTCGGCTTCGACGTCGCCGACGGCTGGCTCGTCGGCTTCGGCATGGACCTCGACGGCCGGCTGCGCGAGCTCGACTGGCTGGGGGTGGTCGAGGGGTAGCGCGCGCGACCCTTCGCGCCGGAACGACGCGGCGCGCCGCGGTCTGCCGCCGGCGCGCCGCCTCGACGATCAAGAACTCCCGCCTCGCGGCGGTCGACGATCAGTCGTCGTCGTCGTCCCCATCGTCATCGTCATCGTCATCATCGTCGTCGTCATCGTCGTCGCCGTCATCGTCGTCGTCGTCATCGTCCGACGCCGCGACCGTCTTGCCGGTGGCGGGGTCGACCACGACTTCGACGAACTTCTCGCCGACCAGGAGGTCGACGGTGATGCGGAGCTTCAGGTCCTTCGTGAGCTCGACATCGGCGGCGTGCGCCTTGCCCTTGCTCGACGCCTCGGCGGTGGCGATCGCGGCCGCCAGCGTGGTCTTGCAGGTCGCGAACTCCTTCTTGAACGCCGCGATCCGCGCGGCGCGCGCGGCCTTCGCCGCCGCCACCTGCGCGTCGCTCGGCACCGCCTTCGCGGCCTGCGGCTTCTTGTCGTCGCCGCCACCCGCGGCCGAGCTCATCCACAGGGTCGCGCTCCCCGCGGCGGCGAGCGCGATCCACATCAGCGGCAGCAGCGCCGCTCCACGTCGTCCGAACGGCATGGTCCTCTCCTCTTCCCCCATGGCCTCGCGTTCGCGCGGAAGCGGCCGACGGCCGCGTCCCGCGCCTCCAACGGCGCCCCGGCATAGGAGTCGGCGGGCCGCCCCGCCAGCCTTCCGGGCCACCTGACGGCGAATTCAGGCGGCCGCCCGCGACAGCGCTGGCCGCGGCCCCTAGATTCCCGCGCGTCATGGAGCGCGCGCGGACGCGGGTCCTCGTCGTCGAGGACGAAGTGAAGGTCGGCGCGGCGCTGGCCGAAGGCCTGCGCGCCGACGGGTTCGACGTCGATCTCGCCACCGACGGCGCCGACGGCTTCTTCGCGGCCAGCGCCGGCGACTACGACGTCGTGCTGCTCGACTGGATGCTGCCGCGCCGCAGCGGGCTCGAGGTGGTGGCCGCGCTGCGGCACGGCCGCTCGGGCGTGCCGGTGCTGATGCTCACGGCGCGCGACGCGCTGGAGGACAAGGTCGCCGGCCTCGACCACGGCGCCGACGACTACGTCGTCAAGCCGTTCGCCATCGCCGAGGTCTCGGCGCGCATCCGCGCGCTGCTGCGCCGCGGCCGGCCCGAGGCGGTCACGCTGCTGCGCGGCGGCAAGGTCGAGCTCGACCGCATCGCGCGCCGCGTGACGCTCGCCGGCGCGCCCGTCGATCTCACCGTGCGCGAGTTCGAGCTGCTCGAGTACCTGCTGCTCCACCGCGGCCACCCCGTGACGCGCGAGATGCTGGCGCGCGACCTCTGGAAGCTGCCGCGCCGCGACCCGACCCTCGACAACGTCATCGACGTCTACATCGCGCGCCTGCGCCGCAAGGTCGACAAGGATCCCGCGCACCGGCTGCTGCACACGATCCGCGGCGTCGGCTTCCTGGTGCAGGAGGACGCGGCGTGACCGGCCGTTTCGCGCCGAGGAGCGTCCGCGTCCGCCTCACGCTCTGGCATGCGGGCGTCCTGGCGATCGTGCTGCTGGGCTACGCCGCCGGCGTCTGGTCGTGGGCGCGCCACGACGCGATCGCGCGGATCGATCGCGAGCTGGCCGGCGACTTCGCCGAGATCCGCGCCGTCGTGGGGATCGACGACCAGGGCCAGTTCCTGCTGCCGGCCGACCTCGAGGACGAGGAGGAGCCGGGCGAGACGCCGCTGGTGGAGATCGCGTCCGCCGCCGGCGAGCCGCTCGTCCGCCTGCCGCGCGGCCGCGCGGGGCCCCTCCCCACGGGCACGTGGCGCGCGACGCAAGGCGGCGCCGTCACGATCGCGCTGGCCGACGGCACACGCGCGCGCGTGCGCCGCGAGGTGGTCGAGCTCGGCGGCACGCCCCATCGACTCGAGGTCGGGCTCTCGCTCGCGCTCGCCGACGCCGAGCTCGCGCAGCTCGGCCTCATCCTGCTCCTCTGCATCCCGGTCGGCGTCGCGCTGGCGGCGGCGGCCGGCTGGTTCCTCGCCGGCCGGGCGCTCGCGCCCGTCGACCGCATGGCGGAGGAGGCGCGCCGCATCACCGCGGAACGGCTCGCCGAACGCCTCCCGGTCGCGAATCCCGACGACGAGCTCGGCCGCCTCGCCGCGGCGTTCAACGACATGCTGCAGCGGCTCGACCGCTCGTTCGAGCAGCTGCGCCGCTTCACCGCCGACGCGTCGCACGAGCTGCGCACGCCGCTGACCGCGATGCGCCTCGTCGGCGAGAACGCGCTGCGCCACGGCCGCCTCGCCCCCGACGCGCGCGAGGTCGTCGGCAGCATGCTCGAGGAGATCGACCGCCTCGCGCGGCTGGTGGACGACCTGCTGCTGCTGGCGCGCGCCGACGCCGGCCAGTGCGAGCCGGCGATGGAGCGGTGCGACGTCGCGGCGCTGGCGCGCGAGGTGGCGCTGGAGCTCGGCGTGCTGGCCGAGGAGAAGCAGCTGACGCTCCGCCTCGAGGCGTCGGCGGCGGCGCCGGTGCGCGGCAACGCGCTCCTGCTGCGCCAGGCGCTGCAGAACCTGGTCGCCAACGCGATCCGCCACGGCCCCGCCGGCAGCGAGGTGCGCGTCGCCGTCGCGCGCGTCAACGGCTGCGTGACCGCCGAGGTCGCCGACCGCGGCCCCGGCATCCCGCCCGAGCATCGCGAACGGATCTTCGAGCGCTTCTACCGCGTCGACGCGGCGCGCTCGCGCGCGCAGGGGAGCGCCGGCCTCGGCCTCGCCATCACGCGCTGGATCGCCGACGCCCACCACGGCGCCATCGACGTCGTGGCGACGCGACCCGAGGCGACGGGCGAGGGGGCCGGCGCGACGTTCCGCCTGCGTCTTCCGGTCGATCGAGAAGGAGTGACTCCATGACACGCACCGCGCCCTTGCTGGTCCTGCTCGCCGCCGCCGGACTCCTCGCACCCGCCGCCCGTCCGACGCCGCGCGCGGCCCCGTCGAAGCGCTTCACCCGCGACTTCCCGATCGACCGCTGCGTCTTCGCGACAACGGCGGAGAACGACTTCTTCCCGCTCGAGCCGGGCCGCACCTGGACGCTCGAGTCGGCCGAGGGCGCCCCGGTCGAGCGCCTCGAGATCGCCGTGCTGAACGAGATCCGGACGATCGCCGGCGTCGACTGCCGCGTCGTCGCGGAAGCGACCACGATCGACGGCGAGCTGCGCGACGTGATGCGCGCCTGCTACGCGATCGACTGCGGCACGCGCAACGTCTACCTCTTCGCCGAGTCGGTCGACGAGTACCGCGACGGCGTCGTCGTCGGCCACGACGGCACGTGGGAGGCGTTCGTGGACGGCGCGCTGCCGGGCCTGATGATGCCGGGCACGCTGCTGCTCGGCGCGCGCTTCGTCCACGCGGTCGCGCCGGGCGTGAGCGAGGAGCGCAGCGAGCTCGTCGCGCTCGACGAGAAGGTGAAGACGCCCGCCGGCACCTTCCGCGGCTGCGCGAAGTTCGACGAGACGTCCGCGCACGAGCCCGACGAGACGACGGTCAAGGCGTACGCGCCGGGCACCGGGATCGTGAAGGACGGAGCGCTGAAGCTGGTCGCGACGGGCGGATGACACAGGGACCGGCGCGCGCGCGCACGGCCGGCCGCGCTCGCCGCTGACGATCCGTTCAGGTGCGAGCGCGCCGCGCGCGCGAACGCCCCGGCCGCGTCCGTCGCGCAATTCAGGCGCGGTCGCGCCGCGCCGGCTCCGGCGTTGCGACGGATGGCGCGCCGGATCGATGCGGCAGCCCTGCGCGGCGAGCGTTCGCCGGCGCGGCCGCCGCGACCTCCGGCAGGTCACGGAGGAAGAGGACCATGAAGATCGACCTCGGCATCGCCGCCGCGCTGGCCGGCGCGGCCTGTCTGCTCGCCCCCGCTCCCGAACCGCTCACGAGCGGGAAGTCGAAGCAGTTCTCCAAGGACTTCGACCTCACGCACTGCACCTTCTCGAACGTCGGCGCCAACGACTTCATGCGCCTCGATCCGGGGAGCTTCCTGATCCTCGAGGGCGAGAGCCATGGCGAGCTCGCCCACCTCGAGATCACGGCACTCGACGAGACGCGCAACGTCGGCGGCATCGAGTGCCGCGTCCTCGAGGAGGCGGAGACGGTCGACGGCGAGCTCGTCGAGATCTCGCGCAACTTCGTCGCGCTCTGCAACGAGACGCACGACGTCTTCTATTTCGGCGAGGAGGTCGACTTCTACGAGGACGGCGTGATCGTCGGCCACGACGGCGCGTGGGAGGCGTTCGTCGACGGCGCCGAGCCGGGGATCCTGATGCCGGGCCGCGTCCTGCTCGGCGCGCGCTACTACCAGGAGGTCGCTCCCGGCGTCGCCGAGGATCGCGCCGAGAACGTCGCGACCGACGAGAAGGTGAAGACGCCCGCCGGCACCTTCACCAACTGCCTGAAGACGGAGGAGTCGTCGGGGCTCGAGTCGGGCACCAGCAACAAGAGCTACGCGCCCGGGATCGGGCTGATCCGCGACGGCTCGCTCGAGCTCACCGCTTGGGGAGGCTGACCAGCGCGGTGGCGCGCGCCGGGTCGTGCGACCTGGCGCGCGTCACTTCCGGCGTCACTTCCCGCGTCGGTTGCCGCGGTTCGGCAGCGCCTGCTTCGGGACGCCGCGCCGTTTCGCGCCGGCCCCCTTCGCCTTGGCGGAGCGTCGCGACGCGGCCGCCTTGCGGATCTCCGCGCGCGGAGTCGGGCCCTTCTTCTTGCGCATGTCGAGCACCTCGCAATACCAGGAGATGTAGTCCTTCGCCGGGATCCGCCGCACCACCTCGCCGACCACGTCGAGCGCGAGGTCGTCCGCCCTCTTGAAGCGGATGCACGCCTTGCCCATGTCGAGCTTCTTGCCGCTCTTCTTCCAGGCGTCGCGGAACCAGCGCGACAGCGCCCCGTTCCGGCTGCCGGGCACGTCGCCGAGGTAGAGGCCCATCAAGTAGAGGGAGCAGTGGCTCTTCTGCGCGGCGAGGCCGCCCCACGGCAGTGGCTGCTTCGGGTCGCAGTGGTAGCCGTCGGGAAAGAGGCGATGCGGGACGAAGTAACCGATCATCCCGTACTGCATCCCCTCCTCGAGACCGCTGCGATCGAGGTTGGCGAGGATCACCTGGCGCACGCGCTCGACCTCGACGCGGCGCTCGGCGGGGAGTTGCGCGAGGTACTGCTCGACGGTGGCGGCCTTGCTCTGCATGGCGCGCGAAGCTACCTGCGACCCGCTCGACCCACGACAACCGACTTGCCGGCGGTGCGCGACGCTGGCTGGAACTTCCGCGGCTCGGCGGCATATCAGGGGCCATGACTTCGCCGCTCCCCGCCCCATCGCAGCGCGTCGCGCCGACTCCGGCCGTCGTGCTGCTCCGCCCGATCCGGCCGGCCGACGACGCAGCCGTCGCCGCCGTGATCCGCGACGTGATGACCGAGCACGGCTGCACCGGCCCCGGCTTCGCGATCCACGACGCCGAGGTCGCCGCGATGAGCCGCGCCTACGCGACGCGCGACGCGCGCTACTACGTCGTCGTGCGCGACGGCGACGTCGTGGGCGGCGGCGGCTTCGCGCGCCTCGCCGGCAGCGACGCGGCGAAGGCGACGTGCGAGCTGCGCAAGATGTACTTCCGCCCCTCCGCGCGCGGGCTCGGCGTCGGCCGCGCGCTCCTCGAACTGCTCCACGACGAGATGCGCGCCGCCGGCTACCGCCGCTGCTACCTCGAGACCACGTCCTGGATGGACGACGCGCGCCGCCTCTACCTCGCTGCCGGCTACGCGGCGCTCTGCGGCCCGGAAGGTGCTACGGGCCACAGCGGTTGCGATCGCTTCTTCGCGCGCTCGTTGTGACCGGAGTTCCTCCGATGACTTCCCGCCGCCGCTCGCTCGTGCTGCTCGTCGCCTTCGCCGTCGTCGCCGCGACGACGGCGGGCGCGCTCGTCCGCCACCAGGACGAGGAGGGACGCGCGCCCGAGCTCGGCCAGGTCGACTGGCTGCGCGACTGGAACGCGGCGGTCGCGGCCGCGAAGGAGTCGGGCAAGCCGATCGCGCTCCTCTTCCAGGAGCTGGCGGGCGGCGCCGCGGCCGTCGACTTCGGGCGCGGACCGCTGTCGCAACCGTTGCTGATGGAAGCGTTCGAGGACGAGTTCGTTCCGTGCGTCGTCCTCGACGGCGACGCCGGCCGCGACGGGTTGCGCCAGCGCTTCGGCGCGACGGCGCGGAGCGCGCCGGTGCTGCGCTTCGTGACGGCCGACGGCGCCGACCTCGTCGCGCGCCGCGACGGCGTCGTGCAGACCGCGGCCGTCGCCGCGAGCCTGGTCGAGGCGCTGGCCGCGGCGAAGCGGCCAGTGCCCGCGTACCTGGGCAACCTCTCGGCCGAGCTGAACGCGAAGCGCGCGCAGGCGCTCTTCACGATGGGCTGCTTCTGGGAAGGCGAGGCGGCGCTCGGCGCGCTCGACGGCGTGCTGGCGACGACCGCCGTCTTCGTGCCGGCCAGCCGCGAAGGCGGCAAGGCCGAGGAGGGCGTCCTCGTCTCCTACGACCCGGCGACGCTCTCGCGCGACGCGCTCGCCGCCGCGTGGCGCGGCCTCGCGTGCGCCGAGCGCGACCGGAGCGACGACGCGGCCGCGATCGCCGCCGCGAGGCCGGCGAAGGAGCTCCACCGCAAGCACGCGCTGCGGACCGCGCCGCTGTGGAAGCTGCCGATGACGCCGCTGCAGCAGGCGCGCGCCAACGCGGCGATCGCGACCGGCAAGGAGCCGTACGCGTCGCTGAGCCCGCGGCAGCGGCTCCTCGCGCGGCGGCTCGACGACGCCTCCGAGTTCGCGCGCGGCGAGCTGGCGAAGCTCGCGACGCCCGAATCGCTCGAGGGCTTCGGCCCCTACTACGACCAGGTCGCGACCCTCTTCACGCAGGTCGGCCACTTCAGCGGCGGCTGAGCGCGCGCGGCGCCGCCGTCCGCTCGCGCGCTCAGCGCGAGGGGGCGGGCAGGCTCGCGAGCTGGGCGCGGAGCGACTGCAGGTTGGCGTCGAGTAGCTCCACCGCGACGCCGGTCGCGCCGATGCGGCGCAGCTCCATGCGTTCGAGCAGCTTCGCGAGGCGGGCGCGGCTCGCCGCGACGTCGCCGCGCTCCGCCTCGATCGACGCGAAGCGCGTCTCGAGGGTCCAGCGCGCCAGCCAGACCTCGACGTCGTCGGGGTGCTGGTCGAGCAGCGCCTTCATGCGCCGCTCGACCTCGGCCACTTCGCGCTCCGCCTGCTCGAAGTCGCCGCGCCGAAGCGGCAGCGTGGCGAGCCCGAGCCGCAGGTTGGCGTCGAGGAGCTGGAAGCGACGCGGCGCCGCGGGGTCGACCACCAGCGGCGCCACCACCTCGGCGCCACGGCGCAGGAGCTGGACGCCGCGCTCCCCTTCCTCGCCCGGCGCGGAGGGCGCCGCGCGGATCATGCAGGCCTGCCCGAGGTTGAAGCGCGACTCGTCGGTCGGCGCCATCGCGAAGAGCTTCTCGCACGAGACGACGCGCCGGTCGAACCAGCGGCGCGCCTCGTCGTGGCGGCCGAGCCGCCACTCGAGGTCGCCGCGCCGCGCGTAGCTGTGGCAGAGGTCGTCGAGGCAGCCGGCGTGGTCGGGATGCTTCGCCGACAGCGCCCGGTCGAGCTCGAGCTGGCGCGCGTAGAGGCGGCCCGCCTCGTCGAGGTCGCCGCGCTGCTTCGCGATGTCGCCGAGCTTGACGATCGCGACCGAGAGGTCGCGCGCCAGCTCGACGTCGTCGGGGTCGCGCGCGGCGAGGCGCTGGTCGATCGCCAGCACCTCCTGGCGCCGCTGCCACGCGGCGTCGAGCTGCTGGTCCTGCTGCAGCAGGTCGGCCTCGACGTCGAGCAGCTCGGCCCACGCCGCCAGCAGGATCGGGCTCGTCTCGCCCGGCTTCGGCTCGAGGTGGTGCTCGACGATCGCAGCGCGGATCCGCGCCATCGCCTCCTTGCGGAGCGCGCCGCCGCCCGGCAGCTCCGACACGCGCCGCACCGCCTCGATCAGCTGCTTCGTCGTGCCGAACGCGAAGCGCAGCACCCGTTCGCTCTCGGCCGCCGCCTCGCGCGCCTCCTTCAGCCCGAACGACAGCATCACGACGCCCGCCACCAGCGACGCGACCGCGATGACGGCGCCGGCGACGAACCCGCGGTGGCGTTGCGCGAACTTCGCGAGCACGTACGCCGCGCTCGGCGCGCGCGCGCGCACCGGCCGGCGGTCGAGCCAGCGACCGAGGTCGTCGGCCAGCTCCTGCGCGCTCGCGTAGCGGCGCGCCGGCTCCTTCTCCATCGCCTTGTGGACGATGTTCTCGAGGTCGCCCGCCAGGCCCGGATCGACGTTGCCGAGCGCGGGCGGCTCGAATTCGGCGACGTGGTGGAGCGCGGTCGAGAGGCCGTGGCCGGCCGGATCGAACGGCAGCCGACCGGCCAGCAGCTCGTAGGCGATCACGCCCAGCGAGTAGACGTCGCTGCGCGCGTCGACGCCGTCGCGCTCGCCCGTGGCCTGCTCGGGACTGAGGTAGGCGAGGGTGCCGACGAAGGCGCCGCTGCAGGTCATCCGCGGGGCGTCGCGCGAGGCCGCGTCGATCAGGCCGGCGACGCCGAAGTCGAGCACCTTCACCCGGCCGTCCTGGCGCACGAGGACGTTGGCCGGCTTGAGGTCGCGATGGATCACGCCGCGCGTATGGGCGTGATGGACCGCCTCGCACACCTTGATCAGCAACTCGACTCGGCCGCTGCGGTCGAGCTGGTGCGCCGCCGCATATGCGTCGATCGGTTGGCCGTCGACCAGCTCCATCGCGAACCACGGCAGCGGGCCGACGGGGGATGGCGCGTGGCCGGCCGCGTGGATCGCCGCGATGCCGGGATGGGAGAAGCGCGCCAGCGCGGCGACCTCGCGCTCGAAGCGGCCCGCCTCCGCCTGCGCCAGCCAGCCGGGCCGCAGCACCTTGAGCGCGACGCGCCGCAGCGGCTCCTCCTGCCACGCCTCGTAGACGACGCCGTGGCCGCCGTGGCCCACCTCGCGCACGATGCGGAACGGGCCGATCGCCGCGGGCGGCGGCTCGGGCGGCCGCTCGTCGGGGCGCGCGGTCGCAGCGTCGTCGAGCGCCGCGGCCGAGTCGACCAGCGGCTGCAGCGGCGGCGCGACCGCGTGGTGGCGCAGCAGCTCCATCACGCGCCAGCGCAGCGGGTCGTCGCCGGCGCACTCGCGGTCGACGAACGCGGCGCGCTCCGCGTCGGGCAGCTCCGCCGCCTCGGCCATCACGTGGCACGCGCGCTGGTGGAGCTGAGCCTCGCGCCCGTCGCTCATGCCGTCGACAGCTCGGCATGGAGCCACGCCTGGGCCGAGACCCAGTCGTTGCGCACCGTCCGTTCGGAGACGCTGAGCGCGCGCGCGATCTCGGGCTGCGTCATGCCCGCGAAGAAGCGCATCACGACGACGCGGTACTGGCGATCGTGGAGCTTCTTCAGCCGCTGCAGCACCTCGTCGAGCTGCAGCACGTCGAAGCGCGGCCGGTTCTCCAGCAGGTGGCCGTCCTCCAGCAGCACCCGCTGCGCGCCGCCGCCGCGCTTCAGGGTCGCCGCCGCGCGCGCCTGGTCGACCAGCACCTCGTGCATCAGGTGGGCCGCGATCCCGAGGAACTCCTCGCGACTGGTCGCCTCGACCTTCTTGCCCTTCACCCAGCGCAGGTAGACGGCGTGGACCAGCGAGGTGGGCCGGACGGCACGGCCGAGCCCGTCGTCGCGCATGCGCGAGCGGGCGATCCGACGGAGGTCGGAATAGAGGTGGGTGAACTGTTCCTGGAAGACCACGACGCCTCCCTCTGGCCCGGGAAGTTCTGGAACGAATACAGACTCCGAGCGTGAGAGGAACGCCTGCGTCACCTGGACGCCCCACCGGGTAGCACGTGCAACCGGCGCCGCTTGTGCTAGATCTGGCGCCTCGAACTCACCGGAACGCCGTGATGGAAACGACCCGCCAGTGTCGTTTGCGTCGCGCTAGGCCAGGATCCCGCCTGCGGGCCCTGCTCCCTTGCGCCTGCAGCGTCATCGTCGCCTTGCTCCTCGGGGCGCCCCCCCTCCACGCGCAGGTGACGCCGCGCCGCTTCTTCGACCTCGAGGGCGAGGTGGCGGGCGCCTGGTTCGGGCGCCCCTGCTACGTCGGCGACCTCGACGGCGACGGCTTCGACGACTTCGTGGTCGGCGCGCCCAACGAGAGCCCCGACCTCGACGGCGACGGCGTGCTCGACGCCGACGAGCGCGAGCGCGGCGTCGTGCGCCTCTTCTCGGGCCGCCACGTCGGCGCGCCGCTGCGCGCGTGGTGGGGCGACGCGGCGTTCGAGAACTTCGGCGCCGAGATCGAGGCGCTCGACGACCTCGACAAGGACTCGGTCCCCGACTTCGCCGTCGGCGCGCCCAGCACCGCGCGCCCGCAGCAGCACGCCTACGTCCGCCTCTTCTCGGGCCGGCTCGCGCTCGATCCCGCCGCGAACGCCGCGCTCGGCGACCTCCTCGACAACGCCGACCGCGACACGCGGCCGGGGCCCGACGGCGACGAAGGGGACTTCGGCGCCGGGATCGCCGACGCAGGCGACCTCGACGGCGACAAGGTCCCCGACGTGCTGGTCTCGGGCGCCGGGATCTACCACTGGGTGCTGCTCTTCTCCGGCCGCACGCGCGCGCCGCTCTTCACGTGGGACGTCCATCCGTCGGGCGTCCGCAAGGGCTCCCAGCCCAGCGCGGTGGGCAGCTTCAAGCGCGACGTGACGGGCGACGGCCAGATCGACCTCGTGCTGGGCAACTACGCGTCGCCCAACGGCGGCAAGGCGGAGGCGGGCGCGGTCTGGATCTACTCGGGCCGCACGACCGTGGCGTCGTTCGAGCATCGCGGCCGCGGGCACCACGACTGGCTCGGCTTCACGGTCGACGTCGTGCCCGACTTGAGCGGCGACGCGAACCACCTGCCCGAGCTCGTCGTCGGCGCGCCCGGCACCTACGACAACGACTACGGCCCGAACGAGAACGGCAACTACGTCCTCACGATCTACGGAGAGGCGCCGGGCACCGTCGTCCATCAGCTCGATGGCGCGACGGTGGGCGTCGCGCCCGGCGCGTTCTTCGGATCGGTGATCGACGCGGGCGACTGGGTGATCGACGCGACCGATCCGGGCCGCAGCATGGCCGAGCTCTTCGTCGCCGCGCGGCACCATGACGGCTTCCGCGGCCGCATCGCCTGCTGCCGCTTCGATCTCGCGCTGCCGGGCTGGGTGCCGCTCTTCACGCTCGACGGCCGCGCGCAGTACGACAAGCTCGGCCGCTTCGCCGCGCGCGGCCGCCTCTCGACCGACGCGCTCGATCCATCGAAGCCCGACGCGACCGACGACCTGCTGCTGGGCACCGGCCACGTCGACTCCGACGGACAGCGCGAGAGCGGCTGCGTCTGGGGCATCACTTCGGCCGACGGCGTGCGCGCGAGCGTCGATCCGTCCGGCGAGGCGTGGGCCGGCGACGGCTGCGATCCCACGCTGCTGCCGGTCCTCGCCGCGCTGTCGCGCCCGTCGCTCGGCACCGACGTGAAAGTGACGATCGACTGCCCGCTCGCCGGCGACGCGTTCGGGCTGCTGCTCATCGGCACCGGCAACGCCTCGCCGCCCGAGCTCCCCCACCTGCTCGTCAGCGACTACGTCGCCCAGCCGTTCCTCCTGCTCGGCTCGCACGCGGACCTCGTCGTCGAGATCCCGTCCGACCCGGCGCTCTTCGCGCTGGGCGCTCCCTACTACGCGCAGGCGCTCGTCGCGCTGCCGGGGGTCGCGGGCGGGCTCGGCTACACCGGCCGCCTCGATGCCGTCCTGGGAGGCAGCGACTGGTGAGACGGCCGCGGCCCGCGCCGCGCCACGCCTGATCCGATCCCCACGCCGTGGAGCCGCCACCATGGCCATCGACCGCGTTCGCGTCCCGACACTCCTGAGAGCCGCCGCCGCCGTCTTCGCGACGGGCTGGGCGGCGCCGCCGTCGCACGCGCAGATCGAGCGCGTCTTCGAGCGCACCGGCACGAGCGAGCGCGCCCGCTTCGGGCGCGTCCAGTTCCTCGGCGACCTCGACGACGACGGCTTCGACGAGTTCGCGATCGGGGCGCCGAACCTCGACGTCGACCTCGACGGCGACGGCTCCATCAGCGGGGCCGAGCACAGCCTCGGAACGGTCGAGCTCTACTCGGGCCGCCATCCCGACACGCCGCTGCGGACGTGGCACGGCGAGGCGCCCGACGACCAGTTCGGCAGCTGCATCGCGAAGATCGGCGACGTGAACCGCGACGGCGTCGCCGACTTCGCGGTCGGCGCGCCCAACCAGGATCGCGCGGCGCGGCGCGGCTGGGTGCGCCTCTACTCGGGCAACCTGCTGCGGCGGCCCAACCTGCCCGAGGTGATCGCCGACCTCGAGGACCGGCTCGACCGCGACTTCAACGGCCTCTTCGACGGCATGCAGGGCGAGTTCGGCAGCGCGATCGCCGGCGTCGGCGACGTCAGCAACGACGGCGTCCCCGACGTGCTGGTCGCCGGCAACGGCGCCTACCACTGGGCCGTCGTCTTCTCCGGCCGCACGCGCGACCCGATCTGGACGTGGGACGTCCATCCGACCGGCGGACGCGACCGCGCGATCCCGACCGCGGTCGCCGGCTTCGAGCGCGACGTGACCGGCGACGGCAAGCTCGACGTCGTCGTCGGCAACTTCGCGGCGGCGGGCAGCGGCGGCGCCGAGGCGGGCGCGGTCTGGATCTACTCGGGCCTCACCACGACGCCCTTCCGCACGATCCGCGGCGTCGAGCACCACGACTGGCTCGGCTGCGAGGTCTGCGTCGTGCCCGACGTCAGCGGCGACAGCGCCAAGCTCCCCGAGCTGGTGATCGGCGCGCCCGGCACCTCCACCAACGGCTACGGCCCCGACGAGAACGGCAACTACCTGCTGACGCTGCTGGGCGAGGAGCTCACCGCCGCCCCGCGCGAGCTGCGCGGCGAGTCACTCGGCCTTGCGCCCGGCGCCTTCTTCGGCGCGATGCTCGACTCGGGCGACCTGCGCGTCGAGACCGGCGGGCCGGCGCGCCACGAGCTCGTCGTCGCGGCCCGCCACCACGACGAGCAGCGCGGCCGCGTCTGCTGCCTCGAGTTCGACCCCGTCGCGCGCAACTGGGCGCCGCTCTGGTCGATCGACGGCAAGACGGCGGGCGACAAGATCGGCCGCCTCTCCGCGCGCGGCCGCTTCACCGCCGACCCGAACGATCCGACGAAGCCCGACGCCGGCGACGACCTGCTGCTGGGCACCGGCCACCTCGACTCCGACGGCTTCGAGGACAACGGCCGCGTCTGGTGCCTCTCGGCCGACGCGGGCGCCGACGCGGCGATCGCGTACGCGGGCGAGGCGTGGGCCGACGACGGCTGTGATCCGGCGCTGCTGCCGGAGATCGACGTCCCGACGCTGCCGCTGCTCGGCACCACCGTCACGGTCGACGTGCGCTGCCGCCTCGACCCGCAGGCGTGGGGGCTGCTGCTGATCGGGACCAGCGACGCGGTGCGGCCCGACGCGCCCCACCTGCTGCTCGACGAGTTCGTCTCGTCGCCCTTCCAGCTGCTCGGCGGCTCCGCGAGCGTGACCGTCGAGATCCCGATCGAGCCGGCCCACTTCGCCACCGGCGCGCGCTACTACGCGCAGGCGCTCCTCTCCTTCCCGAGCGTCTGCGGCGGCATCGGCTACACCTGCCGCGTCGACGCCACCCTCGGCGGCCAACCCTGGTGACCGCCGTCCCGCGACGGGTTCGCGGCGGCGGCCGTCTCGCGAGCGGACGCGCTGCCCGTCACTGGACGAAGGTGACGACCTCGGCCGGCGTCGTGAGCACGACGCCGCGATAGTCGGTGCCCGTCGCTCTCAGCTCGACGACGGCCGGCTCCGACATGACGAAGGGGACGAACGTCTCGACGGCGCCCACCGCGTCGGCGAAGCCGGCGAAGACCGGCTGCGACACGGCGACGCCATCGATGGCGACCACGTCGATCGTCAGCCACGTGCCGGGCAGGAAACCGGCGGCGCGCAGGCGACACGAGTGGCGGTCGGTCTCTTGGCCGCCGCCGAATCCGGGCGGGTACTTCGGCGACCGGAGCTGCCCCGGCGGAGGCGGCGACGCGACCTTCACCGTCGCGGGATAGGACGAGAGGAACGCGCTGCCGCCGCGGAAGGCGTCGATGCGCGGACCGCCGACGACGTAATGCGGGATCTGCATGACGAGGTCGCCGAAGCCGTCGCCGTCGAGGTCGGCCGCGGCGGCGATCGTCGGGCCGCCCTCGACCGTCCGCACGTTGTGGAGCTGGCTGCGCGTCCGGCCGGAGTAGATCCACCAGCCGCCGTCGTGGTTGGCGTTCGGGACGTGGTTGATCAGCAGGTCGCCGAACCCGTCGCCGTCGTAGTCGCCCGCGGGGTCGGTGCGGGTGATCTTGCGCGACGGGCCGCCCTCGATGCGCTGGAGCTCGGCGAAGGTCTGGCCCGAGTAGACGTGCGCCACGCCGACGTCGTACATGCCGTTCGCCGCCTCGCGGTCGGCCATCACGGCGAAGTCGGTCACGCCGTCGCCGTCGAGATCGTCGACGCGATGGAGCAGCTCGCCGAACGAGCTCTTCGAAGCGCCCTGGATCGACTGGATCAGCGCGCCGGTGGCGGTCGAGAAAGCGTGCACGTAGCCGCCGTTCACCCAGCCGGTCGAGCTGCCCTGGCCGTTGCCCGGCGAGGAGAGGGCGAAGTCGCGCACGGCGTCGCCGTCGAGGTCGCCGATCTCGACGGCCGCCGCGAAGTTGTCGGAGCCGGGAAGGGTGAGCGCCTGCGTCGAGTGGAGCTTCGCGAGCGTCGCCGACGAGTAGAACGCCGCCTCGGGCTTGTACCACCGGTCGGAATAGAGCAGGTCGCGCACGCCGTCGCCGTCGAGGTCGCTCGCGCTCTCGAGCACGATCTCCTCGACCTGGTTCATGCTGACCACGCGGCTCGCCAGCACCGACCGGTCCGCGCCCGAGCGCACCTCGAGGTAGTCGGGCGTGAACCAGTTCAGGTCGTCGTGCACCATCACGAAGTCGTCGACGCCGTCGCCGTCGACGTCGTCGCCCAGCGCCGCGATGGCCGGCACGAAGCGCCCCCAGGCGCTCGTCTCGCTCCAGAGCGTCGCGCCCGTCGTCCCCGCGATCCCCTCGACGATCCAGCGGTAGCCGCTCGCGGTGGTGTGCTCGTGCCGGAGCAGCAGCGCGTCGCGCACGCCGTCGCCGTCGAGGTCGTCGGTGATGCGCACCACGCCGCCGATGTCCGGCCGGCGCCACAAGAGCTCCTGCGCCGGAGCGGGCGCGGCAACGAACGCGAGCACGAGCGACCGGGTCGCGTACGACATGGCGTTCCTCCTCGCGACGGTGGCGCGACCATAGGACGCCGCAGCGCGATCGAACAGGGTCGGCGCGCCAGCGGTCGCGCGTCACCCGGCAGCCACGCTTCGCGCACCCGCTCCGGCGCGGCGCCGGCCGCTTCGGCGGCGGAACGACGTTCGCTCCTCGCCTGGCGCTCGTCTCCTTCCTCGGAGAAGTGCCATGCAACTCCACCGTCTCGCCTTCGCGGCCGTCTCGCTCGTCGTCCCGCTGACCGCGCCCGCCGCCGCGCAAGGGCTCGAGCTGCGCAACGGCGCCCGCGTCCGGATCGAGCAGTTCCACGCGACCGCCGCCGTCGAGGAGGGCGTCGCGCGCGTCGAGGTCGAGGAGCTCTTCCGCAACGACGGCGCGCGCGTCGAGGAAGGCGTCTTCCGCTTCTCGCTCCCCGACGACGCGGTGATCGGCGCCTTCTCGATGTGGATGGAGGGGCGCGAGCAGAAGGGCGTCGTGCAGGAGGCGAAGCAGGCGCGCGCGACCTACGACGCGATCGTGCGCAAGCAGAAGGACCCGGGCCTGCTCGAGCAGGTCGGCTGGCGCGACTTCCGGGTCAACGTCTTCCCGATCCCCGCGCGCGACACCGTGCGCGTGAAGCTCGTCTACTCGCACGTCGTGCGCGACGACCTCGGCCTCGAAACGCTCGAGCTGCCGCTGCCCCACGACGCCGGCGCGATCGGCGACCTCCGCCTCCACGCGACGTGGCAAGCGCAGCGCGGCCTCGCCGGCCTCGACTGCCCGTCGCACGCCGACGCGAAGCTCTCCGTCGTCGAGGGGCGCGGCGAGGCGCGCTTCGACTCCGACGGCGCGCCCGCGGCGCGGCGCTTCGTCGTGCGCGCGCTGCCGCGGCGCGGCGGCTTCGACGTGGCGCTGCTGGCCCACCGGCCGGAAGGCGCGAAGGAGGGCTGGTTCCTCGCGCGCGTCGTGCCGCGCCTCGAGGCGCCGCCGCGCATCGGCCGCGACCTGATCTTCGTCGTCGACCGCTCCGGCTCGATGAACGGCGAGAAGATCGAGCAGGCGCGCGCCGCGCTGCGCGCCGGCCTCGCCTCGCTGAAGCCGGGCGATCGCTTCGACGTCGTCACCTTCGCGAGCGACGTGACCTCGCTCTCCGAGGCGACCGGCCACGCCGGCCTGCTCGACGTGACGTCGCCGGCGCTCGCCGCGGCGCGGCGCGTCGCCGACGACCTGTCGGCCACGGGCGGCACCAACATCGAGGCGGCGCTCGGCGCCGCGCTGCGCGTCGCCGCGCCGGCCCCCGACCGCCTCGGCGCCGTGATCTTCCTCACCGACGGCGACCCGACCGTCGGCGCGACGCAGCCCGAGCAGCTCCTCGCGCAGTGGCGCGCCGGCTGCGGCTCGACCCGCCTCTTCGCCTTCGGCGTCGGCCGCGGCGTGAAGGAGTTCCTGCTGACGAAGCTGGCGACGGAAGGGCGCGGCGCCGCGCGCTACGTCGAGGAGGGCGACGATCTCGAGGTGCCGCTCGCGGCGCTCTACGAGCGGCTGCAGATGCCGCTCCTGCTCGAGCCGTCGTTCGAGATCGAGGGCGACTCGCTCGTCGTGCGCGACCGCGAGCCGCGCCGCCTGCCCGACCTCTGCCAGCGCCGCGCGCTGGTCGTCGCCGGCCGCTACGAAGGCGGCGGCCCCGCGCGCCTCCACCTGCGCGGCCAGGGCGAGAGCGGGCCGGTCGATCTCGTGATCCCGGTCGAGCTGCCCGCCGTCACGCCCGAGCGGCCGCACGTCGCGCAACTCTGGGCGAAGGCGCGCGTCGAGCGGCTGCTCGACGACGTGCGCATCGGCGGCGCGAACGCGGAGCTCGTCGACGAGGTGCGGACGCTCGGCCTCACCCACCAGCTCGTGACGCCCTACACGTCGTTCCTCGTGGTCGAGCCGACGAAGCCCGGACCGACGACGCCGCAGCGACGCGTCGCCGACGGGAACGCCGACGACGGCACGATCCACGACCGCGTGCCCGACGCGCCGGACGCAACGCGCGCGCAGAACGTCGGCGCGCGCGGGCCGAGCGACACGACGCCGCCGGGAGTCCCGTTCAACCCGGGCGTCGGCGCAGGTCCGACGACCGGCGGCGTGCCCGGCGGCGGCATGCGTCCGACCAGCGGCGGCATGGGCGGGCGGCGCGGCGGCGGCGAAGGCTTCGAGCGGTGGGAGTTCTGGTGGGAGCACCGCAAGGAGGCGCTGCTGGCCGACGCGCGGCCCGACGCGCACGCGCCGCTCGGCGTCGAGCTCCAGCGCGAGCTGGTGCCGGCGCTGCTCGACGCGCTGCGTGGCGGCGACGCCGAGGTGGCCGACGCTGCAGCGCTCGCGCTCGCGCACGCCGTCCCGGCCGATCGCCGCTACGGCAGCGACCACGTCGTGCCGGCGTTGATCGAAGCGCTCCGTCATGGCGACGAGAAGGTGCGCCGCAGCGCCGCGCTCGCGCTCGGCGTCCACGGCGGGACCGAGGCGATCGATCCGCTGCGCGCGCTGCTCCGTTCCGCGAACGGCTCCGACCGCCTCCAGCGCGCCTTCGCGGCCTTCGCGCTCGGCCTGCTGCACGCCGACGCGGCGATCGACGAGCTCTTCGCCGCCGCGACCAGCGCCGACGTCGACGTCGCCGCGCTCTCGCTCCTCGCGCTCGGCGAGATGACGACTTTCCACGACCAGCTCGCGCCGAAGCTGCTGGCGCTGCTCGACGATCGCTCGCTCAACACCTACGTGCGGGCGCAGGCGCCCCTCGCGCTGGCGCGCCTCCATCAGCAGCGGCCCGAGGGGTCGCCTTTCGTGCGCGCGCTGCTGGGCGACCTGGTGTCCCGCTTCGGCGACGACCGACTCGACGGCGATTCGCGGCGCTCGCTCGCGATCGCGCTCGGCCGCATCGCGACGATGGGCGACGTCGAAGCCGTGGCCGCGCTGCAGCACGCCGTCGCGAAGGGGAACGACGACCAGACGCGCCACTTCGCGCTGATGGCGTTGGCCGAGATCGGCGCGCGCGACCGCGGCGCCGAAGACCGCCGCGACGCGCACGCCGCATTGCAGAAGTGGCTCACCGTCGAGCTGCGGCAGCCGAAGCGCGTCACCCACCTTCCGTTCGCCGCCCTCGCGCTCGGCGTCTACCTGCAGAACCCCGCGCTGCCGGCCGACGCGCGCGAGCAGGGCGGGCGTGCGCTGCTGGACGCGCTGCGCGAAGTCGCGAACCCGAGCTACCAGGGCGCCGCCGCGATCGCGCTCGGCCTGCTCGACTGGCAGCCCGCGGCGCCCGCGCTGCTGCGCCTCCTCGACCGGACGAACGACGCGCCACTCCAGGGCCACGTCGCGCTCGCGCTCGGCCTGCTCCGCTCGAAGGAGGCGTTCGCGCCGTTGCACGACCGGCTGCTGGAGCCGCAGGTCGAGCCGCGCGCCCGCCTCCAGTTCGCCCGCGCGCTCGGCCTCGCCGGCGACCGCAGCGCGACGGAGCCGCTGCTCGAACTGCTCCGCACCGCCCCGACCCTCGTCGAAGCCAACGCCGCCGCCCAGGCGCTCGCCGCGCTGCGCGACCCCGCCGCGATCCCCCCGCTCCTCGCTCGCCTCGCCGACGCCACGCGCCCCTCGCTCGAGCGGAGCCTCGCCGCCACCGCGCTCGGCCTGATCGCCGACCGCGACCCGCTCCCATGGAGCGCCCGCCTCGCCCGCGACGTGAACTACCGCGCGAAGACGGCGGCGATCGCGGAACTGCTCGACCTGCCGTAGCCGTCGCCGCCACCGACCCGTTGCGAAGTGACGGACCTCTCGCAACGGGTGCGCGGCGGCGCGGCGGCGCGGCGGCAAACTGAACCCGCCCCGCGGTTCGGCGGCGTCACCTTCGCATGGCACCTGGTCCCGATCCTTCCACGATCGACGAGATCGTCGCGCAGCAGCGCTTCCTGCGCAGCGTGGCGCGGCAGCTCGTGCGCGATGCGGCGACGGCGGACGACGTGGTGCAGGAGACGTATCTCCGCGCGCTCGATGCGACGGGCGAGCGGCCGCGGCGGCTGCGCGCGTGGCTCGGGCGCGTGGTCGCGAACCTCGCGCGCGATCGGCGGCGGGGCGAGGCGCGGCGCGACGCGCGCGAGCGGACGGTCGCGGCGGCGGCGGGGAGCGCGACGGCGGCCGGCGGCTCGCCCGCGGCGATCGCGGCGCGCGTCGAGATGCACCGGCGGTTGGCCGATCGCGTGCTCCAGCTGGCGCCGGCGTATCGCGACGTGGTGCTGCTCCACCATTTCGAGGGGCGGACCGTCGCCGAGACGGCGGCGCGGCTCGGCATCCCGCACGAGACGGCGCGCACGCGGCTGCGGCGAGCGCTCGAGACGCTGCGCGGCGAGCTCGAGGTCGAGCTCGGCGGGCGCGACGAGCTGCTCTCCGCGTTGCTGCCGCTGGCGACCTTCGTCGTGCCGGCGATGCCGCCGGCGGCGCCGCCCCACGCGCCGACGACCGCTTCCACCACGGCGACCGCGGTCGCGACCGGCGGCGCGCTGATCGGAGTCCCTCTCGCCATGTCGACCACCACGAAGATCGCGATCGCGGCCGTGCTCACCGCCGTCGCCGGCGGAGTCTGGCTCTGGAGCGACGCGACGCTCGGCGATCCGCTGCCGCGGCTCGACGCGGCGCGCGCCGCCGGCGACGGCGCGCTCGACGACGCGCCGTCGGTCGCGACTCCCGCCGCGGTCGACGTGGCGGCCCAACGCGCCGCGGCTCCGCCGGCCGAGGAGGCGCGCGACGCGGCGCTGCCGCAACCGGGCCGCGCGGGGCTGCGCGTGCGCACCGTGTGGAGCGACGCGCGTCCGGCGCCGCGCGTGCGCCTGCGCCTCGAAGCGGACGCCGCGAGCGACGGCTTCGACACGCTGCGCCGCGCGACGACCGACGACGCGGGATTCCTGCTGCTCGACGATCTCGAGCCGGGCAAGGCGATCGTCGGCGTCGCCGGCTATCCGACGCGGCGCGACGAGTCGTTCGGCCGCCCGCGCGACGACGCGAACGACGAGCCGCTGCCCGGTCCCGGCGCGCGCGCGTCCGTGGCGCTGGCGGCCGACCGCGTCGTCGAGGCGACCCTCACGCTGCCGGCGGGCGAAGAGGTGCGCGGCCGCGTCGTCGACGGGAGTCGCCGCCCGATCGAGGGGGCGGAGATCTGGGTCAGCGACTGCCGCGTCGCGTGGTCGGCCGGCGACATCGTGGCGCGCAGCGACGCGAGCGGCGAGTTCACGCTGCCGGCCGCGGCGCCGTGGCACTACGCGGCGGCGCGCGCCGAGGGGCTCGGCTGGTCGGAGGTCGTGTCGATCGACGGCAACGGCGACGACCGCCGCACGGCGCGCGTCGAGCTGCAGATCGACCGGCCGGGAGCGACGGTGCGCGGCGTCGTGCGCGACGGCGGCGGCCATCCGATCGCCGGCGCGCTGCTGCTGGCGTACGACCACTCGCGCGGCTCGCGCCTCGCCGGCGACGGCCGGATCCTCGGCGACCCGCCGCCCGTCGTCGCGCGCAGCGGAGCGGACGGCACGTACCGGCTCGACTCCGTCCCGTTCGGGACGATCGCGCTCTTCGCCGACCATCCCCGCTTCGCGCCGCGCGAGGCGACGGTGGAGATCGCGCAGCGCGACCTGGCGCACGACTTCACGCTCGAAGGCGGCGGCACGCTCGAGCTCCGCGTCGTCGACGAGCGCGGCTTCGCGGTCGAAGGAGCGACGGCCCATCTGCAGCTCCTGGCCGGGCCGATGATGCTCGCCCGACTCACGCGCGCCGCGACGACGGGCGCCGACGGTCGCGCCGCGTTCGACCGGCTGCCGGCCAGCTCCGCCTTCATCGCGGTCCGCGCGCCGGGTCGCGTGATGGTCCGCCGCGCGCTGCGGCTCGACGGCGGCGCGAATCGCGAGGAGGTCGCGCTGGCCGCGCCGCTGCGGCTGCGCGGGCGCGTCGTCGACGAGGACGGCCACGGCTGCGCGCGCGTCCGGATCGAGATCGCCCCCGCCGAGCCGATGGCGACCGAGCCGCTGCCGCCGCGCACCACCGACGCGGAGGGCCGCTTCGAGTTCGACGGGTGCGCCGACGTGCCCTACCTCGCGTCGCTCTACCCGAGCGAGGGCATGAGCTTCATCGCCGCGAAGCGCGAGGTCGAGTTGCGGCCGGGACCCGACGAGATCGTGGTCGTGCTCGACGCCGCCCATCGCGCGACCGCGTCGATCCGCGGCCGCGTCGTCGCCGCCGACGGCGAGGCGATCGAGCGCGCGAGCGTCCAGTTCGCGCAGGTCGGCGGCCACGTGATCGCCAACATCGCGGTCCAGCCCGACGGCCGTTTCGAGGTCGGACCGCTGCCGGCGGGCTCCTACTGGCTGGTCGCCAACTGCGACGGCCTCGCCAGCCGCGGCGCCGGCAACCTCGTCCTCGCGCCGGGCGAGGCGCGCGACCTCGGCGACCTCACGCTCGCGCGGCCCGCGACGCTGATCGTCCGCGCGCGCCGCTTCGACGGCCAGCGCGTGAAACCGACCGACGTCGAGCTCGAGGGGCGCGACGGCGGCAGCGCGGCGAGCTTCGCCCTCGACGGCGAGCGACTGCGTGCCGACGGCCTCGGCGCCGGCGAGTACGCGCTCGAGGTCGTCGGCGACGGGCTCGCGTGGCAGCGCGTGGCGGTGCAGTGCAAGGCCGGAGTCACGACCGAAGTCGACCTCGAGCTCGACGCCGGCGTCGACGTGGACGTGACGATCTCGCGGCGCGACGGCGCGGCGCTCGGCGCGACGCTGCAGCTCACCGCGACGGGCGCGGGCGGCGAGGCGATCGGGCAGGAACTGCGGCCGATCCCCGAGGAGCGGTCGATCACCGTCCCGCGCTGCCTCGCGCCGGGCGAGTGGACGCTCGAGGTGATCGCGCCCGACGGCGCGCGCGCCGAGGCGACGCTGCAGGTCGCGCGCGGCGCGAAGCGGCCGACGGTCGAGCTCGCGCTGGCGAAGTAGCGCCCGCGGCTCTTCGCGCGGCGACGCCGCCGCGTCAGACGTCGTCGCCCCACGGGATGAAGAGCACGTGGCCGCCGCGCTTGTCGCCCTCGCGCTCGTAGTTGAAGACGCGCCAGAGGAAGGAGAAGCGGCGCATCTCGGGACCGTCGTCGCAGGTGATGAACGGGAAGATGTCGCGCTTCGTCGTCTCGCCGTCGCGCACGCTGCGGTAGCCGTAGCCGAGCACGCTGAACTGCTCGTGCTGCGGCGTCTCGACCGAATGGACGGCATAGAGGAGCGCGTCCCACTCGGTCTGGTCGCCGTCGGTCTCGTACTCGTGGAGCAGCGGCAGGCGGTAGTGCGACTCCTCGCGCGTGCGGCCGTCGTCGTCCGCGACGACGCGCTGCTCGGCGAGGAACCAGCCGAAGAGGAGGCCGGCGTGCGTGCGCTCGACGACGCGGCGCGACTGCTGCTGGCCGTCGACGAACGTCGTCTGGCTGGGCGCGTCGGGCGCGACCTCGTGGCCCCAGTCGAAGAGGAGCCGCGTGCCGAGGTGGCCGCGCCACGAGCGGTCGTCGGAGCCGAGACCGAGGAGCGTGCAGCCGTCGAGGAAGCCGCCGCCCGCGTCGCCCGACGCGGCGGAGACGAGCGGCCAGACGCGCCATGCCGAGCCGTCGGGGCCGCTCTCGCGCGAGAAGAGCGGGAAGAGGCGGTCGCTCGTCGTCTCGCCGCGCGTTTCGTGGCGGTAGAGCGTGAACGGATCGAGCCAGCCGTCGGCGGCGGGATCGTTCGAGGCCGAGGCGAGCGGGAGGAGGCGCCACGCGTGGCCCGCCTCCGTCGTCTCGATGCGCCCGAGCCCGAGCAGCGCCGACGCCTCGCTGCCCGCCGCGTCGCCGCGCGCGTGCCAGAGCGGGAAGAGGTGGTTCGACCACGCCTCGTCGTGGGACCAGCGCGCCGCGAGCGAGAGATCGAAGAGGAGGTCGGGCGTCGCGGCCGCCTCGCTGTCGGACCAGAGCGGCCAGAGGCGGAACGAGTCGTCGTCGCCGTCGCTCACGTGGCGCGCGAGGCCGGCGAGCATCCACGCGTCGTGGCCGTCGGGCTCGAGCGTGACGTCGAAGAGCGGGAAGGCGCGCGTCTGCGACGTCGCGCCGCGCTCGTCGTGCTGGAACAGCGGCCAGAGGAACGCGGTCGTCTCGGACTGCGGGCCGCTGCTGTGGTGCCAGAGCGGGCCGAGGACGTTGGTGAAGGTGGTCGCGCCGCTCGCGTCCCAGCCGCGACCGCCGAGCGGCGTGAGGAGGAGGCGCTCGTCGCCGTGCTGCTGCGAGAGGAAGAAGGGGACGAGCAGCGTCGACGACTCGTCGCGCGACTCCGACGACCAATAGAGCGGATAGACGTTCAGCCCCGACGAGTCGGCGCCGCTCCAGCCGTTGGCGAGCAGCGTGAACCAGCTCGAGGCGGCGTCGGCGGCTCCGTCGGCGCCGAGCGCGTCGCTTCGCGCGCGAGCTTCACGGGATGCGTAGAAGGGCGCGACGATCGTCCAGGCCGAGTCGGCGTCGGCGAGGCGGGCGTAGAAGGGGAAGACGACGTGGCGCTCGACGTCGCCCGACGTCTCCCACCAGGTCGGCGGGACCAGGGCGGCGCGGAACTCCCGTTCCGGCGCGAGCGACTGGTACCAGACCGGCAGCACCGCGAGGTTCGAACGATCGCCCGCGTCCGACGCCCAGAGCAGCGGGAAGCAGCCCCAGTCGCTCTCGCCGTCGAGCTCGCCGCCGTCCTTGCCGGCCTCCGCGCTCGCGCTCGTCCACCAGATGGGACCGACCGAGCTGAAGGCGCCGGCGCTGAAGAGCGGGAAGAGGCCGAACTGCGCGTCGCCTTCGGCGCGACCCGCCTGCCACCACGCGAGGCCGACGTAGTTGAAGTCGGGCCCGAGGTTGAAGAGCGGGGCGAGGCCCTTGTTGCCGCCGAGCGAGTAGCCGTTCAGCACGAGCCCCTCGCCCGCGTCGGGGTCGATCCATGCGAGCGGGAAGAAGCCCCAGCTCGACACGTCGCCGCCCTCCTTCCACCACCACGCGAGCGTGGCGTAGTTGAAGGAGGGGCCGAAGTTGCAGAGCGGGAAGAAGCCGAGGTTGTCGCCGCACGAGTAGCCGGTGAGCGCCCAGCCGTCGCCGCTCGCCATGTCGAAGTGCGACAGCGGGAAGAGGATGTCGAGCTGCTCGTCGTCCTTGCTGACGAGCGGCCGCACCGCGAAGCCCTTGCGGTCGAAGTCGATCAGCGGCCAGAGGATCGAGGTCGCGTCGCCGTCGGAGTAGGCGAGCGGGAAGACGTTGAGCCGGGCGTCCGAGGTCGAGCTCGACGACAACGGCGAGATGCGCAAGAGGCGGCTCTCCGAAGCGCAGCCCGCGGCGAGGAGCGCGAGCGGGACCAGCAAGGCGATACGCGACCCGACGCCCCGCGCTCCGTCGCACCCCCTGCCCATGCCCGGCTCCTTCGCGTTCCGATCGCCCACGACCGCCACGACGGCGGGGACGCCTTCCCTCTGCGACTCCTTCAACGACTGCATCGACGACTACTTCAACGACTCCTTCAACCGGTGTGCCGCTTGCGCCGCCGATTCCTCGGGGGACGGATCGGCGGCGCGATACGCACTGCCCGCCGATTCGCAGCCGACGCGCGTCGACGGCGAAACCCGCTACGCGGTGCTGGAACGGGCGGACTTGCGGGCGGCTCGCTCGGCGGCCAATTCGGCGAGCTCGGCGACGCGGGAGCGGACGAGCTTGCGGATCAGCGCGGCCGACGGCGCGCGGCCGGGCTGGAAGCGGAGGGTGCCGCCGCCGCAGTTTCGAATCGGGTTTGAATCGGCGGTCACCGCGGCGGCCCCCAGGGGAAGCGGCCACTTCCCGCAGATTCGAAGCGGGTTTGAAACTGCGGCGGGGGATTACTCGAGCAGGGTGCGGACGGGGCCGACGGGGCCGGTGGTGAGGTAGGCGGGCTTCCAGAGGCCGCCGGCGCCGGCGTGGTCGACGACGCGGAGGGTGAGGGTGTGGCGGCCGGGGGTGAGCGGGCCGAGTTCGGCCTGCTGCGGCTCGAGCCAGATCGTCGTCTTCGTCACGGGATCGCCGAAGCGGCCGACCTCGCGGCCGTCGAGCCAGACGATCGCGCTGTCGTCGATCCCCTCGAAGACGGCGCGCGCCGGCAGGCCGCCCCACTTCGCGTCGAGCTCGACATCGACGCGGTACCACGCGATGCCGGTGTACTCCTTCACGTCGTCGCCGTGGTTCTCCCAGTGCGAGCCGGCGGGCATCGCGCGCCACGCCGACGCATCGAACTCCGGCTTCGCGTAACCGGCGGCGAGCCCCGCGTCCTTCGGATCCATCGTGAAGCGCCACTCGGGGAGATCGAGGCGCTGCTCGTCGAAGAGACCGCGCAGCGCGGCGATCGTCGCAGCCGACAGCTCGCGCTTCGGTGCGGGGCCGTCGGCGAGGTGGCGCGCGAAGGCGGCGCGCACGTAGCGGCCGGCGTCGCTGCTCGCGTCGAGGCAGCTCGCGAGCAGCCGGCCCTTCCCGACGCGCGTGTCGAAGGCGAAGAGGTGGGCGCGCACCTCGGGGATGTCGTGCGTCTCCCAGAAGGCGAGGATCGGATCGACCTGCCCGCGCAGCACGGTCCACGGCATCACGCGCTCGCCGTCGAGATCGAAGGGCTGCAGTTCGCGCAGCAGGTCGGCGGGGACCGTCGCGTGGACCGGATGCGGCGGCGTGAACGGCGCGCCGCGCAGCCACCACATGCCGTCGCTCTTGAGCGTGTGCTTCGCGCCGGCGACCTTCAGCAGCACGCGGCCGCCTTGCTCGAGGAAGTCGAGAGTGGCGGCGTCGAGGTGGTCGACTTCGCGGACGGAGGGTGGGAGATCGTCGGTGAAGGAGGGGAGCTGCCAGAGCATCCAGGAGTTCTGGGCGAGCACGACCTCGGACCCGCCGCGCTTCGGCGGAGCATCCGGCTGCACGGGATCGGCCCATGTGAGTTGGGCGACCACGAGCAACGCGCGCGGCACGGTCGGTGCCGTGGACACTGCGGCCCATTCCACTGCTTGCGACGGTCGACCCGGTTCGAGATCGATCGGCTCCCTGAATCGGTCCGGCCGGATCTGTGGCTTGGTTCGACAGCCGATTTCCGCATTCAGCATCGGTCGGCCCGGCGGCCGATCGTCGACTGCCCGGCCGAATGCCGTCGCGACGATCGGCAGCTTCATCGCTCCCGTGAACGCCCTCCTCTCCCCCTCCGTCCGCAGCGACAGCATCACGTCGCCCTGCCAGCTCCACTCTTCCGGCTCCCACTTCAGCCGCCCGAGATCGTCCCGCAACCCCATCCGCGCTGTCGTGAAGTCGCTGGCCACCGAGACGACGTAGCCCGCGTCGGGCAGCGTCGCGCGCAGCGTCTCGATCTGGTACTTGCGCGCCTCGAGCGCGGTCGCGATCGAAGTCGGCAGCAGCGACGCGACCGTCTCCTCGCCGCACTCCTGCGTCAGCCACTCCTCGAACTCCACCTGCGCCTCGTAGCACTTGGGCCGCCACCACTTCTTGCCGCTCGCCCTCTCCTCGGACCCCCACCTCGCCTCCCACGCGGCGCGATCGAACCACGTGTCGCCCGCCATGCACTCGCCGAGCAGCAGCGGCTTCTTCCCCTTCTCCTCCTGGTGCTTCGCGAAGTCGGCGAGCCGGCCCGGCCACCAGCGATGGTTGCCGTAGGGATGCTCGTCCCAGAAGTCGGTGATGCGCTGCCAGCCGATCCAGCTCGAGTCGTCGACGACCAGCGTGTCGGGCACCGCCGCGTGACACGCCTCGAAGAGCTCCTTCAACACGGCGAGCTCGGCGCTCGGCCCCGTCTCGCACGTGATCGAGCGGAACGCGACGCAGGGATGGCGGCCGTCCTTCGCGAAGAACTCCTCGTACTCGCGCCGCAGCTCGACGCGATGAGCCTCGTCCATCTGCGGGTGCCAGGTCGGGTACTCCTGCCAGACGAGGATCCCCAGCTCGTCGCAGAGCTCGTAGACGCAGCTCGGCGGCACCCAGAGGCAGCACTTGAGCGTGTTGAATCCGAGGCCCTTCAGCTGCTCGAGCTGCGCGCGCCAGAAATCGCGCTCGACGGGCGGCGCGAGGAACGGCGGCGAGTAGCCCCAATGGAGCATCCCGCGCACTTGCAGCGGCGCGCCGTTCCAGAGGATCGTCGTGCCGTCGACGGCGAGCGAACGGAAGCCGACGCCCCGCTCCACCTCGTCGAGCACGCCGCCGTCCGCGTCGAGCAGCCGAACGCGCAGCCGGTGGAGGCGCGGACGACTCGGCGACCACGGCTCGACCTTCGCGATCTCCATCCGCAGCTTCGCGACGGCATCGGGCACGACGAGCCCTGAGCCGGACCGCTCGCGCGCGTCGGCGACGATCGACGCAGCGTCCGCGCCCGTCTCGGCGAGCGGCCCTCCCCACGCGATCCTCGTCAGCGACTTCTCGCCATCGAGCAGCTCGACCTCGATCGTCGGCCCCTTGTCGAGCTCGTTCCGCGGCCCGCGCCGCCACGGCACGCGCACGTCCACCACGCCGCCGCCGCTCTTCGGATCGAACGTCCCGAAGCTCCAGAGCGCGTCGCGATCGATCACCGGCCCGCGATCGACGCACAGCGTCACGCCCTGCCAGATCCCGCCGAAGTGCGGCTGCACGATCGGCAGGAACCCCTGCGTGTTGTGGCCGACCTTCTCGTCGAGCTCGACCTCGACGACGTCGCCGCCGTCGAACTTCAGCGCCGCCGTCGCGTCGACCGCGAACGGCGTCCAGCCGCCGAGATGGCGTCCGAGCTCGACGCCGTTGACCCGCACGCGCGCCGCCGTCGCGGCCGCCGCGAACTAGATGCGCACGCGCTCGTCGCGCTCCTTCGCGCCGATCGGCAGCGCGCGCCGGTACCACGCGACGCCGTCGAACTCGGTGCCGAGCGCCGTCTCGAACGCGCTCGGCACGACGACCGTCCGCTCGTACGTGGCGGGATGGCGGCCGTCGGCCGCGGCCGGTGCGATCTGCCATGGGCCGTCGAGCGCGATCCGTTCCTGCGCAAGAACCGCGGCCGCGACGAGAAGAAGGGTGGCATTCATCCCGCCCGGACTACCGCGCGCCCGGGGCGCGCGCCAGCGACCGCTCCTTCTTGCCGCGCGACCTTGCGGGTTCGCGGGCGTCGAGGTGACATTTCCCGCCGCGCGAGGCGCGGGGAACGTCGGCGCCGCGCGCTTCGTCCCACCTCGGCACGCGCCTCTTCCACCGCTGGAACGGAAGCCCCATGAGACGACTCACCCCGCTCGCGCCCGTCGCGCTGCTCGCGCCGGCGCTCTTCCTGCTGCCGACCGCCGTCGCGCCCGCGCAGTCCGGCGACCCATCGGCTTTCGAGCGGATGGCCGCGAAGCGACGCGACGGCCGGCTCCTCCTGCTGCACGCCGCCGAGTTCGATCCGCTCGAGACCACGCCGGCGCTGCCGGCCGCGTTGACGTGGAAGCGAGGCGATGCCGCGGCGCAGGCGACCGCCGGCCCCGACTACTTCCTCGTCCAGTTCCACGGCAGCCTCTCGCCCGCCGACCGCGCGCTGATGTCCGAGCTCGGCGCGACGCCGCTCCACTACGTGCCGAACCACGCATGGCTGGTGCGCGCCGACGCGACGGCGCTCGCGGCGCTCGGCGCGTCGCCCCGCGTGCGCGCGCGCGTCGCGTTCGAGCCGGCGTTCCGCATCGACCCCGCGCTGCTGCCGCTGGCGATCGATCCGGCGTCGGCGCCGGGCGGCGCGGCGGCGACGATCGAGCTCTTCGTGCAGCTCTTCCGCGGCTGCGACACGGCGGCGGCGACGCGGTCGCTGGTGCAGCTCGGCGTCGCGCTCGACGACGCCGACGCCGGCTTCCGCGAGCGGCTGCTGGTGCACGCGTCGGCGGAGCAGCTCGCGGCGATGGCGCGCGTGCGCGACGTGCAGTGGATCGCGCCGCGCTCGCAGCTGACGCTGCGCGGCCGGCCGGCGGCCGCGCTCGCGGCGCCGGCAGCGTTCGCCCCGATCCCGAACGACACGACCAACTGGGTGATCCAGAGCAACACGAACGGCAGCACGCCGGTCTGGGACAACGGCGTGCTGGGCGACGGCGTGATCATCGGCCACATCGACGGCGCCATCGACCTCGACGCCTGCTGGTTCGACGACCCGAACGCGAGCTCGCCCGGCCCGACCCACCGCAAGGTCGTCTCGCACCACGGCAACGCGTCCCCCTCCGACAGCCACGGCACGCACACGGCCGGCACCGCGGCGGGCGACCAGGAGCCGTTGAACGGCGTGCGCGGCGGCAACGGCGCGGCCTACCACGCGCGCCTCGCCCACACCAACGACAGCCTCGTCGACAGCGGCAACTTCAAGTCGAAGCTCGAGGAGCTCCACGCCGACGGCGCGACGATCTTCACCAACTCGTGGGGCGACGACTCCACGACGCAGTACAACGCGTGGTGCGTCGACATCGACGAGATGAGCTGGGAGCACCCCGAGACGCTGATCTGCTTCGCGGTCACGAACCTCTCCGACCTGAAGAACCCCGAGAACGCGAAGAACGTCCTCGCCGTCGGCGCGACCGACCAGTCGCCGAACCAGGGAAGCCACTGCACGGCGGGGCGCGGGCCGACGGACGACGGGCGGCGCAAGCCGGAGCTCTACGCGCCCGGCTGCGGCATCCTGTCGGCCAACGACAACAAGAGCTGCAGCACGACGTCGATGAGCGGGACGAGCATGGCGTGCCCCGCGATCGCGGGCGCGGCGGCGCTGACGAAGAGCTACTTCGAGGCGGGTTTCTGGCCGAGCGGCGCGGCGAACGCGGCCGACGCCTTCGTCCCGTCGGGCTCGCTGATCAAGGCGGCGCTGATCGTCGCGGGGCGCGACCTGTCGGGCGAGTCGGGCTACCCGACCGATCTCGAGGGATGGGGCCGGCTGCTGCTCGACCACGCGCTGCAGTTCACCGGCGACGGCCGCAAGCTCTGGCTCGCCGATCCGGGCGCGGCGGGCGCGTTCGCGGCGACCGGCGACGAGTACGACGCCTGGATCCACGTCTACGACTCGGCCGCCGAGCTCAACCTCTGCCTCGTCTTCGCCGACGCGCCCGGCACGCTCAACTCGAGCAGCCCGGTCGTGAACGACCTCGACCTCGAGATCACGGCGCCGGACGGGAACGTCTACCGCGGCAACGTCTTCAGCAGCGGGGCATCGGCGACCGGCGGCTCGGCCGATCCGCTGAACAACGTCGAGCGCCTCCGCTTCCTCGTCCCGCAACTCGGCTGGTACGCGGTGCGCGTGCGCGCGACCGACCTCGCATCCGCCGCGGCGCAACCGTGGGCGCTGGTCGCGACGGGCAACGTCGATCCGCCAGCCGACGGCAACTTCACGACCTACGGCAGCGGCACGGCCGGCACCGGCGGACGCGTGCCGGCGGCGGCGCTCTCCGGCTCGCCGCAGCTCGACGGCGACGTGATCCTGTCGCTCTCGAACGGGCGCGGGGCCGCGCCGGTCCTGCTGATCGTCGGCTTCGCGCGCGCCACGATCCCGTTCGCGGGCGGGCAGCTGCTCGTCGCGACGCCGTGGATCGAGGTGGCGGCCGCGCTCGACGGGACGCCGGGCGTCGCGGGCGATGGCGACCTCGCCGTGACCGACACGGTGCCCGACGATCCGGCGCTGATCGGCCTCGTCGTCGACGTGCAGGCGCTGGTCGCCGATCCGGCGGCGCAGAAGAAGCTCGCGCTCAGCAACGGCGCCGAGCTGACGATCGGGAGCTGACGTCCGGCGACTCGCCGCCGTCGGACCGCCCGAGCGGGCCTTCGCGCCCGGGGAACGCCCCCGTCCGCGCGGCGACCCCTACCGGCGTCGCCGCTCTTGCCGCATGCTTCCGCCCCTTCGTGCCGGAAGGGAAGCCGGCCGAGTCGCGATCGGACCCGATCGCGAGACGTGCTCAGCAATGGGAGGAGCCCGTCGCGCCGGACCGCGCGCGACCCGTCGGAACGGCGACACGCCCGCGCAGGTTCGCCCGCGATGGTGTCCGAGTACCGTGCCCCCAGCTGCACCAAGCAGCCAGAGTCGCACGGCCGCCAGTACGGTTCACCACCGCGTGCTCGCCGAACGCGAGCGTGTCGCCGTTCCGACGGATGCTGCGTGCGTTGGACGGAGGCGCGCTCGAACGCTGCATCGGTCGCCTACGAACCGCTCGCGCGCAGGTAACGAATCACGTCGCGCGCGAACGCGGAACCCGGGGACCGATCACTAGCGCGCGACGGCGCGCCCAACCACTGTCAGCAGAACGGACGAAGAGGCTTCCGGTTTTCACGGAACCTCGTCGCGCGCGTCGCGAGCGTGCGGATCCCCATGACGCGAGCGTGACAGCCGCCGCCGATCCTGGCTGTCACGCGAGCGTCATCCGCGTGACGAAAATCGCGGCGACGACGCAGCCACGAAATCGGCGCGCGCGGGTACTTCAGCCGAAGGCGACGTCGTTCACGTCGACGTCGCGGCCGTCGGCGGCGGATCGCTCGCCTCGACGCGCTGGAAGAGGATCTCGCCCTTCGCGATCGCGGTGCCGGCGCGCAACGAGTGCGGTCCGTCGAGACGCACGAGTTCCGCGAGCGTCGCTCCGCTCGGCGGCGTGCACGACCATTCGCGCAGCACCTGACCCATCTTGCTCGGCATCGCCGGCGAGAGGAGCAGCGCCGCGACGCGCAGCGCCTCCGCGCAGTTGGCGAGGATCGCGCCGAGCTCCGCCTTCTTCGCGGGCTCCGCGGCGACGAGCTTCGCGAGCTTGAACGGCTGCGTCGCGTTGATGTAGCCGTCGACCTGGCGCACCAGCTCGGTCGCCGGCGCGAGCGCGCCCGGCAGGTCGCAGCGCGCCAGCGCGGCCAGCGACTTCGCGACCGCCGCCTTCGTCAGCTCGGCCCAGTCGCTGCCCGCCGCCTTGCCGGCCGGCGCCGCGGCCGCCGCGTCGACCGGCAGCTTCCCGTCGAAGTACTTGCCGACCATGTTCCCGACGCGGCTGGTCGAGTTGCCGATGCCGTTCGCGAGGTCCGCGTTGAACACCTCGACGAACTTCGCGTGGACGAAGTCGGCGTCGTTCGCGCCGAGCGGCCCCTGCGTCAGCAGGTACCAGCGCAACGCGTCGAGCGAGTAGCGGCCGGCGTACGCCTCGAGCTGCTCGATGGCGATGAAGTTGCCGAGCGACTTGCTCATCTTGCGGCCCTCGGAGAGCCACCAGCCGTGGCTCCAGATCGTCCGGGGCAGCGCCTCGCCGACGCTCATCAGGAGCGCCGGCCAGATGACCGCGTGGAACCAGAGGATGTCCTTGCCGAGCGTCTGCACCGCCGGCGGCCAGAGGTGGCGGCGCGCCGTCGTGTCGACCGCGGTGAGGTAGTTGAAGAGCGCGTCGATCCAGACGTAGACGCGGCTGCGCGGATCGCCCGGCATGCGGACGCCCCACTGCGTCGCCGGGTCGTCGGTCACGGGCCGGCTGATCGGCACGTCGTTCAGCCCGAGCTTGATGCGGCCGAGCACCTCGTTGCGCCGCGCGTCGGGCTGGATGAACTCGGGGTGCGCGTCGACGTGGCGCGCGAGGGGCTCGGCGAACTTCGAGAGCTTGAAGAACCAGCACGGCTCGGTGCGCTTCGCCAGCGGCTTGCCGGTCACGGCGCTCTTGTAGTCGTGCTCCTTCGCGGCCGTCTCGGTGACGTACTCCTCCTGGCCCGCGTCGTACCAGCCGGTGTACTCGCCGCGGTAGACGTCGCCGCGCGCGATCATCTTCTCGATGTAGCGCGGCACCTTCTCCTTGTGGCGCGCCTCGGTCGTGCGGATGAAGTCGTCGTTCGTGATCCCCATCGCGGCGAACGCCTTCGCGAACTCGGCGGCGTTCTTGTCGGCCCACGCCTGCGGCGTCGTCTGGTGCGCGGCGGCCGAGGTCACGACCTTGTCGGCGTGCTCGTCGGTGCCGGTGAGGAAGAAGCAGTCGCGCGGCGCGGCGGTCGGGCTCGCGGCGGCAGGCGCAGCGACGCCGCGTTGCAGCCGCTCGAAGCGGGCGATCGCGTCGGCGACCAGCGTCGTGAAGCAGTGGCCGATGTGGGGCCGATCGTTGACGTAGTAGATCGGCGTCGTGACGTACCAGGGCGCGCGCGCGGGATCCATGGGGCGAGGAGCATAGGAACGGCGACCGCGCCGGCCGCGGCTCCTCCGCCTACTTCGCGGCGTACCCCAGCGAGTCGAGCTGCCGCCGCAGGTCGGCGTCGATCGTGACGCGCGCGCCCGCGCCCGCGTGCGTCGCGGCGCCCTCCGCCTCGCACTCGGCCAGCTTCTCCTCGAGCCAGTCGAGCAGCGCCGCCGCGCACTGCGGCTCGCGCGCGGCGCGGTCGTCCTGCTCCAGCGGATCGACGTCGAGCCGGTAGAGGCGGAGCTCCGGCGCCCCCTCGGGCACGACCTTGCGCAGCAGCCGCCACGGCCACGCCGTCACGGACGCGACGTGCGAGCCGTCGGGCGAGAAGACGCGCGAGAGCGCCGGCTGCGGCTCGAAGCCGGCGGCCAGCGCGTCGGCGCCCCGCATCGACGGCGCCGGCGCGACGCCGAGACGCGCCAGCAGCGTCGGCGCGACGTCGAGGTGGCCGACGACCTCGTCGCGCACCTCGCCGCGCGCGACGCCCGGCCCGCTGACGATCCACGGCACGCGCACCAGCTCCTGCCAGAGCTCGTTGCCGTGGAAGATCCCGTCGTGCTCGAGCCACTGGTCGCCGTGGTCGGAGACGAGCGCGACGACCGTCCGCTCGGTCAGGCCGAGCGCGTCGAGCGTGTCGAGCAGGCGGCGCACCAGGCGCTGGTCGACCTGCCAGAGCGCCGCGCGATAGAGCGTGCGCAGTTCGGGCGCGAGCGCCGTCTCGCCCGCGCCGAAGCGGGCGACCAGCCCGGCGGCGTCGCGCGCGCGCAGCTTGCTGCCGGCCGGCGCGACCGCCGCCAGCGCGTCGTCGTCGGGCGAGTAGTCGTGGACGGCGTAGGTGTGGAGGAAGAGGAAGAAGGGGAGGTCGCGGTGGCGCGTGATCCAGCGGACGGCCGGCTCCATCGGCTCCTCCGTGACGGCGCGCGGCGGCGGCGGCGCGCGTCCCGGATCGCGGATCGAGTAGTGGTCGAAGCCGGCCGAGAGCCCGAACGCGGGATCCATGAAGCCGCCGCCGGTGAAGGCCGCGGTGATCCAGCCCGCCTCCGCCAGCGCGGGCGCCAGCAGCGGCGTGCGCGCCGGCTCGACGCGGTCGCCGATGCGGTTGGCGCCGTGGATCGGCGGCTCCTGGCTCGAGAAGAGCGTGGCGTGCGACGGCAGCGTCCAGCTCGACGCCGCGATGAAGCGGGGGAAGCGGACGCCGCCGGCGGCGAGACGGTCGATCGCCGGCGTCAGCGTCGCGTCGCCGCCGAAGCAGCCGACCTGGTCGGCGCGCAGCGTGTCGATCGAGATCACGACGAGGTTGGGGCGCGCGCGGTCGCCGGCGGCCGGGACCGTCATGAGGCGCGGCGCGGCGATCAGCAGCGTGCCCGGCGCGTCGGCCGGCAGCGACCACTCGAGCTCGATCGCGTGGCCGCCGTGGTTCGAGAGATCGAGCTCCCACGGCACCAGCCGGTCGTCGCCCGCCGGGCCGGTCGGCGGCGGGAAGACGGGCGCGCCGTCGATCGTCAGCGTCGAGCGCAGCGCCGCGTCGGCCGGCGCCGCCGACCCGAGCCGCGCCGCGAGCCGCGAACGTTGCGGCACGTCGAGCCGCCAGCGCGCGCGCCCGCCCGGATGGAGGAGGAGCGCGTCGGCGCTGCTGGTGCCGCGCCGCACGATGCGGCGCCACGGCACGGTCGAGCGGTCGCCCGGCAGCCGCGGCGCGTCGAGCAGCCGCCGCACCGGAACGAGGTCGGCCACTTCGAGCCGCGCCAGCGCGACCCCGCCCTTCGCCGCGACGGTCACTTCGAGCGCGCGCCGGCCGACGCACGGCTCGACCGTCAGCTCGAGCACCTGCCAGCCGCGCTCCTCGTCGGCGGCCAGGCTCGTCGAGGCGAACGGCGGCGGGACGACGGCGGGATTCGGCTCGATCCGATCGTCCGCGGCCGGCTCCGCGTCGGTCGCGACCTTGCGCCGCAGCGCCTGCGCCGACACGACGATCGGCGTACCGCCGCTGCGCACGCGCGCGCGCACGACCGCCCACGCGGTCCCCGGCAACGGGACGACGACGCGATGGAGGTCGCGCGGCGGCGCGGCCTCACCCGGCTCGCGCAGCAGCAGCGGTTCGCCCGCGGCCGAGATCGGGGTGCCGGGCACGACGTCGTCGGGCGCGAGCCGGTCGAGCAGCCGCACGACGGGCGACGAAGGGGGCGGCGCTTGCGGCGACGCAAGCGCGGGCGCAGTGATGCACCCCGCGAGCAGCCATGCCCACCGGACCATCGACGCTCACTCCGTCGGCCTTCCCTCGCCGCGGCGCCACGGTAGCGCCGTGTGGAGACCTTGGGAGAGGGTTCATTCAGCGCCGTAGCCGAGTTCCTCCAGGCGCTGCCGGAGGGCGTCGTCGATGGGCGCCGCGGGGGCATCGACCGAGCCGGCGGCGCATTCGGCCAGCTTCCCGTCGAGCCAGCGCGACAGCGAAGCGACCACGTCGGGATGGGCGGCGGCGACGTCGGAGCTCTCGCGCGGATCGACGTCGATGCGGAAGAGGTGGACGAGCGGCCCTTCTTGGTCTGGCAGGAAACGACGGATCAGTCGCCACGATGCGGTCGTGACCGAGAAGGCGCGATCGCCGCCGTTCCCGATCACCGCGCCGAGCTGCGGCGCCGCCTCGTGGTCGGCGGCGCGCACGTCGGCGCCGCGCATCGGCTCGGGCCGCGGCAGGCCGAGCGCCGCCAGCAGCGTCGGCGCGACGTCGAGGTGGCCGACCCACTCGTCGCGGACGACGCCGCGATCGAAGCCGGGGCCGCGCACGATCCATGGCACGCGGACCAGCTCGCTCCAGAGCTCGTGCGCGTGGGTGAGGTCGCCGTGCTCGAGCCACTGCTCGCCGTGGTCGGAGACGACCGAGACGATCGTCCGGTCGTCGAGGCCGTTCGCGGCCAGCGCCGCGAGGAGGCGGCCGGCGACGCGCTCGTCGGCCTGGCGCAGCGCCGCGACGTAGAGCCCTTGCAGCCGCGGCAGGAGGTCGCGCTCGCCGGCGCCGATCCGGTCGAGCAGCTTGGCGAGCTCGCGCGTCTCGGTCGCGGGACCGGGCGGCGGCCAGCGCGCGAGGCTCGCGGCGTCGGGCGCGTAGTCGTGGACGACGTAGGTGTGGACGAAGAGGAAGAAGGGCTGCCCGCGATGGGCGGCGATCCACGCCTCGACCGGCGCCATCGGGTCGCGCGCCGCGGTGCGGCCGGGATCGCGCACCGAATAGCGGTCGAAGCCGGCCGCGAAGCCGAAGGCGGGATCGACCAGCCCGCCGCCGGTGAAGGCCGCGGTGAGGAAGCCGGCTGCTGCCAGCTCCGGCGCCAGCAGCGGCGTGCGCGCCGGGTCGAGCGCCCGCTCGGCGCGATCGGCGCCATGGCGCGGCGGCTCCTGCGACGAGAAGAGCGTCGCGTGCGACGGCAGCGTCCAGCTCGAGGCGGCGTGGAAGCGGGCGAAGCGCGTCCCTTCGGCGGCGAGGCGGTCGAGGACGGGCGTGTGGAGCGGGTCGCCGCCGTAGCAGCCGACGTGGTCGGCGCGCAGCGTGTCGATCGAGAGGAGGACGAGGTTCGGGGGGCGCCGTTCGGGCGGCCGCGGATCGTCGCCGACGAGCAGCGGAGCTCCGACCAGCAGCGAGCCCGTCGCCGCGGGGTCGAGCGCGAGCTCGAGCGCCACGGTGCGGCCGGCCGACGCGGTCAGGTCGAACGCGACGTCGTGCCACTGCTCGCCGTCGTGGTCCTCGGCGGGAGCGCTGAAGCGGGCCGCGACGACGCCGTCGACGAGCAGGTCGGCGGCGACGGGTGCCGCGGGCGGATCGGCCAGCGCGGCGAGGCGCGCGGTGAGGCTGCCGTGCGCGGGCACGACCACGCGCCAGCGCGCGCGACCGCCCGGATGGAGGAGGAGCGACGGCACGCTCTCCTCGTCGCGGCGCGCGTCGAGCCGCCACGCGGCGCGGCGCAGCGTCGGGATCGGCGGCGCGTGGGTGGCCCGTTCGAGCGCGCTCTCGAGGCGCAGCTCCAGCGACGCCACTTCGACTTCGCCCGCGCTGGCGGCGACGGCGACTTCGAGCGCGCGACGGCCGGCGCAGCTCGGGATTCGCAGCGAGAGCGAGTGCCAGCCGTCGCGGTCCGCATCGGCGGGCGGCGCGGCGCGCGACGCGGCGGGCGCGACGCGATCGAAGTCGGTCGGCCGCTCGTCGGCGCCGAAGGTGCGGCCCAGCGCGCCGGTCGTGACGACGAGGCTCGCCGCGCGATCGAGCGGCCGCGCGCGCACGCGCAGCTGCGCCGTGTCGCGCGCGCGCAGTCGGGCGATGCATCGCTGCTCGGCAGCGGGCTGCGGCGTCGGGCCGCCGTCGAACGCGTGGAGCGGCTCGCCGCCCGCCGTGCGCGGGACGCCGGGGTCGACGGCCGCATCGTCGAGTCGATCGAGGAGACGGATCACGCCCGTGGCGGTCTCGGCGGGAGCGGCCGTGCGTCCGGCCGGCGGCTCGCGGCACGCGACGAGGGCGGCGAGCGAGAGGAAGAGAACGACGTGGAGAAGGAGGATCGGACCGGCGATCCGCTGCCGCGCTCTGCCCATGGCGGGGGGAATCTAGCCGTCGTCGCAGCGGGCGCCGGAACTCCCGCGCCCGTCATCCGTACATCGTGCCGCGCGCGGCGGCAGCTGCCGGATCAGGCCAGCCAGCTGAACTTGCGGCCGGCCCACCGCGCCAGCAGCGACCTCAGGCCGTCGAACCCGTGGCGCCAGTTCGAGCTGCGCCGCGCTTCGAGCCTGAGCGCGCTGCCGATCCGCTCTGCATGGGCATCCATCGCGAGCTCCTGATGCCTCGCCCTCGTCCGCCCCCACCATCGACGAGGAAGGCCCCACTCCTGATGCACACTTCTTGAAGCGTCCGTGAATTCGGCAGTAACAGGGCCTCGGTAGAGTGCCCGACCCGCGTTTCCGAGCCCTTTCACGCTGCCGTCGGACCCACCGGAGAGCCGTCGATGTCGACCCGCCAGCTGTCCTGCAGCCTCTCCCTAGCCGTCGCCGCCACCTTGTCCCTCCCCGCGGTTTCCCTCGCCGACGAAGGGATGTGGACCTTCGACAACCCGCCGCTCGCCCAGCTGAAGCAGAAGTACGGCTTCGAGCCGACCCCCGAGTGGCTCGACCACGTCCGCCTCTCCTCGGTCCGCTTCAACTCGGGCGGCTCGGGGTCGTTCGTCTCGAAGGACGGCCTGGTGATGACCAACCACCACGTCGGCTCCGAGTCGATCGCGAAGCTCTCCACCGCGGAGCGCGACCTCCTCAAGAACGGCTTCAAGGCGGCGGGCCGCGGCGAGGAGCTGCGCTGCCCCGACCTCGAGCTGAACGTCCTGGTGTCGCTCGAGGACGTGACGGGCCGGATCACCTCCGCGGCCGCCGCGGCCAAGGACGCCGCCGAGGCGAACAACCTCCGCCGCGCCGCCATCGCCGCGCTCGAGAAGGAGGAGGGCGAGAAGAGCGGCAAGCGGTGCGACGTCGTCACGCTCTACCGCGGCGGCGAGTACTGGCTCTACCGCTACGACCGCTTCACCGACGTCCGCCTCGCCTTCTGCCCCGACAAGCAGGCGGCCTTCTACGGCGGCGATCCCGACAACTTCACCTTCCCGCGCTACGACCTCGACGTCTCGTTCTTCCGCGTCTACGTCGACGACAAGCCCTACCAGCCGAAGCACTGGCTCGAGTGGGACGCCGACGGCTGCCAGGAGAACGACCTCGTCTTCGTCTCCGGCCACCCGGGCAGCACGGCCCGGATGCTCACGGCGACGCAGATGGAGTTCCAGCGCACCGTCGCGATCCCGCGCAGCCTGAAGTTCATGGGCGAGCTGATCGAGTCGCTGAACGCGTTCGGCCGCCAGGGCGAGGAGCAGCGGCGCCGCGCCGAGGACGACCTCTTCGGGCTCGAGAACTCGTGGAAGGCGCGGACCGGCCAGCTCGGCGGGCTGAACGACCCGGCCCTGATGGCGCGCAAGAAGGGCGAGGAGAAGGCGCTGCGCGAGAAGCTCGCGGGCGACGCGAAGGCGCTGAAGGCGTGGGACGGCGCGGTCACGTCGATCGACCTCGCCTACGCGAAGCTCGCCGCCTTCACGCAGCGGCAGTACTGGTCGCGGCTGAACGGCAAGGCGCTCGGCCACGCGCTGACCCTGGTGCGCGCCGCCGCGGAGTACGCGAAGCCCAACGGCGAGCGCCTCCCCGGCTTCACCGACTCGGGCCGCCCCGCGCTCGAGCTGCGCCTCCTCTCGCCCGCGCCGGTCTACCTCGACCTCGACGAGGCGATGCTGGCGGCGACCTTCGCGGCGTCGCTGCGCGAGCTCGGTCCCGACGACCCGTTCATCAAGGCGGCGCTCGACGGCAAGACGCCGGCCGAGGCGGCGAAGGCGGCGCTGGCCGGCACGAAGCTGGCCGACGCGGCGACCCGGAAGCAGCTCTTCGCGGGCGGCCAGGCGGCCATCGACGCGTCGACCGATCCGGCGATCGCGCTCGTGAAGCGGGTCGACGCGATCCTGCGCGAGCTCCAGAAGCGCTTCGAGGACGAGGTGTCGAGCGTCGAGGCGGCGCAGGGCGAGACGCTCGCGCGCTCCCGCTTCGCGGCGTTCGGCAAGTCGATGGCGCCCGACGCGACCTTCACGCTGCGCCTCAGCTACGGCGCGGTCACGGGCTACCAGGCCAACGGCACGACGATGCCGTGGAAGACGACCTTCTGGGGGCTCTACGAGCGCGCCGCGTCGTTCGACCACAAGTACCCGTTCGACATGGCGAAGGCGTGGGTCGACCGGCGCGACAAGCTCGATCTCGCGACTCCGTTCAACTTCGTCTGCACCACCGACATCATCGGCGGCAACTCGGGCAGCCCGGTCGTCGGCCGCGACGGCCGGCTCGTCGGGATCATCTTCGACGGCAACATCGAGAGCCTGCCGGGCAACTACATCTACGACGACCGCGTCGCGCGCGCCGTCGCGGTCCACAGCGCCGGGATCCTGATGGCGCTCGACGCGATCTACGACGCCGACGCGCTGGTGGCCGAGCTGACCGGCCGCGCCGCGGCGGGGAGCTGAGCGGCGCGTCCGGTCACGCGCCGATCCGGCGGTTGACGAAGGCGGCCAGCGCCTCGGCGTCGTCGCTGCCGACGACGAGGCGGCCGCGCTCGAGCTCGAGCTCGACGGCCGCGCCGGTGGCGACGTTCCAGGTCCACCCGCCGCCCGGCGCGAGGTGGATCCCGATGCCGTGGCGCCAGTCGAGCCTGAGCGGCCGCGCGCCGCGGATCGCGTCGAAGCGGACCCG
>Ga0315910_10000206_pt1 | contig 65477 bp, 60 predicted proteins | sample EdamamesoilMG_FD_204470 | JGI IMG/M metagenome (GOLD analysis project Ga0315910, IMG submission 204470) | Garden soil microbial communities collected in Santa Monica, California, United States - Edamame soil | ecosystem: Environmental > Terrestrial > Soil > Garden | place: USA: California... | reverse complement strand
CGTGAATCGCTCCACGACGGCATACGTGTAGCCGGTGCTCTGCGCTGCCCACGAGGCCTCGTCGACCCAGGGCTCCGCGGCGCCCGTCGTCTCGGCGTACTCCCAGTATTCGAACTGGGTGACGGGACGTGCCATGATTCGAAACGCGGGTTGCTCGACGCGGTGCTGGTGGACTTCGTTGCGGATCCACGTCACGGCCGTCGCGTTTGGTCGCGCTTTGCGGCTGTGATCCAGCGCCACCGCGCGCTCCTCGAGATCGGAGCCCACGAGAAACGCCCCCGCAGGGACCTCCACCACCCCGTCGCTCCCGACGCCCTGGTGATGACCGCACGCGAAAACTCCGCCCGCGAGGATCCAGATCGCGATTGGGCGTGGTGACGTGCGCCCGGGACTTGATACCCTTGCCGGCCTCCGAGGCATGCGAGAGTCCCCATCGGCTGGCCCGCCGAAGGGATTGAGCTTCGGTTGAGGACTGTCGATGACCTGGCCCTTCTTGTCCGTGTTCGCCGCGTTCGTCTTGAACTACGTTCCTCTGCTCCCGCTGTGGTGGGCGCATCAGCGCAGCCCAACACGGCCGCCAAGCTGGTCCGCGGCCGCGCGGACGGCGGCCCGCACCGGGAGAGAGCTGTTCGCGGCGTTTGCTGCGGGAGTGATCACCAGCCATCTCGCGGGGTTGGACGCGAGACGCACGAGCGTGCTGTGCTCCGCGTTCGTGCTCCTTCGCGTCGCCCAGATCGGCGCGTGCTTCCTTGGCCTCGAGCAACTCGAGCTCATCCTCTGGTTGCTCTCGGTGGCCGCAGTGGGCGGCTTGTTTCTTCTGCCACTCACACTGTGAGGCGAGCGACGCTTTTTTCTGCGATTTCGCGCTCCGGATCGAGGAGACGCGCGGCCATTAGTCTCATCGAGTGGCCCAACCCAGGTCAGCGAGCTGCAGCCCATCCACGACCGAGGTGGGACCGAAGGTGTCGTGGAATGAGGAGCTCACTGTGTGGGGCCGGCGTCGCAGCGCTTCGGTGTGGATGCGAAGCGTGTGAGCGTTGCCGGCTGAGATCTGGGTTGGGCCACGGAAATCTTCTCCAGTTTTCATGAGTTCCGTAGCCCGCGGTGGTTGACCTCTCTCTTCTGATTTCAACCGCCCCATCCCTTCAGGGGGAAGGGTGAATCACCGTGGGCTACGTCATTTGACGGAGAGAATTTCGGAGAGCGGTGCAGCCGCGCCGTAGCGGTGGCGTTCGACGCGAGCGCCGGCACATCGCAAACCGTGCTCCCAACGCTGCGCCCACATGTCGGTGTCCTGGTCGTCCTCGATCGTTTGGACGAGGACCACGCGGATCCCGGCGAGTGCGCCCGGGAGCGGATTCTCGGTCGGGCAGGCGTCGTTGGCGTCCAGGCGCTGGAGCGCCTGGCGATCCCGCGTCCGGGCCTCTTCGAGATCGCTCCACAAGATCACCGTCACCTCCTCAGGGGATCGCCGCACGACGGGAAGATCGGCGACCTTGCGCCAGAACCGGAGCAGCGAAGTCCCGGGTGCGGGCCAATAGTTTTCGACCTCTGCATGCCAGGTTGCGATGCGTTCCTGGCGATGCTGCGTGAACGCGGCGGCCTCGCGATCGAGACGCGTTTGATCGTCGGCTCGGCGCCGCTCCAAGGCCTCGTCGAGGGCCTCCCGGCACTGGCGTTCGAACAAGCTCGAAGGGCGACAGTCGCCGGTGCACGCCGCTTGCGTGACGGTCACGGTCCGCGCTGGCTGGCCGCGCAGCAGCGGCATGTCGGGCGTGCTCGATCGATCGCTTTGGTCCGAGACGAACAGGATCCCCACGCTGTCCTCGGTCGGGAGCGTCTGCGCGAACGCGACTGCGCTCTGGAGTTGCGCCTGCGCCTGCGCGGCATTCGAAGGGCTGCGATCGATCCCGAGCAGGTAGACCGACCCTGGCTTCGGACTCGTCTCGATCGCGAGGTCGACCTCCCGGAGCGAGGCCGGGAGGTTGCGGGAACAGGGCGGACGCCAGTCCTGCTCCGGTGCATCCTGGGCGAGCGCGAACCCGAGGGTTCCGACGCCACCGAGCAGGCCCGCGACGGCCAGCATCCCGAAGGCGGTCCAAGCCCCTGCGCGGAGATGTTCCGATCTCACGGCGTGGCCCTCCCGAGCCGCGCGACTCCGGCCGGGGGATCCGCGTCGCGTTGCTCCTCCGGACCGCTCGCGATCCGTTGCGCCTCGACGAGCCGCCAGTCCGACATCGGATCGGGGTCGTTGCCGTCGTGGCCGAGCAGCATCCCGGCGAAGTCCTCGATCGCGCCCCAGGTCGCCGCGAGCAGCCCGATCGCCAGGCCGACGACCCCCGCAGGCACGGTGATCGCCAGCACGAGGGCCCACACCAGCCCCACCCACGAGAGCGCCGGGATCGCTGCGATCCGGCGCATCAGCGACCACCGGGCGAGCAGCGGATCGAACGCGCCCGCGAGCAGCTGACCCGTGTGCGCGATGACCCAAGGCACGGCGATGCCAAACCCCGCGAACACGAGGTTCGACACCATGATCGGCGCGCCCGAGAGACCCTGCTCCGCCAACGCCAAGCCTCGTGCGAGCGCGAGCACCCCATCGAACGCGGAGGCGCCCCCGAGCACGAACCAGCGCCGCCAAGGGGGCGGATCGGAGGCCATGGACTCCGCGATGCCAAACCAGAGCGCCAGCGTCGTCTTGAGGCTCGCGACCGCGACGTAGAACGTCCAGTCATGCAGTCCGGGCAGGCGATAGGGCGGCTCCGGGAACACGTCTTTGAGCAAGAGCGTCGTCAGGAGGACATCGAGGAGGGCCACTCCGATCCCTAGGAAGAGAGCGATCCCTCGTCCCGCAGAAAAATCCTGGCGCTGCGCGGGGTCGTGCTCCTGCCGGTTGGGGAGGATCGAACGCGTCCAGGCCGTCAAACCCGTGAATCCTGCCACCAAGGTCCGGTGCAACGTCGTACGCCAGAACCTGCGGCACCACGTCAGCAGGCTCGCCGCCACCAGGATCGCGCCGAGCCGCAACACGAACAACGCAAGCTCGCGCACCAAGGGTCGTCTCGCGGCCTCGGGAACGAGCAGCAACATGTCACCGAGGCTCCAAAGCAGCGCCAAAGCCAACGCTGAGCCGAGTACGCGCATTCGATACTTCATCGCTCCTCCGGGCCCCATCGGAGGGGGCGTCCCCACGACGTCGCGACCCCCGTTGCTTATTCCGCCGCTCGCTTGTGATAGCCTCCGTCCCGAAGCCATGACACTCTCTCGCGTCCTCGGTCCCCTGCTGCTCTGCTCGATGTTCGCGCTGCCCGCTCTTGGCTGCAGCTCCGCCAAGATCACGTCCTCGTGGTCCGTACCCGGGACCGAAGGCGCCAAGCTCAAGAACATCCTCGTCGTCGGCATCACCAAGGACGCCGCCGTCCGCCGCAACTTCGAGGCCAAGTTCGTCGAGGCGCTCAAGGCCCAGGGTGCGAGCGCGGCGATCAGCATCGATGCGATCGGGGAGTCGGTCCCGGTCACGGAGGACACGGTCAAAGCCGTCGCTTCCCAGGGTGGGTTCGACGCCGTGCTCACGACCCACCTCGTCGGTCGCGAAGAACGTGTGGAGTACACGGAGGGGGACTTCGACGCGGGCGCGCCGCAGAACACCTTCCACGGCTACTATCCCCGCGTCTACGGCTACGTGAGCGCGCCCGGGTACTACGAGAAAAACACCTACGTCCACCTCGAGAGCAACGTGTTCCTCTCCGAGACGGCCAAAATGATCTGGACCGCCCAAACCGAGGCGTTCGCCGAAGAAGACGCGCACACTTTGATCGGCGATGTCGTGACCGTCGTCGCCAAGAAGCTCAAGAACGACGGTCTCATCGGCGGCTGAGGCGTCTTCGCGCCTCGCGGTGTGTGCTCCGTTTCGAGCCATGAGCATGCTCCGCGCGCAAGTCCCTCGTGAGCGGCACGCTAAGCTGGTCGCTGGGTCGATGGTCTTCCGGAACGAGGCGAGAGCGTTGGAGTGGTTCGTGGACGGCCGTCTGTCCGTCCTCGTGAGCAGCGAGAAGGATCCCTCCGACGGGGAGTGGGACGCCTATCTCGATGTCCTGCAGCACTGGGGGCGGCCCGGTGAACAGCGGGTGCTCGTGGTCACGCTAGGAGGCGGGCCCACGACGATGCAGCGCGCGCGCTTGATGGAGATGGTTCGTAGGAACCAGCTTCCGGAGCACGCGGGTCGCTCCGCCGTGGTCACTTCCAGCCTGATCGCCCGCGGAATTGCGACGGCGGTGTCGTGGTTCTACTCCGCGATCAAGTCGTTTGCGCTCGACGATCTCGAGGGTGCCATGGAGTACCTCGAGCTTCGACCCGAAGAACGCGGGATCGCGCGCGCAGCGGTCCGCCGCCTCGCTCGCGCGTTGCAGGTCTCGATCCCGGGATTCCACACCGATCAAGGCTGAGACCGCGGCCCACTGGGCGCGCAAGCCGGTTTTCGTTTCGAGCACGGACGGTCAAAACTCCCCGCGACGGGTCCACTAGCGTCGGGACATGGAACGACGCCAAGAGACCTGGGAGCAATACGTGGCCACGTGGAAGACGGCGGCCGGAGCCGACAAACGCGAAGGGTTTGCCCGGTGCCTCTCCCCCGACTGCCGGTACGCCGATCCCTTGCGCGTCGCCCACGGTTGGGAGGAGCTCCTCGCCTACATGCTCGAGTTTCAAAGGCAGGTCCCAGGAGGGTGTTTCGTGACCACGGCGTTCATGGCTCATCACGACGAGAGCCTGGCCGACTGGAACTTGGTCGACGCAGGGGGCAATGTCCTTGGGACCGGTCGCAGCTATGCGCGCTATGGCCAAGATGGGAAGCTCGCGTCCATGACCGGGTTCTTCGAAGTTCCGGGCAGCCCCGCATGAACTACTTGCGCCGGATCCAACGCGGGGTCGACTTCGTGGAGGCCAACCTGGACTTCGAGTTCGACTTGCGAAGCGTCTCTGCGGCGGCCGGCGTGAGCCATTGGCACTTTCAGCGCACGTTCAAGGCCCTCACGGGAGAGACCCTCATGGGCTACGTGCGTTCACGGCGAATGGCGCGATCCCTCGAGCTCTTGCTCGATGCGGATCGCCGCATCGTCGAGATCGCCGTCATGGCCGGCTTCGACTCGCAGGAGGCCTTTACACGCGCGTTTCGCCGGATGTTCGGGTTGACGCCCGGGGAGTATCGCAAGCTCGGGTCTCGCAATCGCTTCGTGCGAAAGGTGCGGTTCGACGAGGCGTACCTTCACCACCTGCACGAAAACGTCTCGCTGGAACCCTCGATGGAGGTCCGCCCGGAGATGCGCATGGTAGGTCTACCCACGCGATTCTTTGGCGTGGAATCCGAGCGCAACAACCTCAGCGAGAAGCTCCCACCGCTGTGGGCGGCCTTCCTTCCACGGTTGGAGGAGATCGAAGGGCGGGCGCCGGGGGCGTGCTATGGCGTCGTCCGCCCGGCCAGCGACGCCTCGGAAGGACTCGATTATCTCGCAGCGGTCGAAGTCGATGGTTCTTGCGCGCTTCCGCTGGGCATGACGGAGTGGCTCCTGCCCCCCGCGACGTATGCGACGTTCGAGCACCGCGGGGATCCTCGCGCGCTCGACCAAACCGTGAGCTACGCTTACGGGACCTGGCTCGCTCGAAGCGGGGAAGAGCCCACCTATGGCACAGACCTCGAGATCTACGGTGCTTCGTGGCGCGCCAACGCCGAGGACTCCGTGATGCACTACGCGGTCCCCATCGCAGGGGCCGCGTCGAAAGACGGATAGGCGGGGTTCTGCGGCGTGTGACGTCGACCCGGGGGCTCCAAGGGGCGCGTCATCGGCGGACCCCAGCCGGGCAAAGGGTGGTCATGAACGCCTCCATCCGCTCCCGTCTCCCTGCGCGCCGACTCGCTGGCGCCTTCCTTTGGATGTCCCTCGCCACGATGGGCTGCAACGTCTACTACGACGAGGACGTCGACGTGGGCTTGTTGACCACGACCAAGACGTTGGAGTTCGACCAACGCCTTCCGAATGCGCTCGAAGACCTATTCGCGCAGTGCCACGAACCTCTGGTCGTCAAGCGCCATGAGGTTTCGCCGGTCGGCACGTGCGAAGGACAACCGCTCACGGACTATGGTGACGTCGAGGTGCAAACCCTCGCGCTTGCCCTGCTCATGCAACCGGACCTCGACTTCCGTCCCGTGTTTCCATTGAGCATGGTCGGCGCCCTGGACGAGATCCACGGGTTCGAGGGGCTGCCGTGGCCGGTCCAGAACTGCGAGATCTTCCTCGATCTCGACCTCGAGTTGCTCGGGCTCGGCCTCGTCGACCTCGACGCCCAGTGGGTGACCCACGACGGCAGCGCCGCGCTGACGGTCGATCTCGATCGCGACACCACTTTCCCGTTCATCGAAGGCACGATCGAGGGGGATGTCGACTGTCCCTCGGCGATCAACGAACCCGCGATCCAGCCGTCGTTGCCGAACGGGAACTATGAAATCACCGTCAGCGGCGTCGACGTCGATGTCTGGTTCATGCTCGACGTGGTCGACGATCGCGTCGTCGTGTCCGTCGACTCCGAGGTCGAGCTCGGTGCGATCTCGATTTCACCTGCGCTGTCGAATACCGTGACGAACGCCGCGGGGAATATCGAGGATATCCTCGAGGAAGTGACCGGCAAAGACCTCGCGGACTTCGAGTCCGACGTCAACGACAACCTCGCCGACCGGTTGGAGTCGATGCGGGCCACCCTCGAAGACGAGATCAACGATGAGGTCGATTCGGACGCCACCGTGGAGTCGGTCTCGATCGTGAATGGGCGGCTCGAGATCGAGACCTCGAAGCAGACGGTCCTGACACCCGTCCGTTTCTGACGCGCCCAGGAACGGTGAGGCGCTCGAGACCTCGGGCGCGCCTCGCCGGGTGTGACGTCGAAGTCCCGCCAGAGCTGGCTCGCCGACACCGCAGGCAACCCCGGTCAGCGCTACTGCGATAGAGCGGACGACGGGAATGCATGGGGCCATTGCGTGACGGCGCCCGATTGTGAACTCGGAGCGGAGGATCCATGCACGTTCCCCGAGTCGGCGGACGGTGGCATGGGAGCTTCGTATTGCATCCTTCATGAGGGGGAACCTCGGTGGGACTCCGACGTGACGTTCGATGCGGGCTGCAACACGCCGCTCGTCCTCTCCTTCGACGGACGCCCCGCCCGCTTCGAGCCCGCGCCGGTCGCGGCGTTCGACATCGATGGCGTGGGCGCCTGCCTCGCGACGGACTGGCCCACGGCCGAGACACCGTGGCTCGCCCGCGACCTCGACCGAGACGGGGCGATCCGGGATGGGTCGGAGCTGTTCGGCTCGGGGACCGTGCTTGGGAATGGCCGCCGAGCGCAGCACGGGTTCGCCGCGCTCGCCGAACTCGACAGCAATGGGGACGGCCGGATCTCGGCGCTCGACGCAGCGTTCGACACCTTGCTCCTTTGGGCCGATCACGATGCCGACAAGCGTGGGATGCACTCGGAGTTCGCCGCGCTCAGGCAGGGCGGCATCGTGGAGATCGAGCTTGCGTACACCACGGATGCCGAGTGCGACGAACGTGGCAATTGCCAGGTCGAACGCGCCCGGTTCACCTACGAGGACGGACGCGGCGGGATCCAGACGGGTCAGGTGATCGACCTCCACCTCGCGTGCCAGTAACCTCGCGTGCGATCCCGAGGCGAAGGAGCTGCTCGGTGCCCAGTCGGCGGAGCAGCGCGTCTAGGTCGTCGCCGGTCACTTCGGCGGCGTGTCGAAGTCCATGATCGCAGAGTTCGATGGCCCGCTGGGCGGCGCCTGCCAAGCCATGGCGGCCGCCCTCCGGCCGCGACTCACCTTCCACCACGACGTTGACGACGAAGAGGAGCTCCGCCATCCGCTGGGCGTACAGAGGATCTCCGCGGTCTGCCAGAGCCGCCATCGCGGCACGAAACGGACTGCTCGAGGACGGGGCCCCCAAGCGCAGCGGCGAGCGCTCGGCGATCCCGGCTTTCCCGAGCAGGGCGCGCAATGCCGGGCTCGGTTTGCGGTGCTCGGGGGATGCGGTCGTGGGCTCGAGATCACGGAAGTAGCGCGTCGTGATGAACTCCCGCGGAGGTGCGGCCGCAAGTTCGTCCGGCCCAAGCAACCGAGCTCCGCGCAGAAACGCCTTGGCGGTCGCAGAGTCCACGTACCCGCGCCGACCGAGCCGAGTGATGCGCTCGCCCAGGGCATCCGCCTCGAGCATCTCCGCCGCGCTCAGCACGGCATGGACCCCGCCGCTCTCTTCGACGTGCTCTTGCGTCGCCGCGGCGCAACGCTCGAGGATGCGGAGCAGATGCTCGTGGTGGTCGCGATCCATGGCCACCATCGCGTGGATGACGGCGTCCCACCCCTCCACGCCGCGCGACACGAGCGTGTAGTCGGCGAGCTCGAGCAGCAGGCATCCGTCCAGCGCTTTCTCGGTACGGGCGGCATCGTCCCAACCGGCGCTCGCCATGTCGATCCCGAGCACCTCGGGCTCGAACACCAGCGCGACGCGCCCGACCCCCAGGGCGACCAGGTCCTCGGAGAGCCCACACAGGCGTTCGACGGCGTAGCCATCTCCGTTCTCCAACAACACCTCGAGCCAGGTGACGAACGCCGACACATCGAACCGCTCTTCCTCGCCGGGCTGATCGGAATGCCAGAGCACCTCGTCGAGCACGTGCTGGTGCTGCTCGGGGCTCGCGAGCGCGAGGAGCTCCGCGGAGTCCGCAACGCCGATGTGCGCGACGATGCGGCTGAATACCTCCGGTGCGACCGCACGGACGTCCGCCAAGAGTTGGGAGTCTTCGAGGACGCGGCGCACGAGATCCATCCCTGAAACCATGGGGTGCAACCGGCTTCCGTTCCAGTCGGTAACACCGTGTGTTTGCTGCGGGGTGGATCTGTGGGCTAGGGCACCGTATGCGCGTGACCATTCGAGCTATGCTGATACGCGTCGGTGACATTCGAGATGGACGCTTGACCACATCTGGCGGGGATCATTTACTCGCTTCGCTGTGCTCAGGTTGACGACAAAGCAACTCGACGTGCTCGGGGTGGCTCCGTATCTCGATTTCGTCGAGGAGACCGCGCTCCTTTGCCACGAGCATTTCCCCCGGGAGTGCGCGCGGCTCGAGCGTTCGCAGGTCACCCGGGTCGTGCAAACGGCAATGCGCAATGCGCACTTCCACGGCTTTCGCAGCCGCAGAGAGCATGTGTATTTCGCGTTCTTGGCGTTCATGCTCGGCTCCGGATTTGCCACGGATCGGATGTTCCCTTGGGCGGTCCGGCAGGGGGCACCGCTGGCGGCTGCGCAACCGCGGATCGCCAGCGTCTTCGACATGGCGGTGGCGTACGTCGAGCAAACGGCCGGCGACGAGCTTCAGCATCTCCTGCGCGCCATGGTGCGGATCCGGAGCTTCGACCGCCGCTCCTTACCCGCGACCGATCCCATCGAACCTGGTTTCGTCGACCACGCGCTCGCGCTGATGATGCGGCTCTATCCGGAGCCGTGGCACGAGATGCCCGAGCTGCGCGCACGGACGCTGGTCGCGGAATCCATCGAGCGTGGTGTGGAGCTCGGGCTCGTGCGGGCCGACGGCGCGCTCGTCTATCTCGCGACGCGCTGCCTGCTCGGCCATGAGGTCGCGCGCGATCCTCTCTATCCGTGGGCCTCGCGCGTGTTCGAAGACCCCTTCGCGGCCCCCGAGCAGCTCGCCGACGACCTCTATGCCGCCGCGATGAAGCATCTCGAGTCCAGCCTCCGGGAGGACGCTGCGTGAGCAAAAAGAAAAAGAAAGAGGCCACGAAGATGAAGCAGGCGGCGCAGTCCCAGAGCGCTGCCCCGGCCCCTGCTCCTGCGGCGGCGCCAGCCCCAGCGCCTCCTTGCGCCAAGGAAGTCAGCGCTACGCTGAAGGTGGCCACGGAGGCCGTCGCACTCGTCAAGAAGCCGCATCAAGCCAAGGCGTCGCGGTTGGAGGTGCGGCTCGGCACCGATTGCACCTTCACGGGAACGGGGTCGTTCGCGGCGACCCCGGGCGGAAAGCTCAAAGTCTTCGACGCCGCCCAAGACGGCAACGAGATCACGGGAGGTGCGCTCACGAGCATCCCCGGCGCCGATCTGACCTCCGGGGTGACCTGGTACCTCGAGGCGGAATCCCCAAGTGGTGCCTACGAGGACATCGAGCTCAAGCTCACGCTGACCGCAGGGGCCGAGGCGCTCAAGGTCCCGGAAGCCAGTGCCAAGGCGACCTGCGTCGAGCTCACCATCGACGTCCACTGGTCACGTCCGCAAGCCGGTGGCGACCCGGTGGTCCTGACCACGGCAGAAAAGATCCAGCCAGGGCGGGCGGTGGTCGTGCAGAACACCAAGCTCTTCGCCGAGCGCGCCAAGGTCACGGTGCAGCGCGCCAAACCAGCGGACTACCCAGGGGAGCTGGAGCTGAAGGCCATTGGAGGCAGCTTCGAGTTGTTCGCGGACACGGACGAGGTTCCGGCCACCGGTCAAGCGGCGATCCCGGCGGCCCAGCTCAAGGCAAAAAACACGGACATCGATGCCGCCAAGGGCATCTCCTTTTGGTGTCAAGCCAAGTCCAAGAGCGCGGCCATGCGCGACGGGGGTTGGATGGTCGTGCTCGCGGGGCGACCCACGGTCGAAGGCGACAAGATTGCGATGACCGCGATCGTGCCGACGCTCAAGGCGTTCAAGAGCCGCACGCAAACGCCCGCCGCCGCGGCTCGCCCCGCAGAGCTCTCCGCGACGGACGCCATCGACACCGGACGCTTCGTCCACATCCAGGATACGGGGTTTCACCACGGTCGAGGCCTCCTCGTGGTCGGCCAGGTGGAACCCGCCGCGTTCGAAGGCAAACTCCAACTCGTGGCTTGGGACCTCACGCACTCCGCGGGCTACACCGAGGCGAAGTCCGGCGCGCCCAAGGTGGAGCTGTTCGCGGATGAGGTCGCGACCTCTGGCCAAGCCGCGCTCGCGTTCGAGACGGACATCGTCCACGACGCCACCTATCCCGTGGACGGCAAGCCGTTCTGGGTGCAAGGGAAGACCGTGAGCGGCGAGCTGCGCGATACCCAGGTTCGCCTCGCGATCACGGACATCGACAAAGGGGCCGTGCGCGCGAACTTCACGGCCTTGGAGTTCCGCACGCTCAAGGCCGACATCCCCTCCACGGCGGCCAACCAGGTCCGCGCCACCGGCAACGGCGGTGGGAGCAACTCCCCGGTGGCCCGCCATGATCTCGTGATCGCCAACGGAGGCCCCGCCGCCAACGACTTCGACGACGACTACGCCAACAACGATCCGTTGGTCCTCATCGAGGGTTCCGTCAAAGCCACGGACGAGGTCAAGCTCTCGGTCGAGGTCCGTCCCGCCAGCGTTCCCGTCGCTTGGAGCGTGCTTCGCGACGCACGCCAGGGGGCCATCAAGGGCGACCACGCGACCATCGTGGGCTTGGCGGCAAACCCCGCCGAGCCCACGTTGACCCCCGATGGTGGAGATCCCCTCAAGGCAACCCTCCAAGCCAATGCCGTAGGGAGCTTCCAACTGCGTCCGTACGTCGATTGCAACGGCTCGGGCAAGTACGAATACAACGATGGGAGCGACGTCCGAATCGACCGCGAGCCCTATCTCCTCCTGAACCTCGTGCTCGTCCGGGTCGAGGGGATCAACAACTTGAGTGTGGCCAACTCGGCCGCGGGCTCCCCGGGGATCCTCAAGAATGCGGCGGGGCAACCCACCGGGATCAACAGCGGCGACTTCTTGGGCACCGGAAACGACGCGGTGTCCATGAAGGCGACCGTTCGCGTGATCGGTGGCGGGGATGACGGCCTCCGCGGGCTCGATCAAGTGTTCTCGGGTTGGACGAACAACGAGCGCGACTGTCCCACTTCTCCAGGCCCGACGGGGCAAGGCGAAGACGTCACCCACACCTATCAAGCTGCGATTCCACCGCCACCGGCTCCGGCGCCACCGCTGCGTCGCACGCGTTGTTTCTGGCAACTCAATGGCGCCGAGATCGGCGGTCCCGTGCTCGACAGCGGATACGCCGGGCAGGGTACGGGCGGGAACTCCTGCACTGGCACCGCAGGGTTCTCCGGGAGCACCGTCACCAAAGTCGCCGACCCGAGCGGCATCGGCGAGCGGTGGACGGTGGAGAACCCCGATAGCCCAGGAGGTCCCATCAGCATCGCGCACCCGACCATCGCGGGCCTCGATCTGCTCAACTTCAAGTTCAACATCGACTTCCAGTGCGATCTCGTGTTCTGGACCAATCGTGATCGCTCGTACGCACCGTCCAATGCGCCCTGCGAGCGCCTCTATGCCTCCGTCCAGCACAACACCTGGAACATGCGCATCGAGAGCAACTTTGCCCGGGGAACCTACGTCGAGACTGTGGTGGTCCCCAAGACGGTCACCTTCAACCCCGACCCCAACCCCACCCGGCGAGCCTCTCCCGTAGACGCCTCCGGCTTGGAGACACGGCTCCCCGATGGCCTCAACCAGCTCCAAGCCGACATTCCGTTCTAGGCTGCAAGGAGGAGGAACCCCATGATCCCCGATCCGCGCTTCTTCCCGTACGTCCGCCAGCATCGCGCCCCGATCCTCGCGGCCACCCACATCGTGGAGCTCGCGGTTCGGAGCGTGCAGCCGCACGCCTGGGTCCGCGCCGAGCCACGGTTCGAGCGACGCACGGTCGCGCTGGAGGTCGAGTTGCTCGCGGGCTGGAAGGGCGAGATCGATGCGGTTCCCGGGGACCGACGCGTCATCCAAGTCGTCCAGTATCGACCCGCCGTTCCGCGGTTCATCGCATGCCCGGGACCGTGGTCGAACGTCCCGGTGGAGTCGCTGCCCCTCGTCACCGTGTTCGCGACGGCGCCGGGGGACGCCTTGCATGCGATCTTGCTCGCGGACGCGGTACGCCAGGTGGAGCTCGCCGAGGATGTGCGACCGAGCCTCGAGGTGCTGACCCCCTTGGGTACGCCTCCGCTCCCCGTACGGCTCCTCTTTCGTCGCGTCCAGGCCACGCCGGAGCGGGTCGGTCGACATGCCGCGCTGGTCTTGGCCGGGCGCTTCCAAGAGCTCGTCCTGCGTGACACCGGCGACGTGGATGCGCTCCTCGCCCTCGCCGCCGAGCCCACGCTGCCCTCCGGGAGCCGCTGGCTGCTCGTCACCGAGCTCATCTCCATGCTCCTGCTTCGCGATCCCGTGCCCGATCCCGTCGTGGGTCACGTCGTCCGGCAAACGCTCATCCTCATGACCACCCCGGTGGGACAAGCCCTGCGTTCGGCGTTGCTCGGGACGTACTTGCCCAATCTCCTGGGTTTCGTCGGCGGCGCCACCCGCAAACGCGCCGAGGCTGCCTTCGCGGGTGATCAGACCGCTCGCGCCACGGCCCTCACGGCAGCGACGGTCCTCGCCGGCGAGCCGGGAGCCGCGGAGCTGCAGGCGTGGCTCCGTTGAGTGTGGGACCTGCAGCGCGCACGGCTTGGTTGGTCCTCGGCGTCGCGTGCACGACAGGAACTCCGGCACCACGAGCTTCGGCGGAGGCGGTACGATCCCCCGCGGCGACGCCAAAGGCGTCCGTTCCCGCGCTCCCTGCTTCTGCTCCCATGACTGCCTCCACCACCGAGATCGGGCGGGCATCCCACGTGCTCGTCATCCGCGTGCAGTCGGTCTCGTTCGGAGACTGGGCAACGCAGGGGCGGACCAAAGTCCGCGAAGTGGAGCTCGGGGTGCGCGTGGACGAGGTGCTCGAGGGGCCCATGGCCGTGGGTGCCGCTGGAACCATCACGGTGACACAGCACGCACCGGCAACGAGTCGCGCAGTGGGTGTGCCCGGCGTGTGGTCCCCAGTGGAGCTCGCCCTCGGGACCTCGTGGCTCGTGCTCTCGCATTCCACCTCGACGGCGCTCGGTGAGGCACTGGAGGCGCCGCAGAGTGTGCTTCCGGTCCAACCCGCCCGCAATGAAGCCTTGCTCGCCCATGGAATCGAAGCCAAGGGTCTCCCGCTCGAGGCCGCGTGTGAGGCCTTGCGGAATGCTCCCGAGATTGCCACTGCGGGTCCCCTGCTCGTCGGCTACTTGGGCGAGCGACTCGACGCGTTCACACCGCGGGATCCGGCGAGCGCTTCCGCGTTGACGGCCTGCCTCCGCATGCTGGAAGCACCCAACATCGCACCGAGCCTCCAGATGCATGGCATGAGCAGGCTGCTCGATCGCCTGCTGCTCTTCGACGCCGCGCCGCCGTTGCGCGCCCAAGCGGCGCTCTGTGGCTTGCGGCTCATCGCCTCGGCGCCCGCGAGCCCCGTGGCGCAGGCGCTCGGGCGCCCGCTGCTCCCGAACTTGCTCGGGCTGGAGGGCGCCGCGAGCCCGGTGGGGCCGCAGGCGGTGTTTCAGGCCGATCCCACGGCCCGCCGCGAGATCGCGGCGGTGCTCGAGAACAGCCGCGATCCCGCCTTTGCGGCGCTCGCGGCTTGGATTCGCTAGACCCCGTTGCAAACGTTGGGGTCGGGCGTGCACGAATATTGATCGTGCCGGACCTCGCACGCCAAGCTCTCGCCGTAGCAGATGTTCGAGCCCGCTTCGCAAGGCTCACCGGCGATCGGTCGTGCCGCGCACGTTTCATCGTTGCAGTAGAGTCCGGGCGCGCACTCGCCGTCACAGCGTTCGCCGAGCTCGGGGAACTCCTGGCACGTACCGTCTAGACACGTGTACTCGAAATCGCAGGCGGTCGCGACCTCGTCGCAGGTCTCGCCCAGACCGACGCGCTCGAAACACACGTCCGAGCGACATTCACCCAACGCACACTGTTCGTCCTCGCTGCAGACCTCGCCGGTTTCGAGGCGGTCGCGACAGCTGGTTTCGTGGCAGAACTCGCTCACGCATTCATGATCCTGAGTGCACGTCTCGCCGTCCGCGAACCGCGGGACGCAGTCGTTGACCTCCTCGTCGCAAACGCCCGAGATGCAGTCTTGGTCGCGGTAGCAGAACCCACCGTCGGCCAGGCGTGCGGCACACTGGTCTTCGTCGGCTCCAGCGTCGTACGTGCAACGTTCGGAGGCACAATCGGCGTCCTGGAAGCAGGGCTCATCGAGGGGCAAGGGGTCCCCACATTCCGCCGTGGTGCTGATACACGTCGCCTGGCATTGCTCGTCGTCCGCGCAGTTCTCGCCGTCCGCGAGCTGGGGTACGCAGAAATCATCGAAACCTCGATCGTCGCAATACGTACCCTCGGCGCACGAGGACGGGGCCGTCGCTACACAACCCTGTAGACAGACGTCTCCTTCGCACGCGCCGGAGTAGCAGTCTGCGTCCTCCTCACACGGCTCGCCGGCTTCGGCGAGGGGTTCTGGATCCGGCGCACGCTCCAGACAAAGCGATACCGAACCGGCGAGCGTGCACACGAGCGGACTTGGACAATCCGTGTAGTCGTCGCACGGCGCGCCATAGGAGCAATCGGCAACGCAGAGCTCTTCTTCGGGATCACAGAAGAGACCCTCGCCGCACGGGATCCGCAACCCCTCGCGGCTGTAATCGGGGATCTCGGGGTTGACGTAGGCGCAGGTTTGGCCCTCCGTCGGAAGGGGACGACACGTCTGGGTCTCGGCGAAGCAGAACAGCGCACCAGAGGCTGCAGCGCAGTCGGTGTCCTCGATGCAGCGATCGCCCTCGACGGGCGCGGGTGCGCAGAGGCCCTCCGTGCTTTGTGGGCTGACCACACAGCGAAGCCCCGGCGCGCACTCCCGGTCGCCCCCGCACGCCTCACCGTCCTCTTGCCGCCCCACGACGAGGTGTTCGAGCGAGCACGCCGCGAGGTCATCGGGGTGACAACGGCTCGGCGTGGGCGAGTCGCATGCGGCCGCCGCAATCGCAGCGACACAGCGATCGACCTCGTCGCGCGCAAATCCAATGCGCTCTGCCGTGAGGCTCGGCGCGATGTCGCGGACGTTCTGGCTCAACCCGGAGAGCTGCTGCATCAGGCCGTAGGCGGGCAGCTCGAGCAGTTGTCCGTTGCTGAGCACCCCTGTTGCGATCTCCGTGCAAACCTCGGCCGAGTCGACAGTCAACCCCAAGGCCCACCGATACTCGGCCGGGGTACAGCACGACTCTTGGTGTTCGCACAACGCCGCGACGATGGGGCGCAGCCCCTCCACGGTGGTGAGGAGGCTGCCCTCGTTCGTCCCCGTTTCGTCGGTACCGGGTAGCCCGCTCTCGTCGTTGCTGTCGCCTGTGTCCGAGGGACCAGACTCGAGGCTGGTGGATGCCGAGGTGCCCCCGGTCAGTGTCTCCTGTGTGGTGGCACCGGTGACCTCGCCCACGGTCGCGCTCGTGGTGACCACGTTCGCGGTGGTTCCGGAGATCGTGCCGTCCCCCACGGTCGACGTGGGCCCCGTCGAACCCCCACTGGTGCTCGAATCGTCGGATCCGGCAGCATCGTCGGCACATCCTGAAAGGCTCACCCCGAGCATGAGCCAGCGACCGAGGCCGAAAGGAATGGACCGAGCACGAGCACCAGAATGCGCGGCGCATTCTTTGGGGCGTTGAAAGCGAGTCAGCATGAGTTCTCCAAATGCGAAGCGCCTGGAAGCTCTGTCGATTCGCCCCAAGCACGCTGCGAGGATCGGAGACGTAGCAAGGCTGAAGTCCGTTCGCAAGCATTCGAATCCGATGCGACAATCAATGATCGGGACTCCCAAGTTCTCGCCATCCGCGGACACGGGGTCTTCGAATGAACGCAAGACCTGAAGCCCCGCGTATTGGGCGAGCGCTCGAGCGCCGATAGCAGGGGCTACTTGTCCAAGAACGTCGTTTTCAAAAGATGAATCGTTTGGGGTCGATTCAAACCTGCATACGTTGAATTGCGGTCACGCGTACTCGAGTGTTCACTGCGTACACCGATGCTCGGAGTCGCCCTGGCCGCATCGACGAGAAGCGGCCAGGAGCAGAAGTCATCGCGCCGGAGCTTCGTCGCGCAGCATCGCGAACAAGTCGGTCACGCCAGGGTCCTTCCCTTGCTGGGAGAACAGGGTCGTGACCTGGCCGCGATGATGGGTCTGATGGTTGAAGACGTGCGCGACGGCCCACCAGAGCGGAGCCTCGTAGGGTTGGCCGCGACGGAGGAACTTCAGTGGTGCTGCCAACCGTTCCTCGGTGAGGTCCGCCACCCAGGCCGAGAGCTCGTCGTCGGTGAGCGTGCGTTCGCTCCGGAGCGCTTCGAAGTCGGCGTAGAGCTCCTGGTCGAGCGAGCGAATGCCTCTGGGACCCATGAAACCCGGGGGAATGACCTCACCCTTGAAGCGGCCGAGCCAGACTCTGTCCGCGAGCAGGAGGTGGTTGAACGTCCCGTGGATCGAGCCGAAGAACGCGCCGCAGTCGCGCTTGCGAACTTCGTCGCTCAGCGTCGCGGCGAGCTCGTAGAGCTTGTCGTTCATCCAGCGGTTGTAGCGGGCGAGGGCGGTAAACCATTGCGGGTTCATCACCGGCAGGGTAGGACGTGCGCGGGTCGCCTGCGACGCGAACTCGCGAGCAGCGGCGTCGCGCATCAGAGCGGCAACGCACGGACGAACTTCGGGCATCCGTGCGCGGGCGACTTCCCGTCTCGCGCCTTCGCTCTCACCCGCGACGGAACGCTACGATCGCGAGCAGAAACGCCTGTATTACCAACAGCTCGACTCGCTATGCGAGTACCTGCTCGTGGCGCAGGATCGCCGCCAAATCGATGTCTGGCGGCGTAAAGACGGCGCGTGGAACCAGACCTCGGATGCGTCGGGCGATGCGATCGTGCACGCCTCGGTTGGCTACGAGCTCCACGTCGACGAACTCTACGATCGCGCCGGTATCCGTATCGCGTAGGCCCGACCACCCACCGTGTGGGGATCGTCGACGTTTGGGTTTCGGTTGAACGTCGCCCGGGATGGGGTTATGGGGTGCTGCACGTGCGTCCATCCACGTTGGCGGCCTGGCTCCACCTCGCGGAGATCGGGGAGTTCGCGGCGGAACCTCCCCCCGAACCTCCCGCGGCTTCGCAGCCCGGGACGACGCAGCGACTCGCGCTCACCTGGGAAGCTCCGCGAGGGTGCCCCGATGAGGCTGCGTTCGTTGCACTGCTCGAGGCTCTGGTCGGCCGTACGTTGACTCGTTCCAGCGATGCTTCTCTGCGCGCGGCCCTGAGGTTGCTCGCGCCCTCAGGAGGCCCCGCCAGGCTCTGGACGGCGGAGATCCGTCTGGAGGCGGGTGCGATGATCGAACATCGCCAGATCACGGCGGAGGATTGCCGGGCGTTGGTGCAGGGTGCCTCCGTGACCGTGGCGACGCACGTGTTGAGCCACCCCGAAGCATCCACGCCCCAAGCGTCTCGAGCCCCCGCAATTCCGTCCGTCCCTCCGGGGTCGCCACCGCGCGCGGAGCCGGGAGGCCCCGACCCGGCATCGCCACCGGGCGCGGAGTCGGGAGGCCCCGACCCAGCATCGCCTCCGCACCCGGAGCCGGGAGGCCCCGACCCGGCATCGCCACCGCGCCCGGAGCCGGCAAACCCTCCGAGCCTCAGCTCTTCGCCATCGACCGGGTCACCCTCGCGACCCCGCGCAGAACCGGGCGAGGCTTTGGAGCGTCCGGTCCCCCCGAGTCGTGGGGATCACGCGGGCCCTCTGGAGATCTCCGTGAACGTCATGGGCGGGGCCGCGGTGGGGCTTGGGCCGGGGGTCGGCGGGATCGTCAGCGCGGCCGTGGGCGTCGAACAGCGGCGGTTTCGTGGGGAGTTCTTGATCGCGCATCGCATCGCCACCGCGTCCGATCCGGTGCAGGATGCCTTCGTGCGCGCCTCCCTGACGTGGGGCGGTCTGTTCGGATGCTGGGCACCGCGGACCCGCTCGCTGTCGTTTCCCCTTTGCGTCGGGATCGCAGCGGGCGTGAGCGTGGCACGTGGGGAGGGCGCGCTGGGCAACGCCCAAGGAGCAGTGACGCAACCCTGGGTCGGGGTTCCGCTTCGGGCGGGCCTCCGGTGGACGATCGCTCGGTCGTTGGCTCTGGCCCTGGACGCCATGGGTGTTTGGAGCGCCGTGCGGCCGACCTACGTGGCGGCGGATGGCGCGGCGCTCGTTCCGCTCTTCCAAGAATCTCCCGTGGGTGGTGTGTTCACCGCGGGCTTCGAACTCCGTTTCCCGTGAGCGCCGCGAAAGTGACGACTCTGGCGCGGAGCGGAGCTTGATCCCCGATGACGTTCGATCTCGAGACCTGCTACCGCGACCACCATCGGTTGGTGCGATGGATCGTCCGCGGCTCCGGTGTCCCCGCGTCCTGCGTGGACGACGTGGTGCAGGACGTGTTCGTCTCCGCGTATCGTCGCAGACGCGCCGCCCCACCCGATGACCTGCGGCGGTGGCTCGTGGGTGTCGCGAAGAGCGTGAGCTCCAACTTCCGGCGCGCGGTCCAGCGCAGGGAGGTCCGCCACGAGGTCTGGTCCTCCGGCGTGGACGAGACGAACCATCGCGTGGAGGAGAACGTGGGCCACCGCCTCGAGCTCGAGCGCGTCTTGGAGGCCTTGCAAGGCTTGGCCGCGCCCCAACGGGATGCGTTCATCATGGTCGAGCTGGCGGGCATGAACGCGACGGAAGCTTCGTCGGCGCTCGGCGTGAGTCCGAACACCATCGCTTCGCGGCTGCGTCTGGCCCGTCGCAAACTTCGAAACCTTCCGAGCTCCGTGACGGAGCCCATGCTGCACGCGGAAGAACCGAGCTCGCGGCGCGTCCAGGCGGTGTGGCTCGCCATCGCCGGCAAGGCGGCCGCGCCCACGACCGCCGTGTTGGCGACCTGTGTTGCGGGAGCCTTCGCGGCGGTGATCGGCGTGGGGATTCACGTGACGGTGGACACGACCGCGCCGATCCCCGTGGCCTTGCGGTCGCCGATCTCGACCCCAAAAACGCGAGCGACCGTGGCTCTGCCCGCCCCCGATACCGTCATGCGCAACGTCGAGTTGCCGACGGCACAGGATCCCGAGGTCGGCACGCCAAGAAAGCGTGCGGAGCCGCAGCACCCATTGGAACGAGAGGCGACGCTGCTTCAAGGGGCTGCGCGCGCGATCGACAAGCAAGACTTCGCGACCGCCCGCTCGACGTTGGCGCGATACCTCGACGAGTTCCCCAGCGGTCAACTCGACCACGAGCGCAAGCGCTTGGAACAGCGCTTGGGTGATTGACGACCCGTGGCCTCAGCGGAGCTCGATCCTTCGATGCTCGAACATTCACGAATCCACGCCCTCCTTTCTTTGGCCACCTTCCTCGCGGTTTCCGGTTGCGATCCCGGATACGTCGGAGATCTCGATGCCGATGAGGCCGAAGACTCCGAGGCGAGCGCCGAGGGGACGACCGGTACCACCCATACGAGTACGACGGGAGACGCCACGGCCACGACGGAACTCGGGTCCGAGGCCAGCACGGCGATGCCGGCTCCCGACGGCGGTGATGCGCCGAGCTCCACATCCGGCTCCGATGGCGAGGAGAGCACCACGGTCGTCGAGGCTGGCGATGGCGAGGAGAGCACCTCGGTCATCGAGTCCGACGGCGAGAGCAGCGAAGGCGAAGAGACCGGTGAGGTCAACGGTCTTCCCGCGGACTGCTTCAGCCTCATCGATGACTTCGCGGACGGGGACGCCGTGCTGCCTGCCATCGATGGACGTCAGGGCGTCTGGTCGACGTTCGGCGAAGGCTCGTTCGAGCCCAGGCCCGGTACTCCGTTCGCACCTGTGTCAGGCGGCCGCATCTCGGCCTACGCCGCCCAGGTCCGTGGTTTCGGTCCCGACGGACTCATGGGTCTCGAGGTGACGCTCAACGGTGGCGAGCCCTACGACGCTTCCATGTATGATGGCATCATGTTCCACGTGCGTTCGGCATTGCCGTTGTCGAACTTCGATGTGTACTACGGATCGAGGGACATGGCACCGCTTTGCACCGACTTATACTGCAAAGACGCCGCCAACTTCGTAGACGGTGGACTCTCCGCGGACCCCGAGGGGCATTGGGACTCCGTCGTGTTTCCTCAGACGACGGCCCGCTACGTCCTCGAGACCTATGGCCAAGGGTACTACGAGGAGTATTTCCCCAGGATCGCGGAAGACCTCGAACTGGTGGACCCGAGCGAGATCCGAAGCATTCGGTTCATCGCGCCTCGTCCGAGCCAGGGGTTCGACATCACCATCGACGCGATTTGCTTCCTCGAGGGGGGCTCATTGTAGCCCCGCGCGTGACAGACGGAGAACCGCACCCACCGGGCGGAGCTGCGCTCCAACGGTGATCTCCCGAACCGAGCGGATCATCACGTTCGCTCGGTACAGCTTTTCCCCAGAAAAAATTGCTGGCGTCCGCGGGCGTTCTCCCTCATGGTGTCGCGCGGAGGTCAACGCTTGCCGTGCATTCCACGTGATCCCAGTTCGTCACGCCTTGGCCGGTGTGGCTCGATAGCGGGCATTGTGGAATAGCAAGCGCCCGAGATCGGGCGCTCGGCTGTGGATTGATGCGTTCGCGGACTTGCTCCGCACCACCGTACTGCATGGCGACGTCTCGAGTGGGAGCCGTCGGGTACGGGGGTTTGGCACCCGTTCGACCACTCGGTGGTGCCTTCGAACCTACCTTGCCACGGGCAAGGGGCCATGCCGCTGACACGATCCTCCAAAGGTGCCCTCACGCCGCAGCTCGTAGGGTCGAGCGCCGCCCAGTACGGCGGAGAAGGGGGTTCGATTCCCCCCGGCATTCACCGAGGTGCACTCGAGGGTTGGTCCACACCAAGGTCGAACACGGCGGAACCTCACCGCTCGACGGGAGCCTGCGCGGCTGTTTTGCGCATGCTCCCACCGTGAGCGGCGAGCGTTGGGCCGTGGCTCGAACACGTCGGCCAAGGCGTGACGGAACCCCTTCGCACGGGCACCATGCGGGTGTCCCGTGAAAGAGATCGCGCTATGGCATGCGCTCGCGGAACCTCCGCGGCGAAACGAGGCGCCGGACGAGGCGGTGCTCGCGGGACTCCAAAGACTCGCGTTGCTGCCGCTGCGTTGCCGAGCGATCTTCGCCGCGAGAGCGGCGGCCTGGTGGCGCCTCGGATCCCCGGTCGTCCAGATCGCGGTGCTCGGTGTGCTGCACGGCAGCCGCACGCCCGCGGCATTGCGGCTCGCGATCCTCGCGCTCGACGACGCGGATGCCAACGTCCGGGAAGCAGGGTTTTCGTTGCTGGCGGAGGCGGCGAAGGAGGCTCCGTATCGCTGGACCCACGCGCTGTTCCATCCCCGATCCGAGGTCCGGAAAGCCGCGATCGAGCAGTGCCCGCACCCCACGTCGCGCAGGCCCCTGCCGTGGCTACGCGAAGATCCGGAACACGGAAACCACCCGGTGGTCCGCGCGGCTCGGTTGCCGGCCAGGCTCGCGCTCGAACTGTGCGAGAGGGGTTGCGCTACGCACGCGGAGCTGACGTGCGCGCTGCAGATGGCGGCGCCCGCCGAGCTCACCGCGCTGCTCCAAACCTCGCCGTTGCGAGGACCTCCCTCGCACGAAGGCACAGGCAAAGCGCAGCACCGAGGAATCGAAGCATGGTGCGCGGCCTGGCAGGCGGCGGATCCCGAGGTGCGGAGGTCGATGGAGCGCGTGCTCCAGGGGTGCTTGTCGGGTCCAGAACGGATCCCCGAGCCCAGCCGACGCAACCTTGCGGACGCATTGCGCGGGCATGTAGATGCGCATCCTGACGCACTGACGTTGGCCAGCATTGCGGTCACGTTGACGCCGGGTTGGCTCGAACCCGAGCAATGGGCCCTGCCGATCCAACGGGGTGCTGCGCTCCACCTGCATCTCTTTCCGAGGCTCGGATTCCGAGCCGGCGCGCGCGGGAGCGATCCGCTGCGCCCGTCCTCGTTGACGTGCAACGATCGCGGCGATCTCGAGGTGACGATCTGCGTCAACCTCGCGAGGTCGATCGGTGGGACCCCACTCGCCCGCCTCGATCGCCTGTTTGGATCGCCCGAGGCGCTCGATCAAGCGATCGCAAAGACGCCGGAATGTTGGCCCGCCGTGGCGGTCCTCTTGCCCAAGGCGCCCGAGCTCGTCCCGCGTCTACGCGCCGTCTTTCCGCCCGCAGTGCAGCGGATCGTCGCGCTCGGGGTGTTCGACTGGGAAGACGCGGACGGCAAGGCGCTCGTCGAGCAGCTGAAGGTCGAGGACGCGCTCCCAGTGCTCGAGGCCCTTCCGATGCCAGAGCCAGGAATTCCCTTGGGCGCGGCCAGCAAGGCACTCGCCGCCTTCCTCGGTCATCCTTCCCGGCTCGCCGTCGCCGTGCGGACGTTGCTCGAGCGATCCACGCCACCGGCGGAGCTCCTTGCCCTCGTCTTGGCCAACGGATCCGCCAAGGGCATGGGCGCGCTGGTGGCGGGACTTGGGCGGGAGCCCGTCCGCACGCTGGTCTCCACGATGCGGCGCGAGCCCGGGTCGTTTGCTGCGGTGTCGGTCGAGCACTTCCGTGCGTTGCTGACGCGGATCGAGGCCATGCCCGAGGCGTACCGGGGACGCGACGCGTTCTGGAACGCCGAGGAGTACGCTCCGATCGCCGCATGGATCGCCGGACACACGGGACGCAAACGCTCGGTCGTCTCACCTCCGCACGGTCCCCTCACGCCCGCCGAGTTCCTCAGCGGCAACGATCGCAACCTCGCGGACGTGTTGCTGGCGATCGACGCCCTGCCCACGCTCGAGGCCAAGGTGGAAGCGTTGCGCGCGAGCGTCGACGCGGCGATCGAAGGTCTTCGTCACTCCCGGGGGACGACCCTCGGTGTCCCTGCCGCCAACCTCCCCAATTGGGCGACGGGCTGCGCCCAGAACCTCAAGTCTGTGGGCGTCACCATGCTCGTGCGGTGGCTGGACAGACCCCCGCCGCTCGCAGAGCCCGCAGCGCGCCTGCTCGTTGCGTTGCGGAACTCGGATGCGATGTCGGAGGCGTTGACACGTTCGGCGGACACGGTGCTGGCCATGGCTCCGGATACGTGTCTCGAGGCGCGGCAGCACCTGGGCGATTGGCCCCGACCCGACGCGACCCCCTGCCGTGATCCCGACGCTCGCCCATGGGACGAGGATGCACCGACCTCCGCCTCACCCCAGGCGGACCTGGTGCGCGACGCGGCCCAACCCACGGCGCTCCGGTTTCGAGCGGCGCTCCAGCTCGCCTCCGCCGATCCAGAGGCGTGGTTGCCCGTATTGTTCGAGCTCGCCACCGCGCCGCTTCCGGCCGAGCGCGGGCGAGCCAAGAGTTGGTTTGGACCGCGAGATTGGGACGATTTGGTCGCGATCGCTCGTAGCCGCGAAGCACCCCCCAAGAAACCGAGTTGGTGGCAACGGCTCGGACGTGCGTGGCGCGGAGAGACGGCGCTCGCGGACGATCCCGGGATGCGCCGCGTGGCGATCGCCCTCGCGGCCAGCGACCATCCCCACGCGCACCGTCGGGCCGTGGAGTGGCTTCTCTGCGTGCCACGGACCCCCGAAATCGAGGAGGCCTTGGTGCGGGCGGCGTGGGCATGTTGGAGCTTTCCCCCAGCCCTCCGGGCACGGCTCGCGGCAGCGGTGGCCGAGCAGGCGCTCGAGTGCTCGCTGTGCATCGAGCTCGACGCCCTCGTCGAGCCCACATGGGATCCCAAGCAGGGCCTCCCGAACGAACAGCGCGTCCTTGCGGCCCAAACCGTGCTCGACGCGGCGATCTGGACCGGCGTGGTGCCCTTGACGCGCTGCCAGGAGGTGCTCGAAGCGATCGACGAGCGCGAGCACGATCTCGACGCACAGTGGCGCGGGTTGGTCGAGGTCGCTCCCAACGGCCCCGTACGCACGGCGGCCCTGGCCAGGATCGTGCGCCCGCGCAGCCTCGATCCCGTCGTCGACCGCATCGCCCGCACGTTCGCGTGGGGTATCCGCACGGGGCGCGAGCTCACGGGGGCATACTTCGCGATTCACCTTACGCAGCGGCGCGAGGACCTTGGCTTCATCCGCGCGGGAGAGGGCGTGATCCACGTTTCGCCCGCCCCCATCCTCACCAACCACCCCGAGGGCCGCGACATCGTGGAGGGCCTCATCCTCCACGAGTTTGGCCACCACCTCTATCACCACGATGAGAAGGCGCTCTCCATCTGGAAGAAGGCCCAGCGCCTCGGGTTGTTCCCGCTGCTCAACCTGGTCGCCGATGAGCACCTCGAGCGCAACCTGCGGGCGCTGCAACCCGAGTACGGGGATCGCCTCAAGCGACTCGTCACCTATGCGTTCTCCTACTTGGGTCGCGATCTTCCGGTGGAGACGGCGCTCGCGGTCTTCGGTGCGCGGGCCTTCGCGGCGCTCCATGTCCGGCCGCTCGACGTCGCCGAGTCCGAGGACGAGATCCGGATCCGCAGCGGTCAGGTGCTCACCGAGCTCGACCGCGTCGGAGATCCGCTCGCGAGGTTCATGCGAGCGCTACGGATGGGCCTGGGCAACCGCCACGACGACCCCATCCTCGAGCAGGCCCTGGCGCTGTTCGAGGGCGATTTCCGCGACAAAGACATGGTGGGCTTGCTCGAGATCGCCAGCAAGCTCGCGCGTCTCTATGGCACCAGACCACGCCGAACGATCGGCGGCGGTGTAGGGGATCTCCTGGACATCTTCGGGGGTCACGAGACGCTCCCCGACGCGTGTGATCTCAGCGAGCGTGCGGGTCTGCGGAACGAGGACGTGCAGCGCGAGATCAAGCGGATCCTGGCACCCCCGGGGACCTCTTCGGAATCCACCCCACCCCCGCCCAATCCCAAGACGCTCGTCATCAACGTCGGCAAGAGCATCGACTTCAGACGCATCGAACGCGTGGAGGCGGTCGCCCGCGATCCGGCTGCCCACAGGGCGCTCGCGGGCGACGTGCGGAGGTACGCCGAGCGGCTGCGTCGCGACCTGATCCAGCTCGGGCTCGCGCAACAGCAGGAGCGGGCGCGCTTGAGCGGGCGTGCCTTCGACCGCACGCGTACCCGCGCGGTGGTGCTCAAGGGCGATCCACGCATGCTCGTGGCGCGAAAGCACGTCGTGCAGAGCGATCTGTTCATGGGGGTCGCCATCGATTGTTCCGGCTCCATGGCGGGCACCAACCTGGACAAAGCCCGGCGCTTTGGCGTGCTCCTGGCCGAGGCGGCGCGCGGCCTGCGTGACGTGGACGCACGGTTCATCGGGTTCACGGACCGCGTGATCTTCGATGCTGGCGACCAGAAGCGCTGCGCCGTCAGTCAACTGCGTTCGACGGGTGGCAACAACGACGCCGCGGCGTTGGCCCACATCGCCACGTTGGCCAGAGCGTCGCGTCGGCGATCCAAGCTCCTCATCATGGTGAGCGACGGTCTCCCGACCGAATGCTCGGTCGTGGCTCTACGCGGGCTCATCGAAGAGTTGACGCGCCGTCACGCGATGCTCTGCGCCCAGATCGCGGTCACGCGCATCACCGAGCCGTGCTTTCGCCACTACGTCGAGGTTCTCGACGGCGACTTCCATGCCAGCGCTCGAAAGTTCGGACGCATCGTCACGGGTCTCGCTCGCGGCGCGCTCGCGCGGTAAAAGGAGCCCTGATGGCGAGCACGAAGATCCGAAGCGAGGAGCTGCAAGAGGGCCAGCGCGTGGAGGCGACGTTCTGGCCCAACGCGCAAGACGGCTCGGCGTACCCCTTGCGCGCCACCCACCTCGCGGGTCGCAGGGCGCCCAAGGTCGTGCTCACCAAGGACCCACGGATCATCGCGGGCGTCCCTTGCATGGTTGCGATCAAGGCGATCGTCAAACCCGAGCGCACCGATCGCGGCTACATCGAGGTGGACTACGCCGGTCCTGCGCCGTTCCGGCTGGAGGGCGTCTACGTCGATCCTCTGGTGTCCAAGAAGCTCCAGGTCGCCCTCGAATGCGGGCTCAACATCCTGCTCGATGGACCTCAAGGCTGCGGCAAGACCGTGCTCGCGCGTTCGATCGCCAGCACCCTGGGCATGCAGTTCGTGTTCTTCAACTGTGGCGCGGTGGTCGAGGCGAGCGACTTCTTTGCCACGATCCAGGTCCGCGCCTCGCCGAGCGGTAGCCCCGTGACCGATTTCCTCAAGACCGAGGTCCTCGAGGCCATCGAGCTCGCGAACGACCATACGGGCACCCGCTTTCTCGTGTTTCTCGACGAGCTCAACCGCTGCCCGGAGAGCGCACGCAATGCCCTGATGCCCGCGCTCGACAGCACGCGTCGCGTGTTCCACCCCATCGAGAACACCTTCGTCGAGATCCCTCCGAATGTGCAGTTCATCGCCGCCGTCAATCGCGGCAGTGAGTTCTCCGGGACCTTCGGCATCGATCCCGCGCAGCTCGATCGCTTCGTTCCAATCCAGATGACCTATCCCCCCGTCGAGGAGGAGGTCGCCCTGTTGTCGCGGCGGCACGAGGACCTGCCGCTTCCGACGATCAAAAAGATCGTCGCCGTCGCCGATGCGGTTCGGCAATCCGGGGAGCTACCGTCGGGGCTCTCGGTCCGCGCGACGGAAGAGGCGTGCATCTTCCTTGGGCACCGCTTGTTTGCCGATGACCCCATGGCATTGCCGGAGATCCTGCGCTCGAGCTTCTGCGGCCGCTATTCCGGCCGCTGGAACGATCCCGATTCGGACGCGGGGATCGCCTGGAAGGTCATCGAGCGCGCGCTCGGCAAGACGGGAAAGTAGCGCAGCTCAGCCGACGGACGGAGCACGCTCGTCAGAAACCGCGACGCCATTGCGCGCATCGATGAGCTCGCGCAGCCGTGCGACCTCGAGCCGGTGGTGCGCGATCCGGTCCATGTCGTCGTCCAGGACGGCCGAGGTGAGCGCCGTGATTGCGGCTTCGAGCTGACGGCTGAGCAAGTCCGGCACGGGAAAAGCGTATCCGACCGCGCAGGGTCGTCAACCTGGGTTTTTCCCCGGCGACCGCAAAATTTAATCTCAGGGCCCGCTCTCCGCGCGTGCATCGCCCGGCGTGGTTCCGAACCGTCGCGCGAAGGGCAAGGCGTCGCTCGGATCTTCGGCGGCTGCCAGTCGCTGGGTCACGCGCAGGATATCGTCCGCCCACGGGCCCATCGATCGCAGCAAGGCCAAGCGATGCCAGCGGCGCAGCGCGCGAGGATCCGCGGTGTGAATCGTGATCACGGCGAGTTGCCGCTCGCGGGATGAGCCGACGAATCCCGGCAAGGGGAGACACAAGAAGGCCGCGTACTTTCGACGCCAGCGCACGAAGAACTCGCGGACGTCCCGGCGATGATCGGACGGGACCCAGAGCGCGTACCGGCTCCAGCGGATCATGTGACCCGCCGTGCATCGATAGCCGTGACCCGTCGCCCACGCACGCTGGACCCCAGGGGGGCTGAAGACCCACGTGGGCGACCTGCGAGACACTGCCAAGCAGAACTCTTCCTGCTCGTCGTCGGCTTGCGCCCCGCCGCGCGTCGACCAAGCACGCCGTACGACCAAGTGCATCGCCGGTCCTGGGCCGGGCGAGCGCTGCAGGACCATCAGCGATGCCCCCCACGCGGTCGACTCCCCACGGTCGTGCTCGAGGCGCCGGCAGAGCTCTTGGAGGGTGCCAAGGTAGATGCGCGCCAAGAAGGCATCGCGCTCTTTGGGGCTGAACGACTCCGGGACCTCGGCCTTGAGCTGCGAGAGCCGGTGTTTGAGCCGCTCGTCGATCCGCGCCTCTTCCACGGAGCGCACCTGCGAAACGACCAGATGCACGAGCATGGAGAGCGGCGACGTGATCACGAGGGCCACGTACCCGGTCACGAGCCAAGAGAACTCACCCGCCCCCTCCTCCACGATCATGCGCGAGTTGAGGATCGGTTCCCGAAAGAAGAACAGCATCATCCCGGTGACTGCCCCGGTCACGACGCCGAGGATCCCCCAGATCGATCGACTCACCACCGCGCGCGTCAGCGTCACCGGCCGGAGTCTCACCGCGAAGCGATGCGAAGCCAACCGGTAGGCTCGATTCGTGTCACGACGAAGTGACGGACACGTCTCGGACCGTCACTTCGCGAGGCGCTCCTCCGTCAGTTTTCGTCGCTGGTCGTCCCCGAGCCGCCACTCGCGTCGTCCAAGAGCGTCCCGAGGGCGTCGCAGTCCCAAGCTTCAGTATCGACACAGTTCGTGAGCTCGTCGAAGAACGGATCCCAACCACAGTTGCAGTCGCCCTCGCAGCTCTCGACACACGCCTCCACCGCACTCTGGCTGGCGAGCTCGCAGATCTGTTGCGGGTACAGCGTCCACTGCACCACGTCCGGATCGCAGTAGAGCGGGGACGTCGGGTCGCAAGATCGGTGGCGGCGTTGCACGAGCGCGGTTCCGTCCCCGAAAACGGCGATGAACCGTTCCGTCTCGTAGAGGTCCGGCCCGATGCTCTCCAGTCCACTGAGTAGGCCAGGTTCGCGGGACGCGATGACTTGAGCGCTACATTCCATCGCGGACCGAGGTTCGGGGCTGATATGGTAGTAGACCGTCTCGCAGGTATTCCACGCGGGGTCTCGTTCGCAAGCGAAGAGATCCTGGGTCATCGGAACCAGGTCGGTGTCCGAATCGGACTCGATGTCCGTGTCGGAGGGGTCCGAAGTCATCGAATCCGAACCGTCGGTGTCGAGCGTAGTCGTTTGAGTATCCGCGGAAGTGGTGTCCACCTTTCCAAGGTGCAAAGCCACCTCACCACAGGCGGGGAGGAGGAGCATCGAGCAAAAGGCAAGGCGTCGAGGGCTAACGTTCATGCTTCTCCTTTCCCGGGTTCATGTCGACTTGGCGTCCGTCGAGACATTTTTCTTCCACCTTGCTCGCGTAGGGGTTCTCCCCATGGTTCGCCAGGAACGCGCGGGCACGGGCTTCGTCCCGCGGCTCGAGCGTGCAAGCGATCAGGACCGCGAGCGCCTCGGCCTCGAGCCGCAGGCGCGGGGTGCCGAAACGCCGATGGTACTGCGCGAGTCCGAGGCGGGCCGCCGCTGCGTCGCCGCGCTCCCATTGTCGCCGGATCGCATCGAGTGCCGTGACCTCTGCCTGGAGCGTATCCGCCGGATTCGGTGCCGAGGCGCCATGGGGGGTTGGGCGCGGCGGGATCGGGGTGGACCTCGAGGAAGGCTTGCGCGCGTCGGAGACAGGCGGTCGCTTCACGACCTCGATCCCAAGCCCCACCGCCTTCCCGATGTCCGGTTCTTCGCGCTGCGGCGCCGCGGTGTCCCCTTGCGAGCGGTGGCCGAGCGGTGTCATGGGGCGGTGCGGCGAATCGGCGGCCTCGTGCACGCTCTGTTGATACTCGGGCGAGGCACGCTCCACCACGAGCCGCGCGCCCACGCCCACCACGAGCGCGACACCGGCGGCGATCATCGTCGGAACGACCCAGACGGCGAGCGTACGGCGGCGGCGCGCGGACGCGATGCGGGCCTTCACCCGCTGTTGGACCGCGTCGGACGGCGTCGCGGCGACGCGATATCGCTCGATGAGTTCACGCCCGGGCTGCATGGGGATCCTCCTTGGCCAGATCGGCGGCAAAACGTTCGAATCGGGCTCGCGCGGCGCGCAGGCGCGAGTAGAGCTTGGCTTGTGGGACCCCGAGCACGGTCATGGCCTCCGGAGCCGTCAGTCCCTCGACCTCCATCAGCACGAACACGTCCCGCTGCTCCCCCGGGAGGTCGCGGAGGAATGCGTCGACGAGGCGCAGCGCTTCACTGCGCTCGGTCGCCTGATCGGGTCGCGCAAACCCGGGAGGTCCTGGGGCGACCGCGAGCTTCCGAGAGCGGCGCGCCAGGCTACGTCGATGGTGCATGACCACGTTGCGGGTGATCCCGCCGATCCACGCGCGGACGGACCTCGAGGGGTCGAGTGCTCCGAGCTTGCGGTCGACGACCATGAAGACCTCGTGGACGATGTCCTCGAGCTCACTCTCCGGAACGCCAAGGCCACGCGCCACCCGCCACGCAAAGGTGAAGTGTTCGCGGTAGAGGTCTTCGAAACGGGCCATGGCTTCGGCGCAGGTCGCCGACACCCGAGTTTCCCGGATCCCGCGGGTCTTGGTGTTCCGCCGGAAAAAAAGCGCTCACCCAGCGCGGCCCGGTAGGGTGACGTGGATGCCGAGGGCTGCGCGAAAGCCGACGGGGGTCGTGCGACCGAGCTCCTGTGGATCGATGAAGAACACCCAGCGCTGGAAGGGGACCACCGCGTCGGCGCGGACGACGAACGCCCACCGCTTGGCGCGGTCCAAGTCCACGGCCAGCGCGAGGCCTGCGACGAGCGCGGACCAGAGGTTCCACTCGACCACGAGCGCGGTCCCCTCGACGCCTTCCGCCCGCAGCCCGCCGAGCTCCAACGCCAGCTCGGGTCCCCACGTGAGGCGCCGCGCTGGGATGAGGCCGCGCACCTGCAGCGACCCCGCCGTCAGTTGAACCGTTGCCGCGGCGTCCTCTCCCTCCAGGCGTCGCGCAAACCAATGGCTTGCGCCGAGGCCCAACTCGATGAAGCGAAAGCGTACGCCGAGGGTGCCCAGCAATCCGCCGGTCAGACGCGGAAGCGCTCCGACGCTGAGCGCCCCCTCGATGCTCGCCCAGAAGTGTGCCGCGGTGGCCGGGCCCCCTCTCGGTTCCGCCGAAGCCCGAGGAGGTGGCGCGACGTCTTCCTCTGACGACGAGGGGGAGGGCGCAGACGCCTCACGGGTCGCGGGCGCGGTGGGCACGACTTGCGCCTCGCTCTCTGCGGGTTCCTCCGCTTCGTCGTGGACCTCGGACGCCTCCGTCGAAGAGGCTGCGACCGCGATCACGAAGGCGGCCAGGGCCGAGAGGTCCTCGCATCGCGCCGCCTCGAGGTGACGTCGCCCCGTCGATCCATCCGGATGGTGAAGCACGAGGGCCAGGCGAAAGAGCCCCTGGCTCTCGTCGACGGTCACGACCCCGGTGACCTCGAGTCCCGATCCGGCGCCCTCGGGGACCTCCGCCCGGACGCGGGCCTCGACCTCGGCTGTGCTCGGGCATTGGGGAGGCGCCGTCCAGGTCAACGAAGGGCCGTTGGCCAACGAATTTGCGGCGAGCAGCGCGAGCAGCATCCGGCGGCAGTGTACGCCGTGGCACGCCGCCGTGGGACCGATATGGCCCTCCCCATTCGATCTGAAGCATCAGGTTTGTAGACTCGCCGCATGGTCTCGAACGAGCCCTTCCTGCTAGCGCTCGAGCGGATCAATCGAATCATCCTCGGTGCACCCACCTTGGAGGTCATGGTGGAGGGGGTCCTCGACGCCTGCTTGGACATCTTCGACTGCGACCGCGCATGGTTGCTCTTCCCCTGCGATCCTGCGGCCGATAGTTTCACGGTTCCCATCGAGCGCACGCGGCCGAAGTGGCCAGGGGCGGGCCTCGCAGGACAGCCGGTCCCCATGCCCCCATTCGCCCGGCCCCTCCTGCGTGGGGCCCTAGAAGCCGCAGGGGCGTGGCGGCTCGATGGTGTGCACAATGAGTTTCCTGCCGACGACGCAATGATGATCCAGTTCGCCGTCAAGTCGATGATGTTGATGGCAATCCGCCCGCGTTCGGGGGCACCTTGGTGCTTGGGCCTCCATCACTGCGAGCGCGCCGCGATCTACGACGATGACACCCGAGGCTTGTTCGAGGCACTCGGGGCGAGGATCGCCGATGGCCTCACGGGCATGCTCGCCTACCGTGCCTCGCTGGCCGATCGCCGCCGCTTGGAGGCCGCCCAGCGAGTCGCGCGCTTGGGGAGCTATGAGTGGACCCCCGACGGTGGCCTGTACCTCTCGCCGCAGCTCTGCAGCCTGTTTGGGATCCCGGCGGGGATCGTGTTCCCCCGCTTGGAAGACGCCATGGAGCTCCTCCACGTCGACGATCGGGGGCGGGTTGCGCAGGTGATCGGAGGTGCGCTGCAGCGTGGAGGAAGCTACGAGTTTCAGGCCCACGCCTTGCGGCCGGGCGGCGAGTCTTGGATCGTCTCGGCGCGCGGCGAGACGACGCTTGGCGCCAATGGATCGCTGGCCTGCATCATGGGTGTGGCGCAGGATGTCACGGAGCGTGTGCAGGCGGAGGAGCACCGCAGTCGCTTGGAGGCGCAGCTCCGCCAATCCCAAAAGATGCAGTCGCTCGGCCAGCTCACCGGAGGTGTGGCCCACGATTTCAACAACCTGCTCATGGTCATCTCCGGCAGCTTGGAGGACCTCCCGCACGTCCTCCACGACCCACAGCAAGCCGCTCACCTCATCACGGAGGCCGTGAATGCGACCCATCGCGGGGCCGAGCTCACCCGGATGTTGACCGCGTTCTCACGCCAGCAACCCTTGTCGCCCCGCGTCGTGGACGTGGGCGATCTCGTCGCGCGGGTCGAGACGTTGCTGCGGCGGACACTGGGCGAAGCCGTGTCGGTGGAGGTGGTCCGTACGGTGGGTGTATGGAACTGCGAAATCGATCCCGCGCAGCTCGAGAACGCGATCCTCAATCTTGCCCTCAATGCGCGCGACGCGATGCCGAGGGGGGGCAAGTTGACGTTGGAGACGGCCAACGTGAGGGTCGACCAAGACTATGCAGAAGACAACGATCTCAAAGCCGGGCAGTACGTTCTTTTGGCGATTTCCGATACCGGGTTCGGGATGTCACAGGAGACGCTTGTACGCGCGTTCGAGCCGTTCTTCACCACCAAGGAACCAGGGCGCGGGACGGGCCTCGGCCTCAGCATGGTCTACGGATTCGTGAAACAATCCGGAGGACACGTCAAGCTCTATAGCGAGGTCGGAGAGGGGACCACCGCAAAGATCTATCTCCCTCGGGTGCTCGCGCATCCGACCGCGAATGTCGCGACGCCGACCCACGTGGTGCGCACGCTCGGAAAGGGGCAGCTCGTGTTGGTGGTGGAGGACGAGCCGGCCGTACGCGAGGTGACGATCCGCATGGTGGGCAGCCTCGGCTATGCTGTCGTCGCCGCCGGCAATGCCACCGAGGCGCTCGAGATCGTCGGCGAGCGGCCCGAGCTCGCGCTCCTCTTCACGGATGTCGTGCTGCCCGACGGCATCAACGGGGCCGAGCTCGTCCGCCGCGTGCGGGTGCTCCGGCCCGGGCTGCCCGTGCTGTTCACCTCCGGGTATACGGAGAACGCGATCATCCACCACGGACGGCTCGACCCAGGCGTGACCTTGATCGAGAAACCGTTCACGCGCGCCGAGCTGGCTCGGCGCATCGAAGAGGCGTTGGCGGCTGGTCCGTGAGCATGGGCGGCGGACCTTCACTCGGGGAGGAAACGCCACACTGCGTCGAGATTCTCGTCTTGCGCCGCCAGAGGTGCGAGCTCCAGCGCCCCGTCCGCCACGAGATACTGGTTTGGCAGCTGGAGGTTGGCGATCCGGAAGCTCCTCCCGCTCGGAATCCCCGCGTTGTAGGCATAGTCGTTGAAGATCTCGACGCGCCACTGGCTGGCATACTGGAAGATCTGCTGGCTCGCGCACGTGTACAGGCCACCTGCTGCATCGGCGCACAGCACCCGGCCCGTGCTCTCGTTGACGATGTAGCGCACTCCGGAGCTCGCCGGCGTGATGATCCAGCGACTGCCCGGATCGGACGGGGTGGGGGTGCCCAAGGTGACCCACCCCGGTCCCGGCTCCACGAGACCCTCGGTATCGTCGAAGAGCGACACGATGGAGAAGGGTTCGTCATTGTCGAATCGGTGCGCCTTGGGGCGCGGCTCGATCCAGCAGGCTTCGTCTTGGGGATAGACGTATCCCGTCTCCAGGAAGAGATTCCCACCGTTTTCCTCGATCAGCCGGACCTTGCAGCTCTCCACGTGACTTGCGCTCGCGTAGTGGACGAAGAAGTCGGTGAGGTCGCCGTTGACGCCGATGGACGTTCGCCCCGCGGGCATCCACCACTTCTCGACCGCCGGGTCGAGGGCGGTGTACATGGTCGGACTGAACGTGGACAGGACGCTCGTCGGGAGCACGCTCATCGTGCTGTACGCCATGGAACCGCTCGACGCGGTGAAACTCAGCGGCAAGATCGTGCCCGCGTCGGCACCCTGCGTGTCGATGCTCAGTTTGGCGCCCAACGTATGGCACGTCGTGCACGTGTTCTCCGGGGTGCTGATCGAGACGGGTTGAAACTTTGCAGTCTCTGCGGACTCGCCCACCACCCAATAGGGTGACCCAGGTGCGTTGAACACGTTGCCGCTCGGTAGCACGCGCTGCCCTTGCCGAGATTGTTCGTTCGGATCCGTCACGAAGACGGGCCGGTTGAGGCTGTCGAATCCGCCGAACTTTCGACCGTCGTACGTGATGGAGGTGACGTGCGGGCTCCGGAGGAGGGCCGACCCGTCGTGGCATTGGGTGCAGATCCCGACGATCGAGGGCGAGGCATAGTAGCTATAGCTCTGGGTGGGATCGTGGGGAGAGAGGACTTGAGGATCGTGCCCGAAGTTGTTGTTTTCGGGCCGCTGGAAAAAGCACGTCGCGCCGGTCGAGCGACGGGTCTGGATGACCGCGATGTCGGCGAACCTCTCGTATCCTGGGGTGTCGGAGCCCAGCGATGGCCCCTTCCTGCAGATCGCCGTGATGAAGACGTCACCGTCGTCCACCAACACCTGAAACGTACCAGGACGGCAGTCTTTTCCGTTGTTGAAGAACGAAGGGTTGGCGCAGGAACCCGTGTGTTCACGCCAGTTGGGACTGTTCTGGCCGGGGATGGGTTCTCCATCCCAACAATTGAAGGCGGGGACCTCGACGCCGATCTCTGCGCTGCACTGCTGCGCATACGCATCGATCCGGGAGGCGGCGAGCGCAGCAGTTTCGACGAGAACCAGGGGGAGGAGATAGGTTGAAATGACAACAAACCGGTGCATGGTTTCGTCCATCAAGACGATGACACGTGGAGGTGCCTACGAGTTCCACCCGTACCCATGCAGAATGGAGTGCAACCGATCACCGGGTCAAGTCGATACGCCGTGTATCGAACGGACTTCTGTCGGGGCCCGACTCGTGGCTACCCATTGTCTACTGAAGGTACACGGTGCAGTCCGGTGCTTCGGTGAACCATGCGGGTTCCTCCTCGGCGCTCGTGAACGTGCCCAGCAGATCGATGTTGAGATCCGCGTCGATGGTGAAACCCCAATAAGTATGGAACGTGCAGCCCGCGGGGCAGTCGCCACCGGCGTCGTCGAAGATGTAGAGGTGGTCGTCGCCTTCCATCGGCATCACGCACACGTCGGGGCCATCCCCGATCCTCGGCGTGCCGGAGGCGTTCAGGACGTTGGGTAGCGGCATGTAGTCGAGGGCGACGACGGGGAGGTTGAGGCGCCCGGTGAAATCTAGGAACGCGATGCCGAGGTCCTCGATCCGGCTGAGATCGATCTCCGTGACGGCATAGAGCTCATTGAGGCAGTCCCAGGCCTCGTAGGTGCCCTGGGCGAGGGCTGCGGCGCCGGCATCGTCGAACGAGAACCCGAGCGACAGTTCCCAGGTCGACCTCGCTTCGATCTCGGCGATCTCCGGGTATTCCGCACGGATCGCGGCGAGCTCGATCTCGATGCGGTCGTACGCAGCTTCGGGGGCGACCGCGCGATCGGTCGACTCGGACGCGAGCAGCTCCGCCTCGGGATTGGGGTACGGCGAGAGGGCGACCTCTTCCGGCGTCGCCTGTGCCACGAGGTCCGCACAGGGGTCCTCCGCGCCGGTGGATTCGCTCGATTCCAGGCTGTCCGCGATCCCGGAGGCATCGAACACGGGGACGGTGGTCGATCCCGGGTCGTCCGTGGTCGCCGTGCCGGAACCGGACGTGGTGGACTCCGTGGTGGACGTGGACGCCGAGCTCGTCGTGAGCCCTGAACTCGTGCCCGAGGCGGTGGCTTCACCCTCGCCCGACGAGGTGTCGCTGTCTGTGTCCTGCGACTCGGAGGCCGAGGACCCGTCTTCGTCTTCCGTGTCGGAGACGCCGAGAAACCCAGGAGTGCACGCGCAGAGCACCGACAGCGCGAGCACGCCCGCCTTGGTCGATCGCGATGAAAAAGGGCGGCAGTTCATGATTCGCCAAGCACCGCTCCGAGGGTGTTTCGTCACGGACGATCGAGGTGTCGCCGAAGACGGTCGTGATACGCCTGCAGCTCGCCGCGTGGGAACGTCGCCGTGTATTCGCGGGACAGCGCTCGGGCGCCCTCGGAATCTCCGCGGTCCATCGCCTGCGCGAGGCGTTGGAGCAGCGCAGTTTCATGCTGCAACGTCGAAGGCTGGTCGCGACGCAGATATTCGCGGCGCGACTCGTCCTCCGCGGTTCGTCCCGAGGGACGTGCACCGGCGGGCGCCCTGCCGCGATCGCGAGTCAGCGTTGCATCGTCGTCTCGCTCGAGGGGCGCCGGTGCGTCCTGAGGCGAGGGGACGACGGCCGCCGTCGCCTCCCGTTGCGAAGGGACCGTGGCTGCCGTCGCGCCGAGCTCGAGTGCGGGACGGCTACGCGCCCGCAATGCCGAGCGCTCGGGTGCAACGAGCGCGGTACTCTCCGCGGGGGGACGCCACGTCGGCTGCCCGAGCACGCTTGCGGCGACCACGACGGTAGCCACGCCCGCACCCACGGAGACCAGCGGAACCGCGGCGCTGCGCCGCAGGAACGCGAACCAAAGGACATGGTGCCGCGCCGGTTTCCGTGCGGGCGACTCTGGCACCGAGACGCACGCGTCGCGCAGCGCTCGACGTGCCAGTCGCAGCCGCGAAGAGACCGTGTTCGCGCTCGTGCCATCGCGCTCCGCCACCGCGCGGGCCGTCATGCCGCCGACGTCGATGAGCAGGAACGCCTCGCGCTGTTCTTCCGGCAGACCCTCGAGCACCTGTCCGATCCGCTCGAGATCACGACGATGCTCCACGGCGTCTTCCGGAGCCGTGAGGGCCGCGGGGTGACTCAGATACCACTCCGTGTCGCGGTCGAGCCGACGTGCCTGCGAGCGTCGCGTCACGAACGTGGTGCTGCGCGCCACCCCGAGCAGCCAATGCTGGAGCCCGCTCGTGGGGGCGGTGCCGCGGCGGCGGAACGCCGAGACGAAGACCTCCTGCACCGTGTCGTCCACGGCCGACTCCGGCACGCCCCACGCGCGGACGACCCACCGGATGAACCCGTGGTGTTCGCGGTAGATGGTGTCGAGATCGAACTGCACCGGCCAAAACCGTGAAGCACCGCCAAACGGGCCACTCGTCACCTTATCGAAAAATGAATTCCCAGGGTCAGGAATCCCCCCAGGGTGGGCGCCGCGCGCAGCGTCTCTTCGCCCCCTGGCGTCTGCACCACGAACGAGGGGCTCATCCCTGCGCTGCCGAACACCATGACGCGCACCGCGAAACGCCGCGTCACGTTCCCGACCACACCCGCTTGGATCAATCCCGCCGCCCAAAACGCGGAATCGCGCAGCGCAGGATCGAGGTCTCCCCGACCCTCGGCGAGGGCCGCACCAAGGCCTACACCGCCTCCCAGGCGAAACCCCACGCGGCCGCGCGTGGGGGCCCATAGCGCCACGGTGGACGCGAACGCCATGCTCGAGCGGAAGTAGTAGTCGGCGTCGTTCGGAGCGGAGTCGGTGGCGAAGCGAAAGTGACCGCCGAGCTCGACCTCGAACGCGCCCGCACCCAACCCCACGCCCCCGCCGACGAGGCCGCTCCAGCCCGGTCCCAACCCGAACGCTGGGCCTCCGTGGACCCAGAGTTTCGCACGTAGCCGCGATGCACGACGCGAGGTTCCGTCCCGCCTTCCCTTGGCCGCTTCGGGTGGCGGCATGGCTCCCGGAGACTCCTCGCTCGCCGGCTCGCCTTCAGCCTCCTCGCGCCGTTCCACCGCGGTCAACACGAACGTCGCCGCCGCGAGGACCGAGACCTCGAGGAGGTCGTCGCAAGTCGGGGCCGCGATCTCCAAGACCTCGTCCGAGCCTGCGTACTGCAGCTCCATGTGCGCGTTCCAATCGTCCTGCCCATGCGTCGTCACGAGCGCCTCGACCGAGAGCACGTCCCCCGATCCGCGTTCCAGCGTGTTGGCCACCGTGTCGCGCAGGTGCTCCACGAACGCCGCGTCACTCGGACACTCGGCTGGGGCCTGCCAGCGCACCTCGATCTCCGTGGACCCCTCCCCGTGCCCGAGCGCCCCGGCGGGCGTCATCAGCAGGATCCAAAACACCGGGCCCATCGCGGTGCGGAGGGTACACGCCTCCCCGAGCTCGTCCAAGCCTGAGGTATGCTCGCGCCACCGCTTACCGGTTCCACGCTGAGAAGGAAACAAAGAGCCATGCGCACGCGCGCAACCCTAGCGACCTTGCCCCTCTCCTTGCTTGCTTCGACCGCCCTCCTGCTTTGCGCTTGCTCCGAGGAAGGAGCGAGCAGCGGCGAGAATCCCGGTGCGGACTGCAGCGTTGGCCCCATGCCCAGCATGGATTCGCTCCTTGCCAATCCCAAGCTCCCAGACCCATTCACCGCGATGGATGGCAATCGCATCACGGACAAGAGCGAGTGGCTCTGCCGTCGCGAGGAGATCCTCCAGCAGGCCTCCCATTTCATCTATGGCGAGAAGCCCCGCACCCCCACGAGCGCCGTCTCGGGCACCGTCAGCACCTCGAGCATCGCCGTGAATGTCTCCGACGGTGGAAGCACCGCGTTCGAGGTCACCATCGAAGTTCCCGAGGTTGGCGAGCCCCCCTATCCCGCCGTGGTCGGATTCGGCGGCGGATTCTTTGGACTCGATGGCACGCTCAAGAATGAGCTCAAGTCCCGTGGCATCGCGGTCGTCGTATACGATCCCTATGCCGTTGGCGAAGAGACGGGTGGGAGCATCGCTTCGGCCGGCGCCGGAGGTTTCTACGACGTCTACGGCGAAGAGCACCCCGCCGGCGTACTCATCGCCTGGGCGTGGGGTGTCAGTCGGATCCTCGATGTGCTCGAGCAGGATCCGAGCGTCCTCGATCCCACGCGGATCGGCGTCGCCGGGTGTTCGCGCTTTGGCAAAGGAGCGCTCGTCGCCGGTGCGTTCGATGCCCGAATCGCCCTCACCATTCCCATAGAGTCCGGCATCGGAGGCACGCCCGCCCTGCGCTTGGTCTCCCAGCTCGATGCTTATTCCGACAGTGAGCAGCCGCGACACGCCGTGAGCTATCAGCCGTGGCTCTCGCCGGAGCAGTTCAACCCGTTCGTCCGCCCCTCCGACGTCACCAACACGCTCCCGGTCGACATGCACGAGACCCTCGGACTCGTCGCCCCCCGCGGCCTCTACATCGTGGACAACCCCAGCACCGACTACCCCGGGCTCGACCGCTACTCCGCCTACGTCACCGGGATGATCGGAGGCAAGATCTACGAGGGCCTCGGCGTCCCGCAAAACGTCACCTACCAAGGTGCCTCGGGCACGCACTGCGCCTGGCGGACCCAATACACCGCCCCGCTCGTCGCCAACCTCGAGAAGTTCCTCCTTGGCAACGAAGCGGCGCAGACCGGCGGCTACGCCACGGACCTGCCCGATGCGCCCGATCCTGCGGCCCACTACGATTGGACCGTCCCGCAGCTCTCCGGCGCGCTCTAACCCCCCGACCCCGCGGCTGCGATGCGGTACTGCCGCGCAGCGCGACGTGCGGAACGCCATCCTCCACCGGCGTTGGTCGCACGTACCCGAAGTTCCGAGCCGCCACGTGGGCGAGATTCAACGTCGTGCTCGGCCTCGGCGCGGGCTTCGTGTGGCTTGCTCGGTGATTCCGGACGTCATCACGTGCGCGTCCGGATCGCGCTCGCGAGTGTGCGGAGGTCTTCGCCACCGGGCATCTGCAGGATCCGCAGGTCGAAGCAGCGGACCACGGAGCAGAGGTGGTCGAACACATCCGCCTGCGTGGCCTCGTACGACATCAGGTCGGTCGAAGACGTGAAGACGTAGATCTCGACCGGGAGACCCTGCGTGCCGGGTTCCAGCTGGCGCACCATGAATGTGAAATCGTGCCGCAGGCGGCTCTCTTGCTGGAGGAAACGCTCCGCGTACACGCGGAACACGCCCAGATTCGTCAGTTGGCGCCCGTTGACGGGATGATCCTCGCCCACGCCCATCTCTGCATTGTGCTCGCGGATTTCCTGCTCCTTCTCGAGAACGTAGTCGGCAATGAGCGCGAAGTCCTTGAACCGCTCCAGCAGCTGTGGAGTGCAGCGGCATACGCTCCCCATGTCGATGGGCAAGCTGCGTTTGATCCGACGCCCGCCAGACTCCGACATCGCACGCCAGTTACGAAACGCGTCCGAGACCAGCGCATACGAAGGGAGTAGACTCAAGGTGTTGTCCCAGTTGCTCACCTTCACGGTGGTCAAGGTGATGTCCGTGACCATTCCGTCTGCCCCGTACTTGGGCACCTCGATCCAGTCTCCCAACCTCACCATGTCATTCGCCGCAAGCTGCACGCTCGCCACCAGGCCGAGCAGCGCATCCTTGAAGATGAGCAGGAGCACCGCCGTCATCGCCCCGAGCCCCGAGATGAAATAGATCGGCGATTGGTTCAACGCGATGGCAAACGCGAGGATCCCCGCGCCGAGCGTCAGCAGCAGGCTTGCCATCTGCACATAGCTCTTGATCGGCAACCCGATTTGGAGCCGAATGCGATAGTAGTCGTCGATGGCGTGGAGCGTCGCATTCGCAGCCAGCGTTGCCACGACGAGCAGGTAGATGAGCGCGATTCGTTGAACGGCTGCCTCCGTGGAGGGCTGCGATTCGAGCGCGACCGGAGCGAACAGATACACCGTGATTCCCGGGGCGAGCCGCGCCAACCGCGAGAACACCCGCCGTTCGTACAGCAGGTCATCGAACCCCGTCTTGCTCAGCCCCACCCAGACCCGCATGTGCCGACGAATGATGAGTCGCGCGACCGACTGGACCACGAGCCCAAGGACCAGCGCGCCCACGAGAATGAGCAAGCTCGTCCAGAACTTCGCCGCACCCATCCCGAGGCCTTGGGAATGCAGCGCATCCCGGATCCACTCCACCAGCGGCGCAAACTCAGTCTCCACGGTGTCCTCCTCCCCAAAGCGTTCCCGCCCTCGTAAGTCGAGCGGCGACACTCTCGAGCACCACGGGTTCCTGCGGTGCCTTGAAGTGCCGACCACCCGGGGCGACCTGGGCTCTGCGCCATGGATGCCCGTCCGCGTCCGCGTGACCTGCCCACCGAGGGACCAGAACGATGCGCATGGGCGCTGGTGTACCACAGCGCGCGGGGAGGATCCGCGCGTCTTCGGGTGTGATCGGAACCCCATCGGTCGGGGGCACTAGGCGGGGCTGTTCGCGATGCTGCTGGCAAGTTCGGTCGCGACCGCACTCCAGTCTCGATCTCGCGGCCTTTGGCGGAGCGCCGCCTCGAATGCCATCGCGCGATCGCGGCATTCGCTCCGCAGCTCGGCAATGTCCAGTTGGACGTCGCTCCGGCTCCAGTTCCGTTCGACAGCGTCGGCGCGCCGGTCCATCGCCAGCATGAGGCGATGATGGAAACCTCGTACCTCATCGAGATAGTCGCCGCGAGGAAACTCCGCACGACCTCGCGTGGCCGTCCAGACCTGCTCCCCGTTCTTTTGGCGACCGCGATTATCCCACTCGACGAAGACGTGTTCATCGTCGCTCCACGTCCAGATTCCAGCACTCGGCGAGAGGTACCCTGTGTCGAGTTCCCGCCGGGCCAACACCTCGAGGGCAACCTCGGGTCCCTCGACTCCATCGTCCTTCCATCGCAAACCCTCCCGGAGGGCGTAGATCGTGCTACCGACGGAGCCTTCGCGGAGTATTTCGCTCACGTTCCGCGGAAGGGGATCCAACACGTCGGGGAGCATCTCGAGGAGATCTTCGTGAAGTCTGGCGATCGGATATTCGACGTGTCGTGGTTTGGCGACATACTCGAGAAGGCGCGCTTCACCGACGTCGAGGAAATAGCTTCCCAACGTGAGACCGAACCAGTGGAGTCGAAGGTCCGGTGGGCTTCCCCAGGGTTGAATCTCCGCGATTGGGGCGAGGTCGAACTCGACGAGTGACATGTTTGTTCGGCCTGCGTCTCTCGGGCGACCACGCGCGAGCTCCCCGAGCTTAGGACCCCGGTAAGGCGGCTGCAACGTGGCAAAGGCGCCTGCCTTGCGTGGAGCCGAGGTTTCGCGCGCGATCTGCACTCGGGCATCCCTCGCCGCGTGGCTTGACGCTGCAGGGGGCGGACCTTTACGCTGCGAAGGCGTGGACTACTGGCAGCACTCGCGGCTCTCGGCAAAGAAGTTTGGGGGAACTGCGGCAGACTACCTGGCGATCCACCGCTTCATCGATTCCGGAAAGTTGTTTCGTCATCACATCAAGCACAGGCTCTTGCTGCACAATCTCTATGGAGCGGAGCTCGCCGTGGGCCTCTTCGGAGAGGTGGTCGAGAACAGCGAAGGGCAGGTGGTGTTGGTGCGCGATGTGGTTGCGGCTCACTGTCGCGAGGACCTGGGGGGACGGGTGCCGTCACTCCGCGAGTGGCTCGGAGCGCTCGAGTCCCTCGAGGCCCCCGAGCCCGAGGCCTGGCCAAGTTTTGGGGAGCCCACGCTCCGCGCATTCATGCACAAACCCTACTTGCGCAGCGGCATCAACGCTGCGTTGTGGATCACGCACAGCGACTTTGGTGTCCACTTGGTCGAGACCTGCCTCGGTGCAAGCGCCGCGCTCGAGGTCTGCCGAGCCCTGGCGCCGCTTCCACCGATCGGCACGCTCCTCGATGCGTTCTCGTTCACGGACCCCTGGCAGCACTCACCGCGGAAGGGGGAGCTTCGATGGCTTGGCCAGGAACCGACGTCCTGAGGTCACTGCTCGAAGAATACGTAGGGCGCGGCGAGCAATTGCTCGTGTGCTGGAATGCGGGTGGCGACGACACGCTGATCTGGTGCTCACGGCGACGGTCCGACGGAGAGCTCGTCAAGGTCGAAGGGGTCGACTCCGAGGTCCTCGAGCGGCTCTGCGATGACGTGATCCAAACGCTCAGCCTACCCAACGCGGGCGATCACTACCACGTGGGTCAGGGCCGGGTCAGCCTGGATCCCCAGGGGGCTGTGATTCTCGAGGTCACTTCGCGGGAGTACTGCATGGCGAATGACTACGACTGGCTCGAAGGCGGCGATTCACTGTCGGCGCACAGGCTATGTCGCTGGACCGATTCGGGGCTCAGCGACGCGCTGACCGGTCGTGGGTGGATCGAGCTTCCGGTCGAGCATCACCACAGCACCGAGTCCATCTTCCACCGAGCCGAGGTGCGTTTGATCGGAGAGCTGGACGCGAACTACCACTACACGACACACATCGAGGTCGTGGTCGTCAACGGTGACGAGGTTTCGCTCACTCCCGAGGTGCACGATCACTACGAGGTATTGATCCTCGAGGCACTCGGCGAGTGCGAGCGATACTTCAAGCAGACCTCCGAGCCTAACGGACTTCACTTGGAGGCCCTGCTCGAACCTGGCTCCTTCGTGCGCTTTCGCGTGGTGGACGATGCCTTCGAAATGTTCCGCATCTATCAGCAAGAGACCGTGACTCTGGGGACGGAGCCAAGAACCCCATGAGGATCTGGGTCAACCGTGTGGCGTTCGGCGACCTGCGCCAGGCCCTCAGACTCTACAAGGCGCGCGGGCTGGATCGAGAAACGGTACTCTCGTACTTCTCTTCGGAGGAGAATCGGCGTGTCGTGCTGGCGGAGTATGTCGGGCTCGAACCGATGACCGTGCGGGAAGCTCTGGCGTTCGAGAATGCCGAACAGCGCATGGCCGCGTTGGCGTCCTTCTCACCCGAGGCCGTGGTGATGGAACTGAACGCCGAAACGCTCGATCGTCAGACGCTCAAGAAGCGTCAGGTCCGCTGGGACGCGCAGTTGCGGCCGAGCGAGGTCGAGTACGAGGATACCTACGAGCTCTTGGCCTTCGAGGTTCTGAACCGCTACGGCAACACGCGCCTATTCGTCGTCAAGTGCGCTTGCCCGTCCACGGGCCGCGTCTACTTCCTGTACGTGCCTTACGCCGTGGCGCAGCAGAAAGACGCTGTGGCCGCCGTAGCTTGGACTTTCCAGGTCGAAGGTCGCCCCCTCAGCAAGGCGGACTACCTGAACCTGATGTACGCGGAGACGTGAGATGGACTTCGATCGAATCTACCGGCACGGCGACGTGATTCTGTTCCGACTCCACGACGAGCGGTATGCCCAGGCCTCGGGGGAACGCACGAAGCGCTTGACCCTGGCCTTTGGCGAGGCAACCGGTCACGCCCACCAGTTGCGGGGCGACCTCGAGGTGCTCGAGAAGCCCGGCCCCGCCGGTCGCTGGCTGTTCCGAGTGCACGCGCCGTCGGTGCTCAGCCACGAAGAGCACGAGCGCATGGTGTTGGAGCCTGGCCTCTACCTCAAGGTCGATCAGGTCGAGTACGACCCCTTTCGGGAGCTCATCGTCCGCATCGCCGACTGATCCGAGGGCGCGGCCGTTCAAGAAGACACCAAGTCATTCCGAGTCGGAGAGCACGTAGGACCTAGCTCGATTGGGTAGAAGTGCTCATTGTCGTTGGACCGTGGCTGTGCGATGACGCCGCGCGTGCAGCCGGGCCAGCCGAGCCATCTTCAGTACATCGCCGGTTTTTTCGGAGCGTTCGTCGGCATCGCTGCCATCGCTCTAATCGGACGCTCGTGGATGGACGGCGTCGAGCGGCTTTTTCTCATCGGATCGTTCGGAGCAACCTCCGTTCTCGTATACGGCGCCCCTGGAAGCCCATTTTCCGCGCCTCGCAACGTGATCTGGGGCCACGTGATTTCGGCAATGATCGGAGTGTCCATCGCTGCCCTCCCGCTTCCGGCCTGGATCGAGAGTGCGCTCGCGGTGGCGCTCAGTATTCTCGTCATGCAGCTCACCCGAACCGTGCATCCTCCCGGAGGAGCGACCGCACTCATTGCGACACTCGATTCACCCGTGGTCACGCAGCTCGGGTTCGGCTACGTCGTGCATCCCGTCGGGATTGGCGCGAGCGTCCTTGTCCTCATCGCCATGCTGAGCAACCGTCTCGCCGGCGTCGCCTACCCCACTCGGTTCAACGCGCTCCTCCGCTCCGCGCCACCGCGATGAGCGACATCGGTGTGCGAGCGGGCGCCGCAGGGGCGGCAGCGGCTTCGCCTCAGCACGGAGTCAGCTCCTCGAGCAGAAATCGACGTGCCCGCGCCAGCGCACGTTTCGTGGTCGCTGGTGAGCGTCCGATCGCCGTAGCGGTCTCCTCGATCGTCAGACCCACGACGAACCGCAGGGCGACGACGCGTGCCCCCACCGGGTCGTTCGACTGGAGTCGCGCCAAAGCCGAGCCCGTTTGGTTCAACGGTCCCTCGGCAGTCAGGACGCTGGTGGCCAGGCAATCGCCGTCCGGGAGGGGGATCCGGAGGCGATCGAGTCCGCGCTTTTGAGCGCTTCGCGCTCGATGCCGGTCAATCAGGACCCGGTCGACCGTGCGGGCGAAGGCCGCATAGAAACTCGGAGCGTCGCTCCACCGCGCGCGGTCGTGGTGACACAGCCGCAGATACGTATCGTGCGCGACCGCATCCGCGTCCACGCGCTCCGCTGGGAACTTGACGACCCGTCTGCGTGCGATGCCGCGGAGTCGCCCGTACACGAGTGCGATCACACGGTCCCGGGCAGCCGCATCGCCTCCCATCCACGCCTGGAACAAATCGTCGACGAGACGGGTGCTGCTCATAACCCTCCCTTGACACGCGGAAGCCTCCTGATGACGGACCGATGGCTCGTCTCTCCTGTCCCGGGTCCGACGCGTGAGCCGATCGTGGCACGCCCTACGTCATCACCGTGGTGTGCATGAGCACGCCTCAGAAGGAGACAGCATGAATACAAGAAGCGTCATCATTGGAGCGTTGGCGATCATCGCCACTGCGTGCGACCCCGCTGCACCCAGCGACACGAGCGAGTATCGAGAGGGGGACTACTTGTTCGGACTGACCAAGGACGACCTGCAGACGATCTATCCTCTGGTTCGAGAACAATACACCGAAGCCGAGTGGCTCTCGTTCAACGCGGCTCCGTTCGACTGCAACCGCTACGACGAGCTGTGCCTTTGGGTCGGTGAGGCCGCAGCGCGCGACATCACGCACGACGCGCTCATGCGTGCTCTCGATGGTGAGACCCTCCTCGCGATCGAAATCGCCATGGACGAGGAGATCGCGGCCGCGACCGAGGAATGGGAGCATCAGGAAGCCGCGACGAGCTTTCGAGACAACTCGGTCGGCACGTCCGTGTACAGTTGCGGCAATCACCGATTGCGCAACGAGACCCAGAAGATCAATCCCGCGATCGGTTCTCGCTACGGGAAGGTCATCTGTACCCACCAGACCGACCTCGGCTCTGGGATCTGGGGAGGCTCGCAAGACGCGGACATGGTCGCAGAGGTCGAGATCGTGGAGAGTGGCGAGGACGCCTCCGCGAGTCAGTTCACACACCGCTTGGAATCGCCGAAGGTGTATCCAGGCAGGGACCAAACCGTGCGCGGCGTGTGCACGGGGGAGCACGATGGAGAGCGTTCCGTCACGCGATCCGTCGACTGATCCGGGCTCTCGATCCACCTGAAGCGCTCGTCGAAGCCGTCCCCCCTGCTCGCGCGGGGGGGCGATTCCCCAAGGAGTGATGGGGCGTCATGCAAAACCTCGCGAGCTTCTCGCTAGCTGGGCGCGCGACGGTAGTGCATGGCGACCGCTCCGCAGCGGAACGGCTTTGCCGAGACCAGCTCGAGCCGCCGCGTGCTGGGCAACCCGCTCTGGTACAGCGTCGGCCCATGGCCGGCGATCCGCGGGTGGAGGAGGAACTTGTATTCGTCGATCAGGTCCAGCCGATCCAGCTCGGTCGCGAGCTTGCCGCTACCGAGCAGCACGCCGGCCGGGGTCGCGTCCTTCAGCTCCTGCACGCCCGCGCGCAGGTCACCCGCGACGTGGTGGCTGTTGGTCCACGCGAAGTCCTTTCGTCTCGATGACACCACGTATTTCGGTTTGGCCTCCAGCTTGACCGCCCATTCGCGCATCGCGGGTGGCGCCTCCACTTCGCCCCGCGCGACGTTCGGCCAGTAGCTCTCCATCATCTCGTAGGTGACGCGGCCCCACAGCATCGCCCCGCTCTCGTCCATCAGACGGGTGAAGAAGGCGTGGGTCTCGTTGTCCACGATTCCCTCCTGGTGGTCGACGCAACCGTCGAGCGTGACGTTCATGCTGAAGATCAAGATCCCCATGGCGGCGAGTCTACTCCAAACGGGGCGGATCGCGGGACTGGCACTTGACGAGAAGCACCTTGCAGCGACTTCGACACTCAGGCACTGACCGTCCAACACAAGAGCGACCTGGTCGCGTTCTTGAACAGGCTATGAAGACGAACGTTCCCACGAACGCCTCCGCCGTTGCGGCGGACGCTCACTCGAGGTCATGCTCGAGGTGGAGAAATCTTGGGAGCAACGCCTGCCACGTCGAATCGAAGTCTTTTTTGGCTTCTTCACAGTCGCATGTAAAGGAGCTCCAATCGTCGCTGGAATCCACGAGGTACCCCATGTTGCGCCCGACGGGGCCAAGCACGATGGGGTCGCCCGAGGCCGAAAATCCGATTTCGCGGACAGGCGCGCCGCTTTCATCGATCTCGAGCCACCAGAATCTCGCGGCGACCATGAGCTCGTCGAGATCCGGGTTGGCGCATGGAAGCAAGGCGCGAAGCGCCCCGAGCAGGAGGTGACCCACGAGCCCGGGTTCTTGTGATGGCCCGTCGATCGACGTCTCTATGCGGAGGTATCGCATGCGGGTGGCATTGCATCATCTTGCGCGAACGGGTGGTTGATGGCGAGCTCGCCATTCGGCCGGAATTCCTCGTACCGTCCAAAGAAACTCCGTCTTCGGGAGAACCTCGAACTCGAGGAACTGCTCACGATCAGGGGTCTCCTGGTGGAAAGCAAAGACGGTTTGGTTCCGGAGATCAGATGAGTAGCTGCGGAGCGTGGACGTATGTTGGCCGCCCCTAGCGAGCGCGACGGCCACAACAACGCACCAACCGGTCGCACTTAGGTATGGGGTCGGCTCTCCATGCAGCAGCTGCTCGATCACTCGCATGACGAGAGCAACGCACCACGCCCACAACAGAGTGTTGAGAACCATGTGTCGGATGAGGCGCCTCTGAGCACCTGTCAGTTCCGTTACTTCTGCACCGGAGAGCTGTCGCTCGGACATGCGCGTGCTTTCGTGTACGCGAACGACCTCCGCTTGTCGAACCGCAGGCGAATCGCCCTCCGCACGACCGTCGAAGACGAAGGCGTCCACGAGCTCGAGTTCATCGATGAGACGATCGTCGGTTCGGTACAACAGCCAAGATGTCGGTAGGACGTACGCGAGCTTGTACGGCAGCTCGTCCTCGCATGTCTCGTCCGGATCCTCGGATTCAACTTGGGGCGAAGCTTCTCGCTCGAAAACAAGAGACTCTCCCATATCCAGGTCTCTCCGCCCAAGGTCGAGAGCTCTCAACAGGCGCGACCTAGAGGCCAGTCGAAGCAGCAAGAGCGCAAGGGCGAGAGCTCCACACACGGTCGCGACGGTCACTCCGAGAAGCTCGCTTCCTAGGCTTTCGGCCCCGATGGCAACGATGACTGCCACGAGGAACACGAGTCGAGCTACCCAAGATCCGAACACGACTTCCAGCAAAGTACTGAGCGCGCCGAGAACGAGCATTGCCATGCCTATGGCGGCGAAGAACGTGATGGCGACAGTTTCTCCGGGGTACACGAAAAACACGCCCGAAACGGCGACGAGGGCCGCCTCCAACGTCCATCGTGTCACCTGATGAGCGCGACGATTTCGGCGATCCGCACGATCAATCGCGTGGCTGATGTGCTCGATCTCTTCCAACAGAACTGCCATGCGCCCGCGGCAACGGAGATCACTCAGCCAGAGGTTGGTCTCTACTGGAGGCATCGGCGACTCGGTCACAACTGTACGACGTTCCCTGGTCCGACACCCATCGAGGTCAGGCGGTAGTGCCTTACCGCCCATCGGGCCAGGCCCTCACCGGCGGGGTCGCGAGGGAGTCCTGCTTGAGCCGACGTTGAACGGTTCAAGGATCGAACCCCACGACCTCGCAAGGCGCCTCCAGGCGGGCTCCCGACCTGCGCGCCTCGCCGATCGGCGTCGCGCGATCTGCACTTGTGCAGCTGGCTTGACGCTGCTCGGAACGAACCTCTACGCTACGAAGTCGTGGACTACTGGCAGCACTCGCGGCTCTCGGCGAAGAAGTTCGGGGGAACTGCGGCGGACTACCTCGCGATTCACCGGTTCATCGACTCCGGAAAGTTGTTTCGTCATCACATCAAGCACTGGCTCTTGCTGCACAACCTCTATGGGGCGGAGCTCGCCATGGGCCTCTTCGGAGAGGTGTTGGAGAACAGCGACGGCCAGGTGGTGCTGGTGCGCGACGTGGTTGCGGCTCACTGTCGCGAGGACTTGGGGGGACGGGTGCCGTCACTCCGCGAGTACGACCCCTTTCGGGAGATCATTGTGCGCGTCGCGGACTGACCCGAGGCGCGACCGGCTTGGTCCGCTGCGTCATCCGGTGCGCGAGCCAGCGGTGGAAACCACGACAGCGCGCTATGCTCATGGTAGCTTCACATACGAGTAGTTGTCGAACGGACGACCGCCCTGAGCTGGGTAGGTAACCCAGTTTCTGAGAATGCCTTCTCTCTGGAATCCACATTTCTCCAGAACCCGCGCTGATGCAGGATTATCGATCGCGCACGTTGCCCAGATTCGCAAGATTCTCGGCAGCTCTTCGAGTTCAGTCAGCACTTGTCGCACCGCGGAAGTCGCGATGCCTCGCCCCCAGAACGGTTCATGAACGACATACCCCACTTGAGCTCGATGGTCGTGAATGGCCGCCTTCACGATGCCTGCCAATTCGCCGCCCGGAAGAAGAATGTGAAACGCTCTACTTTCAGGTGTCGGATACAGCTCTTTCACGTATCGCTCCGCGTCCTGCAAGGTGACAAACACACTCGCCGTGAGATACGAGAAATTTTTAGGATGGCATCCCCAGGTGCTGAGAATAAGGCTTGCGTCCTCAACGGTGACAGGTTTCAGTTCAATGGTCATCGAATTGACTACCCGCGTTGTCCCGCTGACTGCGAAGTCGGCGCAGGTTTGAGATCGAGAGTATATCGCAGTCTCTTCGGTCGTCCCGAAGTTCGGTGCTCCCGCCCGGTGTCGCCGCGTCGGAGGTCCGATCGCCGTTGCGACAGACTGGCCGCGCCGGGTCGTCGCGGAGCGAGATAGGATCGAGCGCCCCGACCCTGGGATGGCTCGGCTCGACAGCATTCGCGAGATCTGCGCGATCTAAGTCGGAGCGCGCAACCACGCGCCGTCATCATCCGTGGCTCCGTCCGCCCCCCCTACGCGACCATCAGCGGTCACTCATCTGGTTGTCAGCCGCGAGGCGGCAACTTCCCTGACACAGGGGGGCTCAAGCCCACGTCCGCCAGTCCAACGGGCCAGGCGCTCACTCGCGCACGAGGGAGGCGAAGTCGACCGACGCGCCCGTCAAGTGCAGTGGCTAGTTGTGCGGTCTCTTCGACGTCGGAGACTTCCGTCTCCTCGCCTTCTTCTAACGTTGGGACAAAGCGACCCGTACGAAGATGGCGCGGTCCATGAAGAGCGTCCCAGTTCGCTCGGCGGGCAGCCTCGAGGAGCAGCGCAAGCTTGGGGTCAGGTGCGTCCGTAGTCGACAAGCCGAAGTCCTCCATCATCGCTGAACCAATGGTACTATTCATCGACCAGCGGCTTGTACGCGGTCCAAAATAGCCGTGAGCCGACGGCTGCAACTCCAAGTTGGGCAGCTTCATCGCAGGTCTTGCAGGGCCCGGATCTGTTTGTCGGGCTGGCGCGACGTGAAGGTCGTTGTCACGGGTGATGCGGCGTTCGACGCGTTCACGGCAAACTTCTCGTAGATCCTCAACCCACCGTGATCGCGGGCCTCGTCGCTGAAGAGATTGAAGACGACCCGTCCGTACTCCCCCGGCGCAAGGCTCAATCTTCGGCCGTCCGGGAAGGAAAGAATGACCAAGCCGTCCACATGCTCGACGGATAGAGCGTTCACACTCCGGCTGAGCTTCGAGAGCGCCCGCACCGTCTCGCGAGGTACGAACGCGTCGCGTTCGTCGAACACGACCTCGTGCACCACGAACTGAGCTTCCGGGCCAACGGCCAGCGGTTCGGGGAGGTCCAGCGCCTCGGGTACGGCATTTCGGACTCGAGCTCCCGGCATTCCCCGCGACTGCTTCGTCCACCGAGTCTGCACGACCTGCACGACTGTGCGCGCTTCTTTCTGTGCGTCCGCTGCCAAGGTGCTCCGCGCCTCACGATCCGTTCTCAGCTCAGGCGTCCCGCTTGCCTGCCCAACGGACCAGCGTTTCACCTGCGAGGGCCGGAGGCCGGCGTAGCCGGCCGTAGGTCCTCGTCAGATGCAAACGCTTGTTGGGCATCACTCTCGTCGGGAACGCGCGACACCGGCCGTGGAGGAAGCGTCACGGTTTCGATTCCTGCTGCTCGGGTCCGCTCGCGTATCGCGCGACAAATGGCCGCGATGTCGTAGTCGTGCTCGCGCGCAATCGCGTCGCGTATCGCGCGTACTTCGTCCACCACAGGATCGGTGCTCATGGCTTCCCCCAGGTCTGAAGTTCCTCTGGCGTGCAAATGATCGGAGGTTCGAATCCGCCGGTGCGACATACGGCTTCGATGCGAGGCCGCATCGCCGCGTTTGCAATGTGCGCGCAGTTCCACGTTAGCAGGAAGTGCATCCCATGGACAGACGCGATCGCGACGTGGAGGGCATCAATCGCGGCCTTGGTCGGGAGGGCGGCTGCGCGCAGCAACGACGCAGCGAGAACCTCGGCGTCGGGTGTCGTGGCCAGGCCAGTACCGCCAGACCGGCGGACGCCCTGCCGAGCGACGTCTTCTCGAGTGGGGAGTTCGACGCCTCCGGGGTACGTCCTCGCCGCGGCCGGTCTTGTGAGCGGAACGCCGAGGGTGTACTCGCCGCGTCCGCGAATCAACCGAGGGCCTGCGCGACCTGATGAGGCAGGAGCACGGAGTCTGGTTTGGCGACAGCGCGAGCAACAGCAAGCGCGAGGTAGCTGCTCCTCCGGGTGCACGTTCGGTTAGACCGATCACCTCGTTGAGCCCGCGTTCGAGGTGTGCCTCCGCGGGGTCCAGCCAAGAGCACCCGCACGAGTAGCAATATGCGACCAGGTGCCGAGTCGCGCGGACCAGCAGAAGCACGACCGGCCCGCAGCCGACTGGGCACGCGTCGCTTACGACGAAGACCTCGGTTGACTGGCCGTTTCTCATGTCGACCCAGCGTACGTGCTCGCGGGCGCCGGCTAACGAGACAGGTGTTCAGCTGCGGGCGGGCGTGTCGGCTGTCGCTTCCATCTGTCCGGTGGCCTCCGGCGCCCGCCCGTCAGTCTACAACACCGGGTTGGGCGGCTCTCCGCGACAAGACGTGTTCCTACTCCGGCGTCAATCCTCCTTAGGAGGTTGAAAGACATCCAAGTATTCCAACAATGTCATGCGCTTACGAGCTTCGTGGCAGTCACAGAATAGCGTAAAGTCCGCTTCAGAAGCAAAGATCGTGCTCCGGTTGTAGAATGCCGTACTTGTAATAGGGTCACGAAAGGTCAAGTGACTCTGAAGACTTCCTTGGACTCCGTTCGTGACAAGAAAATACGATATCCACGTGATCAGATACTTATTTCTAGCCTCATCGTTTGAAAGATCATATAGATGCTCTTCTAGATGATCGATGATGCTCTGTCTCTGCGACCGACCAGACGGCGTCTCCATGATTGCTTCGATGATCGCGAGAATTTTCGGAAAGGCTTTTGTTCGCAAGCGCGCGAGCATTAGTAGCATGCTAATCGTTTGCTCGATATGCTTCGGCTGGAGTGAGATCTTGACACGCCGCGTTTTCGAGACGATATCCGCGAGAAACCTATCGACAACGCCGGTGCCCGGATACTGTTGATCAATTTTCAGTACTGCAAGGTATAGTTCACGGAATTCTCTCCATGAGTACGAGGCCCGCTTTCTCGGATGAGCGCTGTGATAAAGCGAGACCCAAGGACGAAATAATCCGTCAGGCAATGCAAGAATCTCGGTCTTCTCCTCTGCCAACTCGAGGTTGTACTCTTTAAGGCCCGCCTGAAGGTACTTGACGGCGGCGATTCCGTCGGCCTCCGATTTCACGAGGATTCTGTAGTCATCCTTAAATCGGGCTGCCTCACACTTGAGGCCCTTTTCCTTAAAGATCTCGGTAAACCGCACATCAACCGCCGCCATAACGATTTCCGCGATGATGTCCGATACTACCGGACCGATCGGGATTCCATTTGTGCAGCCGTCGTTGGCATTTTGGAATAGAGTATCCAAGCGGTTGCCCAATAATTGAGCGTTGTGAATATTTTCCGGTTTTCGAACGAGGCTCTTGCCGTGGATTGCCCAAGGGATCGCATGGGTGTAGATAGAACGATAACAGTTCTTGATGTCCGTTCGTACGATATGTGAGTGTCGATACGCTATGGCTACGAGCTGATTTTCAGCCATCCGAAGAAACTCATAGATGGAGCGCCCGGATCGCAAATGACCCATTCGTCCGGGTCTTCGTGAGTCGACGGGGATCGGAAACCCGAACGAGGCCACCTGACTCGATTGGGGAAGCATTGCCTCGACGACCGCAGTCCAATTGCTTGTCAAATCGACGACGATGTCATAGTGAATCCGCGGATCGATGATTCCGAATGTGCGATCTGTAAGTTGCGTTTTTGGAAAATGAACAGTCATGCATTCGGTTCGAGGAACCTTGAGTTTTCCATTTTTTGGAGTTACTTGAAAATATGAGGGGCGAGTTTCCGGAAACTTCTCCACAGAAAAGCACGGCGGAAGGACGTAAGCTTCTGGAAAGTACCCGTGTTTGAGCAGCCAACGACGAACATCGCGATGATCGAGCGCGAGAGCCAATCTGCGGGTTTGTTCCTGGTGCTCAAGCAGAGTAGTCGGTTTCTTCATTCCTATCCCATTGGAACCGACGTGTGATCGAATCGTCGAATCGATCAAGGAGGTGTCATCTTGCGCACGGGCGTAGGACGGCTTCTGACGGGGTCGCTGGGGTACGGCGGCCCGAAGGTCGTGCAAACGCTTCGCGTGCGCTCGTTCCTCGTGCTCCGCCTCCAACCAGTTGGAGGTTGGATTTTCCCAGCTGATCCCCGTTCTATTCTTGAACAGGAAATATGCACGCTCCCGGATCCGGGTTTTGAGACCCTTGGGCACACTTGGAATTTACGTTGAGACAAGGCATGTAGCTAGCGAAAAGCACGCCGCTTCTCGTAGACAGTGGTCGGGCACGTTGTGAGTAGAATGGGGCTTGGGGATTCGAAGCTCACCCTGGCCGCCCAACTTCTAATTCACCCGCTGCACCGTCTCGGAGAAACACCGCGAGGCCATCCCCCGCTTCGCGCGGATCCGCCCGACCCGCCGCGTCATCCCCCACCCCTCGCAAGGATAACCCCCACCGCCCCGCTCGATCCACCTCGTCCCTTCGCAGCGTAGCGCGGCCCCCCGCCTCGCTACGCTGCGAGAGGCTTCGCTGCATAAGCGGTCTAGCGATCCCCGCGGCGGGGCTGTAGCAGCCGGTCGGCCGGGCTTCGGACCGCGCAGGGCCCTTGGTTGAGGACGTGGGTGTAGATCATGGTCGTGGCGACGTCGGGTGGCCGAGAAGCTCCTGAACGGTTCGGATGTCGTACCCGTCTTCGAGGAGGTGCGTCGCAAAGGAGTGCCGAAACGTGTGGCAGGTGGCACGCTTGTGGATGGAAGCCCGAGATACGGCGGCTTTGACGGCGCGCTGAACCACGGTCTCGTGGAGATGATGGCGACGGAGCAGCCCGGTTTCTGGATCCCGATAGGTCCGGGTCGCTGGGAACACCCACTGCCATTCCCACGCAGTGGTGGCGCTTGGGACCTTGCGGGCCAAGGCGTGGGGAAGTTCGACGGCACCTCCGCCCCGCTCGAGGTTGCGACGATGGAGCTCGCGCGAACGCTGGAGTTGAAGGCGAAGTGGAGCCTCACTGACGCTGACCAAAATCCACATCCTTGACGCGAAGACAGAGACACTCGAGCAGGCGAAGAGCGGCACCGTGGAGCAACGCTACGACGAGGCCGCTCTCACCTTCGAGTTGTGCGACGACATCGTGGACCTCGTCGCGGGTAAGCCTTCTCGGTTCTACGGCTGTAGTGGCGTACCCGAAGCGCAGCGCGTACCTGGTCGAGGAGACGTGGCGGTTTCGGGGAAGACGTGCGGGGAGTGGCGTTGCGTTCCAGCCGGACGATGTTGGTCACGTGCAGGGCTCCTGCAAGCGTCGAGCCCGACGACGAGTGACGACGTTCCAAGGTCTCGGGTGGGGCGTTGCCAGTGGGTAGGCCACGTTGGCCGTGGGTGGCCAACCCGTGGGCCAACCGTCGGCCGCGAGCCGGCAGGCCTATGGGGCGGGTAGCCGCAAGATCCACGGGGTCGAGACGGCGCCACGCTGCGCATTGCCGACGATCGTCCTTCCATCCTGCGAAACGTCGACGGCTTCCGTGAGGGTCCAGCTGGTGAGATCGACGCCGGCGTCCGCGAGCCAAGGGGCGAGGAGCTCCATCGTCGGGCTCGCGGCGGTGCCGTTGCGGCACAGGAAGGCCTGCGAGTCGGCGGAGCCGACGATGGTGCTGCCGTCCCCGCTGACACCGAGGGCGCGGGCGCGGCTCGGATCGCCGTCGCCCATCAGGGAGACGGCGGTGGTGCCAATCCAGCGCACGGCGAGGTTGTCGGATCCACTGTTCGCCTGCAGGTATCCGATGCGGATGCTGCCGTCGGTGCTGGAGGCGAGTACGGAGCCTCCGGAATAGCCCGTGAGGCCTCCGATAGCGGTGGTCCCAGAGGCCCAGACCATGGGGGTCCCGGGGGTGGCTCCGGAGCGCATGTAGCCGCCGGCGAGGGAGCCGTCGGGGCTGAGGGATTCGAAGAACAAGGGGTCGATGCCGGGGACCGTGCTGACGCCCTCATTGACCCAGCGGAGTGCACGGTGCTCGCCGTCGTTGTCGCCCCAGCCGACGATGGTCTCCCCGTCGCTGCTGATGGCGAGGGCGTGGGCGACGGTGCCGAACTCGGGGAGAGGGAGGTCATCGAGCCCGCCATCCCAGATGAAGCCAACGGTCGTTACGCTGCCCGAGGTGCCGACGGGGACCTCCGCGTCGCCGACGACCACGGAGCCATCGCCGTTCACGGCCAAGGCGAGGGTGTTGTATCCGGATTGCAGGACGCCGAGGCTCTCCGAGGTTCCACCGCGCCAGCGCAGGGCAATGGTATTGGTGGAAGTGCCGCGAGACGAGCCGACGACGGTGGTTCCGTCGCGACTCACGGCGGTGACGGTGCCTTGATTGTGGCCAAGCGGCAGATCGATGGCATCGAAATAAATCGCGCAGGCGGGGCCAAAGTAGTTGTTGGGGCACTCGCAGGGCTCGCCGCCCTCGACCCCACAAAGCTCGCCGGTCGAGGCGGAGTCATCGTCGGAGGTTTCGTCGGTGGCGGCGGAGGTTTCGGGGCCCTCGTCGCTGGGAGAGGAGGTGCCGTCCTCCGTGGTGGTACCGGCGGGGGAGGTGTCGTCTTCGTCGGAGATCTCGGTCGTGCTCGTTCCGGCCGAAGTCGGGTCGGTGCTGGAGGTATCCGCGGTCGATCCCGTGCTCGAGGAACCCTCCGTGGTCGCGTCCCCGGAGGTCGACGAGGACCCCGTGTCACTGCTCGACGTGGACGTCGTGCCTTTCGTGTCTGCCGAGCTGTCGCCTTGGGTCCCCGCGCTGCCGGAGCTGTCTGCATCTCCGTCGGGGAGATCGAAGCAGCCGGAGCCGAGCAACACGAGGCACGTAAGGCACCGGGGAACAGAACAATGGGTCACGAAGCGACAATAGGGACGGCTGCGAGGGAAATCAACCTGTCCGCCCCGTGCACGACGAAGGCGCTCCGCGTGCAGCGGTGCTGTCTAGGTCCACACATGCGACGCTGGCCCTTCGCCCGCGGGATGGCCCATCAATCCCCAAGGAGAGGCTCAGCATCCGCGTCATCGACAAGGTCGGAATTCATCGGTCGGAGCGCTAGACAATCCCGTGCGCGATCAGGCTTTCGCCGGTGGCGACGAGCATCTCCTCGAGTCCACGCGGCTGCCAGCCGAGGACGCGAGCGGCTCGCTCGTGCGAGAACTCGGGCTCTTGCCCGAGCAGCCGGAGGATGGGGCGCACCGAGGGGTCGAAGAAAGCCACCACGTGCACCAGCCAGTTGGGGACCAGGCGCGTCGGGACAGGGTACCCGCGTGGGCCGAAGTGCTTTTTCAGGATTCGGCACAGGTCGATCATCCAGGCGGACTCGCTGGTGCCGAGGAAACGCTGTCCGGCCGCTTCGGGGGTCGTCATCGCCAAGCGATGGAGCGCAGCGATGTCCCGCACGTCCACGCACGCCAAGGACCAGCGGGCACAGCCGGGGATCTCTTTCCTGAGAAACCTCCGGACGAGGCCGACCGAGGTGCCCACGTGCTCATCGAGGATGGGCCCGAAGACGAAGCCCGGATGGACGGTCACGAGCTCGAGCTGGCCTGCTGGCAGCTTCGCGACGAAATCCCACGCAGCGCGCTCGGCAAGCGTCTTGCTCTTCTCATAGGCACCGATGTCCTTCGACGTGTCCGACCAGCTGTCCTCGTCGAACACGTTGGTGCCCGCGCGCGGCGTGCCGAAGACGATCGCCGCAATGGACGACGTCAGAACGACGCGCTCGACGCCTGCGCGCACGGCAGCCTCGAGCACGCGCAAGGTGCCCTCGCGCGCAGGAACGATGAGCTCGTTCTCGTCCTTGGGCGCCACCTCGGGCAGCGGCGAGGCGACGTGCAGGACGAACTTGGCACCCGCCAGCGCGGCATCCCAGCCGTCGTCCCGGTCGAGCTCAGCCTCCGCGAACGCGAGTCGATCCTCCACGGTCGTCAGTCGCCCGAGGACCTCCTTCAGTCGCTCGGCCCTGGCCAAGTTGCGCACGGTGCCCTTGACCCGGTAGCCAGCCCCCAAGAGCTCGAGGACGCAGTGCTGGGCGATGAAGCCGGTCGCTCCGGTCACGACCACGAGGTCTGCATTGTCGGTCATGGGGCTCTCCTCGAGGCAGACGTGGGTGATCTCCGGTGCCGGAACGCGGAGCGTACCAGGACGAGGACGCACCCACCGAGGCGCGGAGCAGACGGCCCTGTCGAGCGTGCGCAACTGGAGAAGTTCTTGGCGGGTACTGGGGGTGCCGACGGAATCTCCGGTCGAGCCGTCGCTGCTCCCGTCGGTCTTGGGGGTCCCGAATGCCCAAGGCGGTCGGACCTGATACCGTCGCTCGAGCATGCAGAACTACGCCAAGACGCTTGGTGCCAGTGTACTCGCGATGATGGGGTGTTCGACCACGCCTCCGCCCACCCACGCCCAAGACGAACGCACCGAAGTATCGGGGCATTCACCCAAGGTGACGGAGCCAGAGAAGCCACAAACGGCGGCCGAGCCGGCGGAGAACGCCTCGGCCGGACGCGATGCACTTCGAGAAGCATGGAAAAAGCTCGGCTCCGGCGCGGACGGAAAGACGAATCGGTCGCCATCGCCCGAGGCATTGAACGTCATCGTGCCGCTGTTGACGGCTGTACACGACGAGTGCGCGGCCGGGAACGGCATCTCCTGTTGGCTGTATCATCATGACTATGAGCAATTCCTGAAGTTTGGCCGGAAGCAACGCGAGACGGTGCAGCCACTGCTCGCACGGCTGTGCAAGCCCGAAGATCAGGTCGCTTGTGCACTTGCCGCGGACGTGCTCGATGACCCTTCAGGTCGCGGAGGCGACGCGTCGACGGCCCTGACCGGGCTCAAGGCGGCCTGTGATGCCGGACTGACCGACGCCTGCGGGAGAGCTGCGCTCCTTCGCCTCACGAGTGGCTTGGGCGGGGATGTCTTGACAGAAGAGCAAGCCAAGACCATGCGAGCGTCTGCCTGCGAACGAGGGTTCCTTAGCGCATGCCGGGTTGTCGGAACATTGATGGGAGCGTACTCGGGCGACTTCGATCGCTCTCCCAACTACACCGTGGCGGTTCGGGGATGTTCGCTCGGTAACCTCGAAGATTGTGAGTACTTGCTCCGCAATTTGGTACCGTCCGTGTTCGGCTGCGATCAGTGTGCACCCAACAGCATGAATCAACGCTGTGTAGAGTGTGAAGTGCAAAAGTGCATCGAGGAGCATTGCTGCGAAACCTGCGAGCATCGCAATTCGGCGGCATGTTGCGTGGAGTCGATGGGCAAGATGCCCACGCATCCCCGCCACGCGCCTCTCATTGAGAAATCTCGGGCGGCCCAACTGCTCGAGGCCGGGAAAGCTGGGATGGATCCGGCGCGCGCGTTGTTCGTCCAGGGATGCGCGCAGGGCCATGAGCCCATGTGCCTGGCCGATATGGTGGACCGAGGACTGGCGAGTTTCTCGACGAAGCTCGATGAAGTCACCGCGAGCCGCTAGAGCGGCGACCGGCAGCCCTCCGAATGCGTCCACCACACCTGGTCGCACGCTCGCCGAGATCACCGTCACCCCTTCCGCCCTAGGAAGAGTTCGTGCATTCCGGTGCCTGCGGGATCGCGTTGCTCGTCATCGACTACGACGTGCAAAAGCAGCGCTCGTCTCCGCGGGTCCGCCGGTGGTTTCTGCCCTCCGGAGCTCGTCCCGAGATTTCGAGAGCACAACTGTGCCCGTGCGAGGCATTCTACGCGATTTTTGGGTTCTTCGCCGCGCCCCGCGCGAACAGCTTTGCCAAGGCCCGGGTTGAGTGCGCTGGGAATCGCGGGGCCCTCGCCGAACGAGGCCCTGGACGCCATCGTGGGCGAACGGAGGTCGGAGCAAGTCGCGTGCGAGCCGTGCGGCGCAGTTTGGAAGCGCAAGGAGCCGTGCTCGAAGTCACCGCAGCGAAGGAGGTCGGTGACCTCGTCGTCACGAAGCTTGGGAGCGGCGCCGGTATCCAGTACCGGCGGTCTCACTGCGTTTTTGCCCTCGCCACCTGTGCGGACGAGTCGGAAGCGCGATAGAATCTGCGGAATGCACGCGCTGGTGAAGAACGGTCACCTCACGCTCAACGAGCCCACCGACTTGCCCGAAGGTACGCTGGTGCCACTTGAGATCGCCGGAGACTGGGACGACCTCGACGACGAGGAACGCGCGGCACTGCACCATGAGCTCGCCGCATCGATCGAGGAACGCAAAGCCGGAGCGCTGACGTATTCGGCTGAGGAAGTGCTCGCGGAGCTCGGCTCCCGGCCGTGAAGATCCGCGTCTCCGGTCGTGCACGGGTCCGCATCCGCAAACAGGATGAGTGGTGGCGAAGCCACCGTCTCGACGCACCGGACCTTTTCAAGCAGGAACTCGCGGCAGCTTTCGAGCGCATTTTGAGAGCGCCGAAGGTACGGAATCCGCACTTCGTGATCGAAGGCGAGCCTGTTTGGCGAGTGCTGATGCCGGGGACGGAGCGGCACGTGTACTACACGGTCGACGACGCGGCAGATGAAGTGGTGATCGAGACGGTTTGGGGCGCTCGCCGCGGCCGCGAGCCGAAGCTGTGAGCTTCTTCCTTTGGCCCCGTAGGACGAAGTCAACAGCTCGTCCTCGTGGATCGGCGTGGACGAGCTTCAGCCGATGGCCTCCACACCCAGGTCTGGATGCTTACCCACCTCTTCTTCGACCGTCTCCCACAGCGAACGTGCGATCCCCTGCGTGAGCTCCTTCGCGTCCGTGTCCCGCCGTTTGCGTGCCTGGCTGACGTGTACGTCCGCGTCGTGCTGTGCCGTCTCGGCGTCGTCCTTGCGCTTCTTGGCCTCGTTGCGGCTCTCGGTGGCCACGCCGAGGTTGTCGAGCGCAGCCCAGTGGGCAGGTCCGAACGCGGACACCGCGCACGACGGATGATTTGGGAGGGCTCAACCAGTATCATGTGCTGCGATGACAGTCGCCAGCAGTAAGCCGCGGCGAGTGGTGGTCGAGAGCCCGTTCGCGGGCCACGGTCCAACCGATGAAGATATTGCCCGGGACCACGCGTTCAATGTCCGATACGCCCGTAAGTGTGTCCTTGACTGCCTTAGGAGAGGGGAAGCCCCTTTCGCTAGCCACCTCCTCTACACACAGGTCTTGCAAGACTTGGACCCCGAAGAGCGGACACTCGGCATCATGGCCGGCCTGTCGTGGGTCGAAGTCGCAGACGCGACGGTGGTCTACGAGGACTTCGGGTTGAGCCCCGGGATGAAACTCGGTATCGTGGCGGCCGAGCAGGTCGGACGGGTCGTTGAACGTCGGCGACTCTTCGCGGAGGGCGTGACGAAGGCAGAAGCGCTGGGAGAAGACGATGAGCCCGGATACCTTCGATAACGTTCAAACCGCGATTTTTCGTTTTCGCGATTTGGCGACTTCCGAGGGGGGAACTATTCGCAACCACTCGGAACTCGCTGACACGCACGGGCACGTCTGGTGGGGATGGTGGAACAAGCCTGGGGAGTCGGTGCCGACCAGCGCCCTCAGAGCCCTCCTTGCAAAGAATAGTGAGGCGCTCGTTCCCATCTACTTGTTCGACTCCGGGCGTTTCAAGCTCTATAGCGTCCAGTGCGATAATTTCACATGGGATAATTCTCTAAAGAAGATGCATTCTCCCGATAAAGAAAAGACGCCAGCCTATTACAGTGAGAAGGACTGCCTGATGTGGCTCAAGCTTCGGAAGGGGTTTCGAGAATTAGACGAGGCAGAGACGGTAGCTGTGTTCAAGTCCCACAGCTACCGTCGGGTCGATGAAGTGTTTGAAAACGGAAAATCCAGATACGACGGTTTCTATGACAAACGGGTCTTCGGATTCCAGGAACTTAAGCAGCAGGATCGCACCGTGTGGTTCGTGCAGACGTGGCGTGACTGCCATGCGACGAACGAAGTGGTCCTTACCGCAGCAAACCGACTCTCTCCCGAGCACTTCTCATCAAGTTACATTGAATCCAAGTTCAGGAGTCTGCTTTGGGTCTCTGACCTGCATTGCGGTGATCATTACGCTTTCGCTGAGGAACCGGGTGATAGTAGCCGGCAGCTGCTATCTGTCGCAGTCCAGGGCGCGCTCGAGAGCCCTACCGTGGAACACCCCGAATTGGCGGGGGTCTTGGTTAGCGGCGATTTGACCTGGCAGGCTACCCCTAGAGAGTTCGAGCGGGCGCGGAAAGCGATCACTTCGCTAATGAGAACTCAGGAGGGATCGGGAGACTTCTATCGTTACCTCGTATGCCCTGGAAACCACGACCTCCGGTTCAGTAGTGCCCCGGCGGAGAAAGGCGCTCCAGTCAATGTGGCCCCGGCAGAGGCGAAAAAAGCGTACTCAGATTTTTACACAGACCTATTTTTCCTCCAACCTAACGAGCACCTGTGTTCGGGGCGCAAGTTTCTACTTGGAGGCTGTATTCCGGTGGAGATCGCTGCAATCAATACGTCACTGCTAGAACAGAAGCCGCAGTTGTTTCAGGGGCACGGTTTCGTTGGGCATGAACAACTGGAATGTGTTGCGAAGGGGTTCACATGGCAGGTAAGAAGAGGTCATCCACGCCCCTATCGAATATTAATGATGCACCATCACCTGGTACCCACCGAGTACGTCCTCCCGGCGCACGAGAACGCGAGCTACAGCACAGTCCTTGACACTGGCCCTCTGATGCGGTTCATCGCAAAGTATGAGATCGACCTCGTGCTTCATGGCCACATGCATGAGCATTTTTTGTCCGTGCAAGGCCGGCTACGAGAGGATGGCGAGACATTTCACACCTTCTATGTTGCGGGGTTGGGTAGCACCGGTCTAAAAAAGGGTGAACACCAGACCAATGAGAATATGGTCGGATTGCTAACGTTCTCTGACATGCGTTTTCCGACCTTGACCATTTTGGGTTTCGGTCCGAATCGAGAAACGCCAAAGATCATCCTCAAGAAAAAGCTGATCCCGCCATCGCTGACGGGACGGGCGCCCCTAGACATCATTTAGCGTAGCATGCAGCCGTCGTGCTGATCTTGTCATTGTGAGTTTCAGTTCTGGACTTCAGGAAGTCTGGAAGAAGCACAAGCCGGGCTCGTTTTTTGCAGCCGCATCAAGGTCGTGCACGTTTCCGCGAAGGTCTTGGAACCCATCGACGTTCGTGGATGCACCACGGCTGCGGGGGCGGCCAAGGCGAGGGGGAGGTGCGCCTCACGACTCCTCGGGTGCCACCCCGTCGCTGGTGTCGGGAACGATGTCGTTCCGCGAGAGGTCTTCGAACGAGAACTGTGAGACTCGCGTGGCCCAGCGCTTGGCAACGTCGCGCGAGAGCGTGCGCCAACGCTGCCCCTCCTCGTTGCCTTCGCGCTCCACCGAGGCCTTGAACTCTCGCAGACGACGTAGGGTTTCTGGGGAGGTCGGGAGCGTGGCCTCGGCGAGTTGGCAGAGTTCTTCGAAGGGCAAGCTGAACGCCATCGGGTCATCGAGGGCGCGCATCATGCGACCGGCGAGATCCGGAGCCCCGGTCACGACGGCGAGCAGGAACATCGGCGCGGCGAAACCGTCGATCCCATCTTCGAGGTCGGCGATTTCCGTGAGCTCGTCGAGGGAAACGGCGACCTTGAGCAAACGATAGCTGTTGATGAATCGCTTCGTTGCGCGCGGAGAACGTCCGATGATCGGAGCCAGGGACTTCATCAACCGCAGTTCGTCCCCGTGGATCGCCATGACCTCGGGATCGATGGTCGTATGATCGTGGCGATCGACGTCGTTGTCATGGGTTTGCGGCTTCCCCTCGGCTGGGGCCGTCCTCGCATCGGGCGGGGGGGTCGCGTCCTTCGACCCATGAGCGTCGTTCGTCTCCATGCCGAGTTGCCCGTCGCTTTCGCGGGGCGGGTCTTCCGGACGCGGCTGTTCTGGCCCTTCGTGTTTCCCGCCCGCCTTGTCCCGACTCCAGCCCGAAAACTTCTGGAGCATCGCTTTGGTCGCGTCGCTCCGCAGCTGCGGGACCCAAAGGGGGATCTGAAAGATCTTTTCCAAATAGTCCGAGGGTGTGACGGGCGAGAGCCCCGTCTCTCGCGACCAGACGCGATCGCTCTCCTCTTGCTCTTTGGTCCGTGCCAGCAAGGGTGTCCGTCCGGGTGAGTGCCCCGCATGTCCGCGCCAGGATGTGGTAGCGCCCGGACCCGCTTCTGTGGGGGCTTGGATTCGCCGGGGTGCGTTTTTCGGATGCGCGCGTAGCTCGGCTACCCGT
>Ga0315910_10000205_pt1 | contig 65484 bp, 40 predicted proteins | sample EdamamesoilMG_FD_204470 | JGI IMG/M metagenome (GOLD analysis project Ga0315910, IMG submission 204470) | Garden soil microbial communities collected in Santa Monica, California, United States - Edamame soil | ecosystem: Environmental > Terrestrial > Soil > Garden | place: USA: California... | reverse complement strand
GATCGCGGCGCGCGCGCGCGCGACGCTCGCCGCGTCGGGATGAAGCTCGAGGTCGAGCGCATGGCGACGCGTCGCGCCCGGCGCGAGCGCGACGATGCGGCCGCGCGCCTGCTCGAACGAGCGCGCGTTCGGATGGTTGGTCGCCGGCTCGAGGCCCGTGACGTAGCCGTCCTGCTCGAGCTGCGGGTTCTTCCAGAGCGAGAAGCAGGGCAGTTCCGCGACGTTCCACGCGAGGCTCGCGCCCGCCGTCGCGTCCGGCCCCGCCAGCAGCGCGCGCGTGCGGCCGTCGTCGCCGGCCAGCAGCTCCGCGAAGAAGACCTCCTCGGGCCGTCCCGCCTCGCCCGCGCCGTAGCGGTCCCACTCGTCGAAGCGCGCGGCGGCCGGCGCGTCGCGCGGCGCGAGCTCCTTCACCGGCAGGTGGAGCCGCGCGCCCGCGACCAGCAGCGGCGGCCCGAAGTTCACGTGGTAGAGCAGCTCGAGCTCGCCCGCCTCGCCCGAGAGGTTCGTCACCTCGTCGACGATCGCGATCCGCGGCTCGCCGAGTCGCACCGTGGTCGTCGAGGTGAGGCGCAGCTTGCGGCCGAAGAGGCGCGTCTCGTCGACGACGCCGCGCACCGCGATCGTTCCCGCGTCGCCGTCGACCGTGACGTCGACCTCGTGCGCCGGCAGGTTGGCGATGCGCCCGTGCAGCGGCCAGCGCAGCACGCCGCGCGCGTCCCATTCGGGCGCGCCGTTGCTCTCGAGCCCGCAGCGGCAGAGGAGCTCGTCGAAGCCGTCGAGCCAGCCGAAGCCCGACGGCTCGGAGAGCGGCACGAAGCGCGGATGGACCGGCCCGCGCACCGGCGACCTCCAGCCGAGCTCGAGCGGCGCGTCGTCGCGCTGCCAGCTCGCCTTCCAGATCCCCATGCCGCGCGTCGGCAGCAGCGTGACGCGCAACGCGCCGCACTCGACCTGGACGGCCAGGACGCCGTCGCTGCGCCCGAAGTCGAGGCGCCGCGTCGAGACGAACCAGCCGGGCGGACTGCCGTCGACGTCCTCGGGACGGATCAGCTTGCCGGGCGTCGAGATGCCCTTCGCGTGGTCGGCCAGCACGAAGCGCTTCGTCGCCATGAGCCGTTCACCTCCGCCCGACGACGAAGAGGCACCAGTCGCCGGCCAGCTCGTCGCCGGACGCGTGGCGCAGCGGATGGAGCCGTCCTTGCCCGTCGCGCGCGTGCTCGAAGCGCGACCACCACTCGACCGTCGCGAAGCCGGCGTCGCGCAGCGCGTCGCCGAGCTCCGGCGGCGACCAGAGGCGCCAGTCGTAGACGAAGGCGTCGCGCAGCGTGGCGCCGCGTCCGCCGCGCGCCGGCGTCACGCGGAAGTGGAGCGCATCGACGACGCGGCCGGAGAGCAGGTCGGCGCTCCGCTGCTCCCACTCGTAGTCGACGCGACCGCCGCGCGGCAGCGCGCGCCGCTCCCGCAACGTGCCGGTGCGCCACGCGCCGCGTCCGCCGTAGAGGTCGCATGCGAAGAGGCCGCCGCGCGTCAGGCGCCGTCGCGCGCGGCGCAGGTAGTCGACGAGCGCGGCGCGCGCGTGGAGCTCGCCGATCGAGAAGTTGAGCGCGACGACCAGGTCGCAACGGTCGCGCACGGCGCGCACGTCGGCGACGCGGCGCGCGATCCGGCGCGAGCGGCCCGCTCGCGCCAGCACCTCGCCGTCGTGGTCGACCGCGATCGCGCGGCCGCCGCGGACCGCGGCCACCCAGGCGCGCGACAGCGCGGCGGTCCCGGCGAAGTCCTCGCCGAGGACGCGCGGCGTGCCGCCGTGGATCGCCCGCAGGAGCGCGACGTCGCGCTCGGGGGTCTGGGTGCAGAGCTCGTAGAGCGAATGGCGGTCGGGGACGCCCATCGGCGCGCCATTGAACCCGATTCGCGCGCCCCGGGCGATCCCGGGGAAAGAAGTCGGCCCCGGCGGAGGGTCGCTCCGCCGGGGCCGTGAAGTCTCTCGAGCCCGCAGCGCGAACGCTGCGTCAGGCTCCCTCGGGATCAGGAGATCGCGAGGTTGCCGTTGTTCTGCGTGCCGTTGTCGAAGTTGTTGTTCAGGACGTCGAGCGCCGTGCTGATGTCCGAGATCGTGACGTCGGCGTTGCCGTCGCCGGTGATGTCGAACGGCCCGCTGCCGAGCGCGCCCGAGATCGCCTGGTCGGCGAGATCGACGAGATCGCGCACCGTCCAGCCGAGCAGGTCGCTGTCGACGCCGCCGACGAAGATCAGGTCGCCGAGCTTGACCGACGTGTTGCCCTTGAGGCTGTCGAGCGCGCCCGCGTCATCGAAGCCGACGCTGAGCTTCGCCGCGACGAGCTGGCCCGCGAACGAGCCGGCGCTGCTGCTGGTCGGGTTGGTCGCGTCGGCCGTGAGCGAGCTCGGCTTGCCGCTGGTCGGCAGGAGCGCGTTCGCCGCGGCCGAGGTCGTGAGGACGATCGCGAAGTGGCCGTCGCCGTCGATGCCGTCGGTGTCGCCGATCGTCAGGCCGTTCGGGAAGACGCTGGCGAAGTACTGGTCGCGCAGGCAGCCCGGGTTGTTGCCGCTGCAGTCCGTGCCCCAGCCACCCTGCGTGAAGGTCGCGAAGTCGCCGTCGCAGATCGCGTCGGTGACGACCGTGTGGACCTGGTTCGAGATGCCCTTGTTCGGGTTGCAGGTGATGAACTGCGAGTAGACCTCGTAGCCGACCAGCGACGGATCGCAGTCGACCTCGACGCCGAAGCAGTAGTTGCCGGTGGCGTCGAACGTGAAGTTGAACGAGCTCAGCAGCGGGAATTCGAGGCAGATCGTGCCGTACTTGCTCGGGATCGCGTTCTCGCCGGTCGAGATCATGAAGAGGCCCATCTCATTGGGCGGGCCCTGCAGGCAGACATTGATCTCGCTGCCGATCGCGACGTTGTCGGGAGCTCCGTTGACCCATCCAAGAGTGCCGTAGCAATCGCCGGCATGGGCCGAGGCGGCGAGCGAGGCGAACAGAAGGGGGGTAAGGAGTGCTCTCATTCGTGCGGGTCCTACTTTTGAACTTGGGGGGTTGAGGCTGAAACGGTGCAAGAAGGTAGTGCCGAATTGCGAATGCGCAAGGGGTCGCACCCATCGGGGAGATGCGATCTCCCATTGCCGCGGTGGATGGAGCTGGTGTTCCAGTCGTTCCGCTCCGGGGATCCGTGAGGGCCGATCGAGCGGGCCGACGTCGGTGAAGGAGCCGTTGAAGTCGTGGTGTCAGGCAACGGCTGCCCCTCCCGCTGAACGGCCCGCCGCCGGGAGTGGTGGAGGTCGTGGGACCCACGAGCGGCAGCGGGCAGGAGGGGGAAACCAGGAGCGCGGAACTCCGCGGCTCGTCCTGAGGAGCGATCGCTCGATCCGAGGCGACGGATGCCACCCATCGCTCGGGCCTCTTGCAGCGGAGACCTCCCGGATCGACCCGTGACGGAAGACGATTCCGTTCGAGCGAGGCCGGTCGCGCGGCTCAGCCCGCCGAAGCCCCGCCGTCGTCGGGTTCCTCGAGCTTCTCGGCCAGCTCCGCGAGGGCGCGCGACAGCATCGTCCGGACGGCTCCCTCGCTCTTGCCGAGCTGCGCCGCGATCTCGGCGCGCGACATGCCGACGACGTGCGCCAGCGAGATCACCTCGCGCTGCTCGTCGCGCAAGCCGTCGAACGCCTTCTCGACCCGCTCGACCTCCTCGCGCTTCATCGCGTGCTGGCTCGGCGTCGAGAAGGTGCGATAGGCGTCCATCAGCGACGCGTCGCCGTGCGTCGTGGCGCCCTGCGCCGGCCCCTGCGCCTCGCGCATCACGTTGCGCTTGTCGGCGGCGTAGTACTCGTAGCGGTGGAGGATCTTGCGCAGCGCCGTGGTGTAGAGCCACCGCTTGAAGCCGGTCTCGTCGCCGTACTGGAACTTGTCGAGGTGCTCGAGCACCTCGCGGCAGACCGACTGCGCGAGGTCGCTCTCCGACTCGCGCTTGCGGATCATCGGGCCGGCGCGCAGCCGGATGAAGGCGCGCAGTCCGGGCAGGTGGCGCTGCAGCAGGAGCTCGACGGCGGGTCGATCGCCCTGCGACGCCTGCCTCACCAAGGTGCCCGTCTCATCGCTCATCGAGGCGCCCTTGATAGCCCTCGCGCGTCCCGTGTCGACGGCTCGCGCTCCGCCCCCGGCGGCTCAGCGCGCGCGCGCCGCGGTCCACGCCTCGTAGCGCGAGGCGAAGGCGGGATCGCGCCGCCGCAGGTTGTCGCGGTCGATCTTGCCGCTGCGGAACATGCAGTCCGCGGCGAAGGGGAGCGGCTCGAGCCCGAGCTTCTCCTGCGCGTTCTCGAACCAGAGCGTGCTCGAGAGCGCCGCCTCCTGGTAGTCGTCGACCAGCGGCTTGCGCGTCGCCTCGAAGTCGCGCAGAGCGCCGGCCACGTCGCGCTGGCGGCCGAAGCTCTCGAAGAGCGCGATCGAGTCCTCCATCGCGAGCTTCGTCCCCGAGCCGATGGAGAAGTGCGCCGTGTGCGCCGCGTCGCCCAGCAGCACGACGTTCTCGTGGACCCAGCGGCGGTTCTTCACCAGCAGGAACTGGATCCACTTGCTGCGGTTGCCGACCAGCGGATGGCCGCCGAGATCCTTCGCGAAGATCCGGCCGAGCCGGGCGAGCGTCGCCTCGCCCGCGATCTCCTCGAGGCGGTCGAAGCCCGCCGCGCGCCACGGCTCCTCGCCGCACTCGACGATGAACGTGCTCTGCGCCGCGCTGAAGCGGTAGGAGTGGGCCATGAAGAGCCCCTCCGGCGCCTCGCGGAACGTGAGCGTGAGCCCGTCGAACGGCTGCGCGGTGGCGAGCCAGACGTAGCGGTTCCTGCGCGCGTCGAGCGTCGGCTGGAACTCCGCCGCCCACGCGCTGCGCACCGCGCTCACGACGCCGTCGGCGCCGACGAGCAGGTCGCAGCCGCGCTGCAGCGCGCGCGGATCGGGGACGTCGCTGCCGAAGCGCAGGTCGACGCCGAGCTCGCGGCAGCGCTCCTGCAGCAGCCGGTTCCAGGTGATGCGCGCGACGCCGGCGAAGTGGTTGCCGCCGATGGCGACCTTCTCGTCGCGATGGACGACGACCACCTTCTCCCACGTCTGCACCAGCCCCTCGGCGCGGCGGAAGAGCTCGTCGTCGCACTGGCGCAGCAGGTTCACCGTCTTGCGCGAGAAGACGACGCCGAAGCCGAAGGTGTTGTCGGCCGCGTTCCGCTCGTGGAGCGTGATCGAGAGCGCGGGGTCGCGCTTCTTCATCAGGAGCGCGAACCAGAGCCCGGCCGGCCCGCCGCCGACGATCGTGATCCTCATCGCGACGCCGGCCCCTTCAGTTCGGGACGCCCGCGCTGACCTTCGGCGCCTGGCCGCGCAGCACGGAGTTGTCGTGGAAGAGGCGGCTCTGGTCGATCGCCATCGGCTTCGCCAGCGCGGCGACGTCGATCTGCCCGCTCTGCCCGTAGGCCGCGAGCGCGTTCGACCAGCAGCACTTCTCGATCGCCGCCTCGGCGATGCCGCGCTCGCGCATCAGCGCCGCCGTCCGCGGCACCGACAGCGGATCGGAGACGCCCCAGTCGGCCGAGCTGTCGACGATGAGCCGCTCCGGCCCGTACTTCCTGACGATCTCGACCATCCGTTCGCTGCCCATCTTCGTGTGGGGGTAGATCGTGAACGCCGCCCACGCGCCGCGCTCCAGCACCGCCTCGACCGTCTCCTCGTTGTTGTGGTCGATGACGAGCTTGCCCATCGCCACCTTGCACTCGGCGGCGAGGTCGAGGCTGCGCACGATGCCGCGCTTCTTGTCGCGGTGGGGCGAGTGGACCATCACGACCAGCCCGTTCTTCGCGGCGAAGTCGAGCTGCCACGCGAACGCCCGCTCCTCGGCCGGCGTGATCTCGTCGTAGCCGATCTCGCCGACCGCGACGACGCCCTCCTTCATCGCGAAGCGCGGCACCAGCGGCAGCACCTCCTTCGCGAGCCCCTCGTTGTTCGCCTCCTTCGAGTTGAGGCCGATCGCGCAGAAGTGATGGATGCCGAACTGCGCGGCGCGGAAGCGCTCCCAGCCGACGAGGCTCGAGAAGTAGTCGAGGAAGGCGCCGGCCTGCGTGCGCGGCTGGCCGACCCAGAAGGCGGGCTCGATGATCGCGCGGATCCCCGCCTTCGCCATCGCCTCGTAGTCGTCGGTCGTGCGCGACGTCATGTGGACGTGGGGATCGAAGTAGTTCATCCGCGCGCTCCTGCGACGCCGCCGGTGCGGCGCTCCTGCTGCAACGCGGCGGCGGCGCGCCGCCCGTCGGGATTCGCCTCGCCCGCCGCGAGCTCGCGCGCCAGCGACGCTTCGGCGCGCTCTCCGCCGCAGCGCCCGACCGCGAGCCAGAGATCGGCCGGCACCGGCCGGCCCGCGCTGCGCCGCTCGTCGGCGAGGTCGAGCGCCATGCGGCAGAGCTCCTCGTCGCGCCGCGCCGCGAGCCCCTGGATCCGGGCCACGGGCGCGCCGATGAAGATCGCCTTGATCACGCACTGGCGGAAGGCGAGGTCGTCGAAGCAGCGCCATGGGAAGGGCGTGTCGCACGCCGCCGCCTCGAACACGCTGCGCATGTTGCTGCGGCATCCCTCGCCCGCGCGCCACGCGAAGCGGCGCGGCTCCGGCAGGAGCGCCAGCGAGCGGTGGAGCGCGCAGAGCTCGCCCTCGTCGGCGAACTGGAAGGCCGCCTCGAGCGCCGCCGCGCCGCGCGCGTTCGCGATCTCGCGATGGGCCAGCACGAGGCGCACGCGAACCGCCTCGAGCCGCGTCCAGCGCGCGACGTCGAGCCCGTCGGCCGCCGCGCCCATCGCCGCGCGCTCCGCGTCGCTCGGCGCCAGCGGCTCGCGCTTCGCGAAGCGCGACGCGCCCGAGAGGAGCGCGCCGAAGCGGACGTCGTCGACGCCGCGTTGCAGCTCCGCCACCGCCGAATCGAGCCAGTCGCGTGCGGGCGCATCGAGGCGCGCGTGGAGCCAGGCGTCGAGGAGGGCGGTCGCGTCCAAGGGGTTCGGTCCGTCGCGGTGGAGCGGGGCAGGAGCGGAGCCGCGAGATTATGGCGCCGGAGCGCGGACCGCGGCCCCTGGCGTTTCGCGCGGCGGCGGGTACTTGAGGGGCGCATGACCGAGCCCCTGCCCGCGCTGCCCGAACTCCCGTCGCCTTCCGCCGGCGCGGCGGGCGACGTCGCGGCGCGGCTCGAGGCGCACCGCCGCCAGATCGACCGGCTCGTCTGCCGGCTGGTCGACCCGGCCGACCGCGACGACGCGCGCCAGGAGCTGGTGCTCGCCGCGCTGCAGCGGCCGCCGCGGCAGTGGGCGGCGCTGCCGGCGTGGATCTCCGCGACGTTGCGCCACCTCGTCGCCAAGGGGCTGCGCGGTCGCGAGCGGCGCGCGCGGCGCGAGCTCGCCGCGGCGCGCGACGAGCGCCTCCCGTCGAGCGCCGAGCTCGCCGCGCGACTCGACCTCGAGCAGCAGCTCCTCCGCGCCGTGCGCGCGCTGCCCGACGGCGAGCGCGAGGCGGTCCAGCTCCGCTGGTTCGAAGGGCGCTCGACGCCGGAGATCGCGCGCGCGCTTTGCATCGGCGAGAGCACGGTGCGCGCGCGGCTGCAGCGGGCGATCGCGACGCTGCGCGCGCAGCTCGACGCGCGCGACGACGGCGGGCGGCGCGGCTGGGTCGCGCTGCTGGCGCCGTGGGCGCTGCCGGTCGCGCCCGTCGCGGCCGGCGGCGGCGCCATCGCGATCGCGGTCGCGGCGACGCTGCTGGTCGCGGGCAGCGTCACGTGGCGGCGATGGGAGAACGAGCGCGAAGGCGAGGCGCTGCGCGAGGCGCCGGCCAGCGCGAACGCGAACGCCGGCGACGCGGACGGCGCGAACGCCACGCCCGAAGCTCCCGCGGCCGTCGTCGCGACACGCACTCCGGCGGGCGACGCCGCGGAGTCGATCGAGTGGGGCGTCGCGCCGCCCGCCGTCGGCCTGCTCCATCTCTTCGTCGTCGACGGCGCGACGCAGGCGCCGGTCGCGAAGGCGAACTTGCGCGCGCTCTCGCCCGACCGCTTCGTCGATCTCGGCGTCGAAGGCCACACGACCTGGCCGCTCACGGCGACGACGTGGGAGGTGCGCGTGACGGCGGCCGGCTTCGAGCCGTTCGCGCGGACCGGCGTCGTCGTCGCGCGCGACCTCACGACCGACCTCGGCACGATCGCGCTGCGCCGCGGCACCGCGCGCGTCGCGGGTCGCCTGCGCCGCCACGGCGACTGCGCCGGCGCGCCCGCGTGGATCGAGCTGCGCGGCGACGGTCGCGCCCCCTGTCCGCGCTGCGATCCGGCGAACGGCCCGCCGCCGCCGCCCGCCGCGTCGCCGCTCGGACCGGGCGTGCCGCCCGCGTCGCCTTGCTGCGGCTATTTCCCCGACGCGTCGTACGTCGCGGTCGACGCGGACGGCCGCTTCCGCTTCGAGCGCCTCGCCGCCGGCCACTACTTCGCCCGTCCGCTCGACGCGACGCTGCGGCTCCAGCCGACCGTCGCGTTCGAGGTCGACGAGGCGGGGACGGCGACGCTCGACCTCGACCTCCATCCGTCGCTGGCGATCGAGCTGGAGCTCTTCGACGAATGGGGCGCGCCGTTCGTCGGCCGCTGGGCCACCGAGTTCGAGGCGACTCCGGCGCCGCTCGTCATCGACCTCGAGTACGAGTCGACGGCGATCGCGATCGAGGCGGGGTGCGACGCCGGCGCGATCGCGCGGCGCCACGGCCGGCCGCCGCGACTCGGCCAGGCCGACCTGCCGCCCGAGTCGGAGGAATTCGGGTCGACCGCCATCGGGGTCGGCTACGCGCTGCGCGCGCTCGAGTGGGATCGCCTCGGTCTGCTCGGGCAGCAGCCGGCCGACCGCGCGCGCGAGCCGGGCGACCTGCTCGATCCCGTGCCGCCGATGCCGCCGCTCGGCGGCTGCGAGTGGACGGTGGCGCGCCTCGCTCCGAACCGCTTCCGCGTCGGCCGCCTCGCCCCGGGGCGCCACCGCTTCCAGCTCCGTTGCCTCGACGCCGCGTGCGAGCCGTTCGAGATCGACCTCTCCCCATCCGAGCGGCGGGTCGTGCGCGTAGTGCTCGCCATCCCGGAAGAGCCGCGCTGACGGCGCGACTCCGGGCGCGGCATCATGCGGCGCCGGGTCGGGGACGAGGTCCGGCAGGGGTGCCGGCGCGTCCTGGCTCTTCGTCCCCTTCGAAGGAGTGATCGGTCATGAAGCTCTCGTCCCGTGATCTCGGAATCGCGCTCGCGCTCTCGGCCGCCGGCGTCGTCGCGGCGACGGCGACCGGCTGCTCCACGAAGACGGCCGACTCGGCGTCGACCAAGGACCTCCACATCTGCGCCGGCAAGAACAGCTGCAAGGCGCTCGGCGGCTGCAAGACCGACAAGAACACGTGCGCCGGCCAGAACGCGTGCAAGGGGCAGGGCGGCTGCGCGTCGACCGCCGCGCGCCACGACTGCGCCGGCAAGAACAGCTGCAAGGCGCTCGGCGGCTGCAAGACGGCGAAGAACAGCTGCGCCGGCCAGAACGAGTGCAAGACGATGGGCGGCTGTGCCATCCCGAAGAAGCACTGAGCGATCGATCGCCGGCGGCGCGCGCCCGCTCCGGTCCGCGCCGCCGGCCCGCTCGACCAACCGCTTCGGCCTTCCCGACCTCGGGCTCGGGCTGGGTCTGCGCACGGTCCACTACTCCGCCGTGCTGGAACAGCAGCCGCCCGTCGACTTCTTCGAGCTGCTGACCGAGAACTACCTCGCCACCGACGGCCGGCCGCTGCGCGTCGCGGAGGAGGTGGCGGCCCGCTACCCGATCGTGCTCCACGGCGTCTCGATGTCGCTCGGCAGCGCCGATCCGCTCGACCGCGGCTACCTGCGGCAGGTGAAGGCGCTGGCCGATCGCCTGAAGGCGCGCTGGCTCGGCGACCACGTCTGCTGGACCGGCGTCGCCGGCCGGAACAGCCACGACCTGCTGCCGCTGCCCTACGACGAGGCGAACCTGCGCCATCTCGTGCGCAAGGTGAAGCAGGCGCAGGAGCTGCTGGAGCGACCGCTGGTCCTCGAGAACGCGTCGACCTACGTGACGTTTCGCGCGTCGACGATGGCGGAGGCGGAGTTCCTCGCGCGCCTCGCCGAGGAAGCCGACTGCGGGCTGCTGCTCGACGTGAACAACGTCTACGTCTCGTGCCGCAACCACGGCTGGGATCCACAGGCGTGGCTCGACGCGATCCCCTACGACCGCGTCGTGCAGGTCCATCTCGCAGGCCACACCGACCTCGGCACCCACTGCATCGACACCCACAGCGCCGCGGTCATCGACCCGGTCTGGCGCTTCTACGAGCAGGTGGAGCGGCGGACGGGCGGGCGCGCGACGCTGCTGGAGTGGGACGAGGAGATCCCGTCGTTCGAGGAGACGTTCGCCGAGCTGCGGAAGGCGGCGCCGATCAAGGCGGCCGCGAAGCGGGCGGCGACGCCGCCGGCGCGGGGCGCGGCATGAAGCGCGCGGCGACGACGATCGCGCCGCTGCAGCGCTGGTTCCATGCGGCGATCGCCGATCGCGACGGCGTCGCCGCGGCGCGCGGCATCGACTTGCGGCTGCTGCCGTCGCCGCAGCTCGGCGCGCGCGAGCGGCTCGGCATCTACGCGAACGCCGTCTACCTGCGCTTCCTCGGCGTGCTGCGCGGCGACTTCCGCGGCGTCGTCGCGGCCGTCGGCGACGAGCCGTTCGCCGCGCTGGCCCGCGCCTACGTCGCGCGCCACCCGCCGTCGAGCTTCACGCTGAACGACCTCGGAGCGCGCTTCCCCGCGTGGCTCGCGCGCGAGGCGCCGCGCGGCGCGTGGCGCGCGATCGCGGCGCCGCGCCCCTTCGTCGCCGAGGTCGCGCTGCTGGAGCGGACCGTCGACGAGCTCTTCCACGCGCGCCATGCCGCCGCCGCGCCGACCGCCGCGCTGGCGTCGCTGCGGCCCGCGCAGTGGGCGCGCGCCCGCTTCGAGCGGATCCCCGCGTCGCGCCTCCTCGCGCTGCGCTGGCCGGTCGATCCGTGGCTCCAGTCGCTCTACGACGGCAAGCCGCAGCCGCTGCCCGCGCGCGGCGCGTCGTGGCTGCTCGTCCATCGCCGCGACGGCCGCGTCTGGCGCACGCGCCTCACCGCGCTCCAGCACCGGCTGCTGACGGCGCTCGCGCGCGGCGCGCGACTCTCCGACGCGCTCGAACGGGTCGCGCGCGACGCGGAGGAGCGGGCGCTGCTGCTCGCGAACGTCGGCCGCTGGTTCTCGGAGTGGAGCGGCGACGGCCTCTTCGCGGCGATCCGCGCGCGCTGACGTTCGCGGGATCTTCATGGAGCGGGTCGCCGCTCGGGCGCGCTCCGCCGCGATCGGCAAGAAGTGCCCGTTGGCGCGCGCGCGAACCGATGGAATGGTGGGCGATGCAGGATTCGAACCTGCGACCCCCCGCGTGTAAGGCGGGTGCTCTAGCCGCTGAGCGAATCGCCCGAAGAAGCTGCGCCGTCGCGGTTTGCGGTGACGAGGGGGCGGACTATAAAGGCCGCCCCTTTTCGCCCGGCCGCCCCTTTTCGCCCGGCCGCGCCGTTCGATCGACCCACCGCAGTGCCGCGAACCACGTGGCAGAGGACGCCCGATGAAGATCGCCGTCGTAGGGACCGGTTACGTCGGCCTGGTCGCCGGATCGTGCCTGGCGGAGACCGGCAACAACGTCACCTGCGTCGACATCGACGAGAAGAAGATCGCCCGCCTGAACGCCGGCGAGATCCCGATCTACGAGCCGGGCCTCGAGCCGCTGGTGAAGCGCAACCGCGCGGAGAACCGCCTCGTCTTCACGACCGACCTCGACGGGGCGGTGCGCGCCGCCGACGTGATCTTCATCGCGGTCGGGACGCCGGCGGGCGAGGACGGCTCGGCCGACCTCAAGTACGTGATCGCGGCGGCGAAGAGCATCGGCCGCGCGGCCAACGGGCCGAAGGTGATCGTCGACAAGTCGACCGTGCCGGTCGGCACCGCGGCCAAGGTGAAGCAGGCGGCTCAGGGCGAGACGAGCCACTCGATCACCGTCGTCAGCAACCCCGAGTTCCTCAAGGAAGGCAACGCGGTCAACGACTTCCTCAAGCCCGACCGCGTCGTCATCGGCTGCGACGACGCGAAGGCGACCGAGCTGATGAAGCGCCTCTACGCGCCGTTCATCCGCACCGGCAACCCGGTGATCGTGATGGACGTCGTCAGCGCGGAGCTGACCAAGTACGCGGCGAACGCGATGCTCGCCACGCGCATCTCCTTCATGAACGAGATCGCGCAGCTCTGCGAGCGGGTCGGCGCCGACGTCAACAAGGTGCGCGAGGGCATCTCGACCGACACGCGCATCGGCCACAGCTTCCTCTTCCCCGGCGTCGGCTACGGCGGCTCCTGCTTCCCGAAGGACAGCAAGGCGATCGTCGCGACGGCGAAGGAGTACGGCTACCGCTTCCGGATCATGGAGGCGGTCGAGGAGGCCAACCACCTCCAGAAGAAGCACCTCTTCGAGCGCCTGAAGCAGCACTGGAAGGGCGACTTCGCCGGCAAGACGGTCGGCATGTGGGGGCTCGCGTTCAAGGCGCGCACCGACGACATCCGCGAGGCGCCCGCGCTGGTGCTGATCGAGCTGCTCCAGAAGGCGGGCTGCAAGGTGAAGGCGTTCGACCCCGCCGCGATGGAGGCGACGCGCCGCGTCGTCGACGACAAGGTCGCGATGTGCAAGGGCATGTACGAGGCGGCCGAGGGCGCCGACGCGCTGATGGTCGTGACCGAGTGGAACGAGTTCCGCAACCCCGACTTCGAGCGGCTCAAGTCGATCATGCGCCGCCCCGCGATCTTCGACGGCCGCAACCTCTACGAAGGCCGCGAGCTGCGCGAGATGGGCTTCCACTACGCCGGGATCGGCGTCCGCTAAGCGGCTTGCCAGCCACGGCAGCTTCGCTGCCGTGGCGGTGAGGGGTCATCTGCGTCGTCGGAGCGCCCATCGCTGTGTCCTCTCGGACACCGCTTCGGGACGCTCCTCCTCGCATCTGACCCCTCGGCGCGGCGCCGCCGGGGGGTGAGCGGTCGAGTGACCTGTCGCGGGCGCGCACGGCGACGGCCCGCGCGGCGTCCTGGTGAGGGACGCCGCGCGGGATCGAGGAATCGAGGATCGGAGGGGCGTCACTCCTTCGACGACTTGCCCTTCGCGTCCTTCGGCTTGGCAGCGTCGGGGTCCGCGAGGAGCTTGCGCGACTTCATCTTGTCGAGCGCGCGGCGGAGCGGGAGGTCGGCCTCCTCGTCGTCGTCGCCCTCGTCCGACGGCTCGGCGGCGTCGTCCTTCGCGTGGCGGGCGAGGCAGTCGGCGACGAGGTCGCGCGCCTCGGCGACGCGCCCCTCCTCGATCCAGTCGCACGCGACCACGTCGACGTTGCGCACGTCGTCGAGCGGCAGCTCGGGGAAGCGCGTGCCGACCGAGAGCAGCAGCGCATGGCCGTCCGCCGTCTCGCCCTTCGCGAGCAGCACCTTGCCCTGCCACGTGAAGGAGCGCGCCGCCTCGCGCCGCTGCTCCGGCTGGAGCGCGACGACGCGGCGATAGCTCGCGAGCGCGTCGTTCCACTTCTTCGCCCGCCGGTCGAGGTGGCCGAGCTCCAGCCACGCGCGCGCCGCGAGGCGCGGCTCCACGTCGGCGAAGCGGGTCGTCGCGGCGAAGCTGGCGCGCGCCTCCTCCTCGTGGCGCAGCGTCCGCCAGAGCTCGCCCGCGCGCCAATGCGCCTCGGCGGCGACCGCGGGCTCGAGCCCGTCGGCCTTCGCGATCCGCTCGCACTCCTTCGCCGCCGCCGTCAGCGCCGCGTGCTTCTCCTCCGCCTCCTTGCCCGCCGCGCTCTTCTTCAGGCGGCTGACCTCGGCGAACGGGTCGGGCTTCTTCGCCGCCTTCGCGTCCTTCGCGGCGCCGTCGGCCTTCGCCGCGGCGGGCGGCACGACGTCGGGCGGATCGCCGCGATCGGCGGACGGCGCGAACGCCGCGGCGAGCGTGACGAGCGGGAACAGGGCGTGTGCGAGCATGACTTCTCTCCGGGATCGCGGCCGACGGCGCGCGGTGCCGTGGGCCAGGCCGTGGCGCCGCCCGGCTCCCGCCAGGTCGATCGCCCCGCGCGCGAAGAAGTCGTCGCGCGCGCAGCACGGTGACGCCACTCCCCCGAAGAGGTCGCGCGTGCCGCCGTTGTCACCGGAACCTGCTGTTTTGTTCCTGGAACGAAACCGCAGCGAAACCGGCCAATAAGTCGCGGCGTGGGGAGGCCGCCGCGGATTGGTGCCGCGACGAACCGGCGAATCGGCGGCGGTCCGGTCAGTCGTCGAGGTCGAGGGAGCTCACGACGGCGTCGAAGGTTCCCTCGTCGGCGGCGGGGGCGGTGACGAGGATCAGCGTCTGCTCGCGCAGGACGGCGGCGGCGAGCGCCTCGGCCTTCTCCTTCTTGCCGCGGAAGACGCGGGCGGCGCGGCCGTCGATCGTCAGCTCCTTCGGCTTGAGGCGGCTCATGCCGCGCGCCTCGAGCAGCGACTTGGCCTTCTCGAGCGTGAAGTCGTAGGGGACGTCGGTGACGAGCACCTCGACCTTGCCGGCGCCCTCCTTCGTCAGCTCGACGATCTCGTCGTCGCCGAGCGAGATGTTCTTGTTGGGCGTGATCGTCCAGCCGTCGGGCGCCGTCAGCGCGAGGTCGAAGAGCAGGTGGCGGTAGCGCGCGCCGTCGATCGCGAAGACGACCGGGTCGGCGGCGATCTCGACCGTCTTCTGTCCGTGGCGGTAGGAGAGGAGGTCCATCTTCATCGTCAGCCCGAGCGTCACGTCGGCGAAGACGCGCGCGATCTCGGTGCTCTTCAGCGAGTTCGCGGCGAGCCGCACGTGGCCGGCGTCGACGCCGCCGCGTCCCAGCGTCGCGTCGAGCGCGTACCACTTGCCGCCCAGCGACACCTCGCTCCACATGTGGCCGCCCCAGATCCCGTGGAAGTAGAGGAATCCGACGGCGACGCGCGCCGGGATGCCGGCGGCGCGGCAGATCGCGGCGAGGAAGACGCCGTGCTCGGTGCAGTCGCCCGCCTTCGTCTCCATCACCTTGACCGCCGTCTCGAGCAGCGACGACATCCCCTTGTTGCTGATGTACTCGTAGGCGAAGCGCTCGAGCTTGCAGGCCGCCTTCCACGCGTCCTTCTCGTCGCCGACCGCCTGCGCCGCCAGCGCCACGATGCCGGGGTGGTCGCACTCGATCTGGAGGTTGGGCTCGAGGCACTCGCGCTCGTAGTCGGTGAAGCCGGAGAGCGGCAGCGTGAACGCCTGCTCCGGCACGACCTTGCGCACGCGCAGCACGACGTCGTCCTTCCCCTTCCGCTCGACGATCGTCTGGCGCTCGTCCTCCAGCGCCGGCAGCGGCGCGTCGGGATCGGCCGCGGTCAGGTGGAGCAGGATCTCGTCGCTGCCGTAGGGATTGGGGAGGCGCACGTTCGAGCGCGGCGAGAGGCGGTTGAAGACCTCGGGCGTGTCGGGCTTCGCGAACGCGGCCTGGCAGGCCGCCTTGTCCGAGACGACCGACGTGAGGACCATCCCGGCCATCTTGGTCGACGTCATCACCACCTCGAGCGTGCCGGGATGGAGCCAGGCGTCGAGCACCATGCCCGGCTGCACGTCGATCGTCGTGCGCGTGCGCAGCAGCTCCTGCTCGCCCGCGCCCGGGACGGCGGCCTTCTCCTGGCCCAGCACCTCGGTGGTCGAGACCATCGCGCCCGTCTCGGGCGACCACGACTTCGTCACGTAGCTCTTCTCGCCGGCCTGGATGCGGCGCCGCGACTCGATCTCGCTGCCGCGCGAGCCGAGCCACTCGCGATCCCAGTCGATCGTCTTCACCTGCGGCGGCCCGGCGATCTGCTGCACCACCTCCGCCTGCGCGCCCTTCACCGTCACGCGCGTGCGCGACTTCGAGATCGACATGTTCGACTCGGACTCGAGCGTGAGGATCTGCCCCGCGTCGTCCTCGACCATCGTGACGAGCTGCAGCACGCTGATGTTGGTGCCGAGCCGGTTGAGTGTCATCGACGAGTCGTTGGTCGAGCGCCAGACTCGCCGGCCGTCCTGCTCCGCCGGCTCGAGGAGGACGTGCACGAAGCCGATCTTCGCCTCGCCCATGTACATGAGCTGCCACTCCTCGCGCGCGCCGACCTCGGCCTGCGCGGCGGCGGGACGCGCCAGCGGCGCGACCGCCAGCAGCGAGAGCAGCAGCGGCAGCAGCCGCGCGAAGCGTGCGACGAGCGGGCGGTCGGACGGGCGGTCGGATGGGCGGTGGAATCGGAGCATCGCGTGGGACCTCGCAGTTCGATCGGAAGTGCGGCCGATCGTACGCGCCCTGCGCGACGGACGGCGCCGCGGTTCCCGCGCCACGCGCGAGCCGTCGGCGCCCGCGGCTGCTAGAGCTCCTGCAGGTCGCCCTCGGACAGGAACTTCGCGGCGGCGCGCAGTCGCGCGATCCCCTTCGCCTTGCCGAGCAGCTCCATCGACTCGAGCAGCGGCGGCGTCGCCGACTTGCCCGTGACCGCGACGCGCATCGCCATGAAGAGGTCGCCCACCTTCACGCCCAGCCTGGTCCCGAGCTCGCGCAGCGCCGCCTCGTCGCGCGCCGGCTCGATCGCGGCGTTCGCGTCGAGCAGGTCGGCGCACGCGGTCAGCACGTTCGCCAGCGCGGGCGGCGGCAGCTTCGCGCGGCGGAACGCCTCCTTCGTGAGGACCACGTCGTCCTTGAAGAGGTAGTCGGTCCACTCGTCCCACTCGGAGAGCTTCTTCATCCGCTCCTGGATCAGCGGGACGATCTTCCGCACCAGCGCGCGGTCGAACTTGCGGCCCGGCCGCTCGGGGAAGTCGGTCGCGAGGAAGGCGACGAGGCGGTCGGTCAGCTCGTCGATGGAGAGCCGCCGGATCCACTCGCCGTTCAGCCACTCGAGCTTCGTGAGGTCGAAGACCGGCCCGCCGAGCGAGATCTTCTTCAGCTCGAATCGCGCCATCAGCTGCGCGCGGTCGAAGACCTCGCTCCCGTCGCCGTCCGACGGCGCGAAGCCCATCAGCGCGAGGAAGTTGCAGAGCGCCTCGGGCAGGTAGCCCTGCGCGCGGTACCAGTCCAGCGACGTCGGGTTCTTGCGCTTGCTGATCTTCGTGCGGTCGGCGTTGCGCAGCAGCGGCAGGTGGCAGAAGACGGGCGCCGGCCACCCGAACGCCTGGTAGAGCAGCACGTGCTTCGGCGTCGACGGGATCCACTCCTCCGCGCGCAGCACGTGGGTGATCCCCATGAGGCGGTCGTCGACGACGTTCGCGAGGTGGTAGGTCGGGAAGTGGTCCGACTTCATCAGCACCTGGTCGTCGATCTCGGAGTGGCTGAACTCGATGTCGCCGCGCAGAGCGTCCTTCACGACCGTCTTGCCCGACTTGTCGATCTTCATCCGGATGACGAACTCCTCGCCCGCCGCGGCGCGCTTCTCCGACTCCTCCTTGGGGAGGTTGCGGCAGTGGCCGTCGTACCCGGGCGGCCGCTTCTGCGCCTTCTGCAGCGCGCGCATGTCGTCCAAGCGCTGGTCGGTGCAGAAGCAGCGGTAGGCCGCGCCCTTGTCGAGCAGCAGCTTCGCGTGGTCGCGGTAGTGGGCGGTCCGCTCCGACTGGCGGTAGGGGCCGCACGCGCCGCCGACGTCGGGCCCCTCGTCGTAGCCGAGGTCGAGCCACTTCATCGCGCGCATGATCGCCGCCTCGCTGGCCGGCGTGCTGCGCACCTGGTCGGTGTCCTCGATCCGCAGCAGGAACTGCCCGCCGCTCTTCTTCGCGAAGAGCCAGTTGAAGAGGCCGACGTAGGCGGTGCCGACGTGCGGGTCGCCGGTGGGGCTGGGCGCGATGCGGACGCGGACGGACATGGGGCGGCCTCGCGGATCTCGCGGAAAAGGGGCGCGAGTCTAGCGACACGGTAGAACGCGGCGGCTCCGAGTCGGGACCCAGGAGATCCGCGTGCGCGGCAAGTGGCTGGTGGTCGTGGTCGTGGCGCTGGGCGTCGTGCTGGCCGTCGTCGGCGCGAACCTTCGCAAGGAGCGCGGGCCGACGCTGCCGCTCCAGCCCGGCACGATCCTGCTGATGACGGTCGGCGACGGCGCGGCGCCTCTTGGCCCCTTCGCGACGGAGGCGGTCGCCTTCCCCGAGGCGCACGGCGTCTCGAGCGACCTTGCCGCGAGCCTCGCCGCGATCGCGACCGGCCGCATGCCGCGCATCGCGGGCGTCGTGCGCGAAGGCGACGTGCTGCACGGCGGCGTCGCGACGCTGGCGGAGAAGCTGGCGGCGCTGCGCTTCTCGACCGCGCTCTTCACCTCGTCGCGCCTCAAGTTCCGCGCGAGCGGGCTGGCGCGCGGCGCGACGCTGGTCTTCGAGAATCCCTCCCCCGACGCGACGCTGGTGGCGCAGCAGGCGCTGCGCTGGCTGGCGGCGCAGGAGCAGAAGCCGGCGCTCGCGTGGCTCCACGTCGATGCGTGGCCGGAGGGGGCGATCGGTCCGATCGCGCCGTTCGCGCAGACGCCGGCGGGCGGGCGCGCGGTGATCGTCGCGGTCGACCTCTCCGATCGCGCGCGGCCGAAGATCGCGCTGCGCGTGCCGGGCGGGCTGCTGGCGGCGGGTCGCGACGCGCACGCGGTGTCGCTGCTCGACGTCGCGCCGACCTTGCTGGAGCTCTACGGCGTGCCGATCCCGGGCGACTGGATGGAGCCGTTCCTGCTGGCGCCGCGCACGCGGGCGGCGCGCTTCTTCGCCTACGCGGAGCCGCTGCCCGCGCCCGACCTCGACGCCGACGCGATCACGCTCGACGCCGGCGCGTTCCGTTGGCGCTGCGATCCGCGCGCGACGCCGCGCGAGAGCGTCGAGCGCGTGCGGCCGCCCCGCGCCGGCGATCCGACGCTTCCCGTCGCCGACGACGACGAGCTGGTGCGCGGCGAGCTGCGCCGCATCGCCGAGTCGGCCTTCGGCTGGCGCATCGGCGAGGACGGCGTCGCGCGCTGGCCCGCGCCGCGCTGAACGCGCCGCGGCGGCGGACCGCTCCGCGTCGCTACTTCCCCTGCTTCTTCGCCCGGCGCATCGCGCGCTTCAGGTTCTCGAGGTAGCGCGCCATCGAGTGGTCCTTCAGGCCGTCGGTGCCCGGCTTGAGGAGGTCCTTCATGCGCCCCTTCAGGTGGTCGAAGAGCTTCGCCCAGAAGCCGAGCTCGTCGCTCATGTCGCCGTCGGCGTCGAAGTAGCGGACGATGCCGCCGTCGGCGTAGCCCATCTCGCGCATCGGCACGCGCGGCACGACGTCGTTGTTGTTGACGAACCGGAACCAGCGCGACTTGAAGTCCGAGTCGAGCGCGGCGACGAACGTGCCGTCGCCCACGCGCGGCTGCCCGTAGGTGTAGAGCCCCTGCACCGGCAGCGCCGCCTTCCCCTTCGCCGGCAGCCGCCGTCGCGCCGCGGCCAGCACCGCCAGCGCGCCGCCGAGGCTGTGGCCCGCGATGTAGAGCGGCAGCCCCTCCGCGTTCGCGGCCAGCCACTTCGTGACCTTCGGCCACGCCAGCTCGAGCGCGTCGCGGAAGCCGCGGTGGATCTCGCCGCGCGGGCCGTCGACCTGCCCGCACTGCAGGTCGGTGAACCAGTCCTTGATGCGAGTCGCCTCGGTGCCGCGGAAGACCAGCAGCGCGCACCGCCCGTCGACCGCGAGGAACCCCTCGGTGTCGCCCGCGTTCACGAACTCGATCTTCGCGAAGCCCCAGCTCGCCAGCTTCGCCTCGATGTCGGTCCGCTTCGCGTACGCGGTGTCGGCCGCGACGCCCAGCCAGTACGCGTTGCGGATCGAGAAGCCGGCCGCCTGCGGCTCGAAGTCTTCCTGGAAGGTCGCCATGTCCCGTTCCCTCTCCCGTGATCGCCCGATGCGTGGAAGGCGGAGAAGGTAGCGAGAGGCGCGAGGGGGCGTCACCTCTCCAGCGTGGCGATCAGCGCGGTGATGTCGCTCGCCAGCGGCGCCTTCACTTCCAGCGGTTCGCCGCTGCGCGGATGGGCCACGACCATCCGTTCCGCGTGCAGCGCCTGGCGCGGCAGCAGCAGCTTCGCGCGCATCGCGTCGTCGAGGCGGTCCTCGTAGTAGGCGAGGAAGAGCGACTCGTCGAGGCCGTAGATCTTGTCGCCGACGAGCGGGTGGCCGGCGTGGTGGAGGTGGCAGCGGATCTGGTGGCGACGGCCGGTGAAGAGGCGGCAGCGGACGAGCGTGAAGTCGCGCCACCGCTCGACGACGGCGACGCCGGTCTTGCTGGGCGACCCGTCCGGCACGACGGCGCGGCGGTTCGAGACGAGGCTGGTCGGATGGTCGCCGATCGGCGCGTCGACGACGAACTCTGCGTCGCGCACGACTCCGTGCACCAGCGCGAGGTACTCCTTCACCGCCTCGCGCCCGCGGATCTGGCGGTTCATCTCGGCGGCGACGCGGTCGCTCTTCGCCACCAGCAGCACGCCGCTCGTCTCGAGGTCGAGGCGGTGGCAGAGCTTCGGCACAATGCCCGTCTCTGGATCGAAGCCGGGCGCGCCGACGCCGAAGCGCTGGTGCAGCCGCGTGATGACCGTGTCTTCCAGCAGCCGCCCGCCCGGATGGACCGGGATGCCGGCCGGCTTGTCGACCGCGAGGAGGTCGCGGTCCTCGAAGAGGAGCGGCAGCGTCTCGGCGCCGCCCGCGCGATGGAGGTCGAGCTCGCGCTTCGGCCGCGGCAGCTTCACCAGCACCGCCTCGCCCGCCTGCACCTTCCGGCTCGGCCGCGCCGCGCGTCCCGTCAGCTCGACCTGCCCCTGCTCGATCAGCTCCTCGATCTTCGTCCGGCTGCGCCACGGGCAGCGCTTCGCCAGGAACTGGTCGAGCCGCATCCCCGCCTCGCCGCCCTCGACCACCAGCCGCAGCCGGCTGCGCAGCGAGAGGAGCTTCTGCTCCTCCAGATCGCGGTCGCCGTCGTCGCTCTCGTCCAAGGGGCGGCGACTCTACGCGGCCGCCACCTACGCCGCCGGCGCCGTCGAAGGCGGCGCGCCGCCGTCGGGCAGCGCTGCCTTGAAGCGCGCGCGCTTGTCGGGATCGAGCAGCACCCAACGACCCTGCCCCTTGCGCTGCGCGACGACGTGGCCGGGGTAGACGACGCTCGAGACGTGGCGGCCGTCGTGCGCGAAGAAGTGGACGCGGCCGGCGGGGCCGAGCACGACGACGGTCTCTTCCTGCGTGTCCCAGCCGAGGTGGTCGTCGGGCGCGGCGCGCGCGTCCTCGAACGCCTTGTGGGTCGGGCGGCCCCCTTCGCGCGACCGCTCGTTGGCGTGGCCGGTGCGGCGCGCGTCGCTGCGGCGGCGGTGCTCGAGGTCGCGCGCGGCGTCGCGCAGCAGCGCGTGGCAGCGGTTGGCGAGGCGCTCGAGCGCGACGCCGATGCCGGGCACGCGACTCCCGCCGCGGCCGGAGAAGACGGCGATCTCGCGGCGCAACTGGCGCAATGCGTCGGGCAGCGTCGGCAGCAAGGACTCGTCGAGCGGACCGGCGGGCGCCGCCGCCGCCAGCGCGTCGGGCACCTTGCCGACGAGGTTCAGCCCCAGCAGCGGCCCGTCCTTCCCCGACTCGGTCCGCACGAGCTGCACCGTCAGCGCCATCGGCGCGCGCGCGTCGCGCGGCGCGCCGTCGAACGCCGGCGTGAACCAGCCGAGGCAGAGCTGGCCCAGCACGTAGCAGCGCCAGCGCGGCTCGTCGAAGCCGGGCAGCAGGCGGCCGTAGACCTCGTCGCGATGGAGCGCGACGGCGATGAGCTCGCGCCCGCCGCGCCCCTCGCCGCCGTAGAGCCGCTCGATGCGCGCCTCGTCGCCGCGGCGGTGGAGCAGCTTGTCGAGCTCGACCCAGTCGGGGCGGCCCGTCTCCTCGTAGCCGGCGAAGACCGACTTCGCGGTCGGCGGCAGCGAATGGCCGCAGCGCGAGCTCTCGCAGCGCAGGCAGTAGACGTGGCCGCGCTCGAAGGCGACGGCGTTCAGCAGCGCGTCGCGCACCCGCTGGCGCAAGAGCGCGATCAGCTTCTCCGCCTCGGCGCCGCGGAACTCGTTCGCCAGGCGCGAGTCGGAGCCGTGGAAGGAGAGCAGCACCGGCAGCTCGACCGCGTCGAGCTTCGCCTCCAGCGCGACGTGCTGCTCCGCGGCCAGCAGCTCGCGCGCGACCCGTTCGAGCTCGGCCAGCGCCGTCGCGACGCGGGCGCGCGCGTCGAGCCCGCCGCCCGCCGCGCCGCCCTTGCGTCCGCCGTCGTCGCGTGCCGGAACCATGCGCCACGATCTTGCCGAGCCGGGCGGCCCGGCGCCGCCCTCGTCCCGGCCGCTACGATCCCGCGCCACCATGCGCGGCGACGCCTCCTCCGAACCGGCGGTCGAGCTCGAAGGCGTCCTCGAGCGCGCGCTCTTCGAGAGCCCTGACTCCGGCTACGTCGTCGCCGAGCTGGTCGCGTGCGACGGGCGGCGCCACGTCGTCGCGGGCGAGCTCTTCGGCTGCGCGATCGGCGACACGGTGCGCCTCACGGGCGTGCCGTTCGACCATCCGCGCTTCGGGCGGCAGCTCCGGATCGCGGCGCTGCGCTGGCTGCCGCCGCAGTCGGTGGACGGGCTGCGCCGCTTCCTCGCGGGCGGGTCGGTCGAGGGGATCGGGCCGGTGCTGGCGGAGCGGATCGTCGAGCGCTTCGGCCTCGCGACGATGAAGGTGCTCGACGAGGCGCCGGAACGGCTGCGCGAAGTCGCGGGGCTCGGCAAGAAGCGGATCAAGGTCATCTCCGAGGCGTGGCGCCGCTCGCGCGAGCAGAACGAGGTGAAGGCGTTCCTCGCCGGCCTCGGGCTCGGCGCGGCGATGGCGGAGAAGGTGCGCCAGGCTCTCGGCGACGAGGTGGCGCAGCGGGTGCGCGCGAATCCGTGGCAGTTGGCGCAGCTCGTCGACGGGATCGGCTTCAAGCGGGCCGACGAGATCGCGCAGCGGCTCGCGGTTCCGAGCGACGCGCCGGAGCGGATCGAAGCGGGCGTCGTCCATCTCCTGAACGACGCGGCCGACGAGGGGCACGTCGCGCTGCCGCGCTCGCTGCTCGTGCCGCTGGCGCAGCAGCTCCTCGGCCTGCCGATCGGGCCGATCGAGGATCGCCTCGTGGCGCTGCTGGAGCAGGGGACGGTCGCGAGCGATCCGCTCGAGGGCGATGTGATGCTCTTCCTGCCGCGGCTGCGCGCGGCGGAGATCGAGGTCGCGGCCGTGATCGTCGCCCGCGTCGGCGCCGTCGACGCGAAGCAGCGCGTCGATCCGGCGCGCGCGCTCGCGTGGGCGCAGCCGCAGCTGTCGATCGAGCTGACGCCCGACCAGTCGGCGGCGCTGACGCTCCTCTTCAACGAGCGGACCGGCGTGCTGACCGGCGGCCCTGGCGTCGGCAAGACGACGATCGTCAAGGCGCTGGTCGCGGTGCTGGAACGGAAGGGGCTCCACGTCGCGCTCGCCGCGCCGACCGGCCGCGCGGCGCGCCGCCTCGCCGAGTCGAGCGGGCGCGAGGCGCAGACGCTCCATCGGCTGCTCAAGTGGAATCCCCATCGCCGCCGCTTCGACCGGAATCGCGACGCGCCGCTGGAGGTCGACGTCGTCGTCGTCGACGAGGCGTCGATGGTCGACCTGCTGCTGATGCGCGACCTGCTGCGCGCGCTGCCGCCCGCGGCGCGGCTGCTCCTGGTGGGGGACGCCGACCAGTTGCCGAGCGTCGGGCCGGGCGACGTGCTGCGCTCGCTGGTCGACTGCGGCCGCGTGCCGGTCGCGCGCCTCACGCGGATCCTCCGCCAGCGCGAGGGGTCGACGATCGTCCGCGCCGCCCACGCGGTCCTGCGCGGCGAGCTGCCCGAGTTCGCGCGCGCGGGCGAGAGCGACGGCGCCTTCTTCGTCGAGCGCGACGACACGGGCGCCGCGCAGCGCGCCGTCGTCGAGCTTGCCGCGACGCGCCTGCCGCAGCGCCTCGGCCTCGACCCGCGCCGCGCGGTGCAGGTGCTGGCGCCGATGAACCGCGGCCCGCTCGGCGTCGGCGAGCTGAACGAGAAGCTGCGCGCCGCGCTCAACCCCGACGCGGCGGCGTCCGACGCCCGCGACACGCTCTTGCCGGGCGACCGCGTGATCCAGACGCGCAACGACTACGACCTCGACGTGATGAACGGCGAGATCGGCTTCGTGACTTCGCGCGACCCGCAGAACGGCGAGCTCACGGTCGACTTCGACGACCGTCCCGTCCGCTACCCGGCGAAGGCGAGCGGCTCGCTCCAGCCGAGCTGGGCGATCACCGTCCACAAGTCGCAGGGCTGCGAGTTCGACGCCGTCGTGCTGGTGCTGTCGATGCAGCACTTCGTCCTGCTGCGCCGCAACCTCCTCTACACCGCGATCACGCGCGCCAAGCGCGTGCTGGTGATTGTCGGCTCGCAGCGCGCGCTGCAGGCGGCGATCGAGATGGGATCGGTCGAGCGGCGCCATGGCCTGCTCGAGCGACGGCTGCGCGAAGGGGCCGCCGCATGACCGCCCGCGCGCCGCGGCTGCGCCTTCTCCACGAGGACGCGCAGCTCCTCGTCATCGACAAGCCGGCCGGACTCCCGAGCGTCCCGTCGGAAGGCGAGTCGGGCCGCACCTGCCTCTCCGAGTTGCGCGCCTCCCATCCGACGGCGCTGGCGGTCCACCGCCTCGACCGCGACGTGACCGGCGCGCTCCTCTTCGCGCTCGACGAGCCGACCCGCGCCGCGCTCGAGGAGCAGTTCCGCGTGCGAAGTGTCACGAAGCGTTACTTGGCGGTGGTGAACGGCGTCCCGCGCCCGGCCGAAGGGACGATCCGCCGGCCGATCGCCGACCTCGGCAAGCGGGCGGCGATCCGCGGCGGCGGACAGCCGGCGATCACGCGCTATCGGGTGGTCCGTCCGCTCGCGCAGCGGCGCGCGAGCCTCGTCGAGGTCGAGCTGGAGACCGGCCGCTACAACCAGATCCGCCTTCACTTCGTCGCGATCGGCCATCCGCTGATCGGCGAGCGAAAGTACGCCCGCGGGCGCGACCACGCGCTGCGGTTCGGCCGGCCGGCGCTCCACGCGTGGCGCCTCGCCTTCGACCACCCGGCGACGCGCGCGCGAATCGAGGTCGAAGCGCCGCTGCCCGACGACCTGCGCCGCCTGCTCGGCGACGAGGCGCCGTGACGGTCGGGCGCGGCGGGTTCTCAGTTGTTCCGATCGGGTCGAGGCCCGCCGACTTGGCACGCGGCGAGCTTGACGCGCCGCGCCCGATCGGACACCAATACGCCTCGACGAGACCGCCCACCTCGTCGCCGGGTCACGGTCCCTTCCCCCCACGGAGCTCCCCATGCCTCGCTCGCAATCCCCGCGTCCCCGATCGCGACTGCTCCCCGCGTTCCTCGCGCTCGCCGCCGCGCCGGCGGCCGCGCTCGCGCAGACCGACACGCTCCCGTGGACGTCGGGCGTCGACGGCAGCGCCGGCCCCTTCACCGGCACGACGATGGCGCGGCTCAGCGGCGACCTCCTCGCTGACGTCGCGATGGCGACCGACGGCCAGCTCCTCGTCGCCGAGGCGGTCGCCGCGTTCTGCAAGTTCCGCGAGGTGACGACCAGCGGCACGGCCAACGACGTCGCGACGCTGCGGATCGAGGGGCTCGCCGTCGAGGACGACCGCGACCACCTCGTCGTCGCCGCCTCGGACGGCCTCTGGACGCTGCGCGAGGGGAGCGGCGGCACGTTCACGGCGACGGCGGTCGATGCGTCGAGCGGCTGGCAGGGCATCAAGCGCGTCGTCGTGGCCGACTTGAACGGGGACGATCGCGACGACCTCGTCGTCCTGAAGACCAACGGCCGCTCGATCGACTGCAAGCTGCAGACGTCGACCGGCGGCTGGAGCGACACTTCCGACTACCAGTGGACCGCCAACTTCGACGTGCTCGACTTCGCGCTGGCCGACCTCGACGGCAACGACTCGACCATCGAGCTCGCCGTCAACGACACGCGCGCGCTGCGGATCTTCTCTCCGGGCAACTCCCTGCTGGCCGGCCACACGTCGCTCCGCTCGACGTTCGACCGGATGGCCATCGTCCACGGCGACGCCCGCGGCGGCGGCGACAACTGGGTCGCGTGGGTGACCGCGTCGTCGGCCACCTCGACCGACCCGTGGCGGAACCTCTACCTCGTCACGACCAGCGCGGCGATCTACTGCGATTCGACCGACGAGGCGCTCGGGCCCGTCGTCGGCGGCCGCTTCCACGCCGGGGACGGGGGCGACCTCGCCTTCATGGTCGACGGCGAGTCGACGCTGCGCGTGCTCGTGCAACTGGACGACACGCCCGCGTTCGACTTCTCGTCCGACGAAGGCGCGACCTTCGACCTCGGCGGTTCGACCTCGACGGCCGCCGCGCGGCCCGCGGCCGGGGACCTCGCCCACGACTTCGACATGGAGATCGAGGAGCTCTTCGTGCCGCTGGCCAGCGAGGGCGCGCTGACGATCTCGTACAACTCGTTCGGCGACACGATGCCCGCCGTCTTCGGCAATCCCGACTTCGAGGAGGTCGGCCAGGACGCGACGCCGGAGGCCAGCCCCGACGTCTCGGCCGCCATCACGATCCTCGCCGAGTATCCCGGCGTCTCGGGCGTGGTGGAGGACACCGAGTGGTACGTCGACTGCACGGTCTGGCACCAGATCCACGACTTGGGCGACCCCTTCGCCACGAGCTTCGTCCACTCGTGCCGCCGTCCGCTCGCCGAGGCGCTGGTCACGGGAGACATCCTCGCGCTCGACTTCGAGGTCCCCGATTTCGACGACCTCTACTACATCCTCGTCCGCGTCGTCCATCTGACGACGTCGGGGCCGCCGCAGGGCCCGATCAACGCCGCGCTCCCGAACCTCATGGGCGCGTTCAGCGCGAATGACGGCGCGAATCTCAATGCGCTCGAGGAGGACTACTGGCATTCGACGTGGACCGAGACCGTGCCGCTGAAGGACTACTCGCAGAGCACGCCGCCCCGCGTCGGCGGCTTCATCCGGATCCGGCGCTTCCCGCCGTCGACGCCGCTGCCGGCCAATCCGCCGAACGGGACGTGCAACTGATCGCCTGACCGACGACTTCAGCCCCGCCGCGCGCGGCTGTCCCGCGCGCGGCGGGTGATCAGCAGCAGGCCGACGCCGAGGAGGGCGATCGCGCCGCCGAGCAGCCGCCGGCGGCCGGTGTCGCCGTCGCTCCCCCCGCTCCTCGGCGTCGCCTGCCGCAGGGGCTCGTCGCCGAGTCCGACGAGCGCGAGACGGTCGAAGGGGCGTTTCGCGTCGGGCCGTCGCCGCGCGTCGAGGAGCGCCTCCGCCGGCGACGCGCCCGCCTCGATCGCGCGCAGCGTCGCGGCGAGGAGCGGGATCGCGGTCGCCGCGTCGAGCTCGCCGCGGCCGATCAGGACGCAGCGGGCGCCGCCGAGCAGCGCGGCGCCGCCGAGGTGCTCGCCGCCGTCCTCGCCCACGCGGTTGGGCGCCTCGCCGGCGGAGCAGGCGGCCAGCGCGACGAACGGCGGCAGCGGCGCCGCCTCGAACGCGTCGGCCCACGCGACGGCAGTCGCGGGATCGCCCGAGCGGCCGAGCAGCAGGCCGGCGAAGCGATCGCGCTTCCGATCGACGACGCCGTGCGCGATCAGCAGGCCGACGTCGCCGCGCAGCGCGGCCAGCAGCGAAGCGGCGTCGCCGCTCGCGCCGCCGTCGATCCAGCGCAGGGTCGCCAACTTCGACGCGAAGTCGTCGCGGTCGAGCGCGAAGCGGGCGCGGCCGTCGAGGCTCGCCGCGGGTCCGATCCAGCTGTCGATCGCGGCGGGCCGCTCCGCGTGCGGCCGGCGGCGCAGCCAGAGCGCGACCGGCACCGACGGCAGCTCCGCGTACGCGACTGTCGCGCCGAGCGGCTCGCCTGGCGCGAGATCCCAGTCGGCGGGATCGCCGCGCTCCAGCAGGTCGGCGCCGACCAGCCACGCGTGGCGCGCGCGGCGCAGCGCGGCGATCGCCTCGGGCGGCAGCGGCCGGTCGACCGTGGTCTCGATCCGGCGGACGCTCGTCGCGTCGACGAGGAAGAGGTGGACGACGTCGCGCGTCGGCAGCCATTCCAGCAGGAGCTGCCCGCGGCCGAGCAGCTCGGCACGGACCTCGGCGGGCGTCGGCGCCGCGAGGTCGAGGCGGCGCGCGAGCGAGCCCATCGCCTGAGCGGCCAGCAGCAGTCCGAGCCCGGCCGCGTCGTCGTCGGCGGTCACGATCGCCTCGTGGACGACCGCGCGTCGCGCCTCGGAGCGCAGGAGCGAGAGTCCGCCCGGAAGCAGCGGGCTCGCCCGCCACTCGCGCAACAGCGCGTCGAACGCGGCCCGCGCGACGACCTGCGCGTCGCCGCGCGGCGCGCCGCCGAGCCGCGCCCGCCGGGCCGCGAGCGACCCGGCCCACTGCCGCTCGCGCAGGCGATCGGTCGCCTCCGCGCTCGGCGGGAGGTCGCGAGCGATCTGCGCGAGCGCCTCGTCGGCGCGCGCGAGGTCGCCCGCCGCGAGCGCGAGGTCGGTCGCGGCGAGGCGCGCGAGCAGCCGCGGCCCGAAGCTCGCCGGCGATCCGCTCGCCGCCGCCGCCAGCTCCTCGCGCAGCGCCACGTCGCCCGCCGCGCCGGGTAGCCACGCCCGCGCGATCAGCTGCGCGATGGCGACGTCGGGGCTGCGCCGGTCGTCGGGGATCTCGTCGGCGACCTCGAGCGCCGCGTCGGCGCGGCCCGCCATCAGGTAGAGATCGACCTTGCGCGCCAGCGCCGCCGCCTCCAGCGACGGGTCGAGGCCGGGCCGCTTCAGCAGTTCGTCGACGAGCAGCAGCGCGCGGTCGGTCCGCCCGAGCCGGACCTCGAAGAGGATCGCCTCGAGGTCGACCATGCCGCGCCCGACCGGATCGGACGTTCCCGCCTCGCTTTCCTCGAGCCGCCTCCCTTCGGCCAGGAGGGCGCGCGCCGTCTCCCAGCTGCGGGTGGCCATCGCCTGCTCGATCGCCAGCGCGAGGAGGCCGAGGTCGGTCGGCCACCGCGGCCGCGACGCCGCGAGCCACTCGCCCGCTTGCGCGACATCGCCCACGTGGAGCGCCGCGTTCGCCAGCTCGAACTCGATCAGCAGCGCGGTGCGATCGTCGGCCTGCGCGGTCAGCGGTCGCGCCCGCGCCGCGACGTCGAGCACGGCGGCGCTCGTCATCGCCGGTGCGTAGAGCTCGTCGACGAGCACGGCGAGCGAATCGGAGATCGAGGGCTGGGACGCTTCCTGCGGCGGCTCCGGCGCGGCGGCGAGCCGCGCCACCGCCAGCAGGACGATCAGCGTCGCCGCCACGCCTTCTCCACCGGCCCGCGTCGCACCGCTCCTTCGACCGGCTGCGCGTCGACGCGCCATGCGATGCGGTCGGGGAGCGGCGCGTCGTTCGGGCCGGGACGGTAGCTCGTCGCGCCGAGCTCGCGCAAGAAGAGCGGCGCGCTCTTCGGATCGGAGTCGTAGGCCGACTCCTCCCAGATCGAGAGGACCCAGCGCGTCAGCGGCTCGGCCTCGCGCGGCTCCCACCGGAACTCGGCGAAGTCGGCGACCTCGCCCTTCGGCGCGAGCAGCGTGACCGGATGCCGCACGCCGAGCGAGCCGTGGCTGCCGCTGCCCGGGTCGTCGCCGTCGAGCTTCAGCGTCTGCGCCACCAGCAGCACGCCAGCGGCGAGCGCCGCGATGCCGGCGGCGCGCAGCCAGAAACGGCGCGCGACCGGATCGGCGACGCGACGCGGCGTCTCGCTCGCCTCGGTCAGCGTCGTGCGCTCCTGCTCGGCCGCGGCGTCGAGCCGTCCTTGCAGCCGCCGCAGCGACGCGAGGCGCGCGCGCGCGGCGGGCGAGAGGGCGGCGAGGCGCGGATCGTCGTCGGCGACGTCGCCCGTGAGGGCGGCGGCGAGCAGCTCCTCCTCGGCTGGCGTCGGCGTCGCGCCCGCGTCGTCGCGTCGTTCGGTCATCCGTCGGTCCCCTCGTCCCCCGCGTCGAGGAGCTCCTCGAGTCGCACGAGCGCCCGGTAGTAGAGGCTCTTCGCCTGGCTGACGTGGATCGCCAGCGTCGCGGCGATCTCGTCGAACTGCCTCCCTTCCCAGTGGCGCAGCCTCACGATCTCTCTTGGTGTCGGGTCGAGCTTCGCGAGACATTCCTCGACCGCCCACGGGAGGAGGAGGCGCTTGGGATCTTCCTTCAGGCTCCCCGGTTCGGGTCCGGCGCGCGCCGGGTCGGGCGGGCCGGAGCGCCGGCGCTTCGCGACGCGCCGCAGCGCGTTCTTCAGCTCGAGCGAGACGACGCGGTAGAGCCAGGTCGAGAGGCGGGCGCGTCCCTCGAAGTCGGGGAGCTTCCGCCACGCCAGCGTCGAGCAGTCCTGCACGACGTCGTCGAGGTCTTGCGCGGCCACCCAGCTCCCGGCCGACCGCAGCAGCGACGTCACGATCCGGGGGATCGTCGCCAGCACGCGCTCGACCTCCGCCTTCGCTTCGCCGTCGCCGGCGAGCGCGCGCCGAACCAGCGCGAGCTCGACGGCGGCGGCGGATCCGGGGCGGGGAGCGGGGGGTGGGGCGTCCATGGGCGTCGGGCCGCCGGATCGTAACGGCGGGGCGCGCGCGAGCAGACACGGACGATGGAGCCGCCACGTCGGTCGCCGAAGACGAATCGGTCCGCGTGTCGTACGAACGATCGATCGCGCCATGAGATTCGGAACGGGCCGCTCGACACCCGGCTCGTCCCGATCCGGATGGCACGACGCGCGGGCCGGGGGGCGACTCCCCCGGCCCGCGTCGCCTCCTCAAGCCCTCGTCCCGCCGCGCCGATGAGGCGATGGGAACCGTTTTCCCTTCGGCGGGCCTCGCGCCCGCGGGCGGCGGAGCGCGCGATGTTCAACGTCCTGATCCTCGGCTCGGGCCGCAGCGGCACGAGCATGGTGGCCGGCTCGCTGCGCCGCGCCGGCTACTTCATGGGGGAGCAGCTCTACGCGGCGCGCGACGCCAATCCGCTGGGCTTCTTCGAGGATCCCGAGATCAACGGGATCAACGAGGCGCTCCTCGCGCCGCACGTGCCGGCGGAGCAGCGTCTTGGCGCGAACCAGCTCTGGCTCGCCGCGCTGGAGCGGAGCGTCGGCGGCGTCCCGAAGCCGGAGATCGCGCAGCGCATGAAGTCGCTGCTGCGGCGCGAGCCGTGGTGCTTCAAGGATCCGCGCTTCGCCTACACGCTGCCGTCGTGGCGGCCGGGGATCGGGGCGGCGCGGCTCGTCTGCGTCTTCCGCGATCCGGCGGTCACGGCGGCCAGCATCGTGAAGGAGTGCGCGACGGCCGACTACCTCCGCGGCGTGCCGTTCGACCACGAGCGGGCGCTCGCGACGTGGCGCGCGATGCACCGGCAGGTCCTCTCCGACCATCGCCACCAGGGCGACTGGCTCTTCCTCCACTACGACCAGGTGGTGGAGGGCGACGGCCTCGAGCGGCTCGGCCGCTTCCTCCACGCGCCGGTCGATCGCGCCTTCCCGACGAAGGAGCTGCGGCGGTCGCGGCCCGCGGGGCGCGTCGATCGCGAGAGCGAGGCGCTCTACCGCGAGCTCTGCGAGCTGGCGGGCCACGTGCCGGCGAGCGGTACGGCGCGCGTCGTCGTCGCGTCGCCGATCGCGGGACCGGTGGCGACGCCCGTCGCGCCGGCGCCCGAGATCTCGGTCCTGATCTGCAGCTACCGGCGCAAGGAGACGCTGCTCGAGTGCCTCCGCTCGTTCGACGCGCAGACGGTCGATCCGTCGCGCGCCGAGCTGGTGGTCGTGATCGACGGCGACGAGGACGGCAGCGCCGACGCGGTGCGCGCGCTCTCGCTGCGGACGCCGCTGCGCCTCCTCGCGCGGCGCGAGAACCTCGGGCTCGCGTCGGCCCGCAGCGCCGCGGTCGCGCTGGCCCGCGGCACGACGCTCCTCCTCGTCAACGACGACACCATCGCCTTCCCCGACCTGCTCGAGCGCCACCTCGCCGCCCATCGCGCGCAGGCGGGCCGCGAAGTCGCCGTGCTCGGCTCGTTCGAGCAGCCGCCGTCGCAGCTGAAGAGCGCGCTGATGCGGTCGCTCGAGACCAGCGGCCTCGTCTTCGGCTACGCCGGACTCGCGGCCGACGTCGACCACGACTGGATGAAGTTCTGGGGCTGCAACGTCAGCGTGCCGCGCGCCGCGGTCGCCGCGGCCGGCGCGTTCGACGCCGGTTTCCGCCGCTACGGCTGCGAGGACACCGACCTCGGCCTGCGCCTCGCGCGGCGGGGCGTCGCCGTCCGCTTCGAGCCGCGCGCGCGGGCGTGGCATCGCCACGTGCTCTCGTTCGACGACCTCGCGCGGCGCCAGCCGACGGTCGCGCGCGCCTACGTCCACCTCTTCGCGAAGCATCCCGACGCGCTCGGCCACGCGGCGTGGCGCGCGACGGAGCCGCTCGAGCGGCGCGGCTGCGAGCAGTTCGCGGCGCGCGGCGCGGCGCGGCGCGGCGAGCTCGAACGCGAGGCGCGCGCGCTGGCGGCGCTGGACTGCGACGCGCTCGAGCGGAGCGGCGAGTCCGGCCGCGCGCAGGCGAAGGCGGCGGTCGCGCGCCTCGACGCGCTCCTCGCCGAGCTCAACCGCCACTGGTGGAACGACGGCTTCGCGCAGGGCCTGGGCGACCTCGCGATCGCGCGGCTCGCCGAGCTGCGCGCGTGGCGGCCGGCCGGCGCGAAGCCGTGGCCGCTCGCCGCGACGAACGCGACGAAGGTGCTCGCGTGGCCCGACTGGAACGACGAGCGCGGGCTCGACGCGCTGCTGGCCGCCGCGATCGACGCGCGCGTCGCGCCGCACCGCCCGTGCCTGGTGCTGCGCCACGACGCGCGCCACGACGGCGCGATCGAGCCGGCGCTGGAACGGCTGCGCCGCTCGAGCGAGCGCGTCCTCGCGCGCGGCGGCGACGTCGACGTGCTGCTGCTCGACGAACCGATCGCCGCCGACGAGCTCGCCCGCGTCGGCGTCGCGGTCACGTGCGCCTGGCTCGCTCCCGCCTCCGACGAAGGAGACCGCCGCCGCTTCTTCGCCCGCGTGGGCGCGCCCGGCGTCCGCGGCATCGACGACCTGCTCGCCTGGCTGCCGACCGCCGCCGAGCCCGAGCCCGCCGTCGCGCTTGCCGTCGCGCCTGCCGTCGCCTCACCACTCCCGAAGTGGCTCGAACTCAGCCTCTAGCCCCACGAAGCGGGCGTACCAATGCGGGAACGAATCGCCCGCTTCACCTGGAGCGTGCGGGATTCGCGGGCGATTCGTTCCCGCGTCGGTACGCCCAGGTCAGGCTGCGGCGGAGCGGGAAGGCGCGGGCGTGACGGTCGCTTCGAGCCAGGCGACGGCCTCCTCGAATCGGAGGTCGCGCAGGCCGGCGAGGAGGCCGAGGTGGAGGGCCGACGCGTCGATGGCGCGCAGCCGCGGCGCGAGCGACTCGTTCGGGGCGAGCGACCCCTCGGGCAGCTGGTCGAGCTCGACGGCGAGCGCGCGCGCCTGCGCTCCCGACTGGCGCACGAGCTGCTCGAGCGACGCCTCGAGCAGCCGCACGTCGCCCTTCGCGCGCGCGAGGCCGGGCAGCAGCGCCGGATCGCGATGCTTGCGCCAGAGCTGGACCATCGACGCGCCCAGCAGCACCTGCCGCCGCCAGAACCACTTCGCCGTCAGCACGTGGTGGTGGAGGCACGGCGCGCCCGGCAGCCAGTGGACGAAGAGGCCGCGCTTCTCGAGGCGCATCCCGAGCTCGACGTCCTCGCACACGGGATGGGTGAAGCTCTCGTCGAAGCCGCCCGCGTCGACGACCGCGCCGCGCGGCACGCTCAAGTTGCAGGTCCAGAAGAAGCGGCCGGGGTTGGGCGCGTCGCGTCGCATCAGGAAGAACGGGAACGGCTGGCCGAACTCGAGCAGCCCGCGCGACACGGCGTTCAGGCAATCGGGCGCGAGGTCGAAGCCGCCGAGGTAGATCGCGGGCTTCGCCGCGCCCGAGTGCGCCGCGACGTGGCGCGCGATCAGGTCGGCCGGGACGCTCGCGTCGTCGTTGAGGATCAGCAGCAGCTCGCCGCGCGCCAGCGCGATCGCGCGGTTGCGCGCCTTCGCCGGTCCGCTGCGCGCCTGCCAGACGTAGTGGACGTCGAGCCGGTCGCGGAACGCGGCGACGAGCGGGGCGACGGGCGGCGCGCTGCCGTCGTCGACCACGACGACCTCGAAGTCGCCGCGCGGGAACTCCTGCGCCGCGAGGCCGGCCAGCAGCCGTTCGAGGCAGTCGGGGCGGTCGGCAGTCGGGATGACGACGGAGACGCGCACGGAACCTGCTCCTTCTCGTGAGCCGGCGGTCGCGTCCCTCATCGACGGCGCGGGGCGCCCGACTTGCGCCGGCCGCCACGCCGCCCGGGACGCCGCTATCGTCCCGGCCCACCATGGCGCCGCGCCCCGTGCGTCCCACCCGCCGTCGCCTCATCGCTGCGCTGGCCGCGCTGGCCGCGCTGCTGCCCGCGTCGGCGTCGGCGCGCGCCGCAGCCGAGGACGACGAGTGGGTCGTGCTCAAGCCGGTGAAGCTCGTCTCGGCCGGCGGCGCGACCTTCACGCCGAAGCCCGACGGCTCGATCGCGGTCGGCGGAGCGAACCCCGACAAGGACAGCTGGACGCTCGACTTCGAGTGCGACGTGCGCGGCATCACGGCGCTGCGGCTCGAGGCGCTCGCCGACGCCTCGCTCCCGGCCAGCGGGCCGGGCCGCGCCACGAACGGCAACTTCGTGCTGAACGAGATGGAGCTCGAGGCGTGCTCCAAGCTCGCGGTCCGCTTGAAGCCGGTCACGCTCCAGAACGCGACGTGCGACTTCGTCGAGGGCCACCGCCGCGCGAGCGACGTGCACGACGGCGAGCGCAACGCGGGCGGCAACGGCTGGGCGGTCTACGGCGCGGTCGGCAAGGACCACGAGCTGATCGCCGAGCTGCAGCGCGACCTCGACTTCGGCGCGACGGCGCTGCTGCGCGTCACGCTCCACTTCAACTGGGGCTCGCAGCACGCGCTCGGCCGCTTCCGCCTCGCCGCGACGAAGCAGCCGCGGCCGGTGCGCGTCGCGGGCGCGGCCGAGCCCGAGTCGGCGCTGCGGCTGCAGGAGCGGGTGAACCAGGCGATCGACCGCGGCGTCGAGTGGCTGGTCACGCACCAGCAGCTCGACGGCTCGTGGAACTTCGACCAGCCGACCTACCGCAACGGCTGCACCGCGCTGGCGACCTACACGCTGCTGAAGAGCGGCGTGAACAAGCGCCATCCCGCGGTCCAGCGCGCGCTCGAGTTCATGCGCTGCAACCCGTCGCGCGAGACCTACACGATCGGCTGCCAGCTCATGGCGCTCGGCGCCTACGACGACCCGGCCCACCTGCCGTGGATGAAGGAGCTGGTCGAGACGCTGCTGACCTTCCAGCGCGGCGGCGGCTTCAACTACCCGTGGGGCAGCATCGACCTCTCGAACACGCAGTACGGGATCCTCGGCCTGCGCGCCGCGGCGAAGCACGGCCTCGCGGTCCCGGCCGTCGCGTTCGACAAGGCGGCGCAGCAGGCGCTGCAGTGGGGCGACGCGGCGTCGGGCGGCGCCTACGGCGGGACCGGCTTCAGCTACAGCGGCGTCCAGAAGCCGAACAGCAGCATGACGGCGGCGGGCGCCAGCATCCTGGCGATCTCGGCGCAGCAGCTGCAGGGCAGCAGCAAGGCGGCCGGCTACCTGCAGGGCGCGAAGGCGGGCGTCGAGTGGCTGGCCGCCCACTTCGCGGTCGACGACAACGTCGGCGGCGACAACGACCGCTGGGACCTCTACTACCTCTACGGACTCGAGCGCGTCGCGAGCCTGCTCGGCCTCGACAAGGTCGGCGGGCGCGACTGGTACCGCGAGGGCGCGAAGCACCTCTGCGATCGGCAGGGCGGCGGCGGCGAGTGGGGCACCGCCTACGCCGAGCACGAGATCAACACCTGCTTCGCGCTGCTCTTCCTCAACCGCGCGACCGCGCCGGTGTCGGGAGAGTCGGCGCCGCGCCTGCGCCTCTACGGCGGCGACGACGCGGCGCTGCCGATCAGCCTGCGCGCGTCGGGCGACACGCCGCTCACCATGTGGATCTCGCGCTTCGGCGAGAAGGAGCTGGCGCTCCACGAGTGGCCGGGCGAGGACGATCGCGGGCTGCGCGTGACGAAGGTCGAGTGGCTCGCGGCGGGCGGCGAGCTCGGCGCCGACGGCAAGGTCGTCGCGACGATCGAGAAGGACGGGCAGCAGCCGTGCGGCCGCGAGCGGTTCGGCGCGCAGTGGAGCTTCGCGCTTCCGGGCGCCTACCAGCTCCGCGCGCGCGTCACGCTCCTCTCGCCGCCGGCGGAGGGCGGCGCCTCCGAGCCGGCCACGATCGAGTCGCCGTGGCTCGCCGTGAAGGTCGACGAGGCGATGGACCCCGAGCTGCTGCAGTACGCGCGCGATCCCGGCCGCAACCTGCTGGTCGGCCAGAAGGTGGCGGCGCGCGGCTCGACGACGATCAACGGCGACTGGTCGGCCGACCGCGCCGTCGACAACCTCCAGACGCGCGGCTGGGCGTCGAGCAACGACGACCCGATCCCGGTCCTCACGCTCGACCTCGAGAAGCCGGTGCGCGCGACGACGCTGCTGCTGACGCCGGCGAAGATCGGCGACACGTTCCAGTCGCGCATCACGAAGATCGCCGTCAGCTTCAACGGCAAGCAGCCGCCGCTGCTGATCGACGTGCCGGTCACGGCCGAGCGGCGCAAGGTGCGCGTGAAGCTGACGCAGGCGATCGTCGTGCGGAAGATCGAGGTGAAGGTGCTGGCGCGGCAGGAGAGCCCGAACGCCGACAAGGCGGTCGGGTTCGCCGAGGTCGAGCTCCAGGCCGACAAGCCGGGCGGCAACTAGGTGGCGACGCACGCGCTGCTGGCGCTGGCGCTCTGCGTTGCGCAGGAGGCGCCGCGCTGGCAGCCGCTGGCCGTCGCGAAGGCGCGCTCGCTCGGCGGCGCGACCTTCGAGCCGCAGCCCGACGGCACGCTGCGCGTCGGCGGGCCCGACGCCGACAAGGACCGCTTCACGCTCGAGCTCACCGGCCTGCCGGCCAACGTGACGGCGCTGCGGATCGACGTGCTGCCCGACCCGACGCTGCCGGGCAACGGCCCCGGCCGCGGCCATCGCGACTTCGTGCTGACCGAGATGGCGGCGGCGTTCGGCCCGAAGGGGCGCAAGTCGGGACGGCCGGTCGCGCTCGAGCAGGCGAGCGCGTCGTGGTCGCAGGACGGCTTCCCGCCGCTCGGCGCGGTCGACGGCGTCGCGACGACGGGCTGGGCGATCGGCCCGAAGTTCGACGACGCGCACCACCTCGTCGTGCAGCTCGGGAAGGAGATCGCGGCGGGGGAGGGCGACGCGCTCTACCTCGAGCTGCTCTTCGACTACGGCGGCCACACCGCGTTCGGCCGCTTCAAGGTCAGCGCGACCGACGCGCGCCGTCCCGTCCGCGCCGACGGCGCCGGCGACGCGGGCGACTGGGGCGAGGTGCAGCCGCGCATCAACCACGCGATCGACCGCGGCGTCGACTGGCTGCTGCGGCAGCAACTGCTCGACGGCTCGTGGGACATCGACCAGGCGGGCTACCGCAACGGCGGCACGTCGCTGGTCCTCTACGCGCTGCTGAAGAGCGGCGTGCGCAAGGGCCATCCCGCGGTCGAGCGCGCGCTCGAGTGGCTGCGCTGCGGTCGGCCGGTCGAGACCTACACGCTCGGCTGCCAGCTGATGGCGCTCGGCGCGCTCGACGATCCGGCGGTCGAGCCGTGGATGAAGCAGCTGCTCGAGACGCTGCTGCAGAACCAGGTCGTGACCGGCGCCTTCTGCTACTCGCCGACCAGCACCGGCACCGACCTCTCGAACACGCAGTACGGCGTGCTGGGCATGCGGGCGGCGGCGAAGCGCGGCATCCGGGTCGCGCCCGACGCGTGGGAGAAGGCGGCGCAGTTCGCGATGAGCGTCGTCGACGACGGCGGCGGCGGCGCGTACGCGCCGGTCGGCTTCAAGTACAACGCCGGGAACGTCGCGACCGGCAGCATGACGTCGGCCGGCGCCGGCATCGCCGCGATCGTCGACGAGCAGCTGCGCGGCAAGTCGCGGATCAGCGGGCTCGGCGCGACGGCGCGCGCGGGCGGCGACTGGCTCGGCCGCAACTTCGTCGTCGACGCCAACCCGCGCGGCGATCCGCAGTGGATCTACTACTACCTCTACGGGCTCGAGCGCCTCGGCGCGCTGCTGCAGACGGAGGAGTTCGGCGGCCATCGCTGGTACCGCGAGGGCGCGCGCTGGCTCGTGAACCGGCAGGAGGAGAGCGGTGCGTGGCCGGCGGCGGGCGCGGGCGCGCTCGGCAGCACGGCGTGGGCGCTGCTGTTCCTCAATCGCGCGACGTCGCCGAGCTCCGGCAAGTCGATCGCCGTGGCGAAGACGTGGGGCGTCGACGACCCGAAGCAGCCGCTCTGCGTGCGCGCCAGCGGCGAGTCGCCGACGACGTTCTGGATCTCGTCGTGGGGCGAGGCGGAGACGAAGAGCTACGAGTGGCCGGGCGAGCAGGGCAAGGGGCTGCGGGTGAAGCAGGTCGAGTGGTTCGCGGTCGGGCTCCCCGGCTCCGACGACGCGGTGGCGATCGGCAAGGTCGCGAAGGAGCCGCTCCAGCCGTGCGGCCGCGAGCGGTTCGGCGCGCAGCACGCGTTCGAGCTGCCGGGCGACTACTCGCTCTTCGCGCGCGCGACGATCGCGGCGCCGGCGGCGGACGGCGGCGCGCCGGTCGACGTCGAGCTCGAGTCGCCGCTGGTGGCGGTGCGCGTGAGCGAGGTCGCCGACCCGCGACTCCTCGAGTACGCGCGCGACCCGCGGCGCGACCTGCTCACGCAGCAGAAGCCGTCGCTCACCGCGTCGTCGCAGCACGACGAGAATTGGGCTCCGGCGCTGGCGGTCGACGGGCTCGTGACGCGCAGCTGGGCGTGCAAGGACGACGACAAGGCGCCGCGCGTGAGCCTCGCGCTGGAGAAGCCGGTGCGCGCGAACGTCGTGCTGCTGACGCCGGCGCGCCTCGGCGCCGACCGGCCGTGGCCGGCGCGCGCGCGCGTGACGCTGAACGGCAAGGCGCCGGCGATCGAGGTCGACCTCGACGTGCCGACGACCGGCGACCGCCCCATGCGGAAGAGCCGGATCGTGCTCGACCTCCCGATCGTCGTGCGGCGCCTCGACGTCGAGATCATCGGCTTCGCCCCCGCCGGCGACCGGACCGGCTGCGGCTTCGCCGAGATCGAGCTGCAGCTCGACGCCGGCGCGAAGAAGTGAGCCGGGCGGACAGCCCCATGGACGAGCGCGACCCCTCGGAGCCCGACGTCGAGCGCGCCGCGCGCGGCGAGCCGGCGGCCGTCGACGCCCTGCTGGCGCGCCACCTCGACGGGCTCGCCGCCTTCCTGCGCCGCCGCGCCGGCGCGACGCTGCTGGCGCAGGAATCGGGCAGCGACCTCGCGCAGTCGGTCTGCCGCGACGTGCTCGAGCGGCTGCGCGACGGCCGCTTCGACTGGCGCGGCGAGGCGGCCTTCAAGCAGTGGCTCTACCAGGCGGCGCTGCTGAAGCTGCGCGACCGCCGCGACTTCCACGGCGCCGCGCGGCGCGACGCGGCGCGGCGCGTCGGCGACAGCGCGGCCGCCCGGGTCGCCGGCACCGAGCCGACGCCGAGCCAGGCCGCCGTGGCGCGCGAGCGCGCCGAGGAGATCGTCGCCGCGCTGGCGAAGCTGCCGCCCGACTCGCGCCGCATCATCGAGCTCGCCCGATTCGAGGGGAAGAGCCACGCCGAGATCGCCGCCCTGCTCGGCATCACCGTCGCCGACTCGCGCCAACGCCTCGCCCGCGCGCTGGCGCGCCTCGCCGCGTCGCGCTAGCGGCCCGCCTCGGCGCGCAGCTCGGCGGCGAGGGTCGGCTCGTCGAGCGCGTCGTGCAGCTCGGCGCGCAGCAGGAGGACGGCGCGCAGGACGGGGTCGCCGCGCGGGCGCTGCAGGCGGAAGCGGCGGAGCGCCTCGTCGGCGAGCCGCGCCCCCTCGTCGAGCTCGTCGCGAGCGCGGCGCATCTTCGCGAGCTGGTAGAGGCTCGCGGCGAGCGCGGGGTCGCGGTCGAGCGCCGGCCGGCCGACGAGCGCGGCGTTCTCCTCCAGCAGCGCGATCGCCTCGTCGTCGCGTCCGGCGTCGACCAGCGCGATCGCGTAGTTGTTCCGCGTCAGGACCAGCCACGGGTCGTCGGGGCGCAGCGCCGCGCGCCGGATCGCGAACGCCCGCGCGAAGCTCGCCAGCGCGGCGCCGCCGGGATCGCCGCGCCGCACGACGCCGAGCTGGTCGTGCGGGAAGGCGGCGAGCGGATGGCCGCCGAAGCCGAGCGACTCGTAGAGCGCGATCGACTCCTGCAGCGCCGCCTCCGCCTCGGGCCTCCGCCCCTGCTCGGTCAGCATCCAGCCGAGCAATGAGAGCGCGTTGGGCCGGAGCCACGACGCGGCGTCCGGCGTCGCGTCGAGCTCGCGCAGCGCCGCGCGCGCCGCCGTCTCGGCCGCCTCGTACCGCCCGCGCCGCCCCTCGAGCAGCGCGACGTTGCTGAAGCAGCCGGCCCGGTCGGCGCCGCCGGCCGCGACGCCGTCGAGGAGCGCGAGCGCGTCGCGCAGCAGCGGCTCGGCGGCGTCGAGCCGCCCGTCGCGCAGCTCGATCCACGCGGCGCCGCGCCGCGCCATGCCGCGCGCGAGGCGGAACGCCGCCGGCAGCGCGTCGGCGCGGGCGATCGCGTCGGTCGCCAGCCGCCGGCCCTCCTCGAGCCGCCCGTCGACCGCCAGCGCATCGACCGCGTGGGCGAGGAGCTCGACGACGGCCGGCGGATCGCCGGTGCCGCCGTGCCGCGCGCGCTCGGCCGCCGGCGCCAGCAGCTCGACCGCCTCGCGCGACCGTCCGGTCAGCAGCACGAGCTGGCCGAGCTCGTCCTCGACCAGGAGGCGCGCCCACGCGTCGACCGGCAGCCGCTCGGCGACGATCGCCGCCGCTTCGCGCAGCGTCCGCTCGGCGCCGACGAGGTCGCCGCGTCGGATCTGCACCGCCGCCAGCGCGCGCAGCGGCTCGACGCGCGGCAGCGACTGGAGCGGGAAGTGGCGGTCGGCGACGGCCCGCGCCCGCTCCGCGGCCTGCGCCGCCTCGTCGACGCGGCCCAGCGCCAGCAGCGCGCGCGCCCGCTCCACGGCGACGCGAGCCACGCGCGGATGGTCGGCGCCCGCCGCGTCGGCCAGCATCCGCTCGGCGCGGTCGAGCCACGGCAGCGCCGCCGCCGCGTCGTCGCGCCGCAGCGCGTGGCTGCCCATCGCGAAGAAGGCGCTCCACGCCTGGATCGGCAGCGTTCCGGGCTGCTGCGCCAGCTCGACCGCCTCGGCGAGGTCGTGCGCCGCGTCGTCGTCGCGGCCGAGTCGCGCGCGGACGCCCGCGCGGTCGGAGAGGAGGCGCGTCCGCCACGACGCGAAGCGCGGCGCCGGCAGCTCGTCGAGCAGCGCGCAGAGCCCCGCGTCGGCGTCGGCCAGGCGATCGCCGCGCCACGCCGACTCCGCCGCGTGGACGCGCAGGAGGACGAGCGCCTCGTGGTCGGCCGCGCTCCCCTCGCCGGGTTGCGATCGGCGCAGCGCGATCGCCTCGTCGAGCAGCGGCCGCGCCTTCGCGTCGTCGCCGAGCAGCGCGTGGAGGCGACCGAGCGTCCCGACCAGCCGCGCGCGCAGATCGGGCCGGTCGCGCAGCTTCTGCTCGAGCGCCGCGGCGCCGTCGGCCAGCAGCTCGCCGATCGGCGCCGCCGCGCCGCCGCCGTCGATCGCGCTGGCGCCGAGGAGGAGGTTCTCGAGCACGGCGGCCGTCTCGTCGGCCGAGCGCGCCGCCTCCTCGATCGCGCGCCGCGCCGAGCGTTCGCGCAGCAGGAAGCCGGTCGGGACGCCGGCGGCCGCGAGGAGCAGCAGCACGCCGCTCGCGACCGCGGTCGGATGGCGCTGCACGAAGCGGCGCGCGCGCAGCAGCGGGCCGGGCGGGCGCGCGGCGATCGGGCGCCGTTCCCGCAGCCGCGCGAGGTCGTCGCGGAACGCGGCCATCGTCGCGTATCGCCGGCGGCGGTCAATCTCCATCGCGACCGCGCAGACGGCGTCGACGTCGCGCGGCAGCGACGGCTGGACGAGCCGCGCGGCCGGCGCGTCGCCGAGCAGCACGCGCCGCCACGTCGTCGCCGGATCGCCCGCGGGGTAGGCGGCGCGCAGCGCGAGCAGCTCGTAGAGCGCCACGCCCAGCGAGTAGACGTCGCTGCGCTCGTCGAGCGGCTCGCCGCGCACCTGCTCGGGCGACATGTAGGGGAGCGAGCCGAGCGGCGAGCCGCTCCTCGTCAGCGTGCCGGCGTCGGGCGCGCTGGCGAGCCCGAAGTCGAGCAGCAGCACGCGGCCGTCGGCGGCGACCATCACGTTGGACGGCTTCACGTCGCGATGGAGGATCCCCGCCGCGTGGGCGTGGGCGAGCGCGTCGGCCACCGCCTCGGCGACGCGCAGCGCGAAGTCGACCCACGACCCCGCGAAGAGAGGCGGCAGCAGCCCGACGCCGGCCTTCGCGGCGCGCGTCCGGACGATCGCCGCCGCGTCGGCGCCGCGCAGCGCGTCGAGCGGCCGCGGGCCGGCCGCGCGCACGTCGTGGAGCAGCTCCGCGAGGGTCGCGCCCTCGATCCGCTCCATCGTGAACCACGGCACGCCGTCGTGCTCGCCGACCGCATGGACCGGGACGATCGCCGGATGACGGAGCTGCGCGACGGTCCGCACCTCGCGCAGGAAGCGTTCGCGCGCGCCGTCGAACCAGAGCTGCTCGGGCCGGATCGTCTTGAGCGCGACCTCGCGGTGCAGCGCCGTCTCCTCGGCGAGGTGCACGACGCCCATGCCGCCGCCGCCGAGCCGTCGGACGAGCCGGTAGCCGGCGAAGGCGTCGGGCCGCGTCGCCGACCGCGCCGCGTCGGGCGCGACCGTCTCGTCCGCGAGGCCGCTCTCCTCCAGCCACGCGAGGCGCGCACGAAGCTGCGGCGCGAGCTCGGGATGGCGGGCGCACGCTTCGTCGAGGCGTGCGCGCCGCGCGTCGCCCGCCGGCTCGTCGATGCAGCCGGCCAGAAGTTCCTCGACCAGCGCTTCCTGCTCCACGTCTTCTCCTGCGGCCGCGTCCAGGAGAGAGGAAAGGGCACTTCCCGTAAAGCGTGACGTCCGCCTTGGTCACGCGCGGCGGCGCGTTCCCTTCCAGGAGGTCGACGATGGCCGCGCGCGTTTCGCGTCGCGGCCGCCTCCTGGAGGGACGTGCGATGCGGCTCGACGACCGGAATCGGTGCGGCGCCGGAGTGGCGCTGGTGCTGGCGCTCCTCGTGACCGGCTGCATGCCCAAGAGCAGCCGCCGCTCGCTCGGGAGGACGCAGGGCGTGACGGCGGCGGCGGGCGCGCTGCGCGCGGACGGCGACGGATGGATCGTCTTCGTCGGCGCCGACGATCCCGCGAAGGAGGGCGACGAAGGGCTCTACGAGATGAGGGTCGTGAGCAACGGCTCGCTCCTGAAGCCGGCCCGGATCGGCGAAGAGGCGTCCGCGATCGCGCTCCAGTTCGCGGCGTCGGACGGCGAGGAGGCGCGCGCGGCGTGGCTGGTGGAGGACTTGGCTGGCAGCGGTCGTGGCCGGCTGCACGCGGCATCGCGCGGCGGCGACGGCACGTGGGGCGCGGTCGAGCCGCTCGACGAGGGCAGCGTCGCGGCCGGCGCGTTCGATCTCGCGAGCGACGGCGCGGGTCGGGCCGTGCTGGTCTGGGAGGTCGATGGTTCGATCGTGGCGAGCGTCGCGGAGCCGGGCCTGCCGTTCTCGACGCCCGTCGTGCTCTTCGCGGCGGCCGATCCCCTGCTCGCCGACTCGCCGCGCGTGGCGCTCGGCGGTTCGGGGCGCGGCGTGGTGGCGTGCCACTTCGGATCGCCGCCCGACGAGCGCGGCGTGCTTGGGTGGGCCTTCGACGCCGCCTCGGGCTTCGCGCCGCTCGGCCGCATCGACGACGCGCCGTTCGAGATCACCGAGATGGCCGCGGTGGCGGCGGCGGCCGACGGGTCGGCGGCGATCGCGTGGAACGAGGATCCGTCGTCGGGCCAAGGCGGAATCCTCGTCCGGCGCGTCGACGCCGGCGGCGCGCTGCTGCCGGTCGACCGGACCGTCGTGCAGCAGTTCGAGCCGCACCGGATCGCGCTCCGCTTCGGCGACGACGGGGCGCTCTACCTGGGTTGGCTCTACCCCTCCGACGTGAGCTGGATCCGGTCGCCGGCGCCGGGCCTCATCGATCCGGTCGCGAGGACGAGCGTCAACGGGCAGCTCGACCAGTTCGGCTTCGTCGTCGGGGCGGGCGGCCGCATCACCACCGTCGCGGCGATCGTCGTCGGCAGCAACCTCGACGTGCACGGCGCGCGCCACCAGGGCGGCGTCGCGAACCACTCGATCCGCTCGCTCGTCCCCGACGTCGCGTCGGGGTCGCCGCCGGTGGGGCTGACGCTGCTCGAGGGCGGTGCGCTGACGCTCGCCTTCTGGATCGTCGACGAGACCCTCGAGACGCACGTGTGGATCGACCCGATCGCGGCGTTCAAGACGCGGCCGATGTCGCCGGAGGCCGGCGAGCGCGTCGTCCTCGACGCGAAGGAGAGCTCGGCGAACTCGACCGGGACCGCGCTCTCGAAGTACCACTGGGACTTCGAGAGCGACGGCGTCGTCGACGAGGAGAGCACCTCGCCGACGCTCGACCACGTCTTCATCGTCGGCGGGACCTACCCGGTGAGCCTGGCCGTCGTCGACGATTGGGGCGACTTCGCCGTCGCGACCGAGTCGGTCGAGGTCTCGGGCGGCGACGGACCGCCGTGGGACCTGGTCGTCGAACGCTCCGGCAATGGCCGCGTCTGGTGCGACTTCGACGGCGACGGCGTGAACGAGATCGACGTCCCGGGCGACGGCGTCGCGAGCTTCGCCGACGGCGAGTACGTCTTCCTGAAGCCGGAGCCGCAGCCCGGCTACCAGCTCGTCGCTTGGGAAGGGCTCGACAACGACAGCGGCGACGGCAACTACGGCGTCGAAGGGTGCGTGGTCCACATGATCCGCGACCGCCAGGTGAAGGCGATCTTCCTGCACCCATGAGCGCAGCGCGCGGCGCACGACGGTAGGCTCCCGCCCCTTTCGGGCTGGTCCACCGTTCCGCTGCGAGCTGATCGATGTCGATTCCCTGGCTTCGCGCCGCCGTCGCGGCGCTGGTCGCGCTTCCCGTCTTCGCGCGGGCGCAGCCGGTCGAGCCGCCGTCGCGCGACGAACCGGTGGTCCTGGCCGACGACGGCTCCGCGGCGGCGGCGCGCGCGCGGATCGCGGTGGCGGGCGGGATGGAGGTGGAGCTCTTCGCCGCCGAGCCGCATTGCGCCAACCTCGTCGCGCTCGACCTGCTGCCCGACGGCCGCTGCTTCGTCGTCGAGACGTTCCGTCGCGACAAGCAGGTGCTCGACATGCGCGACTGGTCGCAGTGGGTCGAGGACGACCTCGCCGCGCGCACGGTCGACGAGCGCGTCGCATGGGTCACGCGACGAGCGCCCGACCTCGCGCTCTTCCGGCGGCAGAGCGAGCGCCTCCGCCTGCTGCGCGACCGCGACGGCGACGGGCGGGTCGACGCGTCGACCGTCTTCGCGGCCGGCTTCGACACGATTGCCGACGGCGTCGCGGCCGGCGTGCTCGCGCGCGGCGGCGAGGTCTGGTTCGCGAACATGCCGAACCTCTGGCGGCTGCGCGATCGCGACGGCGACGGCGTCGCGGAGGAGCGCGTCGTCCACTCGACCGGCTACGGCGTCCACTACGCCTTCGTCGGCCACGACCTCCACGGCCTGCGCGCCGGGCCCGACGGCCGCCTCTATTTCTCGTGCGGCGACCGCGGCCTCGACGTCGTGACCGCCGAGGGGAACCATCTCGAGCTGCCCGACTGCGGCGCGGTGCTGCGCTGCGAGCTCGACGGCAGCGGCCTCGAGCTGTTCCACGTGGGGCTGCGCAACCCGCAGGAGCTCGCCTTCGACGAGCGCGGCGACCTCTTCACCGTCGACAACAACTCCGACGGCGGCGACCGCGCGCGCCTCGTCCACGTGATCGAGGGCGGCGACTCGGGCTGGCGCCTCGGCTGGCAATGGGTCGGCACGCCGACGCCGCGCGGGCCGTGGAACGACGAGGGGATGTGGCAGCCGGAGCACGCCGGCCAGCCGCAGTGGATCCACCCGTGCGTGTCGAACCTCGTCAACGGACCGTCGGGCCTGACGCGCGATCCGGGCGGCCTGCTGCCGGGCGCGTTCGCCGGCTCCTTCCTCGTCTGCGACTTCGAGGGGCAGTGGGACAACACGCGCGTCGTCGCGTTCCGGACCGCGCCGCGCGGCGCCGGCCACGCGCTCGTCTTCGAGCAGGCGCTGGTCGAGCGCGGCATCGTCGCGACCGACTGCGACTTCGGCGCCGACGGCTCGCTCTACGTCAGCGACTGGGTCGGCGGTTGGGAGCAGCCGGGGCGCGGTCGCGTCTGGCGCCTCTCCGATCCCGCGGTGCGCGGCGGCGCGGCGGCGCGCGAGGTCGCGTCGCTGCTGCGGCTCGGATTCGCCGGTCGCGCCGACGCGGAGCTCGAGCAACTGCTCTCCCATCGCGACGCGCGCGTGCGGCTCGAGGCGCAGCTCGCGCTGGCGGCGCGGGACGCGGTCGCCCCGCTGCGCAGCGTGAGCCGGCTCGCCGCCGATCCGCAGGCGCGGCGCCACGCGACGTGGGGGCTCTCGCAGATCGCGCGGCGCGGCGGCAAGGCGGGCGACGCGGCGAGCGCGGCGCTGATGGGGCTGCTCGGCGACGCCGACGTGGAGCTCCGCGCGCAGGCGGCGAAGGGTCTGGGCGAGGCGCGCGCGACGCCGGCGACGCCGGCGCTGATCGCGCAGCTCGGCGACCGCGAGCCGCGCGCCCGCTATTTCGCCGCGCTCGCGCTCTCCCATCTGCGCGACGCGCGAGCCGTCGAACCGCTCGCCGCGCTGGCCGAGCGCGACGGCGACGCCGATCGCACCCTGCGCCACGCCGCGGTGATGGGGCTCGCCGCGTGCGCCGACGACGCGGCGCTCGCGACGCTGGCGAACCATCGCTCGCGCGCGGTCCGCCTCGCGACGCTGCTGGCGCTGCGGCGGCGCGGCTCGCCCGACCTCGACCGCTTCCTCGCCGACCCCGACCGCACGCTCGTCGTCGAGGCGGCGCGCGCGATCCACGACCTCCCGCTCCCGCAGCACCTGCCGACGCTGGCGCTCCTCCTCGACGATCCGAGCGTGACCGAGCTGCCGCTGCTGCGGCGCGCGGTGAACGCGGCGTTCCGCGTCGGCGGCCGCGAGCAGGCGCAGCGCCTCGCGCGCGCCGCCGCGCTGCGCGACGACCTGCCCGACGAGATCCGCGCCGAGGCGCTGCGCGCGCTGACGGAGTTCGACGCGCCGCCGGCGCGCGACCGGCTGCTGGGGCTCTGGCGGCCGTGCGCGCCGGGCCGCGCGCCGGAAGCGGGCGCGGCGCTGCGCGACCACGTCGAAACGCTGCTCCGCTCGCCGCGCGCCGGCCTCGCCGAGGCGACCGCGCGCTTCGTCGAGCGGCTGCGCCTCGTCGGCAGCGAGGAGGCGCTCGCGACGCTGGCGCGCGACGAGCAGGCGGACCCGGGCGCGCGCCTCGCGGCGCTCGACGCGCTGGCGGCGGTCGGCGCGAAACAGCTGCGCGCGGCGGTCGAGACGACGCTCGCCGCGAAGGACGACCGCGTGCGCGGGTGCGCGCGCAAGCACCTCGCCCGCTTCGACCCGCAGCAGGCGCTGGCGATCCTGGTCAAGGCGCTCGAGCGCGGCTCGGTGCAGGAGCAGCAGGACGCCTACGCGATCCTCGGCGGGATGAGCGACCCGCGCGCGGCCGAGCTCCTCGCGCTGGAGATGGGGGAGCTGCTTCAGGGGCGCGTGCCGCCGCCGGCGCAGCTCGACCTGCTGCTGGCGGCGCGCGGCAAGAAGGGCGACGAGCTCCTCGCCGCGCAGCTCGCGAAGCACGCGGCGACGAAGCCGGCGGGCGACAAGGTCGCGGCGCTCTCCGAATGCGCGACGGGAGGGGACGCGCGCCGCGGCCGCGAGCTCTTCTTCGGGCGCGCGGAGCTGCAGTGCGTGAAGTGCCACAAGGTGGGGAGCGAGGGGGCGGGCGAGGCGGGGCCCGACCTCGCCGGGATCGGGTCGCTGCGCACGCCCGACCAGCTGCTGGCGTCGATCGTCGCGCCCAACCGCGAGCTCGCGCCCGGCTACTCGTCGACGACGCTGGTCCTGGTCGACGACCGGATCCTCGACGGCCGCATCATCGGCGAGACGGCGACGGCGTGGCACGTCGCGACGGTCGACTCGGGGCGGCTCGAGGTGCTGAAGTCGGGCGTGAAGTCGCGGCGGCAGGGGCTCTCGGCGATGCCGGAAGGGCTGACCGAGAAGCTCTCGCCGCGCGAGCTGCGCGACCTGGTCGCCTTCGTGGCGTCGCAGAAGTGAGCGCCGACGCGACGGGCGCCGGCGCGGCGCCGCTCGAGTTCTTCGCGCCCTGCACGCTCGGGCTCGAGCCCGTCGTGGCCGACGAGCTGCGCGCGCTGCGGGCGTCCGTCGTCGAGGAGCGGCGCGGCGGCGTCGCCTTCCGCGGCGACCGCCGCCTCGCCTACGCCGCGAATCTCTGGCTGCGCAGCGCCGTGCGCGTGCAGCAGCTGGTGCTCGACGTGCCGGCGCGCGGCAAGGAGGCGCTCTACGCGGCGGTGCGCGACGTCGCGTGGGAGCAGTGGCTCGACGTCGACGGGACGCTGGCGATCGACGCCTCGGTGCGCGACTCCGAGATCACCCACTCGGGTTTCGCCGGGCTCACCGCGAAGGACGCGATCTGCGACCGCTTCCGCGCGCGCACCGGCCGGCGCCCGAACGTCGACGTCGCGGCGCCGATGCTGCCGGTCAAGCTGGTGCTGCTGCGCGACCGGCTGCGCCTCTACCTCAACTTGTCGGGCGAGAGCCTCCACAAGCGCGGCTGGCGGCCGATCCAGGTGAAGAGCCCGCTCAACGAGGCGATCGCGGCGGGGCTGCTGCTGGCGTCGGGCTGGGACCGCAAGTCGCCGCTGGTCGATCCGATGTGCGGCTCGGGGACCTTCGTCGTCGAGGCGGCGTGCCTCGCGGCCGATCGCGCGCCGGGAATGCTGCGCCGCTTCGCGTTCGAGCGCTTCCCCGACTTCGACGCGCGGACGTGGGCGCAATTGAAGGACGACGCGGCGAACCGCGCGCAGCGGTCGTTGCCCTTCGCGATCGTCGGCGCCGACCGCCACGAGGGCGCGCTCTCGCTGGCGAAGCGGAGCGTGCGCGCCGCGCAGGTCGAGGGGCTGGTCGAGCTGGCCCACGCGTCGCTGGACGACTTCGCGCCGCCGGCGCCGCCCTTCACCGTCGTCGCCAACCCGCCGTGGGGCGAGCGGATCGGCGAAGGCGACGACCTGCGCGAGTCGTGGAGCGCGCTCGGCCGCTTCCTCCACGAACGCGCGCGCGGGTGCACGGCCTGGATCCTGTCGGGCAACGCCGAGCTGCCGCACCTGCTGGGGCTGCGCGCGCGCCGCCGCATCCCGGTGATGGACGGTCCGATCGAGTGCCGCTGGCTGCGCTACGACGTCTTCGCCGACGCCGGACCGGCCGCGCCAGGCGAGCAGACGCACTCGGACGGCTGACGCGCCGTTCGCAGTCGCACCTTCGCCCGGAGGTCGCGACGCCGCGTCCTCCCGGGAGCACCCCCTGCATTTCGTCACACCTGCGCGCTTCGGAGTGGCCCGCCGGCTGCAATGAGGGCGGCAGGGGGTGCTTCGATGGGGTCGCTCGACATGACGCTCGCTCTTCCGGCTCGGTGGGTCGTGCTCCTCGGCGCGTGCGCCGCTTTCGGAGCAGGTTGCGGTGGCGGCGGAGGCGGAGGGGCGGCGGGCACGACCAGCGCCGGCTTCCAGTTGCGCGAGGTGCAGTACGGCCGGCTGATCGACGACGGGGCCGGCGAGGAGCTGGTCAGTCCGCTGACGACGGTCCAGGTCGATCCCGTGACCGGCGCGATGGTGCCGGGATCGCTGCAGCCGATCGCGGCAGGCGTCGACGTCGACGCGCCGCAGTCGCTGGGGCTCGGCAGCAGCTACCTGCCGCGCGTCGTGCCGCGCAACGGCGTGCTGCAGCTCGACTTCAACGCGCCGATCGACCCGGCGTCGGTCGTCGCCGACGTCGTCGACGCGAACGGCGCGCTGGTCAGCGCCGGCTCGGTGCAGGTGCGCTTCGAGGACGGCACTCCGGTCGCCGTCGATGTCCGTCCCGCCGACGGCAACTCGATCTGGATCGTCCCGACGGCGAACGGCGCCGTCGGCCTGCCGCCGAGCCCGATCGACTTCGGGCCGACCGGCTCGCCGCGCGCTTCGGCCACCGGCTTCCTGAAGATCATCCTGCCGCGCGCCGGCGCCGCGGTGCTGCGCTCGACGCGCGGCGCGCTGCTGGGCGCCCGCACGGATCTCCTCGGCGAGCCGGCCACGCCGATCGGCATCAACCCCGGCAACCGCGTCCTCGACTTCATCGCGCTGAACCAGCTGATTCCCAGCAACGAGACGTTCAACGGTTTCCTGCCCGACCTGAGCATCCCGCGCGTCGTGCGCGAGCACCGCGACGAGCGGACGTTCGACAGCTCCGGCGGCGACGTCGCGAACGTCGCGTCGATCACCTTCGCGGGCGCCACCTTCGCCAGCGCCGCGCGCCAGGGCGCGGGCGAGTGGTCGGGCGCGAAGCTGCTGCTCCGTCCGGGCGCGCCCGACGAGGAGACCCACGCGATCGTCGGCAACGACGCCGACACCGTGACGATCGTCGGCACGTTCGCCAGCGGTCCGGTCGACGGCGATCTCGTCCGCCTCGCGCGGACCGAGTTCTTCGAGCCCGACCTCACCTCGCCGATCGAGGCGAGCCGCTTCGATCCCGACAACCCCGAGAACTCGAACAACGCCTCGTTCGCGAACTTCGTCGAGGCGTGGGAGATCGACGTCGCGGGCAATGCCGTCGGCGGCGCGCTGTCGCTGCGCCAGACGCTCCCGACCTATTCGGAGCTGCGCGTCCGCTTCAGCGAGCCGATGGACTCCGACTCCTTCCTGCCGTGGGAGACGTTCCGCGTCGCGCTCAATCCCGACGGCGGCGAGACCAACGAGGTCCTGACCGACGTCGCGCTCGACTCCACCCAGACCGTCGCGACGATCCGTCCCGTGCGCGTCGACCAGCAGGCGGGGACCTTCGAGCTGACCGGCTGGGGCAAGGGGACCAAGAACCTCCAGCTGATCCTCACGACCGTCCCGCGCGCGAGCTACTTGCGCCAGCGCATGGGCTCGACGGCCTACCTGAGCTTCCTCGACCTCGGCATCCGCGGCGTCTCCGACCTCGGCGGCGAGCCGGTCGGCTTCCCGACGACGCTCTTCGACCTCGTGAACCCGGCGATCCGCTACGCGGCGCCGTTCACCTCGGCCGAGACGGCGATGACGCAGCCGGGCCCGCCGGTGCAGAGCTGGGCGGTGATGGTCCATCGCATGCGCGGCCGCCCCGTGACCGGCATCGATCCGGCGACCGGCCTGCCGGGCATCGGCTTCCGCGACCAGGTGAACTACTACCGGCCGATCCCCGACGTGAACCTCCAGACGAACGGCCTGCTCGCCGGCTCGCCGGTCGTCTTCGTCACGAAGATCCACGACGAGTTCTTCCCGCCGGAAGGGCAGTTCTCGGTCCTCGCGGTCGGCCTCCCCGCGCCGCTCACCTCCAACGTGGCGGCCGCCAACCAGCCGCACGACGGCGCGCGCTTCCAGACGGTCTGGCGCGACTTCGACTGCTCGCCCAACAGCCTCGCGCTGGCCGGCACGCTGCTCGACCTCTACCGCGTGAGCTGGTCGCCCATCGGCGGCAACGTGACGACCGACACCTACGACGACATCTCGATCCACTGCGCCCACTCGCCGGTGCGCCCGATCTCGTCGAACAACACGGCGGGCGCCTCCAACCCGCGCAGCGGCCTCTCGCGGCCGTTCGACCTGACGAGCTTCGTCGACATGATCGACGGCGGCACGTCGCCCTGCCCGCAGGCGAACTGCAACGTCGACGACATCCCGAACTACTGGGACACGCTGGTCACCTGCGTGCCGCCCGGCACGTCGTACACCGTGACGCAGGCGAACCTCTTCACGCCGAAAGGCGACGGTCGCGCGTGGCATCCGTGGCCGGCCTTCTCCGTCCCGTTCCAGTACAACAACGGCGACGTCCCGCAGGCGGAGCGGGACCTGCGCACGTCGATCAACCAGACCTACAGCTGCGGCGGCGGCACCGAGTGGGACGAGTACCGCAACGCCAACTTCGGCAACGTCGGCGGCGACAGCCTCCTCTTCGAGGTGCGCGTCCGTCCGCAGACGACGCGGATCTCGGGGCAGAACGGCTTCAGCTTCGTCATCGGCTGCCTGATCGACATCGGCGGCGAGCCCAACTGGCGCGTCTACTCGCAGGGCCGGCCCGGCACGCCGCTGAACCCCGACGCCATCACGACCGACGTCAACGCGCGCTGCGCCGTCGGCTCGCTGACGTCGACGCAGCCGAAGGCGGGCGACAACTCGCGCTACCTCGGCCTCTTCGACTACGTGAAGACGACGTCGCGCATCACGTCGCCCTACGTGCGCGTCGTCCCGTCGAACACGGTCAGCCCCGACTACTTCCCGGCGATCGTCCACCCGACGCTGGCCGAGCAGCCGGCCGGGACGTCGGTGCTGCTGGAGTTCGAGGGCGCCGCGAACGTCAAGGGGCAGAGCGGCACCGGCTTCTCGACCTCGGTCGACGTCGCCGACACGCGGCCGAACCTCGCCTTCCGCGCGACGCTGGTGGGCAACAGCGTCTCGCTGCTGCTCCCCAACTTCGACACGATCGCGATCCCCTACCTGCGGCCGCTGGGGCAGTGAGCCGCGCGCGCGGGGCTCAGCCGCCGTCGTCCTCGCCGTCCTCCGCGTAGCCGATCGCCTCGAGCTCCTTGCGCAGCCGCTCGCGCTCCTCCGGCGAGAGGTCGTCGGCGGGCGGCGCGTTGCCGTCGTAGTACCAGGCGTGGCGCCTCTTCTGCTCGGCGAGCAGGTGCTGCAGCTGCGCGTCGAGCTTCGCGAAGAGCTCGCCGTTCTCCTTCAGGACGTTCCTCAGCTCGTGGGGATCGTTCTCGAGGTCGTAGAGCGCGTGGTCGCCGGCGGCGCGATGGAGCGCGCGCCAGCGACCGGTGGTGAGCGCGAGGTCGCCGCGACGCGGCGGCGACATGCTGAAGAGCGGGCGCTGCTCGAAGCTCTCGTCGAGCGCGTTCGCGCCGCGCGCCTGCGCGAGGAACTCGTCGGCGGGGAGGCCGGGCGTGAGGCGGATCGCGGTCGGCAGCACGTCGATCGTCGAGACCATCGTCGCGACGCGCTCGGCCGCGCGGCCCGGCACGCGCAGCAGGAACGGCACGCGGATCTGCTCCTCCCAGACGGGACCGTGGTTCTTCTCGCCGTGCTGGCCGAGCCCCTCGCCGTGGTCGCCGGTCACGACGACGGTGGTCCGCTCCCAGACGCCCTTCGCCGCCAGCTTCGCGCGCAGGTCGCGGAAGTGGTCGTCGATCATCCGGAGGCCGGCGTCGTAGAGGACCAGCTCGCGGCTGCCGGCGGCGGAGCCCTTGCCGCCGCGGCCCGTGACCGAGATGCGCCGCTCCTCCATGTGCTTCAGGAGGGCGTCGTCGGCGGCGAGCTCCTTCGTGTAGCGCACGTGCTTCTGGCGCGGCGGGTCGTGCGCGTCGAAGAGGTGGAGCCAGAGGAAGAAGGGCTCCGGCACTTGGTCGAGCCAGTCGAGCGCGTCGGCCAGCGCCTCCGCGCCGGCGCGCACTTCCTGCTCCGGCTCGCTCCACGCGTCGAAGCCGGCGCCGAGCCCGGTGATCTTCTTGGTCGTCGCGGCGGTCACGAAGCCGCCGTTGTGCCAGCCGGCGTCGGCGAGGATCTGCGCGTAGAGGCGCAGCCGCGGGCTCGGCGCGAAGGCGCGTTGCTCCTGCACCTTCTCGTCGGCGCGGAAGGAGCAGGCGAGCACGCCGTGCTCGTAGGGATAGACGCCGGTGAAGAGCGACGTGTGGCTCGGCGTGGTGTGGGGGATCACCGCGTAGCAGCGCTCGAACAGGACCGACTCGGCGGCGAACGCGTCGATCTGCGGCGTCGTCGGCCGCTGGTAGCCGTAGCAGCCGAGATGGTCGGCGCGCGTGGTGTCCATCGTGACGATCACGAGGTTCGGCGAGCCGGGCGGCGCGACCGCGCGCGGCCTCGTCGCGGGCGGCGCGGCCGGCGCGGCCGAAGCCTGCGCGGGCGGGGCCGGCGGCGACTCCTGCGCGGCGAGCGCGGCCAGCGCGAGTCCGGCGCCCAGCAGCGCGGCGAGCGCGATCGTCGTCGCGAGCGCGGCGCGCGGCGTGGCACGAGCAGGAGCGCGACGCGTCACGGAGCTTCCACCTTTCGCCGTCAGCCGTTAGGTTCGCGCGCCTCATGGCGAGATCGACCGGACCGGCGGCGCGGATTGGAGCGAAATCCCTCGCGCTTGCAACGTTCAGCGGCGGCGCGTGGCTCGCCGCGCCGGCGCTCGCGCAGGAACCGGTCGCCGCGATCGGCGCGCGCCTCCCCGATCTCGCGACCATCGCGGCCGGCGGCGCGCGCGGCTGGCTCGGCGACTTCGCGGAGCGCGAGGCGCTGCTGGTCGCGCCCGACGCGGACGGGGACGCGGCGCGCGCGGCGCGGCAGGACGAGCTGGCGAAGACGCTCGGGTCGCGCGGCGCGGCGCTGCTGCGCGTCGACGCGGCGGGCGAGGGCGGCGCGCTGCTCCACGCGCTCGGCGTCGACCACGCGGACGAGGCGGCGCTGCTCGACGGCGGGAGGAGGCTGCGGTGGCGCGGCGCGCTCGGCGGCGTCGAGGCGGCGCTCGACGCGCTCCTCGCCGGCACGCGGATCGTCGTCGACGAGCCCGACGCGGCGAGCGGCGCGCTCGGTCCCGCGCTGCCGGCCGCGACGGCGCCGCGGGCCGCGCCGCGGCCGCCGCCGAGCTGGCACGGCGCGATCCACGCCATCACCGTGCGCCGCTGCGAGCCGTGCCATCGGCCCGGCGCGGCCGGCCCCTTCCCGCTCGTCGATCGCGACGACTTCGACGGCGTGCTCGACATGGCGGGCGCGCAGCTCCGCTCGCGCCAGATGCCGCCGTGGTTCGCGACCGAGTCGTCGGGGCCATTCCGCAACGACACGCGCCTCGCGCCCGACGAGCGGCGGCAACTGCTGCTCTGGCTGCAGGCGGGCGCGCCCGCGGGCGAGCCGGCCGCCGGCGCGCCGCCGACCGAGAGCCTCGCGCAGGACGCGTCGCGCCACGACGGCTGGCACATCGGCACGCCCGACCTGATCCTCGAGTCGGCGTACGAGTATCCGGTGCCGGCCAGCGGCGTGATCCCCTACGTGCGCCTCGGCTCGTCGGGCACGATCCCCGAGTCGATCTGGGTGCAGGCGATCGAGGTGCGGCCGACCCAGCCGCAGGTGGTGCACCACCTCGCCGTGATCGCCGAGTCGCCCGGCGGCGCGCGCGGCAGCTACGTCGACGGCCTCGTGCCCGGCAAGGGGCCGACGATCTATCCGCCCGGCGTCGCGAAGCGCCTCGAGAAGGGGTCGAAGCTCGGCTTCTCGATCCACTACACGCCCGACGGAACCGCGGTGAAGGACCGCATCCGCGTCGGCTTCGTCCTCGCGAAGGAGCCGCCGAAGTGGCGCGTGCAGGCGAACTACCTGCGCGCCACGAAGTTCGCGATCCCGCCCTACGCGAAGGACTTCGCCGTGTCGTGCGAGCGGCGCATCACCTTCGACGCGCAGCTCGTCCGCCTCGTGCCGCACATGCACCTGCGCGGCAAGTCGATCGCCGTCGACCTCACCTTCCCCGACGGCAGCAAGGCGCGGCCGCTCGAGCTCGCGCGCTGGCATCCCGACTGGCAGTTCGCCTACGAGTTCGTCGAGCCGATCCCCGTGCCGCGCGGGACGGTGATCCACGTGACCGGCGTCTTCGACAACAGCGCCGACAATCCCTTCAACCCCGACCCGGCGAAGAAGGTCTTCGAAGGGCCGCAGATCTTCAACGAGATGTCCGAGACGATCTACGAGTGGCTGATCCCGGCGGATCAGCCGCTGCCGGTGGAGATCGAGGACGACGACGACCGGTGAGGGGGGCGGCGCGGCGTCGGTCCGTCAGCCTCGGGTGCTCCCCGCCGTGCCGTTCACCGCGCGTTCCACCGCGGCGGCGAGTCGCTCGGCGGCTTGCTCGACCATCTGATCGACGATGACGTCGGCGGGATGGAGCGGAGCGGGATCGACGACGTTGCGCACGCAGGAGGGCGGCATGACGATCGACGCCACGACGGCGCCGACCGACCGGAGCCATCCGCTCGAGGAGAGGTGGCGATCGACGAAGTCGGTCGCGCAGTCGCTGCTGTCGATGACGATCGTCGCGAGCGGCTTCGTCTGCCCTTCGCGGACCGCGAAGAGCTCGGCGGTGAGGCGCAGGTTGTCGATGCCGACGTCGTTGTAGAGGTAGCTGAAGGGGCCGGTGGTGATCCACCAGCCGAAGCTGCCCCAGCCCGAGACGTCCGTCGCGGGCAATCGCGTTGCGTCGATGGCGGAGAGCTCCAGGTGGACCCAGAAGTTGCGGCCGCCGATACGGGCGTCGGTGGTGTTCATCGACGCCGCCGGGTCGAACCAGGCGGCCGAGGTCATCGACTGCGCCGCGCCGCGCAGCGACTCGAAGAGCTTGGCGCCTTGGTCGAGTCTCGCGACGACCTGCTGTGCGACGTCGTCCGTCGACGGGGCCGCCCGCTGCTTCCAGGCGACCGGCGAGAGCGCGACGTGGGGTGCTTCGGGAGGCGGCAGTGGCTTCGGCGTGGAGCAGCCGATCAACCCGAGCGTGACGAGCGCCGCCGCAAGCGATCGGAGGGGGAGGTCCATCGGTCTCTTCCTCATTGCACGACAGGATGGAACACGATGCGGAAGCCGGCGCCCGCCCACGCCTCCTCGTCCGGCTGCGCCCAGCCGCGCACGTGGCAGTTGAGCTGCGCCGCGGCCTGCGCCTCGGGCACGCGGTAGCAGCCGCCACGGAGGACCGGCGAGTCCGCGCGTCCGTAGTAGAGGTGGAGCAGCGTGTCGCGTTCCGGCACCTCGACGAGGACGTCCTCGCACCACTCGGAGGCGTTTCCGAGGAGGTCGTGGACGCCGAAGGCGTTCGCCGCGTGAGTGCCGACCGCATGGGGCGAGTCGAGGGCGCCGTACGCCGCCGCCGACTGGAGCAGCGCCGCAGGATCGGCGGCGAGGCGAGCGGGGAGGTCGGCACAGGCGTGGCGCCACTCGAACTCGTCGGGCAAGTCGAAGCCGCCGGGTCCGCGCGGGAAGCCGAACACTTGGTCGAGCCAGTCAGCGAAGGCGCGCGCCGTCGCGAACGGGACGCCGACGGCCGGCTGCTCGGGAGCGCTCGACTCCTGGACACCGCGCGAGCGCGGTCGTGCGATCCCGGTCGGGCACGTCGGGCTGTCGAGGAAGGCGTCGAGCAGGCGGCAGGTCGTCTCGTGAGTCGCGATCAGGTAGCGCGGCACGTTGCGGTAGTACTCACGCCGCAGCCCGGCGTGAGGGGATCTCGCGTCGGGCTCGAGCGTCGTCGGGCCGCCCGCGAGCTCGACGAACTCGATCGCGGGCAGCGTGCCGGCAGGCGCGGGCAGGCGCAGGTTCCAGAAGCGCGCCGTCGCGGAGCCGAACGTCAGCGACGCCTTGTCGCTGCGCTCGAACGCCACGAGCCCGAGGCGCGCGCGCTCGGCGTAGTCGTTCCGACCGACGGCTACCTCGATCTCGTCGCGGATCGCGGACGGCAGCCGCGCGAGCTCGCCCTTCCAGAGCTGCTCCCACTGCGCCAGCGACTTTGCGTCGCGGATCGCGTCGATCTCCGCCAGCGCGTGCGTGCGGGCCACCGCCGCGTCGACGACGACGATCGAGCGTCGCAGCGGCTCCTTCGACTCGTTCCCGGAGGCGTCTTTCGCCGAGACCGCGAACTCGAAGTCGAGCCGGCCCGTGTCGGTCGCGTCGAAGGAGGCGCGCGCCGGGAGCGGCAGCGCGACTTCGGTGGTCTCGTCGAGGTCCGTCACCGGCACGCGCGCGACGACCTCCGACTTGCCATCGGTCGCCGGTGGCCGGAGCCGCGTGACGATCAGCTCGCCGGATTCGCTCAGCGCGAGCACGACGGGAAGGCTCCGCGGACCGGCTCGGGCCGGGTCGATGCACCACGAGTCGCGCGGTTCGCGATGGAGGACGAAGCGGACGGTCGGCGGCTGGGAGTCGCGCGTCACGGTCAGGCCGCCCTCCGCCTCCATGGCGACGCCGTCGCAGCGCGTCAGCTGGTAGCTCGTCGTGCCGTCCGCGGCGGGAAGCGGGATCTCGAACGACGCCGCGATGCCGGGCGAAGCGGGTGCGTTGGCGACGAGTGGCGCTGCTCCCGCCGTCGACGGGACGAGGGAAAAGAGCGAGGCGGGAGTGAAGGGCGAGAGGTCGGCGTCGCCGGCGGGCTCGACGGACCTCGCGTCGACGACCGCAGGGCGCGACTGGAGGTTGTACGCGACGCTCGTGCGCGAGAGACGGAGGCGTGTCGCCGCGACCGCGGCCAGCCACGACCGGGCCGCATCGGTCGCGCGCTTCGCGTCGCTTGCGACGGCATCGCGCAGCCGCTCGACCACGTCCTTCGGAAGCTCCCATCCGGACGTCGTCGCCGCGATCGTCGTCGGCAGCTGCAGCAGCCACTGATCGAGCTGCTTCGCGGCAGCGACCGCAGCCGCTGCGTCGCCTGCGGCAGCGAGGTCGAACGGCGGTCTCGCGAAGCCCGTCGCGCGGAGCTTCGGAAGGTGGAGAGCCTTGACGCCCCGCGCGACGCGGACGGGGGTTGCGCCATCGAGCTGTGAAGCCGGCAGCTTCAAGCCCGGCGTGGCGACGAGCGTGATCGCGATCGATTGCGGCTTGGGGTCGTCGGCGATCGGGAGCTCGACGGTCCAGCGGCCGGCGGCGCCGGCGACGGATCGCGCGGGCAGCAGGCGCTCCGGAGCCTCCGTGCCGACGACCGTCGGATCGACGACCGCGACGCTCCATCCCGCCGGAACGCTGGGCCACGAGATCGCGAGCTCGACCGCGAGCGCGCCCTCGACGGCGGCATCGGTCCCTTCGGCGACGAGCAGCGTCGTCGGGACCGTCGCGTCGTCGAGCGCAGGTCGGTCGACCGACGGCTTGGGCGACGCGTCGCGGGGTCCATTCCCTTCGGTCGAGGAGTGGCGCTCGGCCGCGCCTTGCCACCACGGTCGGAAGACGTAGATCGTCGCGAACGTCACGATCGCGGCGAGGAGCGCAACGATCGCGACGGCTCGGAGCGCGCCAGGACGGGAGCGTGGAACGGCCGGCGCAGATCGAGGGACGCCCGGTTCGGCCGGGTCCGAGGTGACGTCGCCAAAGGGCAGGGCGCGCGCCGGCTTCTCCTTGATGCGGCTCACGATCTCATCGACACAACCGTCGTCGTCGAAGCGAGGCGCGTAGATCTTGTTCGCGTTGGAGACGTAGAAGTCGAACTTCCCGAAGCGCGGATCGTCGTCGAGCGCCTTGCCCGGCCCGATGTCGTGGATCACCGGGATGAACCGGACCTCCTGCTTCGTCTTCGTGGCGATCGCGAGCTCGCGCCTCATGTACTTCGTCTTCTCGATCGCCTTCCGCGAGAACAGGACGATCGTCCACGGGCAGCTCGTCACGCCGGCATGGGACGCGACGTCGATCTCCCTTCCGCGGGCGTCGCGTCGGGCGGTCCAGCAAGTGACCCCGCGATGCTCGAGCTTCTCGACCAGCAGGCGCGCTTCCTCCCGATCCGTGGCGTCGCAGTGGCAAATGAACGCGTCCCGCCGGTCGCGAGGGTCCGGAGCGGCGGAGACGTCCGGCGGTCCGTCGTCATCGGGTTCGGGTAGGTTTGGCCTGCTGCCGAGCGCGTCATTCATGACGCATGCTGCTCATCGGCCTCGAACGTCGCGGATGCGACCCGCACGGCGTCGATCGACCATTGCCGGCGGAGACGCGAGCGTTCATCGGTTGAGCAGCACCGCCACCGAATTAGCGTCCTGGCAGGCGACCGCGATGTCGGGCCGGCCGTCGCCGTCGAGGTCGCGGATGGCGAGGCCGTACGGGCCGGCGGGGACGGGGTAGTAGGTCGGCAGCTTGAAGGTGCCATCGCCCAGTCCCATCAGCACGGCCACCTCGCCGACGTCGAAGCAACTGATCGCGAGGTCGAGCTTCCCGTCGCCGTCCAGGTCGGCGGTCGCGATGGACGTGGCTCCGTCGTGCAGGTCGATCGAGAGCGGTTGCTTGAAGGTGAAGTCGCCGTTGCCTGAGTGGATCGCGACGTTCGCGGCGATGCTGTTCACGGCGTCGCCTTGATGCGCGACGGCGACGTCGGGGATGCCGTCGCGATCGAAGTCGCCGACGGTGAGCGACTGGGGGCCGGTGCCGTCGGACGACATGCTTGACGGATTTGCGGGGTCGAAGCCCGAACCCCCCAATCCCTCGACGAGCGTCAACGTGTTCGCGCCGAAGTTCGCGATCACGATGTCCTCGTCGCCGTCGCGGTTCAGGTCGGCGATCGCGCAGCCGCGTGGCTTGTCACCCGTGCTCTCGACCTGGATGTTCGGCTTGAACTTGCCAGGGGACATGGAGCGGAGGATCGACGCTACGTCATCGTCCTCGCAGGCGATGACGATGTCGGGCGGGCCGTCGTCGTCGACGTCGGCGATCGCGACCATCTTCGGGACGTGGTTCACGTCGTAGTTATCTTCGAGGTCGAAGGAGCCGTCCGTCTCGCCACGCAGCACGCTTACGGTTCCAGTGACGCCAGAGAGGCCGCCGCAGGTGACCAGGTCGAGGACACCATCGCCGTTGAGGTCGACCGCCGCGAGGAAGAGCGTCGGATCGGTGTCGACGGTGAAGCTCGTTTCGACAGTGAACTTTCCATCGCGGTCGCCCGAGAGGATCTCCACCTCGTTGCTCGGCTGTGCCGTGCAGACCGCGAGGTCCACGATCCCATCGCGGTCGAAGTCGCCGGGTGCGACGAACGAGGGGCTCTCCGCAACCGGATAGGAGAGCGCCTTCGAGAATCGCCCGCTCGACCGTCGCCTGCTCGAGTTCTCGAGGATCGTGACGGTTCCCGCTCCAGAGCCAGCGCTGGCGAGGTCGACGTCGCCGTCGCCGTCGAGGTCGCCGGCGGCGACGTCGAACGGCGCCGCGCCGACGTCGACGAGGCGCGCAGCCCGGAAGCGGCCGTCGCCGCGCCCTCCGAGTATGGAGACGACGTTCTCCGTCGTGCAGGCAACGGCGAGGTCGAGTTCGCCGTCAGAGTCGAAATCGGCGACCGTCGCGCCGAACGGCGCGGGTGCTACCTCGATCGTGTCTCGCAACGTGAAGTTGCCATCGCCGGCGCCAGCCAGGATCGTGACCGTGTCGTCTCCGCCGTTCACCACGGCGAGGTCGAGGATCGCGTCGTGGTCGAAGTCGGCAGTGACGACGCGCTTGGGGCCCAATCCGACCGCCGGTGCGGATGGTCCCGGAATGAAGGTGCCGTTCGCGTCCCCAAGCTCGATCGAGAGGCCGCTCGTGGCGCTCGTGGTGACCGCAAGATCGGGATGGCCGTCACGATTGAAGTCGCCGAAGGCGATCGATGAGGGGGCACCGCCGACGTTGAGGGTGCCAACGAGGGTGAACAGGCCAGTGCCATCACCGTCCAGGATCGTGACGGAAGTGCCCCCGCCATTGGCGACGGCGAGGTCGAGTGTCCCATTGCCGTCGATGTCGGCGGTCGCCACCGAACCGGGATCCGTGAGCGTGGTGTAGGCGTCCGACGAGGAGAACGTCCCGTCGACGTTCCTCCGCAGAAACACGAGCTTGTCGCCGACCAAGTTCGCAACGACGAGGTCGACGTCACCGTCGCGATCGAAGTCTGCGGCGACCAACGAGACGGGAGCGGCTCCGCACGGGATGTTCAGTGCCGCCGCGAAGGCCGCCGGACCCGTCGCAAGCAGGAGCGACAGCTCGTTGCTGCCTTGATTCGCGACGAGGAGATCCGGCTTGCCGTCGCGGTTGACGTCAGCGATCGCGACGGCGTAGGGCAACGTCCCGGCCGAGAGCTGTGACGGATTCGGCAAGAACGAGATGGCCGATCCCGCGCTGCCGCCGCCGCCGCCTCCACCGCCTCCGAGGCTCGCGAACAACGCGATCGCCCCGCCGCCGCACCCCGCGGAGAACAGGATCAGCAACGCGCTCAACGGTCTGGAGAATCGGCGCGGCCGAACTCGGAACATGGGCAGGCTCCGACCGACAGGCCTCTCGACGAGGGCGAGGGATGGTAGCCCGAACGAAACGACGGCAGCAAGACGTGCCGGCTTCGCGGCTCGCGGCGGCGGAGACGGCTCCCCCGGCTCAGCCCGTTCCGCCGCCCGCCGCTTTCTGCTCCTCGCGCGTGAGCGTGGCGGCGAGGTAGTCGCGGTTCATCTCGGCGATCACCTTGACCGGGATCTCCTTCGGGCAAACCGCCTCGCACTCGAGGTAGTTCGAGCAGTTGCCGAAGCCCTCGGCGTCCATCTGGTCGACCATCGACTGCGCGCGGCGCTTGCGCTCCGCCTGGCCTTGCGGCAGGTGGCGCAGGTGGCTGATCTTCGCGCCGACGAAGAGCATCGCGGCGGCGTTCGGGCACGCGGCGACGCAGGCGCCGCAGCCGATGCACGCGGCGGCGTCCATCGCCTGGTCGGCCTCCTCCTTCGGCACCGGGATCGTGTTGCCGTCGGGGCAGCCGCCGGTGCGCACGCTGACGAAACCGCCGGCCGCGATGATCCGGTCGAACGCGCTGCGGTCGACGACGAGGTCGCGCAGGACGGGGAACGCCTTCGCGCGCCACGGCTCGATGAAGATCTCCTGGCCGTCGACGAAGCTGCGCATGTGGAGCTGGCAGACGGTCGTTCCCTTGCGCGGGCCGTGCGGGATGCCGTTCACCGTCAGCGAGCACATGCCGCAGATGCCCTCGCGGCAGTCGCTGTCGAACGCGATCGGCTCCTCGCCCTTCTCCTGCAGCCGCTCGTTCAGGACGTCGAGCATCTCGAGGAACGACATGTCCGGGCTGCACTCGACGTTCGGGTAGGCGACCATGCGGCCGGGATCGGCCGCGTCCTTCTGCCGCCAGACGTGGAGCGTCACCTTCATCGTCGCGTGGCCGGCGCCATGCGCCGTCGGCGCGGTCCCGTGGTCGTGCGCGCTCACTTGTAGCTCCGCGTCGCGAGGTGGACGAACTCGTACTCGAGCGCTTCCTTGTGGAGCGCGGCCGCCTTGCCGTCGCCCTTCCACTCCCACGCCGCGACGTAGCAGTACTGCTCGTCGTTGCGCACGGCCTCGCCGTCCTCGGTCTGGTACTCGCTGCGGAAGTGGCCGCCGCAGCTCTCCTCGCGATGGAGCGCGTCGGCGGCCAGCAGCTCGGCGAACTCGAGGAAGTCGGCGACGCGGCCCGCCTTCTCGAGCGCCTGGTTGAGCGCCTCGCCCGAGCCGGGCACGAAGACGTTCTTCCAGAACTCCTCGCGCAGCTCGGGGATCCGCTTCAGCGCGTGCTGGAGGCCGGCGCGGTCGCGCGCCATGCCGACCTTGTCCCACATCAGCTTCCCGAGCTCCTTGTGGAAGGAGTCGACGGTCCGCTTGCCGTTCACGGCCAGCAGTTTCGCGACGCGCGCGTTCGTCTCCGCCTCCGCCTTCCTGAACTCCGCGTGGTCCGTTCCGACCTTCGCGAGCTTCGTCGACGCGAAGAAGTGGCCGAGCGTGTAGGGGATCACGAAGTAGCCGTCGGCCAGCCCCTGCATCAGCGCGCTCGCGCCGAGGCGGTTCGCGCCGTGGTCGGAGAAGTTCGCCTCGCCCAGCACGAAGAGGCCGGGCAGGTTGCTCATCAGGTGGTAGTCGACCCAGAGCCCGCCCATCGTGTAGTGGACGGCCGGGTAGATGCGCATCGGGACGCGGTAGGGGTTCTCGCCCGTGATGCGCTCGTACATGTCGAAGAGGTTGCCGTAGCGCTCGCGCACCACCGGCTCGCCGAGGCGCTTGATCGCGTCGCTGAAGTCGAGGTAGACGCCGAGCCCGCCCGGCCCGACGCCGCGCCCCTCGTCGCACGCGTACTTCGCGCTGCGGCTCGAGATGTCGCGCGGCGCGAGGTTGCCGAAGCTCGGGTAGCGCCGCTCGAGGTAGTAGTCGCGCTCCTCCTCGGGGATCTCGGCGGGGCCGCGCGGATCGCCCGCCTTCTTCGGCACCCAGATGCGGCCGTCGTTGCGCAGCGACTCCGACATCAAGGTCAGCTTGCTCTGGTGGTCGCCGCTGACCGGGATGCAGGTCGGGTGGATCTGCGTGTAGCACGGGTTCGCGAAGAAGGCGCCCTTCTTGTGGGCGCGCCACGTCGCCGTGACGTTGCACCCCTTCGCGTTGGTCGAGAGGAAGAAGACGTTCCCGTAGCCGCCGGTGGCCAGCACGACCGCGTCGCCCGCGTGCGTCGTCACCTTGCCGCTGACGAGGTCGCGCACGACGATCCCGCGCGCCACGCCGTCGACGACGACGACGTCGAGCATCTCGGTGCGCGGGAACATCTTCACCTTGCCGAGCCCGGCCATCCGCGCCAGCGCCTGGTAGGCGCCGATCAGCAGCTGCTGCCCCGTCTGCCCGCGCGCGTAGAAGGTGCGCGACACCTGCGCGCCGCCGAAGCTGCGGTTGTCGAGCAGCCCGCCGTACTCGCGCGCGAACGGGACGCCCTGCGCGACGCACTGGTCGATGATGTTGCGGCTGCACTCGGCCAGGCGGTGGACGTTGCTCTCGCGCGCCCGGAAGTCGCCGCCCTTCACCGTGTCGTAGAAGAGGCGCCAGACCGAGTCGCCGTCGTTCTGGTAGTTCTTCGCCGCGTTGATGCCGCCTTGCGCCGCGATCGAGTGGGCGCGGCGCGGCGAGTCCTGGAAGCAGAAGGCGTGCACCGGGTAGCCGAGCTCGGCCCGCG